>FWPU01007719.1_pt1 | contig 19396 bp, 24 predicted proteins | sample 2228361 | NCBI WGS metagenome assembly FWPU01 (sample SAMEA103939777, study PRJEB20133) | metagenome
AAAATAGGGGGGAATAAAAAAAATGCCCTTGAGAAATTTATTGCGCTTTTATGAACCCGCTGTCGGTCTTGCTGAGGCCTGACTGGGTGTCCACGTACGTCAGGCTGAGGGTTGCCTCGGTGCCTGGCGTGAACGTTCCCGTGAACACGCACGTGGTCTGCTCGTTCGCTCCGACGAGCGACGGCGTGCACGTTGCTCCGGCCGTTATGTTCAGCTGTCTTCCGACCGCGTTGCCCAAAACCACTGTTGCATTGACTGCGGTGTTCGTGTAGTCAATGCAGCTGAAGGACGAGAATCCTCCGCACTGCCTTCCACCAGCCCACTTGCTCGGATTGAATACCCCGAAGTACCAGAGAACCGCGGCAATGATGACTATCGCGAGGATGGCCCAGCCGTAGGTCACGAGGTACTCCAGAGCGGTTTGTCCCTTCCTCATTTCCACATCACCTCAAAAACTATTTTTTTCACCATCATTATTTTTTTTACCGTCATTGTTTTATTGGCATGTTGTCACGAGCGGGATGGTTCCCACGAAAGTGTAACTGTTTCCCTCCGCGTCCTGGTAATTGAAAGTCACTCTCCTGCTGAAAGTATCTCCTTTGTTTAAACAGAATCTTGTCTGCCAGTCGGGGTGGTTCACGTAAAACGTCTTCGAGTCTCCAGGGGAAATTACGATAGTGGTGGCTGTGACTGGGTTGCAGTCCGACGGGGTCCTGCACGTCATGTTCATGAAAGTGTACGCGCCCGTGTTGTCTGTTATCTGGAGGGAGGATGTGTTGGCGTAGGTGTTGAGATTCAGCCTCACGTCGAAGTTCTTGTTGTTCCTGAGGGTGAACGTGGTCTTGTTCGCGTCGTAAGTCACGAAAAACCTTTGAATCGCCACCTCTGCCCCCTGCCAGTAAAGCGCGCTCTCCTTTTCATTCACTCCCCTGGTGAGGGCCGGGAATCCTCCCAAAACGCCGACCACGACGAGGGCAATGATTATGACGACGGCCAGAATAATCAAGTATTCCACGGCGGCTTGTGCGCGCTTGAAAGCCATTAAAGTCTCACCCGGTTCGTTTGGATTACTGTTACGGGTTTTTTAAGCCTTTTCTTTTTTTCCGGCGGCTGCAGTTCCTTGTTTTTCGGTTTCATGCCGTGGTTCACGCCGCTGCTTTCAGGAACTTGAGCACGAAGTCCTTGACCACGAAGTAAGTGGTGTATGAAACGATTATCATTACTGGAGCGTACTTGAGGCCAGTGGTTTCCCTGCCCTCGCGTATTGCTCCGATGAGCGCTGCCGCCAAAAGGTTTGTCAAAACAATTATCGCGTAGCCCGCGTTTTCCACGAACTCGCTCGTAAAGGGAGTGCTTATCACCATTCCGATTCCAGCCACCCCGGCCTCTTCGCCCAGGGTCGCTGCAATGGGTGCTTTCTGGAGTTCCGAAACCATGCTAGTGAAGTGAGAGGAAACCGCCAAAAGCAGCGGGGTGCCTATGGACACCGTGAACGCGATGAACAAAACATACAAGTTGCTGTTGGTGAGGAGCTCGGTTTTGAGTTCCTGGGTTTCCCTAATGTCTTCTGCCACGCTTTCAAGCAATTGCGCCAGCTTTCCCCCTGCCTTGAGGCTGGCCGCGATGAGGGAAATTGTTCTCGCAAAAATGTCCGAGGGAATTCTCTTCGACATCTCGTTCATAGCGTCCGTGAACGACTCGGTGCCGAGCGCCTTCGTGGTGACGTACTTGATTTCTTCCTCGAGGGGCCCGAACTCTGGCCTGGCAGTCATTCTGAGCGCGACCATGGGCGGCGCGCCTGTCCTCACGTTTGCAGCCATTATGTGGAGCGCGTCGGGCAGGATTTTTTCTATCCTGGTTTTCCTCTCCTCAATCTGGGTGACCAGGTGCGTGTACGCGGCGATGATTATGGCAATGAATCCACCCAGGAAGGAAGCAGCCAACAGGACGGGCTCGAAGACGAATAGTAAGCCCCACGCGGTGACAAACGACAGCAGGGCCACCATGAACGCGGAGAGAATGACCGGCCCGATCCACAAATCCGCGTCGACCTTCACTCCGGCGTGGGCCAGCTTGTCCCTCAGGCTCGCGCGAAAAGACCTTGGAAGCAGGCTGGCGACGAAGTAATACGTTCCGGTTATTGGAAGAACTCCTTTCTCCATGACAATCACAGGTGCACTACCGGCCTCCTTGACTTTATGAAGCCGATGATGATGATTTCGGTAACAAAGCAGGCGGCGAGGGCCATGAGGTAAGTCATTTCAGTTACCACGATTCCCCCGAAGGCGGAGATGACGACCAAAACAGTTGAACCCAGTCCTGGAACAGCCACTGCCACTATCATGTAAATCAGTGCCCAGAGGTTGAGTTCGTGGATGAAACTCCTTATTCTCGACGCCTGGTCCCTCTTGAGGACGGCTATTATGCTTCCAAGCGCTCCCTCCAGGCTCGCGCCGCCGCGGAGGGCAGTAATCATTTGCCACACGGTTCTCTTCATGAATTCCGATTCAGTCCGGGCAGCCATTTTTTCCAGCGCCGCATCCTCGGCCTCTCCTGCTGCAATGTCCTTGACCACTGTCTCGAATTGCTTGGACACGTTTCCATACCGTGCTTTTGAAACATTCACCATTGCGTTGAACAGGCTCACTCCTGAACTGATCTGGAGCTGCATGTCCTTTAAAGCAAAAATGAGGTCCTTGTCAACTGTCTCGGCCAGTTTCCTCGCAAGAACGTGCGGGTAATAAATAAGGAAGGCCAGGAGGAGGATTGTTACGAAAAGTCCTCCACCAACTGCCGGAAGGAGTCCTGTTATTGCATGCACAAGGGCTTCCCTGCTCGTGGCCGCCAGAGCAATTATTTCGCCCCGCACTCGCCCGGCGGAGAATAGGAAAAATATTATGAGGAGCGTGAGGAGAACCCCCCACAGAATGGAATTCAGGAGCGCGCGGGTCACGTACGCGCCCACGTCGGTTTCGCCGATTTCCCTCAAGTCATACGCGAGTCCTGGAACGAGCGAGCCGATTTTTCCCCCGAGGCCCCGCAGCCTCCTGACCAGCGGCTCCTCGATGATTTTCGGAATGATGAATAAAAAAATTTTTACCTCCATGGGAGTCACGCCACTTTGCTTCCACCCAGGAGTTCGGCAACCGGGGTTCCTTTCCTTGCCGCGCTTATCACTGAATCGGGGTCCTTGTAGTAAATGTTCATCACTTCCCCGACCTTGTCGATGTCGGTTATCTTGTTTTTCAGCATCCACGCCATGATGCCCTCCTTTTCCCTGATGTCGGCTTTTATCTCTTCCACGGTCATTCCGGTGTGCATGTTCAGTTCGCCGAAAACCCTTATGCTCTCGTTCCTTTTTTCAAAAGTGTCGTCCCTGGGCCTCCACTTGTAGAGCGTGTTCAAAGCCACTTCGCCCGCTGCGGCGCTGGCGATTTCCGAAATCTCGTAAGTCCTCCGAATTCCCTTCCTCCTGTCCCTGTACTGGACTATTATCAAGTGGAGTGCGTCCAGCTCGGTCTTCGGTATTTCTATGGGCGGCTCGGTGAGCCTTCGAATTGCTTGGACCGCGTTGTCCGCGTGCAGGGTCGAATAAACGGCGTGGCCCGTGTGCATGGCTTCAAACAACACCTCGGCCTCCCTCTTCCTCCGAACCTCTCCCACGATCACCCTGTCGGGCCTCATCCTCAGTGCAGCAACCGTCAAATCAAGCATCTCCACTGCCCCTTTTCCCTCCGGGTTCGGCCCCCTCGTGGTCAGGGGAATCCAGTTCCACCTCAGGTAACGAGGCAGGTTCAATTCCCTCGTGTCTTCGACGCTCACAATCCTCTGCGAGGCCGGGGTAAGGGCTGAAATCGTGTTGAGCGCAGAGGTTTTTCCAGACGCGGTGCCGCCGGCGACCATCACGTTTATTTCGTACTGAATACAGAGCCACAAGAATGCAGCCATTTCAATGGACATCGTGTGGAGTTCTGGACTAATGAAGTCGGTTATCGTCCATGGAATCCTCGCAAACCTCCTGATGGTTATCGTGTTTCCCGAAGACGATATCGGGAAAAGAGTCGCTGCCACGCGGTCTCCGGTGAGGAGGTTGGCGTCCATTATCGGATTCAATAGGGTAATGTCTCTACCGGCTTTTCTCCCGATCTGGGAAGCGTAATTGTATATGTCGTCTTCTGACGGAATGCGCATCGTGGTCTTGAGCCACCCGAATTTCTTGTGATACACTCCAATTGGTTCAGTGGCGCTGTTCACCCCGATTTCTTCCAACCAATTGTCAGCCATGAGGAGCTCCATTTCCCCGAGCCCGTACATTCTATGCAGTAACATGCCAGCCAACACGCTCCTCTTCTCCTCGGGCAGGGCAGGCAACTCCTCCGTCAGCTTTTCTTGGGCACTTGAGTAAAATCTTTCCTTAAGTTTCGCGAGCTTTTTCGGGTCAGTTATTTCCTCGGTAAGCACCGGAATTTCCCTGGCAAGCGCGTCCCTCAAAAAATCGAGGAAAACAGTAGTGTACGGCCCGGCCGAGGAAACTATTATTGAATAAACCGGCCTCGCCTCTCTCCGCGTCTCCCAGATTTCCACGTGCGCCGGCACCCCGCTCTCTTCCAAAGTGTACGATGTGAGCAGCGTGTCTCCCTCCAAGTGCTTCAAAACCTTTTTTTCTTGTTTCGCAACCAGTCTTATAGCGGGTTTGGCAAAAACATTGACTGGGTAAATGAGTTCGCACACTTCTTTCTCTTGGAGGATTTTCCCAATTCTTTCAAGCGAAGCCACGTCCACGTCCACCCTCGCGGCAAGGGTTTCGAGGGGCAGCTCGTTTCTGGGAGCGGTTTCGAGCAGGTAACACGCGGCGTCAATCGGTGTCTCAATAACAGGGACCGGAACCTCTTTTTCAGCAGGCACAACTGGTGCGGGCGCGGGGACTGGAGCTGGCTTCGGCTTCTCCTCCCTTTTCTTCTCCGGCTTTTTCTCGGGCTTGGGCGCTTCAACTGGTTTAGGGGCAGGCGCTGGTTTTGGTGCTTCAGCCGGCTTCGGGGCAGGGGGCGCAGGAGGCGCGGGAGCAGGCGCCGGTGGAAATGGGGGAGCTGGAGCCGTCACTGGTTTTCTTCCGAACGGAAGGCTGATTGATATTTTTGGAAGCACGCCAATTCGCGAAATTCCCCCGACTTCGGGCGCTGGCGCGGGAGCGGGAGCAGGTCTTGGGGCCGGTGCTGGAGCAGGCGGAGCCGGAGCAAACGCTGGGGCCAGGGGCTTTCTTTTTGCCTCAACAACTTTCCTTACTATCTTGTGGACTTTTTTTAATTCCCTGCGCGCCCTGTGGATTTCCTTTCTTATCCTCTTCACGCGGGGATGGACTGCCTTGTGGCCAGCAGCCTTCCTTGCCCTTGGTTTTTTTCCAGCCATGAATCCACCTTATTCCATCACCGCGCCTTTATTAAATTCATTTTTCTCCAAGAAAATTCATTTTTCTCCAAGAACGAGCCACGAATAGTTCTGGCCGTCGACGGAAAGGGATGCTGGAATCACCGCCCGGATTTCTGGCGACGAGGAAAAATTCGCTGCAAGCGTGAACGAGAGGGAAAGCGACTGGGTCGCGTTCAGTTTCATTGCCGGCGAAGCGCCTGAAACGTTTCCGGCATTCACGTAAAACGTTCCGCCGTCCGTGGGCACGAAGAACTCGTTGTCCGTTGACTTTGAAACACACCCGGACGTCGCCCCGGACACGGTTACTTGCGTGTAGTTCGCGTCGCTCAAGTCCAACAAAATATTTACCGTGTTCGCTCCGCACGCGACCCACGACCACGTGGTCGCGTTCGCAGCGCAACCGGGAGTGACGCAGTAATAACTCATTCTTCCCTTCACGTAGTACGCGAAAGCACTTCCCCCGGCCATCATCACCGCGTTCCTTGACTCGTTGTTCCACGAGTAATTCGCGCCGAGGCCGGTGAAAAAAACATAACTTCCAACGCTGGCCAGCGAAGCATTCGAGTGGGCCTGGCCGGAGTAGGTTGTTTGAAGAAACTGCTTGTAGCCATTAAATTCCCCTGTCGGGTCGGACAGGTTTGATGGAATGGCGGAGGAAATTGTTACGCTGGAATTCGATGCGTTTTTTGCCAACACGAGCTGGTTTATTCCGAAAAAGCGCTTCAAGTCCGTGGCCACGTCGTCTGCTGCGAACGAAGCCTTTTCAACGCGCCGCGCGTCCAACAGAATCCTGTCGCTCTCGCTGGTCGTGAACGCGTAGAAAACACTGACTCCCAGGAACAGCGTGAAGAAAGCGAGGAAAAAAACCGCGAAAACAAATCCCCTTGGTTTCATTCCCTTCACTTCTCCTTTCTCCCTTCCATTCGTTTCACTTCTCTTTCCTTTTGCATAATTCAACCAGCGCCACGTACTCGTCCAGGGTATTCGTTGCCACGACGAAGCTCCTCGCGCTCGTTACCTTCCTCTCGCGGCACTTGCACTTCGGCTCCTTTCCCAAAACTACTCCGCCCTGGTGTTTCTTCAGCTTCGCCCGGGCACAGACATCAGGCGGAAGCGCTCCAAGCGAATTGGCGAGCAGCGCTCCAGAAGACGTCCTCGCCGCCTCCTCGAGCACCCCGTTCTTCTCCATGCCTGCAAGCACGTCCTCGGCCAGCCTCGCCAGCCCAGCGTCAGCCTGGGCAGCCGGCACAGCTGCTTCCAGAGCCTCGAGGGCGAGCGTGAAGACAATGACCGAAAACGTGGCCGCGAGCAGCGCGTCCATCGTGAAGAAAAATGCTTTGCGCATCTTCATTAATCCACCCAAACAACAAGGCGAATCCTCGCAAGCGAACCATTCAAAACCCCGACCCTGTCCGCGCTCGCAGCAGGCTTTTGGACAGGCGGTTCCGGGCCCGTCTGATTCACTGCCGCACCGGTCTGGTTGTAAAGCGTTATTGAAAAATTATATCCAGGCCTCGCGAGGCCCAGCATTCGCTGAATCGAAGCAAGGGCGGTCTGGTTCGCCGCGAGTTCAAAAAACTTTTCGACCTTCTCGGAGTCAAGCGAGTTCCTTGACTCGGCCAATCCAATTGAATCAACAACTGCTTCGCTGAACTCGATTCGGTTCCAGTCAAGCGGCTTTCCAGGCGATGCGACGAGCTGGGCTGCAGCTGCCTCGGCTGCTCCGGCGAGTTCAATCGCCTGCTCCGAAGAGGAGAGCCTGTTGCCCAGCCGATCGGAAAGAATAGTCGCGGCAAGGAAGAGAAAAAAAGCCACTGCGACGGCCACGAGCATGTCGATGCTGAACAGCTGCCCTTTACCCAAAAACTATTCCCCCGTCTACGTTCGTTATTGAAACGTTTTTTCCGGGCGCGAGCGCTCCAGCGCCAGAAACCAATGAAGTGAGCAACGGCCTTGCCTCTGTCTTGTTGTGCCACTCCACTTCAATCCTTCGCGAGACCGCGCGGATTGAATAACTGTCTCCAGTTGCGAGCATGGAGGGAAGGCGAACAATTGTTTTCGTCCCGTTCACTGACTGGAGGACAGTGTTAGCGTTCCACGCCACGAGTTCGGCGACGCGCGACGCGCTCAGGCGCTGCCTGGTTTCTATGGCTGCCTGGAACCTGTCCGCGTAAAGGCCGAAGACCGAAAGGAAGATGATGAACAAGATGACCGAGGCGATGAGCAAGTCAATGGCGACCTGGGCTTTCATGCAGTCCCCTTTTTTCATCCGGAGACGAGGTAGAATGCGCGCACCGTGGTAACATCGGTACTGCTGCCGACTGTTTTGGCCACCGCGCGCACGGTGTGCACTGGCCCGGCCAGCTGCGACGTGTTGTACGTGAACCGGTACAGGCCCTGGCCAAGATCGGTGGTTGAGCTCGTCACTTCCGTACCGTCCACGTACAGGCGCAGCTTGTTTCCAGACAACAGGCCCTCGAGGCCGAGGCCCTGCATGCTGTAAACCGTGGAGTTCACGGTAATGTCCTCGCCCTTCTGGTACCTGACTTTATTCTTGTCGAACGCGAGCACGATGCGCCAGGGCTGCGCATTTCCCTCGCCAACAATGAAGTATCCGAGTCCTCGCGTGACCACGCTCATCGCCTTTATCGTCCACTCGCCGCGGTCCATGGGATTGTATAGTAGATAGTTTCCGCTGAACGAGCCGCTGGACAAGGAAACGTTCTGGTCTTCCCTCACGGTGTTTTGGGTGTCGATTATCTTGTAATTAATCACGCGGTCAACTGGCGAGCCGGCTGGGTCGTAGGCGAATATCCTGAAGTAAACGCGGTCGCACAGCTTGTACGCCGGCCTTTCAGTCGCCACGCCCCGCACGTCAGGAGGAGTTACTGTTATGGTCCTGGTTGTAGCGCCAATGACTGCTGAATAACCGGTTGCGGCCCTGCACCTCAACTGGTTCGTCGCCTGCGTGTTGGCCTTGAGGACAAAAGTCGTGTTCGTGGTGGCGTTTATCGTGCCGAGGGGGTGGGGATTCGTCTCGCTTCCGTTCAGTACTATCGTGTCGCTGTCTGCAGCTACGCTTTTCCATGAAGTGAAGTTTGACGACTGGTTCGAGAATTCGATGAAAACCTGCGTGTTCGCGCACGAGCCGCCCGTGCACTGGACTTGGCACGTTGCGTTGAACACGGTCCCCTGCGCGAGGCTCAAGTCAGTTGCGGGCGCGATCAAGTCGGTTGAAAGCGAGCCCCTGCCAAAATGCTGCATTACGTACCTGCTGTCCCTGGCGTTGGTGTCCCAGTAGTGGACGAATCGCCTGACATCGGTTTTTTTGCGGTTGAATGCGTAGATGTTGACTCTGAGCTTGTTGCCTGCGGGCACCACGTAAGTGGTTGTTGTAGGACACGCTGCTGTGAGCAGCTTGGGCGTGGTCGAGGTAATCTGCTTTCCGAAAAGGCTCGTGGGCGAGCGGCATATTTGTATCTCGTTCCCCGTGTCCGGGTTGTAATCCACTATCTGCCAGTTTATGAAAATATCGTCCTTGTCCGCCGGCTTGTTTGCGGCGAACCAGCCGTAGAACGAAACGTTCTGGTCTCCGACCACGACAAGGTCGTTGGGTTCCGCGACGTCTTTCGTGAAGACAATGGCCTTGATTTCACTGTATGCCGGTACCGCGACCGTAGTCGAATACATTACGCCAAGGGGGGCAGTAGCGTTAAATACGTTGGTCGTGTGCTCGTAGTACGTGACGTTGTCCGCGGCAGAAAGTGATGAGATGGAGAGAAGCATTAGCGCGGCCAGAGCGGTTTTCAAAAGTTTTTTTCCATCCATTTATTCCACTTCCTTCATTCGTCAGCAGGTCAAGTTAAATGTGGTCGAGTTAATCCACGGCGTCTGGTTTGCCCAGACGTAGTAAACGCCGGTTGGTACGCCTGCCTGGAAAACCCACGTGTCCGAAAAAGTGCCGATGCCGGTGGTGTTGATTGTCTTCGGATAGCCAGGAACAATGGTGCCGTTGGGATACGTTATGTTCAGCGTCACGGGCGTGCTGGCGTTCCACGCGCCGACGCTGATTATCTCAGCCTGCGTGTCCGGGCCGAATGCGAGTTTTTCAACAGTGTACGACGAGTTCAGGTACGTCCTGATTTCGAACCACGACACGTTTTCCGTCACGTTGGCTGTGACGTTCGCCGGCGGACACGAGGGGCACGTTGGGCACGCGGCGCAGTATGGAGGAACCACTTCCACCACAATATCCACCACTGCTTCGTCGCCGTTGCTCGCGTTCAGGAAAACATTTCCTGAGAACGAGCCCAACACGTTTGGGCCGATTGCTTTGTTCAGTGTTATGGTGCGGTAAGCGCCTGGGGCGAGGGTGAAGTAGGAGTCGCCTGGGTTTGAGAAAGAAACGTTCACCGTGCCATTGCTCCACACAAGCGTCGCGGAGACGTCGATTGAGGCGTTTCCAAGGTTGGAGGCGTTGAAGGATGCCTGGGTGTTTTGGGTGGCGTTTGAAGTAACGACTTGAGTAATGAGAATGGAGGGGTCAACGTCCAGGTCCTGTGCTCCAATCCGAACCCCTGACTCGGTTGCGGAAACGATCACCCACTGTCCTCCTGTCCTGAGGGGAATCGAGCCGAACAACAAGGCGCTCGACTTTGCCGCAACATCAGTGAGTCCCCCGGGGACCGCTACTTTGAATCGAATCGTGTTTCCGGAAACCATTGAATCGTTTATTCCCTCGGGCAGGTCCACGAAGACTTTTTTCTTAGCCCCGGCTCCCTCGAGCCACACGGTGTCAGCGGCTTTCGCCAAGTCGCTTGCGGCTGCCTGGGCTTCAGCCACTTGGAGAGCTGCCTGGGAGCCTGCGAGGCGCTCGTAGCTGGAAACGAAAATAATGCCTATGACGATGAGGCCGATGGCTAGGACGACGAGGAGTTCAACAGCAGTTTGGGAACGCATGAGTCAGTGAAACCAGTGGTTAATTAAATTGTTTGCTGGCGTTGCTCAAATCTGGTATGCGTTGCTGATTTTCTTGAAATGCGGGCAGCCGCTCACAACCTTTGCATCTGTCTTTTTGGCAGCGGCGTAAACCAGTGCGTCAATGGCAGGTAGCTTGGTTTTGATTTTGAGCTTGGCCGCTTCCTTGACGATTTCTTTATCGATGGAGATTATTTCTGCATTTTCTTTAATGTAGTTATTGTACTCGTCCGCCTTACTTTCGCTATACCTTTCCAGCGTCTTATAGTATACTTCATACAGATTCAACACGGTGGTATAGATCTTGTTTTCCTTGTTGATAAGGTCCACCACTTTGCGTCCTCGAGCACTCCCGGAAAATAGCTCGATCCATGCGAACGAGTCAAGTAAAATGTTCATGCTCGTGTTCCTCTTTCAGGCCTTTGGCTGACAGCCGGGGTAGTGTTCCAAACAGTTCTTTCAGATTTTTCACCGGCTTGAGGACTATTTCCTCGTGTTTCGCTTTCATAATGAATTTATTCGTTGCAAACAATTTTCTGATTGACTTGGGAACGAGGATTCTGCCCAGGCGGTCCATCACGACGCTTGTTTCATTTACCATTATTTCCATTTTAGCCACTTTTTTAAAATTATGGAAAAAAATAAAAATTGGTATTTATATTTTTTTGGTTAAATGAACTTTTCCTCCACGCTTATGCCTTTTCTCCCGAACGACAGGGGGTGGATGGCGTTGTCGTGTTTTATTCCCTTCAACTCCACTATCTCGACGAGTTTCTGCCTGTAGTCGCGCACGCGCTTGTTGTAAAGGTAAATCGTTCCGTCCACGAGGTACTCTATTCCGAACCTGTCCCGGACTTCTCCTTGTTCAGTGACAGACCCTTCTGAAATTAGTAGCGTGGTGCACCCCCATCGCTTGAGCGAATCAATTGCCTTGAGCACGCCGAGCCTCATCTTGTACTCGTTTTCGAAAACCAGGGCAAAGGACGTCATCGAATCAATGACCACGCGTTTTGCCTTCAAGTCGCTGATGATGTCCCGGATTATTTCCCCTTCTGAAATGAATCTTTCGACCTCGTGGGGAGGGTACTCGAGTATCCTCAGTTTTTTTTCCTTCTCAAGCGCTTCAATGTCCCATCCATAAGTGCGCATGTGCTTGACGACGTCGTCCCTGCGCTCCTCGAAAGTGATGAGTACCCCGGGCTCCTCGTACTGGACGGCGCCGTTGTATAGGAACTGGACTCCGAAGGTTGTTTTACCGCTCCCCGGGTCTCCTGTGACGAGCACCACGCTTTCTCTCTCGAACCCTCCTCCAATGAGTTTGTCCAAGCCAGGTATTCCCGACTTTACTCTTGGTGCGATTTCTTCCTCGGCAGCCCGGACGGTTGGTGCGGCTGGCCTTGGGGCGGGCCTTGGTGGAGCTGCCCTGGGCCTCGCGGCCCTTGGCCTGCTCGGCCTGGCCGGCTTCTTCTTCGCCATGAGTAGAGGAAACGGTGCGCGGTATAAAAAGTGTTTTTTTCATTTCGATTCTCATTTCACGAGCGCGGCAAAGGTGGCGACCAGGAAATCGTGGGCGAGCGAAAACACTGCGAGACCTATTGCAGCAAAAATTATGAGGAACTTGAGGCCGGCGCTCGCCTTGCCCGAGCGAATGACTCCGAGGATGAGGGCGCTGAACACGGTGGTCAGGATTATTGAAGCGTAAGCGAACCACTTGATTTCCTCGGCGCTTATTTTTTCCCTCGGCCTCTCTCCAAAACCCATGACTGGAAGCGAGGAATACCCGTAGGGCCCTCCGCGAGCGTATTTCGTTAAATTGATTTCAGGGGCCGCGCCTGTTTTTTCAGCTATTTTCTCGCTCATTTCGGCGTAATAGACCGAGACCGAAAACAAGAGGGGGCTGACGATGACTGCGGCGAACACTATGAAGATTGAGTACGTGAGTGTCGCGGTTGTTATCTCCCTGCGCAGGGCCTGGGAGCTCTTGATGTCCCACGCCACTTGGTCCAGGAGCCTCGTCATCTCCCCGCCCTTGGCTATTCCTTCTACCACGAGTTTTATCGCCCTATCCGCCAGGGGCGAGCGGATTCTTTTGCTCATGTTCAGCAGTCCTTCTTGAACGGATACCCCGCTGTACGCGTCCGCAGAAACTTTTTTTATTTCATCCCTCAGGGGGCCGAATTCTTCTTTCGCCGACGACCACACCGCGTTTTCGAGCGTCATTCCGGCTCGGATGTTTGCTGAAATGATTTGAAGCATGTCGGGCAGAACCGATTCTATTTTCGCCGCGCGGTTGTCTGCGGAGACTACGAGGTTGAGGTAAAACAGGGCGCCGACGAACAACTGGACTCCGATGGCCAAGAGCCAGTAAACCACCGGGTGCTGGAACGGGAGGAAAAAATGGGAGGCGAAGAACGAGGTTACCGCGACCACTGTCGCTGCATAGGTGCTGAAGCCGAGGTACACTTTTGGGTGAATCCTTTCCATTCCGCTCTGCTGGAGGAGGGTCCTTGTTTCCTCGACGACTTTTTTTGAAAAAATCGCGGCGCTCCGGAAATAAATTTTTTCGAACAACCAAATCCCCTGGAATCCCTCAGTAAATCCCTCAAATGGTTGGCCTGCGCGTGCTCAGGAAGTCGAGGAAGAAGAGCTGGAAGAAGAAGAGAGAAATGAGGACTACGGCGAAAAGAATTTTCGGAATCGAGACGTTCAAAAACGACAGTATGACGATTGCAAGGGTTATTCCAAGAGACGGGAGTATTATCGCGGCCATCATGTAAATCATTGTCCAAGGGGAAAGTTCCTGGCCGTATCTGTGGATTTCATTCACTTTTTCCTTCGTCAGGTCCTCGAGGATTCCCTCGAGGGCGTTGCTCACGTCGGAGCCCACCTTGAGGGCGTTGGAAACCTGCCACAGAACTTTTTGAAACTGGACCGAGGGAATTTTTCTGCTCGCCTCGCCGAGAACCTCTATCTCGGGCTCGCCGGCGTTTATTCTTTTCACTATTTTCTTGAACTCCTCGGACACTTCCCCGTAGTCGCTGCACACGCTCGTCATTGCCTGGAAGAGGGGGACTCCCGACCTCAGTTCGATGACGAGCTGGCGGACTGCTGGGACAAGGTTGTCCTCGAGCCTCCTCGTCCTGCGGAGCGCGATTATTTTCGGGTAATAAATCGCGGTCAGAAACGAGCCTGCTCCAACAATCACTGTCAATAAAATGGATGCGGCGAGCATATCCACTCCGGCCAGCAAGCTGAAAAGAAAAAGGAGGAGGAATATGAAAAGCGCGTTGGCGGCCGAGGACACCGTGGCTGCAGCCGAGTACTCCCGGGCGGACAAGTCGATTTCCGCCTGCGCAAGACTTGTCCTGAGTCCGGGAAAATTCCGCGCCACGACGCTTCCCAGCGCCTCGTATTTCTTCGCTATTCCGAGGAGCATGCGCGGGGGGAGGAGGGTGAACGGGATTATTGGCTTCATTCAAACCATCCATCATCCAAGGAGCTTTTGCGGAGGGACTTTTTTCCTGACCGCGCCGAGCGCCCGGTCCCTGTCCCTGTAATAGGCTGCAACCATTTTCCCGACCTCGTTCACTGAATTCATTCCGTGCCCGAGCATGTACGCCAGAATGCTCTTCTTCTCGTCCAGGTCCTCTCTCATCTCCTTCATGCTCATGCCCGTGTGCATGGACAACTCGTTTATCAGGCGCAGGCTCTCGCCGACCTTGTCTATCCTGTCGGTCTTGGGGTCCCATTTGTACACGATGTTTATTCCCATTACTTTCCCCTCGGGCATGATTTCCGCGATTTCGTAAGTCCTCCTGATGCCCGTCCTCCTCTGGCGGTACTGCACGACTAGCAACTGAAGCGCGCTCAGCATCTCCTCGGGAAGACTTATCGGCGGGCTCGTAAGCCTCGACTTCACTTGGGCCGCGTCATCAGCGTGAACCGTTCCATAAACTGCGTGGCCCGTGTGCATGGCTTCAAACAACACCTCGGCCTCCCTCTGCCTGCGAATTTCTCCGAGCACGATGCGGTCGGGCCGCATGCGGAGGGAATTCACCATGAGGTCAAGCATTTCCACGCCGCCCTTTCCCTCCGGATTCGGCTCGCGCGTCACAAGAGGCGTCCAGTGCAGAAAATCAGGGAGCACTAGTTCTCTGGTGTCCTCTATGCTGACGATTCTCTGGTTGGGCGGGCAGAAGGCGAGCATCGCGTTCAGAAAACTCGTTTTTCCCGACGCAGTGCCCCCTCCGACCACGATGTTCATTTCATACTGCACCGCCTGCCAGATGAGTGCAGCTGTCTCGGCGCTCAACGTATTCATTTTGGGGTCGATGAAGTGAATCATTGTCCAAGGGTCTTTCGCGAACTTTCTTATAGTGAACCCGTTGCCCTTCGACGATATCGGGAAGAGCGTTGCGTTCACACGGCTTCCGGTCAAGAGCCTCGCGTCCATGAGCGGGTTCAAGTTCGTTATCTGCTTTCCAACCCTCCTGCCGATGATTGAGGCGTAATTGTGTATCTGCTCCTCGGACGGGACGATGACGTTCGTCTTCAGCCACCCGAATTTCTTGTGGTAAACGTACACGGGCTCCTTCGAGGAGTTCACCACCACCTCCTCAAGCTGGTCGTCGGCCAGGAGGAGCTCGAGTTCCCCGAGCCCGAGCATTTCCTGGACAAGCCGCCCGACCAAAATGTCTTCCTCGTCCCCGCCCACTCCCGGCAATTCTTTCCTCACGAGCTCGCGGGCTTTTGGAATGATTTTTTCCTTCACGCGCTCGGCCTCGCGCGGGTCCATGATTTCGGAAATCCTGATGTCGACGCCTTCAATGATTTTCTCCTTCAAAAAATTCAGCACGACCTTTGTGGCTTCCATGACCTTCGCGTGCCTCAATTCATAAGTGTTTATGTACTCCTCGTCCTTCTGTGCGACGATGACTTCGGCTGGAACGTTTTCGCTCTGGATGGTATACGTGGAAAGCACTTTCACTCTATCGCCTCTTCACCGAGCTCAACCGCTCCAACACTTTTTTCAGCCGCTCCTCCTTTTTCTTTTCCCGCGGCGCGACAAAAGACCTTATCCCAGCCAGGGCTTTCCCGAAACCAATTACCGGGATCGATATGACGGGTTTTTTACCCCTGGTTTCCTGCACTCTTTTCCTGAATTCCGCGATGCGTTTCCTGAACTCGCTCTCCCTTTCACTCAGCCTGGCAAGCGCTCTCTCGAAGGACTCGAGCGCGTCCATGACCTCCGAAAGTTCCCTTGCAACGGTTTTCCTGTCGGCCTCGCCCAGCTTCTCTTTTTCGAGCCTGGCCAGCAGCGCCTCGGCAGCAGCCATTTTCTTCAACACGTCCTCTTCCACGAACTCGAAAACCTTTCCGCTTTCCTTCACCCAGCTCTCCACCTTCCTCGACGCCTCGGCCGCGCCCTCCCTTCTTTCTTCCTTTCTTTTTTTCTCCTCTTTTCTGGGGCCCTGCGCAGCGACGAGCTCGGTTCCAGTGAAGGTATAATGGACTTCAATCAACCCGCTGTCCTCAAGCAACCGGGCAAGCTTCTCCACGTGCCCGGGAGTCATCCCAAGCGCCCTGGCAGCCTCGCCCACCCCGGTCCTCTTCCTCAGCCTGACGAAGTCAACCAAGCGGTCGATGACAGTGACAATGCTTTCCTCGCCAGCCATTTCACCACTCACCACACTTCATTCAACAATTTCATTTACCTCGGCTTTAAAATAATCATCATCCAGTAATCAGTGCCTTGCGCGAGGCGTTGTAATTGACGTCCCTCACCTTTATCACTGACAGAAAATCCACCCAATAGTTGAGGGTGTTGAAATTCAGGGTCATAGCAGTCTTCATCTGGGCCCCGCACCCGTTCACAATGTCTATTGTTTTCCTGTCCCCAGCCTGTTGCTTGCCTATCAATACCCTTGTTCCGGCAGGGCACCCCGCAAGCGGTATGTCGAGCGTGCTTTTCTTGTCGGTGTCGAAATAATATTTGTCCGAGACCCAGCGCGTGCCGTTCACGTCCCTCACCGTAACGTTTATTGCAACGCACTCCTCGGCAGGAGGCGCGCACCCCCAGTACTTGCTCCAAAACGGGCTGCCTGAGAAATTGTAGTCAGTGATGTTTATTTCCAGGAAAACCCAGTTCACTGGACATCCATAGGATTCGGGCTCGTCGCAGTCTTCGACCAGGTTGTCTGGAATGTAGAGGAACAACTCGTTCTGGCCATACTGTGGATAATAGTATTCTATGCCGAAGGGATGGACCACCACGGCCGTCGTTGCATTGGATACTTCAGTCTCGTTTGGGCCCGGGTTCAAGAATTTTATTTCCAAATCCGGCGCGGAATAATTCTTTATGAAAAAAACGTAGTCCTGGGGAACGTTGGCAATGTTGCAGATTTGTTGCCCGCAGTAAGGCGGGAGCGTGTCGTAGAAAGTGAGGTTGTACTCCTCCTGGACCACGTTCGTGGAAGTCCCGTTCCTCACGTCCTCTGCCACGTCGTCCCACGAGTAGACAATTTTTTTTGCCACCAAGAAATCAACCGCCCTCGCGGAGTTGAGTAATTTGTCCGAATTCATTGCAAGGGCAGCGAACAGGATGACTGAAAAAAGAGCTGCTGTCAAGAGATTGAATACCACGCCGCGCTTCACATCGTCACTTCCACCAGACCTCGATGGTCGCGAGGCCGAACTTGTTGATGCTCCTGTTCGTGAAAAACCGTTGGGCCGCCGAAACCCTGGAGGAGGGCGGAGAGCCTGTTGATGCTGAAAGGCTCTTGCACGCGCAGAAGCCGGTTGGAGAATTGCAGTTCAGGCAAACCGTTTGGCAGTAGTCGTTTGGGCACTCGTTGTTCTTGTAAGCGTAGACGGTTATGTTCACCCTCGCCCCAGCGTTCGGCGGTAGGACGAGGTTGAGGAACGACTGAATCGTTGTTTCCCCGCCGGTCGAAGGCAAAAGGCTGTGGAGCGTCTTGTTCTTGTCCATTGCCGTGAGGACGTCCTGGGCCAGTTGCTGGCGGTAGAGTTCCTCAACTGGTGCTCCTGTTCCAGTCAAGTAACTGCTTACTGCAGTGGTGAGCGCGAGAGCGAAGAAAAGCGCGACGACCGCCTCGACAGTGAAAATGAAGCCCCTGGCATTCATCTCGACAACCTCAAAAGCATCATTGCCACGGTGTCGTTGTAAACCACTGGCGAGCGCGCCTGAATAATCATTGAATTGTTTTCCCCGCTCACTCCCTTTGAAGCGATCAGGGTTCCGTTCAGGGCGGCCAGCTCGAAGTAAAAGTCGTGGACGCCTGCGCCGACGAGCGAGTGGATTCTCGAATAATTCATTGCCAAAAACCTTGCCAGCTTCGACTGGTCCACCACCATTCTTTCCTGAACAAGGCCAAGCACCTTCACGTTCGTTTCATTCCAGTCCTCTGGAACGCCCGGGCCCTCGAACAACATGTGCCGGATGCTGAACAAAAGGAGCGCAGATTCCTCCGCCCCATCCACTGGCCTCAACTGGCTCATCCAGACCGAATACGATGCGAAGATTATTGAAAAAACAGCGAGCGCGAACAAGAAATCGATTCCGGATACTTGGCCTCTTTCTTTTTTCATCTGGCCATCACCCAAACCGTCCCACCAGTGTTGTTCACGAAATAATCGCCTGCGCCGAGCCTGAATGGAGGCGAGGAAGTCGAGTTGCGCACTGCCTCTGCCCTCAGCTCTCCAACAAAAGAACCCTGGGCCCAGTCAATCCATACCGAATCATTTGCTACAGTCAAATTATATTCCGCTCCTCCCACGAGCGGCGGGAGACTGAACTCGTAGTAAAACCCGTTTGAAACACCCGCGGTGGTGAGCAGCGAGGCAAACCCTTGCGCAAGCGCCCGGGCCTCGGACGCGCCGTATTCCCTTGATGCCCTATCCTTTTCATACAAAAGATAGGAGTAGAGGAGAATGAAGAAAGCAAGGGCCACTGCGAACAAGGCAACGAACTCGAGCCCGCTCTGTGATTTCATGAAGCCACTTCCATCACGACGCAGCTTCTATCTCCACAATCCCGCTCTGGTTCATGGAAACGAGTAGAAAGTGGTTGCCCGAGGACGTTGGAAGGGTTCCGGAAACGTTGGCTTTCGTGGAAGCGAACACGTCCGTGTTTCCCGTGCCCGTGAAAAGGCTCAGCTGGACCTGCTTGTTTCCGACGAAAGTCCTCGAGGCATTGGAGTCGATTCCTTCGGGGAAAAAGACCGCTACAACTGTTTTCGCCCCGGGTCCTTGGGCAGCCACAAGGTCGGCTTCCGAGGCGATTCTGGAAACCGCGACGCGCGCCTGGCCCACCCTGTTCTCCCAGCCGAGGTTTTGGTAGGCGAAGAAAGCAATTGGAACCAGGGCCACGAGCACGAGCACCAACAAGGCAGCGTACTCGATGCTCACCTGGCCGCGCGCATTCAATACCCCACCCCACAAATCATTTTTCAAGTATTTTTATTTCAACGCCAGCCGCCCTGGAAGCGGTTTTTTCAATCTCCTCAAGCGATTCAAAAAGTTTTTTTTCCAACGCGTTGATTTTTCTCTCCAACTCGACCCTCTTCTTCATCATCTCATCCACCTGCCTTAACTTTTGCGACCTCTCGCGCTCGGCCGCGGTTTCCTTTTCCACAATTTTTGCCGCAGCGGCTTTTTTTTCCTCCAGCACGCCCAGTTCCCTAACCGCGTCCGCGACTCTGTCAAAGTCAATTCTGTCCAGCGCTGCAAGCGCTTTTTTCCTCTTTTTTTCGTCGGCCTCGAGCCCCCCTGCCTCGAGGGCTTTCCTCAGTTCTCCGGCGAGCCACTTGAATTCCTCCACCCCCTCTCAGCCACTGCCCCGGCCGGCCCTGCTTACCCCCCCCACCCTGAAGACAGACATCCGTGTAAAGGGATCTTCGTAGCGCCGCGATTCCGAGCGCCCCACAGACGCCACAACGGCGCGGGCGGAGGAGGACCGATCACGCGTCGAAGG
>FWPU01007720.1_pt1 | contig 19394 bp, 17 predicted proteins | sample 2228361 | NCBI WGS metagenome assembly FWPU01 (sample SAMEA103939777, study PRJEB20133) | metagenome
CTAATTGTCATCTCCCACTTCCTTGAGGATGTGCTGGCGATCTCCGACCGGGTAACCGTCCTCAAGAACTCGCGCAAGGTGGCAACGCTGCCGAATCAGGGATTGACGAAACACCGGCTGATCGAGTTGATGATCGGCGGCGACGCATCCTCGCTGGCCGCAAGCTACGAGCAAGGCCGGACTCTGCCTCCGCCGCCAGCGACACCACCAGTCCTGGAAATCGAGGGGCTGACAGCGCCTGGCGCCTTCGCGGATGTGTCGTTTACCGTGCACCAGGGCGAGATTCTGGGCATGTTTGGTTTCCTCGGGGCGGGCATGACCGAGCTGGCGCGAGCGCTATTCGGGCGCCAGCGCCCGCAGCGCGGCACCATCCGGCTCGGCGGCCAGACGATCTCCCCATCGTCGCCGGCCGATGCCAAGCGTCTGGGCATCGCCTATCTCACCGAGAACCGGCGAGCAACGCTCTTCCCCCGGCACGAGATCTACAAGAACATCACCCTGGCGCACCTCGACCGCCTGGTGCCTTCCCTGTTCCGGCACCCATCGGAGCTCGTCGTCGCTGGCCGGTTGATCCGGCGGACAGGAGTGCGCCCCCCTGTGCCAACGATGCGCGCTGGGCACCTGAGCGGCGGAAACCAGCAGAAGGTGGTTCTGGCCAAATGGCTAGCCCAGCAGCCGAAGGTCCTCATCCTGAACGAGCCGACGCGCGGCATGGACGTCGGCGCCAAGCGCGAGGTGCTCGACCTGATTCAAGAGCTCAAGCAGGAAGGGGTGGCGATCATTCTCATCTCCACGGAGCCGGAAACCGTGCTCGCTGAGGCTGACCGTATCCTGGTCTTCTCACGCGGCCGGATCACCAAGGAGTTCGTCAACGAGCGAGTCAGCAAAGATGTCTTGATGAGCTATGCCTAACGAGTGCTCGGACTGCACGCCGCCAGTCCAGCGGCGCTTCCATGCCCGGATGGTGCACCTGGAGGCGTAAGTTACCCGGCGGTGATGTGAACGGAACATTTCTGGGAGTATCCTGATGGCGCAAACTGTTCCCTCCGGTATTCGGATCGGCCGGGCGACTCCAAGCGTGTGGAACCGGCTCTTGCGATTGGCGAGCCGGAACGCTCGCATGATCGCTCCGCTGACCACGCTCGTCGCCCTGTTTACCTTTTTCAGCCTGGTCACGGATGTATTCCTGACCACCCGCAACCTGCAAAACGTGGTGACCCAAATCGGACCGGTGGCGGTGGCCGCGGCGGGGATCACGTTTGTGCTGCTGTGCGCGGAGATAGATCTCAGCATTGCCTCGATCGCGACCTTCGCCGGTGTGCTCTGCGCCTATTTCTGGACGGAAGGACGGATTCCGGTTGTCCGCTGGGAAGTCGATTTATTCCCCGAGATCACCATCGGCGGGCGGGAGATCACCCTGCCAGTGGGTATCGCTATCGCGGCTCTCGTGGCCGCCGGCCTTGGGCTGCTCAACGGTTTCCTGGTATCGTACGTTGGCATCCCGTCCTTCATGATGACGCTAGCTATGCTGACCATCGCTGCTGGTCTGGCAAAATACGTCTCGACTGGCAAGGTCATCTCCAAGGTTCCCTCGCAACTTGAATACCTCGGCGGCGCTGGCAATCGCGTCCTCTGGAACACGATTCCTGTCATCGGCCTCGTCGCATTAGGGGTGCTCATCCTCTGCGACATCGTCCTGAGCTACACGAAGTTCGGACGGTATGTCTACATGACGGGCGGCAATCGTGAGGCGGCTGAGATGTCCGGGGTCAACACGCGCAAGGTGGTGATGATCTGCCTGATGATCTCCGGGTTCACGGCGGGGCTTGCTGGTCTGCTCTTCATCGGCCGCCTGCACAGCGCCAATCCTGCCGCTGGCGGGGAGTTGCTGATCCGCACGATCGCGGCCGTGGTGCTCGGTGGAACGTCGCTCTTCGGCGGCGAAGGCGGCATCAAGAACACCATCGTTGGCCTACTGATCTTTGGCGTGCTCTCGAACGGCCTCAATCTGCTGCCAAACATCAGCATTTATTTCAAGGATGCCCTGGAAGGCATCATCCTGGTCGCAGCCTTGCTATTGAATGTCCTCGCGCTCCGCCTAGAGAAGGTGCAAACGCGCGCCGAATAACGCCGGCATGAAGCGTCGCAATTGGCAGCCGCCGGCTGCTGATCGCGGATGGTGGTGAAACATATGGTTATGGCGCCGACAACCGCCCTCGATGATCTTCTGGCCGCGCTTTCGCGGTTCGACATCGTTGATCTCACGGTCATGCTCGCTGAGGATCTGCCGGCATCCTGGCCAACGCATATGCCGTTCCAGCGCAAGGTCTACAACTGGTACGACTCCCGCCAGGCAGGCCAAATTCAGCCGGTGTACGGGTTCCGCGGCCCCTACCACACCGCGTTTCTCACCCTCGACGAGCATTGCGGCACGCACATTGACGCGCCGAACCACTTTATCCCGCCGCCAGGCTCCGGCCTGCCACTGGAAAGCGAGATCGGGCTCATCACCGGGGAGAAACTCGATCTCGGAAAGATGATCGGACCAGCCGCCGTCATTGATGTCACCGACCTCACCGGCCAGGGAGAACACGGCGTTTCGCCTGAGATCTTGCCGGAGCACGTCGAGCGCTGGGAGGCCGAGCATGGCCGCCTGCGCCCGGACGACATCGTGCTGTTCCGCTCCGACTGGGATGAGCGCTATCTGCCGTTCCCGGCTGGAAATGCGTATGTCTTCGATTCGTTCATCCTCAAACAGGGTCCGGGATGGCCGTATCCGGGCATACCCTGTCTTCAGCTCTTGCTGGATCGCGGCGTGACGACGGTCGGGCTCGATGGCGTCAGCGTCGGGGCCGCACACCTGGGCGTCCCACCGCATCAGTTTGGCCTGGGGCACGGGATGATGTACCTGGAATTGCTGGCCAACTTGCGGCTCCTTCCCCCGCGGGGAGCGTTCTTCGTCTTCCTACCGCTGAAAATCGCCGGGGCTAGCGCCTGCCCAGGGCGGGCGATCGGGCTCGTCCCGAAGGGATCAGGCCATAGTGCCGCGGCCGGACATCCTACACCGAGTCAATAATCGCCGGGAATGCCTCCCGGCATAACCTGAGAGGGGCCGGTACACTACCGTGCAGTGGACCGGCCCGCCGGTCTGGACCTGGCGATGTGGTGTACCGCCCGCCAGGATCGGATGGCGCGCCGGGCGTGAATCAATCATCCGGCTGGCGGGTAAGACTGCCAGCCGCACAACCGCGGGGGAGCAATGAGCAACGAGCGATTTTTGGTCACCGGTGCGCTTGGCTGCATTGGCGCGTGGACAGTCAAGCGCCTCATCGAAGAGGGGGTGCCGGTTTGGACATACGATCTTCCCGGAAACCCGCACCGGCTCAAGCTGATCATGACCGATGACCAGCTAACGCGCGTCAACTTCGTCGAAGGCGATATTACGGATCAAGGCCGCTTCAATCAGGTAGTGACGGACAACGGCATCACGCACATCATTCACCTCGCCGCTCTCCAACTCCCCTTCGTCCGCGCCAACCCACCGTTGGGTATGCACGTTAATGTGGTCGGCACAACGATCATCTTTGAGACGGCCAAGCAGCATCAGGACCAGGTGCAATCGGTCGTCTATGCCTCGTCGGTCGCCGTCTACGGGCCGGTGCATCTCTACCCGCCCGGACCGCTCAAGCACGATGCGCCGCTGATGCCAGCCAGCCTGTACGGAGTCAGCAAGCAAGCCAACGAATGGACCGCACGCATTTACTGGCAGGATTACCAGCTTCGCACGGTCGGGCTCCGTCCCTTCTTTGTCTATGGCCCGGGCCGGGACCAGGGCGTGAGCTCCGTGCCGACGAAGGCGATGCTCGCCGCAGCGATCGGCCGGCCGTACCACATCAACATCGGAGGCACTGCGCTCTTCCAGCATGCCGACGACGTGGCGAAAGCGTTCATCGCCGCGGCTCGGGCCACGATCGATGGCGCGCCAGTTTACAACCTGGGCGGCACCAAAGCCTCAATGGCGGATGTCGTGGCCGCAATCGAGGCCGTCGTGCCCGAGATGCGCGGCAAAATCACGCATGGCGACACCCCGATCCCAGTGCCAGAAGATGTTGATGGCCAGCCGTTTGAAGAGGCCGCTGGACCGATCGGCTGGCGACCATTCGCGGAGGGTGTGCGGCAAACAATCGAAGCGTTCCGGGCTGCTGTCGCCGAGAACCGCATTGATGTCGAGCGAGCACTCGCCTGAGCCGCTCCCGTGCGATGAGTGACAACGGCACATGCGGCGCGCCTGGGACTCCCTGACTTCGTCCAGACCAGAGCCTGCCGCTGATTGAGCGAGACCGGAGGAGGGATGCAGACGATGGGTGATCGCCTTCTGGGGAAATCGTGTGTCATTACCGGCGCCGCGTTCGGCATCGGCCGGGCCACGGCGATGGTCTTCGCCCGCGAGGGCGCGCGCCTGACTCTAACCGATATTCAGGAGGAACCACTCCAGGCGCTCGCCAATGAGCTGCGCGCAACGGGCGTTGCCGTCGAAGCGGTGACCGGCGATGTTGCGAATCCGGCGGATGCCCAGCGCATGATCCAAGCTGCAGTTGACCGCTTTGGCCGGTTAGACGTCCTGGTCGCCAACGCGGGGATTATCCCCCTTGGGGATGTGCTCGAAACCACGCCCGACGATTGGGACCGGGTGATGGCCGTTGATGGCCGGGGAATGTTCCTCACCTGCAAATATGCCATCGAGGCCATGGTGCGCACGGGCGGAGGCTCGATCGTCTGCCTTTCCTCGATCTCTGGGATGGCCGGGCAAAAGCGGCAGGCAGCCTATGGACCGGCCAAATTCGTCGCTACCGGTCTCACGAAGCACCTGGCCGTGGAGTGGGCCGACCAGGGCATCCGGGTCAACGCCGTCGCTCCAGGCACGATCCGCACCGAGCGCGTCAAGCGGCTGCCGGAGGAGCCGGGAGGCATCGAGTACCTGCGGGCGATTGAGAAGATGCACCCGATGGGCCGGATCGGCGAGCCGGAGGAGGTGGCAAAGGCCATCCTGTTCCTTGCCTCCGATGATGCCTCGTTCATCACCGGCGCCGTGCTCCCGGTTGATGGCGGCTATCTTGCCCAATAAGCTGGACGAGCCATGAGCGAGCGACCAGAAACGGCTGAGCCGGACGAAGCCGCGCTGGAAGCGGAAGTGCGGGCGGCTGTCCTCGCCTCTGGCCGGAAGCTGGTGGCCCTCGATGACGATCCGACCGGTGTCCAGACGGTGGCGAATATCGCCGTTCTGGCACGCTGGGAGGTGGACGACCTCGCGGCAGAACTCCAACGCGAGGCACCCCTATTCTTTGTGCTGACCAACTCGCGCAGCCTGCCGGAGCCGGATGCAGTGGCGCTGAACCGCGAGATTGTCAGCAACCTCGTTGCTGCATCACACGCCACGGGCGTCAGCTTCGCCATCGCTAGCCGGAGCGACTCCACGCTGCGCGGCCACTTTCCCGCCGAAACCGGCGCGATCGCCAGGGCGCTTGGCGGCGTCGATGGCATCTTGCTCTGCCCTGCTTTCTTCGAGGGTGGACGCGTCACAATCGATGATGTGCATTACCTGCGTGATGGAGACCGGCTCATTCCCGTCAACGAGACCGAGTTTGCTCGCGATGCCACGTTTGGCTACCGGCATGCCAATCTGCGCGAATGGGTCGAGGAAAAGACGGGCGGGCGCGTTCCGGCCACGGCTGTCCACTCCCTCGGGTTGGAGGACATCCGTGCTGGCGGCCCGGAGCGCATCGCCAGCATCCTCTCGCGCGCGGCCGGCGGACAGATCTTCGTCGTCAACGCCACGGGCTATGCCGACCTGTATGTGGTGGTCCTGGGCCTGCTGCGCGCTGAGGCCGCGGGCAAGCGGTTTGTCTACCGCACCGGGGCATCCTTTGTTCGGGCTCGCGTTGGTATACCGGCGCGGCCCCTTCTTCGCCGGGCGGATCTGCTCGGTCCGGATGCGCCTCCGGTGCCGGGCCTGGTGATCGCCGGCTCCCATGTTCAGCGCTCGACCGAGCAGGTTATGCGCCTGCTGGAACTCCCTAAGACGCACGGAATCGAAGTCAGCGTGCGCGACATCCTGGAGGGCGGCACATCGCGAGACGCGGCGCTTCGCCGGGCGCAGTCACTCGCTGAGGACGCCCTGCGCCAGGGGAACACGGCCATCATCTTCACCTCGCGCCAGGTGGAGCGTGGCAGCGACCAGCTTGGCATTAGCCGCGCTATCTCCGCGGCGCTGGTCGCGATTGTGAGAGGCATCACTGCGAACCCCGGGTTTATCGTCGGTAAAGGGGGCATCACGTCGAGCGATATTGGCACGCAGGCGCTGGGGGCTCGCCGGGCGTTGGTGCTCGGACAGATCCGTCCCGGCGTGCCGGTCTGGCGGCTGGGACCAGAAACCCGCTTCCCCGGGCTGCCCTACATCGTCTTCCCTGGCAATGTCGGTGGGCCTGGCACGCTGGCCGAGATCGTCGCTGAGCTACGCGGTGATGAGCGGGCAGCAGCGCGCTCGTGATCGCCACGCACCGCCTGAGAAGCGCCCATTCGCGCTTCGGATCCCACATTGCTCCCCACGTTTCCTGACCACGCAGGGGTGAAGTCCCCGCGCCGGGGCGCCGACGGGCCGCAACAGCCCAGGATCATCCCGAGAGCATCAAGGGATCGTGCCCCGGCGCGGTGAGCGGCACATGTGCGACGGATAGACACAGTGCGCTCATGGCCAGAGCACAACAACGCGGGGCTGGATCACTTGTCCAGCCCCGTGTCGTGCATTGCGTGGTCGCCGATGCGCGTTAGGCCGCCGGCCGCCGCCGCAACCCGAGTGCCGCGAAACCAGCAGTCACAGCGAACAGTAGCGCGCCGAGCGCCAGCGTGCCGCCCGATGGACCACTGGCCGCGCCGACACCCGTCTCCGGAAGCTGCGGGCCGGGGGTCGCGGTTGCCTCGGCGGTTTCCGTCGGCGCCTCAGTCGGTTCCTCGGTGGGCTCTGCCGTGGTGGTTGGCGTGGCTTCGACCTCGGTGCGGTTGTACCAGTCGCAGATCACTTCCTTCCCGGCGGGAACGTCTTCAACCGTCACCTCGCCGGTGGTGGTATCGCCCTCGAAAAGCACCTCACCGCTGCCATCTTCCTGAACGGAGCAGAAGACAAACGCCTTCCCAGCGGTTGCAATCGTGTCAAAATCGGGCTCCACGATCGTCACATCACCGGCGAACACGGTGGCGCTAGCCACGCCGTCCTCGTCCGTCGTCACATCGGTGTCACCGATGGTGAAATCAACGCCTTCCAGGCGATTGTCGTGGCAGGCCTCGAAGATATCGCCCGTCGCATCCGCTGGGCACTCCAGCTTGTGGATCGTCACCGTCGCAGTCGGCAAGGTCCGGTTGTACCAGTCGCAAATGACGGTGCTCCCGGCCGGAATGCCCGGGACAATCACGTCGCCGGTCTCCGTAGTCCCCTCAAACAGAACATCGCTGCTCGCGGCAGCCGGTTGCTCTTGCTCGGTTGTCTGCACGGAGCAGTAGACGAATGCCTCGCCGGCAGTGGCAATGGCCTCAAAGTTGCTCTCGATGACTTGGACATCACCCGCGGGGACTTCCGCTTCAATGATGCCCTCGCTACCGGTGGTGTATAGCGCTTCACCAATGGTGAACTCAACGCCTCCGAGCCGGTTGTCATGACAGGCCTCGAAGATGTCGCCCGTCGCATCCGCTGGGCACTCCAGCTTGTGGATGATGAGCGTTGCTGTCTCTGCCTGCGCCGCGGCTGGAGCCTGCCATGCCGCGAGCAGTACCGTGAGCAGCGCGAGCGCTCCCACGAGACGGCTAAAGGTCGATAACACGCGCATGGAGATCGCCCCTTTCGTTTGCAAATCCCAACTCATCGCGCAACGAGCCCAAACCACAACCTTCCCAGAACATGGGGACGCGCGACGACCATCGCGAGCCCAAATGTTCGCCTTCCATAGTAGTGAACGATGAACGCCGTGTCTAGGCACGATTTCAGGAATCTCCGGTCCTCTTCTCGTGCTCCAAAGGTCCCGGTTCGCCGATTGCGTCACTGCCGCCCGTCGCTCGGCGCTCCTGGTCGTGGCGCTGCCAGAGCCGTTCTAGCCAGGCGGGCACTGTCGCGTCCGGCCGCATCTCATCGCGCGGGTAGTAGCCCTTGAGATCAAGGATCGGTGTACCGTCCCAGGCATCAATACCGGTCACGATCAGGCGATTGCCGTCACGACGCACCAACCGGGGACAGGAGATGCCGATCGGATTGGGGCGCTCCGGCGTTCGAGTGGCAAAGAAGCCGACCGGTGGGAAGTCTGGGTCGTGTTCTGGCGGACGGGGAGAGCCGGCGCTCCGCCGCCGCTTTGCGCGGTCGAGATAGAACACGACGACGAGATGGCTGAATCCCTCGATCTCCTCCAGACCCGGCTCCCAGCGCGGATCGATCTCAAGCACGGCTTCGCGCCATGGATCGACATAATCGCCCGGCGCTGATCCACTGGTATCTGTCCGGCGCACCGTCCCGATCGCTTGAACGCGAAACCAGCGTCGCTGGTGAGTGCCGCGTGCCATACGCTCCCCCGTTCGTGCCCCAAGTGCTGTCACGCCCCACCCAATCGGCGCCTATGGTAGCCTTTTCTCCTGGTTCAACAGAGCGCGGCGTATGGAAGCTTCGCACCTCAATGCCACAGAACGTTCCGTGACCCTCCGGCCGGTTCCTGGCGCCCCGGCGCCAGACGCCGTTGTGCAGGATGAGCACGGCACGCCGGTGCGCCTAGCAGAGCTCTGGGCGAAAGCTCCGCGAGCGACCGTCCTGGTCTTCTTGCGCGAGTTCGGCTGAATCTTCTGCCGCGCTCATGCGACGCAGTTGCGCCGCGACTTTGACCGGCTGCAAGGTGCAGGGCTAGCAGTGGTGGCGATCGGCCAGGGAGCGCCGGCAGAAGCAGCCTGGTTCCGGCAGCAATTCAAGCCGCCCTTTCCCGTTTTCGCCGATCCTGAGCGGCAAGCGTATCGGGCGTTTGGCCTTGGCATCGCCCGCCCATCCGATCTCGTCAAACCCGGCCTGCTCGTTGCTGCCGCGCGCACGGTGGCGTCGGGTACCATTCCTGGCCGCACGATGGGTGATCGCCGGCAACTTCCCGGCACGTTCCTCATCGATCGGCACGGCATCGTGCGCTGGGCAAAACCGGCAACGCACGCGGCAGACCTCGCCACGACCGGCGAAATCCTGGCTGCGGCCCGTGGACTTCCAGATACCTGAGATGGTAGGGCGTCACGGCAGGTGTCGCCCTGGATTGGCTCGCGCGGGGGCGGGCGGCGGGAACAAGCGGACTCCATCGCGAGGACATCGTCGAGATGACCGCGACCGGCGCGTGACGCTCTCCGGATTACGTCGTACGCCGACCTCTTGCGCCACGGCGAAGCGATTCGTGCGTCTGTCCCACGCATTTGGGATGTCGCGGAAATGATGATTGTCACCCACCCTGACATTGTTGATGACGAAGATGGACCCGGAAGGCTCTGATGGCGCCGGCTCACGGCGCGCACTGGGCTGCGTTAGACTTGGGTAAGCACCGAGCTATCGAGCTCTTACTGAAGGGAGATGTCCATGGTTGTCAGTGCCCCAACTCGAATTGATCGCGCGCGCATTCGGGAATTGACTGAGCGAGAGGAGCGGCGGCTCAACGAGCGGACGCCTACCTCGGCGGCCATGTATGAGCGTGCGCGCAAGGTCATGGTCAAGGGCGTGCCCTCGTCCTATCAAGTGCGCGAGCCCTGGCCGATTTATCTCAAAGAGGGCAAGGGTTCCCGCGTCTGGGATGTTGATGGCAATGAGATGATCGATTACCACAATGGCTTTGGGTCTATGGTGCAGGGGCATGCGCACCCGGCCATTGTCAAGGCCGTGCAAGAGCGTGTCGCGAAGGGGACGCACTTTGCCGCGCCAATGGAAGACACAATCGTCGTCAGTGAGGAGCTCGCCCGGCGTTTTGGCCTGCCCCTGTGGCGCTACGTCAACTCCGGCACCGAGGCGACGATGGATGCCATCCGCATCGCCCGCGCCTACACGGGCCGCGAGACGATTATGAAGATCTTCGGGTCCTATCACGGGCACCACGACTATGTGATGGTCTCGATCTCCGTCCCCTATGAGAAGATTGGCGACCGCGACAACCTCGCCTCATTGCCCTACGGCGCGGGCATTCCAAAGGCCGCGGCAGAGCTGACCATCCCCGTACCGTTCAACGATGCTGCCGCGATGGAGCGCCGGATCGAGCGGCTGACCGACGAGGGGCGCAAGCCGGCTTGCGTCATCATGGAAGCGGCGATGATGAATCTCGGCGTGGTGCTCCCGGAGCCGGGGTATCTCGAAGCCGTCCGCGACATCACGCGCCGCCATGGCATCGTCCTCATCTTCGATGAAGTCAAGACGGGGCTCTGCGTCGCTGCGGGTGGCGCTACCGAGAAGTTCGGCGTCAAGCCCGACATGGTAACCCTGGCCAAGGCTCTTGGCGGCGGTCTCCCGTCTGGGGCCATCGGTGGCACGGAAGAGGTGATGGAGGTGGTTGCCTCTGGCAAGGTGTACCAAGTCGGCACCTTCAACGGAAACCCGCTGGTGATGGCGGCGGCGCGAGCCAGCCTGACGGAGGTGCTAACACCGGCGGCGTACGAGCATCTCAACCGGCTCAACGATCGCCTGCTGGCTGGGTGCGACGCGGTGCTCCGGAAGTACAACCTGCCGGGTTACACCGTGGGCATCAGCTCGAAGGGATGCGTGACCTTCTCACCGGTCAAGATTGTTGATTACGAGTCGTTCATGGCCAATCAAGACGCTGAGCTGACGCACCTGGCGTGGCTGTACATGATGAACCGCGGCATTTTCATGACGCCGGGCCGCGAGGAAGAGTGGACCCTCTCCGTGCAGCACACGCTCGAGGACGCCGATCGCTACATCGCGGTCTTCGAAGAAATGGCCCACGATTTGGTGGCCTAACGCGCTTTGCAGACGAGATGCGCCGGGTCGAGTTGCCGTGCTCCAGTTGTCATTTCCCTCTACACGAAGGGCGACACTGCGGCAAGGTGCTCGACCCGGCACATCGGCAACCCAACGCGCTGTCGTGCTTCTCCCCGCTCCCCCTCCTCTTGGCCTGCTGTCCCGATTCCGGTGCGCGAGTCACAGGGATCATCCCAAGTGGACCAACCGTCTCTCTCGGTCCTCCTTCTCTCTGACAGAACAACGCGATTGTCGCCAAGCCGGCCGCTCCGGTTATGGAACGAGTCTACCTGCAGAATTAACCACGGTCTTGCTATTCTCGTGGGTAATTCCGCAGGTGATGGCCGGAAAACGCTATTGACGGCCACTCCGGTCTCATGCTAGTTCTACCGTATCCTGAGCCGGGGTGAGATTGCCGCCCGCCGGTGATCCGCAAAGAACCCCAGTCTGAGCGGCGCTAGGCCCCGAGCTGGCGCAGCCCCTGAACCGGGGTGTGGCGCGCCAAAGTGAATACTGTGGTCTTGCGCGGTCATGAGGTCAGGGGAGGGTCGAATGCACGTGCGATCGTTCGCGTTGCGCATTGCGAGTGTGCTATGGCTTGGTGTTCTGGCTCCGCTGGCAAGCGGCGGCATCGTTTCGGCGGATACCGAGGTGGCGCCGCCCGCGTCCGGTCCCTTTGCTAATGGCGAGTTTCGGTCCGCGGATACGCCGATTATTGGAGATTCTGGCGAGTATGGCTATCACTATTTGCCGGATAATCTCTGGGATCCCGGAATTTGGTGTTATCAGGTATTGAAGACGAGCGGAAGCTACCGCACTCGGGTCGTCATCAAAGCTCCTGTGATCTACGCGGCAGATTATTACTACTGGACGGAGTATCAGGGCGTTGCCTGGTACGCCACCGTCTTCGACGTGCCGCTGGATGGCGATCCAGTCGAAGTCTGGCGCAGCAGCGTTTACACCGCCACCGCCTATGATTATGCACCGGCCCCATTCAGCGACCTCTCAGTCAACTTGCCAATCGGCAAGAACTACGTCGTCGTAGCCACGATGGCGTGGTATCGCTACGGCTCGCTCGTCGGGTTAGCCACACATATGTATGACTATTATGGGGTCTCCTTCACCGGCGACAGCGGCTCGACCTTCGCGGGAGTCTACGATGGCTGCAATCCTGGCCTGTTCACGCCGCCGCCAGCCAGGATGACCCTGTCGCGCACCCGGATCAACGTTGATTCCAGCGTCACCATCTCGGTGACCGGCTTCCCGTCCAATGCTCCTGTCAACATCCTGTGGGATGGCGCTGTGGTCAAGACAGTGCAATCCGCCATTGACGGCTCGTTTGTAACCTCATGGAAGATTCCACCAGCGGTTGCCGGCCCGCACACGATCACGGCAATCTCCGGCGCCCGGTCGGTGTCCGCGACGATCACCGTCGTTGCCAAAGTGCGCCTCAAGCCCACATCGGGTCCCACCGGCACGTCCGTGATCGTCTATCTGCGAGGCTACGCTGCTGGCGAATCGGTTACTGTCCGGTGGTACAACGGCACGCGCGCCATAACGATCGCCACGGTCAAGACATCGTCCACGGGAAGCAAGAACCTGATCTTTACGGTGCCAGCCAGTGCGGCCGCTGGCGATCACGTGGTCCGGGGCGATGGCAACCGTGGCAATGCGGCGAAGGCAACGTTCGTCGTGACTGCCGTCACGTCCTCTGCCGCAAGCCAAGCCACCCCGAGTGCGACGCCGGTGGTATCGCCAACCACGACCCCGACTGCGACGCTCCCAGCGACGGCGACGCCAGAAGCCTCGCCCACCATGAGTCCAACAGAGGAGCCCGCAACCCCGAGTCCGGCGCCTGAGGAATCGCCGAGCGCCACACCGGCCGATGCGACCGGAGAGACACCAGTGCCATCGGCAACGCCTGTGTCCGGTGAGGGCGAAAGCAGCCCCGGAGAAGCAGCGACTCCACAGACGTAGTCAGGCGTGCTGCAGGGCGGGAACGGCTGGCATCGAGTCAGACCCGTTCCTGCCCTGGGCGCGCAAGTCGCCGCACCGCGCCACAAAGAGGCAGGCTAGCGCTTTGATCAATCATTGCCAGCCACGACAGGAAGAGAGCACATTGGCGTTGCCTGGTTACCGGCGCCGGTACTTCATGACGACGCACCGTCGTCCTCCTGGCTTGCCTCGCGGATGCCCCGCAGGTAATGCGCCTGGATGAGGAGGGCCGTGGTGATCTCCTTGCGGCGGAAGAACTGGCGAATCTCCTGCCACAGCTCAGGGTTTTCCCGGCCAAGCCGCTTCATCGCGTCCGACATCGAGATTTCCCCCTGGGCCAGACTTTCTGTCATGAACTCCGTCGAGAGGAGATCCGCCAGATACACGGGGCCGATATCGGCGAACTTGTGCTTGTAATAGGCATACAGCCGGGCAATGTCCTCGAGCGTCAGCGGTTTGCCTTCGTCGTCGACAAACGCGGCGCGCCAGTCTACCGCGTTCAGCAGCTCGGTCAGGAGCTCCACGCCCTCGCCGCGCCGTACCCGGTCCATCAGCTCGACGATCTTTGTCCGGTTGTATGGCAGCTCATGAGGCGTCTCGGGCAGGCGATCCGTAAGCTCCCCGCCAACGAGACGCCGGATATCAAGATTCATTGCCAGCTCACCACTCCTTGCGCACCCCGCGCTCACTCGCCAGTATACGGACCATGCTGGAGGGGGAACAGGCTCCGGCAAGGGAGGGACCATGAGCGTGGTAGCGTGGATCATCTTTGGCGCGCTGGCGGGCTGGGTCGCGAGCAAGCTCGCCGGTACGGACGATCGCATGGGGTGCCTGGCCAATATCTTGGTCGGCATTGCTGGCGCCGCCATCGGCGGAGCCGCCTACAAGATCGTCTTCGGCGAAGCGTGGACGTGGCGCTTCAACCTACCGAGCTTCATCGTCGCGGTCATCGGCTCGGTCGCCCTGCTTGCGCTCCTCAAATATCTCCGGGGGCGCCCTGCCTGAGCGCCAGCGTGCGCTATACTGTGAGGAACGGTAAGCAAGCGTCCGCACGGCGTGCATGCAGCACCGGCTATGCGGCTGGCGAAGATAGCTATGCTATACTCCAGCCGGCTGCCGGTTCGTTGGTATCGTGCGCCAGGCTGTGATATCGGCAGAGGGAGGGGACCGGGTTCGGCGCGCGAGACCCGGAGGGATGTCCCCGATCCACCCGGAGGATCCCGAACTTGATTCGCCCGCTGTCAGCACTCTTTGGGTTCTTTAGCCGCGACCTCGGCATCGATCTGGGCACTGCCAATACCCTGGTCTACGTGCGCGGCAAGGGGATCGTCATCTGCGAGCCCTCGGTGGTGGCTATCGACGTCAAGACCAAGCGAGCCTTGGCCGTTGGCGTCGAGGGCAAGGCCATGGTCGGCAAGACCCCCGAATCGATCGTCGCCGTCCGTCCCCTCAAGGATGGGGTCATCGCCGACTTCGATACCGTCGAGATGATGCTGCACTACTTCATCCGCAAGGTGCACATGCAGCGGATGATGGCTCCCCACCCCCGCGTGGTCATCGGCATCCCCAGTGGCGTCACCGAGGTCGAAAAACGAGCCGCCAAAGATGCGGCCTTATCAGCCGGGGCCCGCGAAGCCTACACGATCGAAGAGCCGATGGCCGCCGCCATCGGGGCCGGCTTGCCGATCAACGAGCCGGTCGGCAGCATGGTGGTCGATATTGGCGGGGGCACCACCGAGGTGGCGGTCATCTCGCTGGGGGGGATCGTCGTCAACCACTCGATCCGGGTGGCCGGGGATGAGATCGACGATGCCATCATCCAGTATGCCCGCCGCGATCACAACCTGGTCATCGGGGAGCGGACGGCGGAGATGGCCAAGATCGCCGCTGGCAGTGCCTACCCGCTGGAGGAGGAGATCCGGGTCACCTTGCGGGGCCGGGACTTGCTGACCGGCTTGCCCAAGGCGGTTGAGGTCAGCAGTGTCGAGTTGCGCGATGCGATTGCCGCCCCGGTCAACACGATTGTGGAGCTGGTCAAGACGGCGATCGAGGAGACGCCGCCGGAGCTCGTGGCCGACATCATGGAGCAAGGGATCACCCTCTGCGGGGGGGGAGCGCTCTTGCTGGGGTTGGACCGGCGGCTGCAGCACGAGTTGAAGATGCCGGTGCGGCGGGCGGAGGATCCGCTGACGTGTGTGGCTCGGGGGACGGGGCGGGTGGCCGAAGCCTTGCACCTCTATCAGCGCGCCTTGGCCAGCGGCCAGGAACTCCGGCGCTCTGCCTAATCACGTCTTCATCCGGTACCGGCGGCGATCTGTACCCCCCGGTCTCTCACTCACTCGGGCGGAGCAGATGTCTCCTTGGTCAGACTCCCCCTTCTTCGCCTTGGCAAGCACCCTCGGGTGAGGTGAGTGAAACTCCCGGCTCCCACCACCGGACCATCCCTTGAACGTACGCTTCGCCTCGCGTATCCTCAGCACGCACCCGGCTGCGCGCCGGTGGGGAGCGCGTGGCCGGCGGGTGTTCCTCAACCCGTCCTGTAGCTGCGGCTCGCGCGCTCACGTCCTCCTCACCGCAAGACCCGTAGGGGCCGGCGATGCGCGGATTCTTTCACCGCGGAGGCAAATTCCAGCCGCTGACACCCGCTGACGAGCGGCCAGATCAGCATATCCCTGGGGATCTTTGGGTTAAGTGCGTCAAGTGCAAGGATCTCCTCTACGCCAAGGAACTGGAGCACAACCAGCGCGTCTGCCCCAAGTGCGGCTATCACTTCCGCCTGCGCGCCCGCGAGCGCATTGCCCAGCTTGCCGATCCTGGCTCCTTCACTGAGTGGGACGCCACCGTCCAGCCGGAAGATCCACTCAACTTCGCGGATGGCAGCGGTCCCTATCACCAGAAACTGCGAGTGACCCAGCAGAAGAGTGGTGAGACCGAGGCACTCGTCACTGGCCGTGCCACCATTGACGGACGGCCGCTGGCGCTGGCCGTGTGCGACTTCGAGTTCCTCGGCGCGAGCATGGGTTCCGTCTTTGGCGAAAAGCTCGTCCGCGCAATCGAGCGTTGCCAGGAAGCGCGCCTGCCGCTCTTGACCATCAACGCCTCGGGTGGCGCCCGCATGCACGAGGGCCTCTTCTCCCTCATGCAGATGGCGAAAACCGTCTCCGCGCTCGCCCGCCTTGGCCGCGCCCGTGTTCCCCACATCGCCTTGCTCACCGATCCCTGCTACGGCGGCGTCACCGCGAGCTACGCCACCATTGCCGACATCATCCTTGCTGAGCCAGGCGCGCTCATCGGCTTTGCCGGGCCGCGCGTCATCGAGCAAATCACCAAGCAAAAGTTGCCCGAGGGATTTCAGACGGCGGAATTTCTGCTCGATCACGGCATGATAGATCTCATCGTCGAGCGGCCCGCGCTCCGTTCGACCATCCTCCGGCTCCTCGATCATTACGGCCGCGCGGCCAGTGAGCCTGCTGCCGCCCACCAGGGACGCGCTGGCCAGCCGTCCCGTGATGACCTGCGATCGCTGCCGCCGCTTGCGGACACCGGCGCGTTCGCCCCTGGAAGTGAGTCCGGCGATGACTAGCTCCTCCCGCACCATGCTGGCAGACACCCACACACGCTCGGCCTGGGAGCGCGTCAAGCTGGCCCGCCACCCTGAGCGGCCGCATACCCTCGATTACATTGCCGAGCTGATGACCGACTTCGTCGAGCTCCACGGCGACCGCGTGTTCGGTGATGACCGGGCGCTCGTCGGGGGCCTGGCGCAGTTCGCCGGGCGAACCGTGATGGTCCTTGGCCACCAAAAGGGCACGAGCACTCAGGAGAACTTGCGCCGCAATTTCGGTATGCCTCGCCCCGAAGGCTATCGCAAAGCCGAGCGCCTGCTTCGCCATGCCGAAAAATTCCGCTTACCGGTGATCACCTTCATTGATACACCGGGGGCCGAGCCCGGCATCGGCTCCGAAGAGCGCGGGCAAGCGACCGCGATCGCCGAAAGCCTCTTGACGATGGCGAGCCTCCAAACCCCCATCGTTGCCGTGGTTATCGGCGAGGGAGGCAGCGGCGGCGCCCTCGCCATCGGCATCGCCGACCGGATCGTCATGCTGGAGAACGCCATCTATGCGGTCGCCTCGCCCGAAGCCTGCGCTGCGATTCTGTGGAAAGACGCCGCCAAAGCCGAGCAGGCCGCCGAGACGATGCGCATCACCGCCGCCGATCTCCACCGGTTTGGCATCATTGACGAAGTCGTCCCCGAGCCAGCCCCCGCGCACGAGCGCCCCCGCGAGGTGATGCAGGCGGTGGGCGAAGTGCTTAGCCGGCACCTTGACGAGTTGATCACCCTGATCGCCGCCAGCGGCATCGAGCGCCTCCTCGACCTGCGCTACGACAAATTCCGCCGCATCGGCTCCTGGCGCGAGAGCGTCGCCACCGAGCATGGGTTGCCTCCCGATACGGCAAACGGCGTCGTGAACTGACCGGCACCGGTGCGGACCAGCGTGCACACCCGTACCGGCTCCTCACCTCGCGCCTTGGACAACACTGCCATCCGCACCTCCCAAATCAGCGGCGATGAGCTCGAACTCCTCAAGCGCCGCCCGCAGATCCGCCGCAATCTCCGCCGCGATCAGATCCGAATCGGCCAGATCGGCGCCGTCGTCCAGCGCCTCGTCTCTCAGCCAGAACAGGTCCAGGCTCACCTTGTCACGCGCCAGCAGCTCCTCGCACGTGTAGGGTCGCCACCGGCCGGACGGATTCTCCGGCGACCAGGTCGGTGTCCGGGAGTTCCGGTTCTCTGGGTGGTAGCAGGCAACAAAATCTTCGAGATCGGCGTCCGTCAGGGGATTGGTCTTGAGGGTGAAATGCATATTCGTGCGCAGGTCGTAGACCCACAGCGTCTAGGTCCACGGCGTCGGGCTCGCCGGCTTGCGGTCGAAAAAGAGGACGTTGGCCTTCACGCCCTGCGCATAAAAGCGGTAGTTCGGTTAGGCCTTACTGGTTCCTCTCTGCAATGCGGCTAGTGTGTGAGAACCAGAGGCCAGCTATTCCTAGGCACCGGCCTGCCGAGCCAACATTGGGCAGGTGGTAGATGAGTGCCGCCACGATGATTCTCGCGCCACACGTCACTCTTAGGCAAAGGGGAGTGACACATTGTCAAATATTGCGTGTCTGATTCACCTTGGTATACTAGAAATCGCCCACCCGCAAGTCTCGTAGCGCCATGAGTTACCCTGAGCATGGCGTAATCGTGCGAGGCGTTGTCTTGTTGGAACGCCCTCGCGTCGCATCATGACAGAGCGACACGGGGTTGCAAGGTGGAAAGGGGATGGCGGCCGTGAAATGCCAAAGCCGACCGATGGCATCGGTGCCGGCCGAGGCCGTCGTGTCGGCTTAGCGGAGCCCGCCCAACGAGCTCTCGTCCTCAGGGGACGCCTGGATGATACGGGATGTGACCGCGGCCGTCAACGAACGGCGATCCGCGCCGGATGAGGCTATCCCGCGATATCTCCGGAAAGAGCTGCGCAACAGGCGGTCGGACATTCGATTCCATTAGCCCATGCACGATGGAGTTATCAATGCAGACCCTGAGAGTCACCTGCATCAACAAGCGCGATCGCCAGAATACGCATCAGGCTATCACGCACGTCGGAGGTGCCGGTTGGCGCTGAACTCGTCAACAGGCGATTATTGCCATCGAGTCCAGAAACTACGGCCTGTACACGCTCGAAGACGGCAAAATGGCTTGGGTGCGCGTCCGGAAGGACTGGGACGGCTCAAAGTATCTTCAAACCCAAGCAGACGGCAGGTGGACGAACAACTTGCTCGCTCTGCCCGAGTGCCGTTAACAAAGCTGAAGGGGAGCTGGAGCCACCGGCTCCCCGCCCACCCAGCACCCCGCGACCGCGTCAAAAAGTACCATGGTCTTCTGTCAGACTATCTCCAGCAGCGGCAGCTCCAGGGTATGCTGCATGCGCGCGGGAAGTTCCTGCCGTATTCATAGAGGAGGACCCTGCCATGACCACTCGCATTGACATTGAAGACGTGCTTGCGTGCAACCCGAATGTTGACCGGCAGGAGCTGAAGCGAATCCAGGAGTTGCTACGCCGCCTGCAGGAGGCCGGCGTCGTGCGAAAAGGCTATGACCTCGCGCCACCCCTTGGTGGCCGCCGCGCGACGGTCCAGGACGATCCCCTCAGCGACTCCCGGCTTGTCCGCCTCAGCCGCGGCCCGAGAACATAACGCGGCCCCACGGGCACCTTCGTGGGGAACAGCACCACCGCCCCCAGCAATCCTCTGTAGGGGAGGGACCTGTGCCCTCCCCAGGGACCCGTGCTGATGACGGATGACCGGGGGCAGACACGGCGGTCTGCCCGCACGA
>FWPU01007721.1_pt1 | contig 19385 bp, 17 predicted proteins | sample 2228361 | NCBI WGS metagenome assembly FWPU01 (sample SAMEA103939777, study PRJEB20133) | metagenome
GAGCTAATCCGAGAGGTCATCTTGAGCGTCTTAAACCTCCTGTGGGGAAAAACCAGGAATATTGTCCGATCTTGTGTCTGAAGGTCAGCTTTTCTCTGATGTCTCGACATGAGTTCCGACATTGTGCTATAGGCCTTACAGGAGAACGTTTGTGGCACTTCTGAGCAATCTCGTGGATGGTTTTCACCTCTTTTGCTGGGCCTGCCTCACAGTCCCTTGACCATAAACCACGACGTTGTTATCATAATTCTGGAAACTGTTGGACGAGACGCGCCAGACGGTGACACTGGCGGCAGTCAATCTTGTGCCCTCCATGATACAAAACCCAAAAGAGAGATTGGTAACCCTGAAGGTGCCCGCCATGGACTGCCAGGAAGAGGCCAATCTCATCAAAAAGAAACTCTCCGGTCTGAAAGGTGTGCTCCATCTAGACACCTTACTCCTCTCCCAGGAGGTAAGGGTAAAATACGACAGCAGCCTAACGGACCTGAAGGAAATCCTTGGGCAGATACAGGAGACAGGATTAGAGGCAACTCTACTTGAGACCTGGGTACCCAAAGGGGTAGACCTGGGCAGACGAAGGCAACTAATCCTCACTACCCTCTCCGGACTCTTCACACTCACAGGACTTGCCCTCTCCTTCGAGGGCCTTCCAAAGGAGATAACTACACCAATATTCTTAATTGCGATGCTCACCGGGGGGCTGAGGGTTTTTCATAAAGGATTCCTGGCTGCAAAGGCCCTATCTCTGGATATGAACACCCTGATGAGCATCGCAGTCATCGGGGCGGCAGCCATTGGAGAATGGGGAGAGGCAGCCACGGTGATTGCCCTCTTTTCCCTGGCCCAGCTACTGGAGACCTACAGCCTGGATAGGGCAAGAAACACCCTGAACTCCCTCATGACCCTAACCCCGCAAGAGGCCCTGGTAAAGCGGGAAAAAGAAGAAATACCTCTACCCGTTAGCGAGGTCAAATTGGGAGATATTATCATCATAAAACCCTCAGAGAAGATACCTCTTGACGGGGTAATAGTGGAAGGTTACTCCACAGTAAACCAGGCCCCGATTACAGGGGAATCCACCCCTGTAGAAAAGTACGCCGGCTGCGAGGTCTTTGCCGGAACCATCAACAGGGAGGGAGTGTTAGAGGTACGGGTAAATCATCTGGCCAAGGACACCACACTGTCTCGCATAATTCATCTGGTCGAGGAGTGCCAGGCACAAAAGGCCCCCTACCAGAGCTTCGTGGACAGGTTTGCCAGGACGTACACACCGATTGTTATAGGCATAGCCTTTTTGGTGGCAACGGTACCCTGGGCCTTCCTGGGGGCAGACTTTATCCCTTGGCTCTACAGGGGATTGGTCTTTTTAGTCATATCCTGCCCGTGTGCCCTTGTGATAGCTACCCCCGTAAGCCTCCTATCTGGCATAACTTGCGCAGCTCAACACGGTGTCCTCATAAAAGGCGGCGTCCACCTGGAAGAGGCCGGCAGACTTAAGGCCATAGCATTTGATAAAACAGGTACCCTCACCAAAGGCATACCAGAGGTAATTGACGTCATACCCATTGACTCCTTATCCCATGATGAACTCCTCCGAACGGCTGCCTCCGTGGAGGCCCGCTCCGAGCACCATCTTGCAGGAGCCATACTACGAAGGGCTAGAAAAGAGGGACTGAAACTCCTGGAAACCACAGACTACAAAACCATCCCCGGTAAGGGTGCAACGGCCCGAATCCGGGAAAAGAACTACTACATCGGCAACCTGAAGTTCTTTAGAGAACTGGAAATATCCACCTCAAAGGTGGAAAGACTCCTCTCCATGCTCCAGTCCCAGGGAAAGACAGTCATGCTCGTAGGCTGCGAAGATAAACTGTTAGGAACCATCACCGTTGCCGATGAGGTTAGACCCGTCAGCAAATCCACACTGGTGGCACTAAAAGAGAAGGGCATAAAAAAGATAATCATGCTCACCGGGGATAACGAAGGCACGGCCCAGGCCATAGCCGGAAAACTAAGTGTAGAGGAATACAGGGCAGAACTTTCTCCTGAAGACAAGGTAGATGTGGTAAAACATCTGACCAAAGATTATGGGATGACCGCCATGGTAGGCGACGGGGTAAACGATGCCCCCGCCCTGGCCGCTGCTACCATAGGCATTGCCATGGGTACGACAGGAACGGATGCCGCCCTGGAGACGGCCGATGTTGCCCTCATGTCCGATGACCTTACTAAAATACCCTTTGCCCTCGGACTGAGCAGGCAGACACTGAAGGTGATAAAACAGAATATCGCTTTCGCCCTGGTAGTTAAGGCCACCTTCCTGGGCCTGGCCACCATGGGCATGGCCACCCTGTGGATGGCCGTAGGTGCCGACATGGGGGCCTCGCTTCTGGTTATCTGCAACGGGTTGAGGCTGCTGAGATACACCTAGGGCCTCCTGGAGAGCCAAAGGCCCTAAAGGAGAGTAAAATGAAAGCGGTTGTATTCCACGAACACGGTGGAATTGAAAAACTCCAATACCAGGAGATTGAGGAGCCAAAACCCCAGGCCCATGAGGTAAAAGTCAGGGTCAGGGCCTGTGGGGTGAATCACCTGGACATATGGGTGAGGGAGGGGTTAAGAGGCCCTAACATACCCATGCCCCATATCCTGGGTAGTGAGGTCACGGGAGAGATAGCAGAGTTGGGTGTGGGGGTAGTAAAGAACCTGAAGATAGGTCAAAGAGTACTGGTCGCCCCCGGGTTATCCTGCATGAGGTGTAAACACTGCCTGGAGGGGAACGACAGCCAGTGCAAGGAATACAAGATTCTGGGCTACCAAGTCCAGGGGGGATATGCCGAGTACGTATGCGTACCCGAAGCCAACGTAATACCGCTCCCGGAGGGGGCGGTTTTTGAGGAATGGGCCGCAGTACCCCTTGTGTTCCTCACGGCCTGGCACATGCTCATCGGCCGGGCAAGGCTAAGGCCGGGTGAAAGGGTACTGATCCATGCGGCTGGTAGTGGCATAGGTAGTGCCGCAGTCCAAATAGCCCGTTTAGCAGGGGCCACAGTACTGGCCACCGTGGGCAGCCCCGAAAAGGTAGAGAAGGCGAGAGTCCTTGGGGCACACGAAGTCATTAACTACAAAGAAAGGGACTTTGCCCAGGAGGTGAAGAGACTTACCGGCGAGGGGGTGGAAGTAGTCTTTGAACACATAGGACTGGAGACATGGGAAAAGAGCCTGGCCTGTCTGGCCCACGGTGGGAGGATGGTCATCTGCGGTGCCACTAGCGGCCCTATAGTCTCTTTGAACATACCTTACCTCTTTATGAAACAACTCTCCATACATGGCTGTTACATGGGTGGGCAGAAGGAACTCCTTGAGGTGTTGAGCCTGGTAGAACAAAAGAGGCTTAAACCTGTGGTAGACACCGTCTACCCTCTAAGAGAGGCTGCCCTTGCCCATAGGCAGATGCAGGAGAGAAAATTCTTTGGAAAACTTGTACTGAGGCCATGAAAATGAAAATCATTCTCTTTAGTATTCTTTTCCTCTTTACATCATGGAATTTACTTGCCCAGGAAAGGGAACCCCAGAAGCCCCTTGATGTATCAGGGCAGTGGACCATCCGTTTCAAGGGGGTGGAGTATGGCTGCCAGAACCCTTTGGAGAACGGCCCCAAGGAAGGCACCTTCGTACTTCGCGTAACCCGGCAAGGAGATGAATTATCCGCCACTTTCATGGACGGGAAAACGACGAACCGCCTCGTCGGAAGAGTAAACGGGACTATAGTTACCGGTACAGTCCACGGAATTTACCCGGAGAACTGCAAGGTGGTCACGGACATAGTGGGTGAGGTAATCGGCAAAATCATTAGAGGCACCTATAAAGGAAAGGAACTAAACTGCGAGACCTGCATCTGGGAGGGGGAATTTACTACTGAGATTGCACCTTAGGACCGATGTCTGGAACGTTTGGCGTTTGGGCAACGGCGTCATGAGCCTCTGCGCTTGAGACCGGTACCTCTATCCCCTCGGGCTGTCCCTCCAACAGGGCCAGGGCCCCTTTTGCAGGGAGGGCAAAGTTAGACCCGGCAAAACCAGTGAATATACCATAAGTTATGCCTATCACCTTACCCTGGTGATTAAAGACCGGCCCCCCGCTACCCCCTATTGTGGTCTGGGCATCAAAGACCAGCCTATCTTCCATGATACCCGTTATGTGGCCCTGTGTTGCAAGCGGTTTTATGAGCCCTCGGTTAGAGAGTTCCAGAGCTAGTTCAATAAAACCCAAACTCCTCTTGTAAACCAGTTCATCCACTACTTCCTTATCTATCCTTGCCAGGATGCCACTGATACCCGCCGGATAACCAATGACTACAACAGGCTCCCCGGTCTCTGTCATACCCTTCTTGTCCAGCTCCAGCACCGGGAATTCTTCCCCACCGGGGTCAAACTTGACCATGGCCAGGTCCTCCTCTTCTGAAATCTTTACCACCTCCAGAGGAAAAGGCCTCATAATGCCTGGGAAGAAGGCCCTGAAGTCTATAAACCTCGGGGTAAAGCCCATGTCCACCGCTCCTACCCTTCCCTTTCTCCACCAGGGCTCGGCCACATGACGGTTGGTTATTATCTTACCGTCCTTACTCACAACAAACCCTGTACCGGTGTAATCATACGTAACGGGGCGCGGGCCTGCTTGTTCCTCGCCGAAAGTATAAGAACCAAGAATCAGGCAAACTCCCTTGGTGTGGTCCTTAATGATCCTTTCCGCAACGGTCCTCTGGGTTTCTAGCACCGCTACACGCTCCCGTACCTCCCTCTGGAAGACCGCCGAACGATAGAAACTGGAAAGGACAAATCCAACCATGAGAAAGAGTACTAAAAGGGCCGACAGGCGGAAACGAAAGGAGGATTGGGTAATGGCCTCCCATACCAATTGCCTGAAGAAGGTATTAGCGGTGGTAAGCTTTCCACCTCCAGTTAAGGCGGACTCCCTGGCGATGGCCACAGAGTCCTCAAGCATCTGGCGGAAGGGTTTACATATCTCTCCCTCCTCAAACTTAATCCTGAAACGCACCTTAGGGCCCCCGAGGCCGAACTCGATCAGGTCTCCATCCTGGAGTACCACCTCTTCAACCTGCTCATCGTTAACAAAAGTTCCCTTCCCTAAATCCCTCAGTACATACTCGCACTCTCTCCATTCTATTTCTGCATGCTGAGGGCCGATGGTGGTCTCCATGTCCGGGTCAAAACGGAGGGTGCTTGTGGGGTCGGTACCCACCACCATCTTGTTCTTATCCAGGACCTCCGTCTTGCCCCTTCTGCTACCCTTGATATGTACCAGTACTGCTTTCATCTCTTAACGTGACAGTGACGGAGCCTAATGGGGCTTTTGGTTACAGTAATAGTTGTAAACCTGTTCTGCAAAACTTCTCAGGGCATAGATGCCCTGGCCCAACTCTTCAAGACGCCTCTTGAAGTCTCTCATACTGACGAAATGATCAGCAATGTATTGAACCACGAAGGTCTCAGCCGTTACAAAGTTTATGTCTGCCCCTTTGTCCTCAGGACTCTGGGATATTTTATAGGCCACTATATCCGTAATAGTCTTAAGGGCAATGTCCTCCCCTTTACTTATCGCCTCCTTCACCGTCTTGAAGGTAAGGCGTCTCTTTCTCTGATAATCGCCGTATACCCCTTCTGCCAGACTCTGAAGGCTACTGAGGTCTCCCGTTGCCTTTTTCAAGACATCTTCAAGACTGTCAAAATGCTCGCTTATGTACTCGGCCACAGCAGCCTCTGCCAGGATATGATCTTCCTCCCTCCCTGTACCCTGGAGCAGTTTGTAAGCAACGATGTCAGCCACTGTCTTTAGACTTGGTTCCTTTTTCACCCTGGCCAGTATTTCCTGATAGTCAATAGCCATCAGATTTGCTCCGCTTTCTACAGATTTTCCATAACCCTCCCAGAATATTCCCTTATCATTATATCCCAGAACAATCCCAAATTCTATGTATAAGAAGTATTGCATAAAGAGGATAAGTTTGTTAAGATTCTTTTGGTTTTAGACATGCGAAGGTCTATAAAGGGTCAACTAATCCTCCTCTTCCTCCTGCTCAGCCTTACCCCTATTGCTGTAACCTTCGCCATTTATAGCCCTGGCATGCTAAGGGACCTGACAATTCAGACCACACAGGGGGTCCGTACAAGCAGCAAAAGCCAGGTAAGGCTCATTACTTTATGGCTAAGAGAAAGGCTGAAAGAGGCTGAGCTATTGGCCACCTCGCCCACACTTCTATCCTGTTTGATGCCTGGTGGTGCCGCTACCCTTAAATCTCCCCAGGAAGGGTATGGAGGCCAGCCGCAACGATCCCTTGAGGAAAGCGGACTGGGGGGCTTATACCTCTTTGATAAAGCGGGCAGCCTTAAGGTCTCTAAAGAAAAGATTACCGGGGCAATTTTACCACCCCTGGATAAAGAGGCCCTAAAAAAGACCTTTGAAGGAAGTCCCAGCATTCATCGGCCCCCAGCGGAGGAGAAGTCAAACCACTCCTTATTTATCTCTGTACCAGTCCTTGCGTCTGTAAACGAAAAAAGGGAGTCGTTAGGTGCGTTGCTAGTAAGAATAGACCTCCATCAGACCAAAAGCATCCTGGAAGACATATCACTTACTAATAGCCGCAGCTTTTTGGTTGACGGCGATGGCAACACGTTAGCTTATCTAACCACTGCACCCGGTTGGGGAGGGCCAAAACTCGCCCCGGATTCAGGTGAAGGAACGGGCCAAGCAGACTTTAAGACAGGCCCCCTTACAGAGGGCATAAAGGCGTGTGTAAAAGATAAAAAAGAGGGTTATTCGTCCTATGCCTATACCAACCATCTTGAACAAAAGGTGTTAGGGGCCTGGGGGTGGATCCCTGAACTTGGAGTGGGTGTGGTGGTGGAGGTGGATGCCAGAGAGGTCTTCAGTCCCGTATCCGCCGTGCGAGGGCGTCTCTGGTGGCTCTTACTGGTAGTGGGAATCGGCGCGACAATAGTAGCCATCTTTACTGGCCGTAAAATCTCCGAACCCCTTATCTCACTTACTTCCATGGCCCAAAAGATTGCAGAAGGAAACCTTCAGGAGAGGGTCGATGTCCAATCTCCAAATGAGATAGGTGAGCTTGCCCAATACATTAATCTACTGGCAGAATCCCTTTCAGAGAAAAATATTCAACTCTCAAAAGTAAATGAGAAACTAGTATCCAACTCCTTAAAAGATGGCGTCACCGGGCTGGGCAACCGCCAGGGCTTTCTAAGATCCCTTGATATGGAATATAAGCGGGCACACTGCTGCAACTTCCCTCTGTCCCTCATCTTGATAGAGCTGGATTATTCCAGGAAGATTAACGATACGCACGAGCAACCGCTCAAAAATCTTGTCCTCAAGGAAACCGCCAAAATCCTTGGAGACTTTGCTAGAGAGTTTGACATCCTTTGCCGCTATAGCAACAGCACTACAGGAGAAGAAAGGGAAAAATTCGTTATGATACTACCAAACACCCCCCTGGAGATAGCCTGCAGTGTGTCAGAAAAACTTCGGCAAAGTATAGCCAATCTGGTCTTCTGGCAGGGAGAGATATCCCTCAAGCCCGTCGCTACCATAGGTATCTCCACAATTGCTGAAGAGGATGTGAACACCGGGGACGACCTCTTAAGGCATGCCATTGAGGCCCTTTACGAAGGCAAGCGTAAAGGGGGAAACAAGGTGGTATGCTGGGATGAACTCTCACTGTGGCGGGAGTCTGTACATAAAGTGGAAAAAGAGGCAACAGAATACTATAAAACTAAACTTTCCTCTGCGGCCAACAGTCTAAAGAGAACCTACATGGAGACCACAATGTCCCTGCTAAAGCACCTTGAGGGGAAGAGCGGTTTTACTGCCACCAATTGCCACCTGGTAGCAATATACGCCAGCCATCTTGCAAATGACCTGGGCCTTCCCAGCGAAGAGGTAGAGATAATCAAAAACGCCTCCATCCTTCACGATATTGGCATCGTTCCTATTCCTAACCAAATACTCTCCAAACCTGCAGCCCTTACCGAGAAAGAATACGCAGTAATAAAGACGCACCCTGAACAGGCTGCCAGGATGTTAGACGGAGTGGGCTTTCTGCAACAGGAGATACCGTTAATCATGCACCACCACGAGTGGTATAATGGCAATGGCTATCCCAAGGGCCTAAAGGGAGAAGAAATCCCCCTGGGGGCAAGGATTATTGCCATATGCGATGCCTTTGAGGCCCTCACCTCCCCAAGACCCTACCGCCCCAATACCTCGGCTGAAAGGGCCTTTGACGTGCTCAGACAAAAGGCAGGTACTCAGTTTGACCCTAATCTGGTAGAACCTTTCATAAAGTGCATGAAAGAGTTGCTATCCACCAGCAATCGCCTGTTCATTCCCCATCTCAACAAGACCGTAGAGATTCTCATTGACGACACGGCAAGCAACAAGTAAAAGGAACCAACCCGGTCTTTCAACATTAACATGAGCAGACGGATATATTCAACACAGTTGCTACTCGACGGTCTTCAGTAGTTCCCGTACCTTTTCTCCATCACCGGTGGGAGGGGCACAGGTTTTTAGCGGTATGCATACATATACGATGGGTTTACCCTCCGGACTTGGAGGATAGGGAAGCAGTCCCCCCTCACCAGGGTCATGCACGGTAACGATCTTCTCTGGACGATAGGTAGATAAAGCCGCTTCTTTAAGCACCCCTGTCTCAGGGTCATCCTTCTTACCAATGATCACTGCGTAGGTTGGTGGATTGAGATGGTAATCCAGGGCCAGGGCATAGCTGGCAGCGAAATATCCTGACTCCAAGGCCGAACCTGCAAAGGCCTGCAGCGTTTTTCCAGCCAGGTCGTAGTATTGGGCCTGATGGGTGATATAGTAGAGTTTATCCAGCACCATAGCCATTATCGGGTTAGCCGCTGGGGTAGGCAGATCTTCAAAAGGTTTACGCTTAATCTCTTTTGCAGTACCAGGGAGGTCAAAGAATCCGCCTTCTTCTGGATCCCAAAACTCCCTCCTGCAATAATCCACGATTGCCTGGGCAGTCTGTAGATACCTCTCCTGCCCCGAAACCTCGTAGGCATCGAGGCACGCCCTGGCCATCAGCACATTATCCTCAAGGAGCCCCGCAATCCTAGCCTCTCCCTCCTGATAGGTATGAAAGAAGCCCTGACCCTCTCTGTAGGATTTCGCAAGGAGGAAGTCTAGACTCTTTAAGGCAAAATCCATAATAGTAGCATCATCCAGAAATTTATAGGCCTCTAGCCATGCCGATATCATCATACCGTTCCAGTTTGTGTATTTGTTCTTATCTACAAATGGCCTCGGTAGGTTATCCCTGGCCTTCTGCATCTTCTCCAGTGCACCTTGAAGAAGGCGGGAGACCTCATCTGCGGGTATCGCAAGTTCCTCAGCCAGGGTCTCAATCTCCATTTCGATGCGTAAAACGTTCTTTGAGGGGTTGTGTTCCATCTCCCCTTGAGGTTCTACACCATAAAAGGCCTTAATAGCCTTTGACTCCAGGGGGTCTAGAACCTTTTCCACCTCTTCAGGCGTCCAGGTGTAGTAGTCTCCGTCATCGCCCCTGCCTACGTCGGCATCCTGGGAGGCATAAAACCCTCCCTCCTCCTGGTCTGAGGCCTCCCTCCTGACGTAATCCAACACCTCCAGGACTATCTCCTTATAAAGGCTGCTACCTGTGGCTGCGTAGCCATGTATATAGTTCTCTATCATCCCGGCCTGCACGTACGACATTTTTTCAAAATGAGGGATACGCCACTCTGGGTCCACTGTATATCGGAAGAAACCACCCCTTACGTGGTCCCTTATCCCTCCTCCGGCCATTTCATCCAGGGTCTTCAGGGCAAGACCCAGACTCTCCTCATCCTTTTTTGTTATACCCCTGCTGAGGATAAACCGAACGGCAGCTATGCTGGGAAATTTGCTTACAGTACCGAACCCCCCGTGTTGACGGTCTCCTTCTGCCAGAATAGTAGAGGCTATTCCATCCAGAAGTTCCTTGGAGAGCTTATCTGATTTGGGTTTGTTTATCGCCAGAAGTTCTTGAGAATGCCTTCTGGCCATGGCCAGCACCTCCTCCTTTCTCTCCCTGTAGAGTTCGGCCATACGGGGCAGCAGGGTCCTCATGCCCTCCCTACCCAGCCGGTCTTCAGGAGGAAAGTAAGTGCCTCCATAAAACACTTCTCCATCCGGTGTAAGGAAGGCCGTTAGTGGCCAACCCCCGTGACCCGTCAAGGCGCTTACTGCGTCCTGATACTTACGGTCTACATACGGGCGTTCGTCTCTGTCAACCTTTATTGCGACAAAAAGCTGGTTTACGAGCTGTGCCACCTCAGGGTCTTCGTAAGTCTCTTCATCCATGACGTGGCACCAGTGGCACCAGATGGCACCTATGTCCAGGAGGATAGGGATATCCAGTTCTTTGGCCCTTCTAAAGGCCTCTTCCCCATACTCATACCAGTCAATTGCCTGATGCTTGGCACCCAGGAGATAAGGGCTCTTGGCCTGTGCCAGACGGTTTTCCTTCTTCACCTCTGGTGCTGTCTCCTTTTTGACCTCTGCCGGTGCACCCGTCGTAGGGGCTGGTGGCTGTGGCTCTAGTATCTTTTCCTCGGCCCACAAAGTCCCAGCAGGCTGTACCCACAGAAGGCCTGCTGTAGCAGTTATTACCACCAAAAAGACACAAACCGCCATGGATGTAGTATTATTGATCGTAAGTACCTCTGCAAATGTTAACCAGAAAGCTGAAGAACGAAGATCAGAGACTGCCAATAGAGAATCACTTCTCCAGACGCCTGAAGCTGGAGACCTCTATTGCCCCCCTTTCCCTGAGCCATTTTCCCTTAACCTCAAGCCTTGCACCCAGGAATTCCTGTTCTTTAAGCAGGGGAAGGCTTTGCTGATTCAGTTTGTAACTGAGCTCCCTCTTTTTGAGCTCCTCAATCTCTTTACCCTCTTCATCCGTAGCCTTTTCCACGGAGAAGGTGCAACTGTGCCCAAAGGGGCTACACTTGGCCCCGGGTTCGGAAGGTTTTCCCCCACAGGCCTGGCAGTTATTCAGGCCAATGAGCGTAACTTCTTTTACCTCTTCTGCACCGGAGACTACCCTTGCCTGCATGCAAAGAGACAAATGGAACAATATTAATAATAAAAAGACTGTCCACACTGGATGGATTAACGCAACCCTTCTGATGCCGGCCATGAAACCCTCCTTCTAAAGATACCGCAAAACAATTCAATTCTATCTCCGGGATGTAATGCTTTCAACTGTATTAGCCCCAAAATTCCCTATTGATAAAGTAACAAAAGTTTACTAATATCTGGGAAAATGGGGTGGCAGGTTCCACGTTAAACTGGGCGATTGCACTGCCGGCATAGAAGGCGTGCGTGCGGCCTGGCTAGAAAGAGGTAGCATATGACTATGAGGTATCTTCTTGTGGGCCTGCTAGTTGTGTCCATGTCTGCAGGTTGTTTCGCAAACAGGGCTAGCACTGTTCAGAAAGGGGCAGCTATTGGGGCAGTCAGCGGGGCAGCGGTAGGGGCAGGGGCGGGGATGTTGGTGGGTGCCCCAGGCATAGGCGCTGCGGCGGGAGGTGCCGCCGGGGCTACCGTCGGAGCGTTGGTGGGTGACGTCATCGCAAGAAGGGATAGCGACAAAGAAGAAAGGGTAGAGACAGAAAGGCAGCTATCCGAGGCACAAGAGGCCACCAGGAGATAAAAAATTTCTTGTTGGTCAGATGGAAAAGGCCGGTCCGCTTTTTCGCCTGGTCCACCTGAGGCGGACTGGTCTGCCAGAGGTGGAAACTATTTGGATTGGCCTTTTTGTCTTTTTAGACCCCGGTAGTGGAACCGTCTAACAAGGAGAGGCTTGGTCCGCCTGATGTGGGTCCAAGGGGGAGGGAAATATCCTGTCCGGCAGTTGGGTCTAGAAGCCTGAGGACATCGTTGTTAATTTTTTCTATCTCCTCCTCGGTGAGATTGGGATTGTAGATCCTGTATGTCCTGTCTTCTTCTGGATTGTACAAATGTATGAAATCCCCTTTTTGATCCTCGGCGGTGGGACCGCCTTGACCCTCGGCAGTGGGACGACTACCCTCATCCCTAGCGTCTGGAGACGTCACCAGCTTTAGTAGCTTCCTCCTGAGAAGAAACAGGCCCAACACGTATTGCATATTCCTCGCCCAGGGTTCTGTTACCTCTTGAAGCCTTAAAAAGAGGTTCAATATTACAGTGTTATCAACTATCCTTCGCCTGGGCTCCTCTTTTTTTGGTACCCGTGTCTTCCAAAAAGAAAAGAAGCCTCGTGGATCCCGCCCTTTCCAGCACTCCAGACAGAAGTCCTGCCTCAGAAGGCAGTCAGTTTCCAGACAGAGGGCCGAAAAGAAGAATTCCTCTTCTTGAAAGCCTCGCTTGCAAGAGAGACAACAACCGGAACCTTTGGAGATATTCCATTCCATGGACTTTTTTGAAACCCGTCCGCCCCAGGCTTCGGCGTGAGCTTAACCGAACGACGTATTACCGCCGGGTCCTGGCAATAGCCTTTTCTGCCTTTTTCATTACCTCCTCCAGGAGGGTCTGACTCTTTCGGGCAGCCTGAAGGATCTCTTTGCGGATCTTTTCTACCAGGTTCTCATCTTTTATAAGAGACAGGTTTACTTCTACGTTGACTTTTCCCCCCAGGAAGGCTGCATTGGCCAGAACAGAGGCAACGACTACGTCGCCCAGCAGGTTTGGGTTAGATATATCCACCATCTTATGGGCATGTTCCAAGAGGTTCAGAGAGAGTCTGGCTGTCTGAAGGGGTACCTCCATGGCCTCCTTTAGAGCTGACTGGACGGCCTCGGAGCGTTTGCCCTTTTCCTCCGGTGTGGACTTGGGTAGGCGGTAGGCATCGAGGACGGCCTGATAGACCTCCATGTCTCTATGCATAAGCCTCAAAAACTCTTCCCTCATTTGCTTGATGTCCTGATTCATCTCCTTCAGGGTGGCTTCTGATCCCTTGAATTCAGGCCTGCCTATGGTCAAGTTGGCCGTCATGTTAGCCATCGTAGTGCCCAGGGCTCCTACAAGGGCCGAGACACTTCCACCACCGGGCGTGGGGGTCCCGGCAGCGGCATCTTCAAGGTATCTTTCCAGGGATTCTTTTGTGTACAGTACCCTTGCCATATCCCTTTCCGTTACACTTTAGCGCTGGATAACCACCTCTGTACCCGGCATTACATAGTCGTAGAGTTCCTCTACGTCCTGGTTAAGCATCCTGACGCAACCATTGGAGGATTCCGTCCCTATGCTCTCTGGCTCTGTGGTGCCATGGATACCGTATCCAGAGAGTCCAGGCTGATTCTTGAAACCAATCCAGCGTGTACCCAAAATATTTTGGACGCTACCGTAGGGGTAGACCTTACCATCCGGAGAGAACCATGTCGGCTCTTTCATCTTATTTTCAACAATAAACCTCCCTTCAGGGGTCTTGTCGTTTTTTCCAAGTCCTATCGGGTATTGCTTCAGGTAATGCCCGTCCAAAAGAAGGGTCAGTGTGAAGTCAGTCTTATCCACGAGAAGGCCGACCTTTCCCTTCAATATCTTCAACTGCTCTCCGATACGCAGCAGTGGAGAATCCTTCCGATTCAACCTCATTATGAGTTCTGCCGTGGTATTGTACTGTTTTGCAATCTTTGTGAGGTTATCACCAGCCTGTACCTTGTAAACCACGAAATCGGGACTGAGCGTAGAAGAAAAGAGGAGGACGTTGTTTAGTTCTTCCAGGTGTTTACGGATAAGCTGACGTCTTTCTTCGGAGGTTTCCATGAAAAGGGCCTGGGAATAGAGGTTTCTGGCCTCGTATTTCTTGTCTTTCTGCAGGCATTCGTAGGCCTGTTGAAGAATCTCTTGTAGAGAGGTAGGGACAATCTGTTGACCAACGGCACTGCCACCCGTAGCGGATACCGGCACGACTGGAGCGCTGGTGCTAGCGGGAGGAGCCTCTTTTTTAGGTTCCAAAGGACTACCAGAGGCGCTTACTTCTGTCATACCTTTCGTATCAGATGACGGAGTCTCAGCAGGTTTACTGGCCAGAGGAGAGGGGGGTGGAGTTATTGCTTTCGTCTTGTCAGTTTCTGTTTTATTAGGGGCAGGTTCTTTGACAGATGACGCAGGAGCAGGGGCCACACCTCGGGGGGGAGTAAGGGTAGAATCCTTCACTTTGTGGTCAGCCTCTTTGGTCTGTGCGGTGGTTACCGTCTGGGCGGGGGCAGCTTTGGGGGCGATGCGTTGCTCCACCTTAGGGGATTTTTTGGCCTCGGCCTTAAAGAGTATGTCTGCCTTCTGGATTACCTCACTCTTATCTTTTGCCTGCGCCAGGGGGGATAAAAAGAAGAGACTGCAGAGGAGGAAGAGTAAGATTATCATATCTACATAGGTCTTCTCAAGTAACTTGCCACCCTCTTTAAGAAAAGAAGATAGCACACGGTAGGTCTTATGTCAAGAAGAAACGGTGCTGAGCTTGTGGAGTGGGAGATCCGAGACCTCAACGGCCACGGCGGACGTAGATGTCTCTGGCTATGTCCTCATCCAGGGCAATCTGGGTCTCGCCCATCTGGATAACAAGGGTAGGCTGTTTCTGGTGCACCCTGATGAGAGCCCCGGGAAGGAGCCCAAGGGAAGAGAGTCTATCCAGCCTGGGGTGATGCTTTGTGGTTATGTAGGCCACCTTTGCCTCCTCTCCAGGAGTAAGCTCCAGGAGACCAAGGACCACGGGGCTGAGTATCTTCTTTGCACGCTGACAGCACTCCCCCGGTGGTATCAACTTCCCGTGAGGACACCTTACCGGATGGCCTAGAAGGGTACATATACTGGTGGTGACCTCCTCGCTGAGGAAGTGCTCGAACTCACAGGCGCTGGAGTCCATGGTGTCATGTTTCACCTCCAGCACGTCTGCCAGCAGCCTCTCGGCCAGTCGGTGGCGCCTCACTACCTGTTCGGCCTCTTTCCTGCCCGTAGCGGTAAGGACAATGAGGGAGTTATACATGTGGATAAATTTTTCATTCAGCATGTCCTGGAGTACAGACTCCACCGCCTGTGGACTTATCCACTGAGAGAGCATATCCTTACTGGCCCTCTCCCCAAACTCCTCTTCATAAGTCCATATATGTTCCAGGACTTCCTCAACCCTTGGTTCTGCCATCTAAAAGGCCCGCATAATAAGGTTCAATACGCCTCCTACAAGGAAGGCGTAAGGGACAATAAAACCGACGATAAGGGCCGCAGCGACAATCCCTCGCTCCTTAATTATAACAAAAAAGTTGGCGAGACAGGGGACGAAAAGGGTGATGACCACCAGTGCCACCAGGAGTTGGGTGGGTTCCGCCGCCACGCTCCCATGGGCCCTCTCCAGGGCCTTAAAGAGGCTGACGGCACCGTAGTCCCTCCTGAGAAACCCGAGAATGAACCCCTCTGCAGTCTCAGGGGGGAGTCCCAACCAATTACTGACTACTGGCCTTGCACCTAGCTCTATATACTGCAATGCCCCTGCCTTGCTGAGTATAAAGAGACCAAGGGTACCCAGGATAAAGAGTGGAACTGCCTCCTTGAGGAACCACTTCACCCTGTAAGCCGTCTTTACCAGGATGTTGTAGAGCTTTGGGCAACGGAAAGGAGGTACCTCCATTATAAAATCGGAACGTCCCCCGGGCAGCACCTTTGAGGCTACAAAACCTACCAGGAGGAGCTGGGAGGCAATAACAAATACGTAAATGGCGAAATAAAGTCCAGAGACGCCTCCAATAACGAAGGCTATAACCCCTAGCTGGGCCGAACACGGAATGGCTAAGGCCATAAGCAGGGTGGCAATTACCCTCTCCTTTTTGGTATCCAGGATTCTTGTGGTAAGCGTGGCCATGGTGCCACAGCCCAGGCCGAGCACTATGGGCAAGACGGCCTTCCCCGTCAGGCCAATCCTCTTGAACAATTTATCCAGCATCACAGCCAGGCGAGGGAGGTAACCGCTGTCCTCCATAAGGCCAAAGGCCAGGAAAAAGAAGCCCACAATAGGGAAGACAATGGCAATGGCATAGGTCAGACCCACCTGTATGAGTCCCGCCTGGTCGTCCAGGAATAACTGGTAGCCAAGATTTCGGGGACTAACCAGCATCTGCCCTAGCAGGCCCAGGTAGTAATTCGTTCCCTGGAAGGGGACATGAACGAGGGTAATATCTTTTCCGGTAAAGGGCACAGGAAACCATAGGTCAAAACCCCCGGAGGGCGTACCGGCCCGTCCAAAGACCTTCTCCTCCATGAAATCCACGCAGACCCCTGCCCCAAAGACGCCTACAAGTTTGTAGACTACCCATAGGGCCATAATGAGTATGGGGTAGGCCGCAATGGGATGCATGGTAAGGTCACCCAGTACCTCGGTGACAGTCCTCCCGGTCTTGAGATCCTTGCGGTACAGGTGGAGACAGAAGAGGACGCAGGAGGCCGTTCCACCGGCCAGTTTGAGGGCCAGTCCAAGGGGCTGGAGGGGGGAGAGATGACTGTAGAAAAGAAAGAGGAAGAGGTCCATGAGTTTATAGCCCAGGCCGAACGCAAGGATAGGTACAAAAAAGAAAAAGAAAGAGGCGCGGAGGAAAGGATGAGACTCCGTCCGCTTGGGAGCCATGTGTACGCTCTCACGAAACAGCCTCTCCACGCAGGCAGCCCTGCGGCGATTTATCACGTAGCTCAGAGGGTCACCAAACTTCTTCTGGACAGAGTTACGAATCTTGTCTATCTCCCCTCTCTCAGCCTTTGAATAACCGAGCTTCTTCTCCATGGTTGAATCCCCGGATAAGAGCATTAGGGCCAGGGACCGCCTGGGATACCCATCGGGGATAAGGGGTTCTACCCTGGAAATACCTTCTTCAATCTCTTGTCCAAAATCCACCCTGATGGAGGGGACGGTGGCCTGGGGCAATGCATGTAGCAGTTGTCCTATGCCCTGCTTCTCAGTAGCCACAGTCTTAACCACAGGAATCCCTAGCGCTGCTTGCAACTTACCCGTATCTATACTGATACCTCGTTCCAGGCACTCGTCCCACATGTTGAGGTCAAGGACTACGGGTAGACCCATTTCGGCCAACTGTGAGGTGAGGAATAAGGCCCTGCGAAGATTCTTGGCATCGGCCACCTGGATTACCTTTCTCTGCCCTTCCTTGAGCAGGAGATCCCTTGCCACCCTCTCGTCTTCGGACTGGGGAATGAGATTGTTCACTCCAGGTGTATCTACCACCTCTATCTTTCCGTCTGCCCCCTTATAGCTCCCCCTTGATACCTCCACCGTGGTCCCCGGATAATTGGAGACTATCACGTAACTCCCCGTAAGCAGGTTGAATATGACACTTTTCCCAACATTGGGGTTTCCTACCAGGGCAATGTAGGGGGCCTCTGGTTTAGGTCTTTGCTTCTTAATATCAGGCGGTGCGACTGCGAGCTTTGATTTCTTTTTGAACATTTTTGAAAATGAGTCTCAATTACACAAATCAGTATATTATCTTTTTCCTGGTAAGTCAACTTTTTAAAGTTTAGTGGTATCTACGGTGGCAAGGCCGAGGCTAATCTTTTGTATCTCGGAGTGGGTATAAAGGGGGCCTCTGTCTATCCCCTTGCAGAACTTTTTGAGGGCTGTCCACGCCTCATAACTTTCCAGATTTCGTGGCCAGAAAGGGAAGGTGCTGCACTGTCTTGGCCTCGCTGGGTATATCTGGCACTTGCCAGATTCCCCTTCGCTACGCTCAGGGCTTCGGCTTCTCCGCTCACTGCATGCCTTATACATAATACAATCCCCATTGGAGAATTCCGTTAAGCTAAACTTCTGCCCCACTTTTTTGAGGTATTTTCTGGCAAATTCTTTCACCTGGAGCCCCACATAAAGGGAGATACTTTTTATCTCCTCTGTGCTTACCCATATATAGCCGGGCTCTCCCCTGCAACAATTGCCACACCTCTGACACTGAAAGCGGAGGCCATCCTTATACCACAATCCTTTTTTCCCGTCGTTCTCCATGGTTAAAGTTAACACAAACACTACAGACAAAAAAAGAGAGGAATGTGCGAATGACACTCCCCTCTTTTATTTAGTTAGAAAGGTTTGAGCAAGAATTTATTCGTAATGATCTGGAACCCAGACCTTTTCCTCGTACTCCTCCCAGTAACCGCCAGGTACTGGTCTTTCCTCGTAGTGGCCCTCAATGCGTTTGTCGCCCTCCATGCGTTCTGGAACCCACACGCGCTCGGTTTTACTGGTATCCACCCACCTCTTCTTCTTTATGTATTCCCAGTGGGCCTCCACAAGTTTTTTCCCAGAAACGTCAGGAGTACCAGAAGTAGCCTCAGGAGATGCGGTCTTTTTGGTGGATTCCAACTCTTCCACCTTCCGACGGAGTTCCTCCATCTCCCTCTTTTCCTGGCTCCTCTGCATCTCGTCGCCTACTGTCTTGCCTATAAGTGCGCCGCCCCCTGCACCAATAGCGGCACCAAGGCCGGGGCTGCCAAAGGCTGAACCTATTGCAGCCCCTGTAGCAGCACCACCAAGGGCACCAAGGCCAGCACCTGTGGCACCTTTATACTCAGTGGCCACACAACCAGTAACCACAAAGGCTACGGCCAGGAGTAGAACTACCAATAAATTTCCCCGCATCTTTTACTCCATTCTAAACATAAAACAAAAGAGAGCCTTTAGAAAACTCTCTTTTGTATCATGAACTCATTGTTACTGCTGTTCTGGTAGCCATACCTCTTTGTACTTGCCACTGCCGGGTGGGTCCTCAACGTAACTCTTCTTGTACCAGCGTCCATCTATGAGACGCCTGTCGGCAGAAGAAGTTTCTGGAGTTGTAGCCTTCTTTGTGGACTCTAGCTCCTGCACCTTCGCCTTGAGCTCCTCCATCTCCTTCTTCTCTTCCTTGCGCTGCATCTCACCGCCAACTACACTGCCAATAAGGCCACCGCCGCCGGCACCGATTGCAGCGCCAAGGCCAGGAGCACCAAAGGCCGACCCTATGGCCGCACCCGTTGCAGCACCACCAGCAGCCCCAATAGCCGTACCAGTGGCTGTCTTATGCTCTGCAGCCCAACAGCCACAGAATACAAGACCTAGGGCTAAGAGAGATACAAGGAGAACAGACGATGTCAACCTATTTGACATTTGCTTAATACCTCCTTCTGGGATACGTTTATTTTCATACCCATTAATAATTTTAATAAAGAGGAAGCAAAAAAGTCAAGGAGATATTTATCTGGGTAGTGTCAAGAAAATTGTGTAAAATTAAAAAGTTTAAAAGGGTGTGCCT
>FWPU01007722.1_pt1 | contig 19383 bp, 15 predicted proteins | sample 2228361 | NCBI WGS metagenome assembly FWPU01 (sample SAMEA103939777, study PRJEB20133) | metagenome
TGGCGCTTTTAATCTTACTTCTTCAAGCGCTTCCTCTATGAGTTTTACCGATTCAGCATATTTGCCGGATGAATAAGCTGTTGAAGCCTCTTGAAGTTTTACTTCTACAGAGGACTCGGACATTGACTCAGAGTTCATGCTGTAAAATAAAATTGCCAGTACAGATAAGAATTTTATGTGATTCATGTGAGCTACCCCCTGAAATAATGAAATCTTCGTTCAAATTGTTATCGCAGCTAGCCGATAATACCAGGTAAGGCGAATAAATGGAAATGGGTTTTAGCCTGGCAGAATACGCCCTGACTCGATTGACAATACAAACTCCTTTTTGCTATGATATGGAAAAATCTTAAAGTAGTAGGAGGATTAGCATGCGATTAAAAATCAATTTGAGACGGATGAGGGTCTTCTTTCAGATCTTTTTTATTTCTTTAGCGATTTCACTCTATGCTTCTGGCTTTCCTGAAGCTCAAGAAGAGGAGGGCGTTATAGAGGTGGAAGAGGTTGAGGAGGTTACTCCGCCTGCCCCTGCTTCCACACCTGCCTCGAAAACTCCCTCTGTTATAGCTACGACGGACGGTGAATATCCGGACATAAGGGTAGAAGTCACCGAGCTCAAGCGCACAAGCGGCAATACGGTTACATTAAAGTTTACGATAATTAATGATTCGTCCGAGGATATGAATTTCAGCTACGACTTTGGTGAGGCAGGGCAGTACGAAACTGGTGATTTTAACAGCATAGGTGGGGTCAATCTTGTCGATGCGGCTGGCAAGAAGAAATACCTTGTGCTGCGGGATTCGAACGGCAAATGTGTATGCAGCCGCGATTTAAAAAGTATCAAACCCGGGGCGCGCGCCAAACTTTATGCCAAGTTCCCGGCCCCTCCTGAGGAGGTAGAAAAGATAACCATAGAAATACCCCACTTTATCCCGATGGATGACGTTCCTATAAGCAAATAGGGAGTGCTTGATTTCGGGCGTTATGATCAGGTCTACGTTTGGTCTTGCTCTGTAAGGGAGCGGTTTGAATTGGGCATCAGCAGAGGGAGTTTATCATGCTAAGTTTGATTTGCTTACTAAAAAGAGGAGGGAGCCTCTTCTTGATCGTTAGTATGTTTATTTGTGTCGATATTTTCCCGGATGTAGCAAAAGCGCAAGTAAGTCTGGAAACTCGAGTTGTGGACCTCATTTTTAGAGTGGAGAATCTAAAAGGAGCTACACAAGACATCGAACTAAAGGAAACCGAGACCGAGATAAGAATTGAATTGTCCGGAGATATCTTGTTTGATTTTGATAAGTGGGATATACGCCCGGCGGCGGAACCTGTTCTTACCCAGGTTGCGGAGGTTATAAATCAGTATCCCGATGCCGCCGTTTTGATCGAGGGATATACGGACTCAAAGGGCTCGGATTCCTATAATCTCCGACTCTCAGACAAGCGCGCTGCATCTGTGAAAGATTGGCTGGTGAAAAAGGGCAGAGTTGGCAATAAAAAGATGACCACAAAAGGCTGGGGGGAAGCTAACCCGGTAGCTCCAAACGAGAATGCGGATGGAAGCGATAACCCAGAGGGCAGGCAGAAAAACCGAAGGGTGGAGATAACGGTGAAGAAGGGATAGAAAGATTTTTGTCTTTTAAAGGCAATAGGTTCAATGTCGGATGACCGTTTCTCGCATCAAACTTATCTTGTTCGCAAAAAACTCTTTTCGCTCTTTGGCAGCAAGTTTCATATCTATGGTCCTGATGGAGAGGTTGTTTTGTATTCAAGGATGAAGCCATTTAAGCTGTGGGAAGATATACGTCTTTATACCGGTGAGGATATGCAAACCGAGGTTTTGTCTATTAAAGCCAGGAACATAATTGACTTCGCTGCCGCTTACGACGTAATGGATGTTATAAGCAAAGAAAGGATAGGTGCTTTAAAGAGAAAGGGTTTTAAATCCATTCTGAAAGACGAATGGATTTTCCTGGACAATGAGGATCGGGAGATTGGCTTTATAAAGGAGGATAGCAGGCTATTTGCCTTTCTAAGGCGTTTTATTACTAATATAATTCCACAAGAATTTCATGGCTACATAAAGGGAACGCCGGTTTGCACATTCAAGCAGCTCTTTAATCCTTTCGTTTTGAAAATCAGGGCCGATTTTTCCGGGGACGTTAATGGTCTTCTGGATAAAAGGCTGGGAATAGCAGCGGCTGTACTTTTATGCGGGATTGAGGGAAGACAAAGATAATCCATGAGATTTGCTTGGCTAATTGTACATTTTCAACTCACTCTCTCTATAAATACCGCTCCTGATATTGTAGGGGCGAATCTTGTATTCCCCCAATATGCTTAAAAGAAGGCAACCTTAGTGGTTGCTTCTTGCTCTTAATTACTCTTTTCGCCTATTTTCTCCACGACCTCATTCAAAAATCCCTCGACGGACATGCCCTTCTTGGCGGCTATTCTTTTTATGAGCTCGTATCCCTCCTCACCGGATGGGGATTTACTGTTCCCCTTTTCATTTATGTTCAGTTCAAAGGGCTTGCTGGCCTCGCCAAAATAGATGCTCAGGTGAGGGAATGGAATTTCAATTCCCTTCTGGTCGAATGTATTCTTGATTCTCCGCCTGAGCTCCCGCCCTACTTCCCACTGCTTGAGCGGCAGGGTGGTAATCATGCATTTTATGGTTACCTCTGAGCTTCCGAAGTTGTCGACCCCGAGAATATTCAGCGGTTCGAGTATTAACGGGCCGAAGGTCTCGTCTTTTGACATCTCCTCTCCGATCTCTTTGAGCACCTTTATTACATGATCGACGTTCTCTTTGTAGGCGACTCCCACATCTATCACATACCGGGAAAAGCCCATGCTCCTGTTAGATAGTGTGTTTATGGTCCCATTCGGGAATATGTGGACGGTTCCCTCAAGGTCTCTCAACACGATGGTCCTAAGATTGATCTGTTCGACGAGCCCTCCCGTCCCGTTTATCTCGGCAACATCTCCCACCCGAACCTGGTTTTCCATGATTATGAATAGGCCGCTAATTATATCCCTCACCAGGTTCTGAGCGCCGAATCCGACGGCTAGGCCGACTATGCCAGCGCCAGCTATGATTGGAGCGATGTCCATGCCCAACTCTCTCAGAATCATCATGATGGCTATAAGGGTAAGTGCTATGGATGTTGCCTTTCTCAATAGGTTGCCTATGGTCTTAACCCTTTTCTCCGTCTCTACGGCGGATACGAACTCCCCTTCTTTTAATACGATGTTTTCTAACCTTCCGATAAGAACGTAAATCAGCTTCACAAGAACGTATGCCCCGATAGCTATCACCACAATACGGATTCCAGAGGTCAGAAGCCAATTAACGAGGTTTTCTAAAAAAGCTTCATTAAATACCGAAGAAAAGATACTAGGCATTTGCTTTTCCCTCCTTTGCTGAAGTTAATGAAGAACCACCCCAAGCCTCGATGAGTTCGATTCGGTTGTTATCAGGAATTGTTACGAAAGTATAACCGAGTATCCCTTTTTATTCCAAGATTCGCCCCTTCAGACCAGGAAGTTCTGGAACAATACGGCAAATCCCAAGAAGGCGAAAAACCCCAGCACATCGGTGACCGTAGTCAGTATAATGCTCGATGATTGAGCCGGGTCCAGGCCCATAGCCTTCATGGTGGTGGGAATCAACGCCCCGGCCAAACCGGCCGCGACCAGGTTCACGACCATGGCTAATCCGATCACCAGTCCTAGAAAGGGGTTTCCCTTCCACACCCAAGATATGGCGGCGGTTACCAATCCTATAATCAGCCCATTCAGAAAACCGATCTTTGCTTCCTTAAGCACCAGGCTTCTTACTTCATTGGGCGAAATCTCCCGCATTACCAGTCCCCGCATCACAACGGCAAGGGATTGAGAACCGGCATTGCCGCCCTGCCCGGCAACGATGGGCAGAAAAACGGCCAGCACGGTTATTTTGGCGATTATATCCTCGAATAGGTTTACCACCGAGGCGGCGAGGAAAGCTGTAGCCAAATTAATATGAAGCCAGGGCAGTCGCTTCTTCAACGAAAACCAGATTGGGGAGAAGGCGCGTTCATCCCCGCCCGCTCCAAACATCTTCTGTATGTCTTCGGTTGCCTCCGCTTGAGCCTGGCTAATTAGTTGGTCTGCCTTTACGATGCCGAGCAGGCGTTTTTCGTTATCCACCACCGGGGCCGCAAAGAATTTCCGCTTGGAGATTTCGTTTGCCACCTCCTCCCGGTCTGTAAAGGCGTTTACGGAAAATACCTCCTTTCTCATCACCGATTCGAGGGTTTCGTGCCATTGGGCAAGAAGAAGGTCCCGCATGTTCAGCACGCCGACCAGATGGTTTTCCGAGTCTATGACATATACATAGGATGCCGGAGATTGCCTGTGAGCCACCGAGCGTATTTTCTGGATGGCATCTTCGACACGCACATCGGAATGAAAGGCCAGGAATTCCGTGGTCATGATGCTTCCGGCACTGTCTTTGGGATAGGTCAAGAGTTCTTGAATTCGCCTTTTTGTTTTCTCGGAAAGATGGTCAAGCAATTTTTTTCTTGTTTCATTGGGGATTTTTACTAACATCGCCGCCCCTTGCTGGGGCTCCATGTTCTCGACTATCTGCTTGAATGTATCGGAGGGGACCTCTTGCAGAAGGGCCGCTGCTTGACTGACCTGTAAGTGGGGAAATATCCTTGCAGAGAGGGATGGAGGCAGGGCCTTTAATATTTCAACCGCTTTTTCTTCGTCCATTGTCTCGAGGGTATGGGTTGCGGTGAGGGGATCATACTCGAAGAATTTGGTGACAAAAGGCAGTAATGGCGAATTGGCTTCCATCGGGATACACCCCCCTCAGAAAAGTTAATTCAGTTATCGTGCCTGGTTTTTTGACTCAAGGCGTACTTCAATTCTATTGGGTTCTATAGACTCTAATTTGATGTCCTTCGGATAAGATAGATTAGATTCGGAGATATTAATCGTTTTTATACCGTCTTCGACGGAATTAGGTATCTTCAGGGATAATTTGATTTCATTCTCGTTCAGGAGGTAAAAAGCTCTGTGCTCTCCGGAAAAGGTAACCTTTAATTCCTTTGGCTCTATGTCGGTTACTTCGTGCTGTGATAGTATGGCGGAACTCTCTATGGGGATGATAAAACTTCTATATACCGGCCTGGAGCCATAAACGAAGATAAACCAAAGAGAAACGGTTATGAGAAGTGCTAGGGCTTTTTCTCTGTAATTCTTCGTGAATATGGAATACCATGGTTTTTCCAGGCTATAAGGACTCATTTCTTCATAGAAGTTTTCCAGGAGCAAGATCAACTGTTCTGGCCCGACCTGGCGGATATCACCGTTCCTGGCTGCCGCAATCGTTCCCCGCTCCTCCGAAACTACAAGACACATGGCATCGGTAAGCTCGGATAGTCCTAGGGCTGCTGCATGGCGGGTTCCAAGGTTTCCTAGCTTGGCAAAATTCTTCGAAAGCGGCAGATGGCATGAAAACTTGGAGATGCGGCCTTTTTCTATTATGACGGCGCCATCATGGCCGATGGAATGTTTATCGAAGAGGCTCTTGAGAAGGGGCTCGCTTATTTCCCCGTTCAGGTCAACTCCGCCATCAAGGTGTCTAATGATAATATCCTTCCCGGGTATAACGACTAAAGCTCCAGTCCTTTCCCGGGCTAAATCAATCAGGGTTCTCGCCAGTATCTCGATTTCTCGGTGAATTGAACTGGTTGATCTTTGGTTTTCTAAATCGTTGTTTATTCCCCAAATAGGTAAACGCTCAAAGAAACTTCTAATCTTATGCGGTATATCTTCGAAGAGCTGCCTAAGCTTTTCTGGCACTTTTCCGAATAGCTGTCTTAGCTCTTCTTGGAAGATAACGATTATGGCAACCAGTATCACCGCAAAAAAAGCCTGGAGCACAAATGTGGTGAGGACAAGATTAAACATTCGGGCGAACAGGTAAACCAGGCCGATGATTATAATGCCGGTCAAGACGAATGTAGCCTTTGTCCTCTTGAACCAGACCAGGACTGTGTAAATCAAGACCGACATGAAAAGTATGTCCAGGAATTCTGAGATTCCGATTTCCTTGAGGAATCCTAAGCTCACCGGGTTTTATTTCCTCAAATTTTTAAGATGCCAAAAAATAAAGATATAGTCTTGTACTTCGTGCTTAATCTTCAATAATTCACTCTGGCTAGGTCTTTCGAATTGGCTAATTATAACTACAATACAATTTATACTAAAAACATAGACAAGGCTAAAATAATTTTAGCCTTGGTCATGGAATTTATCCCTTCGGCAAGCTCAGGGCAGGCTCTGAGCCCACCGAAGGATTCCTCGCAACGACCGGGAGGGTGGGACGTTTTTTTCCCACTAAACGCTACCCTCCTTCCACGTCATTGCAATGACAGGACATGGGATGTCATTGCGAGCCGCCTTCCTTTTGCAGCGAAGCAATCTCTTATTTTGGACAGGATTTGGATTTTGTGTATTTTCTTCCGCTTTTGATTACTCGTTGACAGAAAGCGGGGACGATGTAAAATCCAACACATTATCTATATAAGAGGTGGAAAGATGAAAATCATTCTAAGTCTATTTGTGTCTATTATGTTAGCTATTATTTCATTCAACTTTACTACGGTCAACGCCGATGAAGGGGTGAAAGACTCGCTTTCCGGTGGAATAACCCTGGCCCAGGAGGATGAGGGCGAGTATTTCGAGGACCCAGAGCAGTATGAGGAGCCGGATGATCGGGTGTATGAGGATGAAGAAAACTATGAGGATTACGATGATTATGGAGATGAGGGTGCTGGTGAGGAAATTGAGGAACCTTACTATCCGGAAGAACCAGACGTAGAAGAGGAGCATGAAGAGCCGAGTGACATCTAAAACCATCGTCGCTGGCTGTAGAGATGCCGCATCTTATCCCCGGTTACTCGGTAAAAGCTTTCCCGGAGTATAATATCTTATATGGTAATCCATCCTTTTTTTGATAATATAGTTATTAATTCAGCATAGTTAGAGTCTTTTTAGGAGAGGAAGGAGAATAAATGGAAGAAGTCAGGTCTCATAAAAAGAGAAAAAATCACCTGGGAGAGACAAGGTCTCTTGGCCCGGTCCTTAATCTTGAGGAGCATGTAAGGCCTGATTGGTGGAGGCTCATTTTCAATGCTACCTACTTAAAAACTGATGCCGATGTCGTCGATGACCATCGTATCACCAAGAGGGAAGTTGACCTATTCTCTGAGATATTAGGCTTATCGCAGAAGGACCGGGTTTTAGACCTTTGCTGTGGCCAGGGGCGTCATCTTATCGAGCTAGCAAAGCGCGGATTCCAGGATATCGAGGGCCTGGACCGCTCTCATTACTTGATACAAAAGGCGAAAACGCAGGCCAAGAAGGAAGGGCTCAATATCAAGTTCCGGGAAGGTGACGCCAGAAAGTTACCCTACCTTTCTGACACTATGGACGTGGTTATGATACTGGCTAATAGCTTCGGCTATTTTGAGACTTTGCAGGACGATTTGAGGGTGTTGAAAGAGGTATTCAGGGTTCTCAAGCCGTGGGGGAGGCTTCTCATAGATGTCACCGACGGCGAATACCTGAAAGAGCATTTCCAGCCCCGGTCATGGGAGTGGATTGACAAAAAACATTTTGTGTGCCGGGAACGTTCTCTATCCGTCGATGGCCAGCGGCTGATTTCCCGCGAAGTGGTTACCCATGTGGAAAAGGGCGTGATAGCCGACCAGTTCTATGCGGAGAGGCTATACACCCGTGACAACCTGAGAGACCTCCTCAAGACCGCGGGTTTTAGCGATATAACCTTTCACGGCGAGATCTCTCCCGACTCCCAGCGGAAGCAGGACTTGGGGATGATGGAGAAACGAATAATTGTTACTGCGGCGGTGAGAAAAGAGTGGACTTCTATAAAGAAGAAAAAGGAGACCGTGAAAAATATCGTGGTGACCCTGGGTGACCCGTCAAAGCCGGACCCGTTAAAGCCCCTGGGTATCTTTGACGACGACGACTTTTATACTATCGACCAGCTCAAAAGCGCGTTGAGAGAGCTGGAAAGAAAAAGCAATTACCATTTTAGCTACCTTACCAACCACGATACGTTCATTCAGGATTTATTAACGCTAAAAGAGAGAGGGAAGGTTGACCTGGTGTTTAATCTCTGTGATGAGGGTTATTACAACGAAGCCAGGAAAGAACTGCACATGCCTGCATTGTTGGATATATTGAAAATTCCCTACACCGGAGCAGGCCCACAGTGCCTGGCATTCTGCTATGATAAATCCCTGGTTCGCGGTATCGCCAAGGAGATGGGAATACCGGTTCCTGATGCCTTTTTCATCAAACCCGAGGATACGGTTTTCGAGCTTCCCTTCAGCTTTCCGGTCATCGTAAAACCCAACTTCGGGGATTCCAGCTTCGGAATAACGGTTAGAAGCGTATCCCATAGCGTTGAGCAGCTCACCAGCGCCATCTCCGAAATTCGAGAGAAGTTCGGCTACGATAAACCGCTACTGGTCGAGGAATTTCTCACAGGAAACGACCTCAGCGTGGGGATCATCGGAAACACCCTCGAATCTTATACCGTGCTTCCGATTACGGAAGAGGACTACTCTATACTTCCCCCTGAACTTCCCAGGATATGTGGATACGAGGCGAAGTGGCTGCCCGATTCTCCATACTGGAACATTAAATCCGTTCCGGCCAGGCTTAAGGATGACACGGAGAAATTCATAATCGAGTGCTGTTTAAAGCTGTATGAGAGGCTAGAATGCCGCGATTACTGCCGGTTCGATTGGAGGTTGAATTTCGAGGGTAAACCGAAACTACTTGAGGTCAATCCTAACCCCGGATGGGTTTGGGATGGACATCTGGCCAAGATGGCCGCGCATATGGGAATTACCTATCCCCAGATGCTCAAGATGATTCTCCAGGCGGCCGAAAGAAGGCTAAAGCTGCTCGAAGAAACCGAACCTGATAAGGACCATGTAGGCGCGGCGAAGATGTAAGAGTCTGAATCAAGTGGTCAGTTTTCTCTTGGTGCCAGTCCGTTCGTTATAACTTACGCATTCAACTCTCCGGCTCAATTAGTAAACGAGCATGGGTTTAATTGTCACTCGATATTTGGTATCATTTTGTAAAAAACTTCTTAGTTAACTGGTAGTGCCGTTTAACTACCGTCAGGGATTTGAAATAATTCGATAAAATTTGTTATCGTGAATTTCAGGACGGTCAGTCTTTGAAGTTTATTTTTCTTCGGGTTTTAACCTTGGTGATTTCGGATGCAAGTTATTCATCATGTATTGAAAGACTTGTCCAAAATAAGAGATTGATTGTTGGAGTTGGCCTGATGAAACAAAGGACTTCAATAATGGACAAAGAAGAAGCAACCCTCCTTCTTTTTCCTTCCTCTTGCGGGGGAGGATTCAGCCCATGAGATATGAAACACATGAGATAGTGAAACTTATCTCACGTGTTGAAGTTATCTCACGGGCTAAAGGTGTGGGGGGGCTTATTTTCATTCACCCCCATCCCTTCGGCTTGCACAGGACAGGCCTAACCCCCGTCAAGGGGGAAGGGATTAGAAGTTGTCAAGCCTTTCCCCCTCTGGTGGGGAAGGAGAGAGAGTGTTAATGGTTGAAGGGACAAAAAGGGTCATAATAGAAAATGTAAAGCCGGAGGTTGATTGCGGTCGTTTTCCTATAAAAAGGGTCGTAGGGGAGAATGTTGCCGTCGAAGCGGATATCTTTGCCGACGGCCACGACTCTGTCTCGGCATTGCTTCTATACAAAAGAGAAAAGGATAAAGAATGGAGAGAAGTTCCTATGAAGTTAGTCCAGAATGACCGATGGAATGCGGAGTTTACCGTCGGGGAAGTCGGGGTTTACTCATATACACTGGCAGCTTGGGTTAACCATTTCAAAAGCTGGCAGAAGGCTCTCCAGAAGAAATACGATGCCGGTCAGGACATCAGGGTTGACCTTCTAATCGGGGCTGAATATGTTGAGCAGGCGTCCAAAAGGGCTTCGAGGGAAGATAGGAAGAAACTCTTAGCTTTTGCCGATGTGCTGAAGAATAACAAAGAAGGAAACGAACCTGAAACAGGCGCTTTTAGCGAAGAGCTTGCCGAGTTAATGGAGAGATATGCGGATAAAGACACCGCTACCAAATACGAAAAAGAACTAAGGGTTATCGTAGATAGGGAAAAAGCACTCTTCAGCGCCTGGTATGAGCGGTTTCCACGTTCTTGCTCAACTGAACCGGGCAAACACGGAACATTCAAAGATTTGGAAAAACTGCTACCGGAGATAACGCGGATGGGCTTTGACGTTTTATACCTTCCGCCGATACACCCGATTGGAAAGACCAATCGCAAGGGCAAGAACAATTCGCCTATTTCCAAACCGGACGACGTGGGCAGCCCCTGGGCAATCGGAGGAGGGGAAGGCGGGCATAAGTCCATTCATCCGGAGCTTGGAACATTCGAAGATTTCGAGAGATTGTTGGATAAAGCTAAGGCTTATGGAATAGAGGTAGCATTAGACCTGGCGTTTCAGTGCTCTCCAGACCATCCCTACGTCAAGGAACACCCCAAGTGGTTTAGATGGCGGCCGGATGGGACGGTCCAGTATGCAGAGAACCCTCCCAAAAAATACGAAGACGTGCTTCCCATAAACTTCGAGACGGAAAACTGGGAAGAGCTCTGGGAAGAATTAAAGAGCGTCGTTCTATTCTGGATTGAGAAAGGCGTTCACATATTCAGGGTGGATAATCCCCATACCAAACCTTTTCATTTCTGGGAATGGCTCATCAAGGAAGTGAAGAGGGATTATCCCGAGGTTATCTTTCTATCGGAGGCCTTTACCCGGCCGAAGGTCATGTACTATCTGGCTAAGGTTGGATTTACCCAATCCTATACCTACTTCACCTGGAGAAATACCAAGAGCGAGTTTATGGATTATCTCACCGAGCTTACTGATACCGATGTTGCAGAGTATTTTAGGCCGAATTTCTGGCCAAACACCCCGGATATACTGCCGGAGCATCTCCAGTTTGGGGGAAGGCCGGCTTTTATCATGCGCCTCGTGCTTGCGGCAACCCTCTCATCCAACTACGGAATCTACGGGCCGGCGTTTGAGCTCTCTGTGAGCGAGGCTCTACCAGGGCGGGAAGAATACTTCAACTCGGAAAAGTACGAAATCAAGCGGTGGGATTGGGACCAGCCGGGGAACCTTAAGGATTTAATAGCCAGGGTCAACAAAATCAGGAGAGAAAATCCCGCCCTTCAATCCACACGGAACCTGAAATTCTACGAAGTGGATAATGACTATATCTTATTCTACGGTAAGGCAGCGGAAGAGTCATCGAACGTCATACTGGTCGTAGTCAACCTGTATCCATATCACACCCAATCTGGTTGGGTAAAAGTTCCCATTTCCGAGCTCGGGATTGACCCCGGCCAACCCTATCTTGTGCACGACCTTTTGAGCGAGGATAAATTCATCTGGCAGGGAGAGAGAAACTATGTGGAGCTTAATCCACATATTCTTCCCGCCCGCATTTTCCGGGTCAGGAAAAAATTGAAGAGGGAAACGGATTTTGATTATTTTATGTAGGATGAGAAGGCAAATTCTAAACACCAAATCACAAATTTCAAACAATATTAAATTTCTAAATTCTAAACAATAAGGGTTATTCTTTTTGATGTTTAGGATTTGGAATTTGTTTGTTATTTGGTGCTTGTGATTTGGAATTTATCTTTGTTCATATTAAGGAATAGCTGATGTCTCAGAATGGGAGCTATCTTGAAGACAATCCTATATGGTATAAGGACGCCATAATTTACGAACTTCATGTGAAAGCATTCTACGACAGCAACGGCGACGGAATAGGGGATTTCAAAGGACTAACCGAAAAGCTCGATTACCTGGAGGACCTGGGTATCACCGCTCTATGGCTTTTACCTTTCTATCCTTCGCCGCTAAGGGATGATGGCTACGATATAGCGGATTACATGAACGTTCATTCTAACTATGGGGCGCTCAGGGATTTTAAGGAATTTCTGAGGGAGGCCCATAGAAGGGGAATCCGGGTTATTACCGAGCTCGTCGTGAACCATACCTCGGACCAGCATATCTGGTTTCAGAGGTCGAGGAGGGCAAGGCCTGGTTCTTCCTGGAGAAATTTTTATGTCTGGAGTGATACGCCCGAAAAATATAAAGATGCCAGGATAATATTCAAGGATTTTGAGACATCAAACTGGGCCTGGGACCCGGTTGCCAAAGCCTACTTCTGGCACCGCTTTTACTCCCACCAGCCGGACCTTAACTACGATAATCCTCAGGTTCAGAAGGCCGTCTTCCGGGCTATGGACCATTGGCTAGACATGGGAGTAGACGGACTACGCCTGGATGCGGTTCCCTATCTATTCGAGAGGGAAGGGACGAATTGCGAGAACCTGCCTGAAACCTACGAGTTTTTGAAGAAGCTGAGGTCATACGTTGACAGCAAATTCAAGAATAGAATGCTACTTGCCGAGGCCAACCAGTGGCCGGAGGACGCTGTGGCCTATTTCGGAGGAGGGGATTTATGCCACATGGCTTTTCATTTTCCCTTGATGCCCCGGATGTTCATGGCATCTTGGATGGAAGATAGATTCCCCATAATCGACATCCTGGACCAGACCCCTTCTATTCCGGAGAGCTGTCAATGGGCCCTTTTTTTGCGTAACCACGATGAACTAACCCTGGAGATGGTGACCGACGAAGAGAGAGACTATATGTATAGAGTCTACGCCAAAGACCCGAGCGCCAGGATAAATCTGGGCATCCGCAGGCGCCTGGCTCCGCTACTGGGAAACCACCGTAGAAAGACGGAGTTGATGAATATTCTCCTTTTTTCCATGCCCGGAACGCCGGTCATTTACTACGGAGACGAAATCGGGATGGGGGATAATTATTACCTTGGCGACAGAAATGGCGTTAGGACGCCGATGCAGTGGAGTGCAGACAGAAACGCCGGGTTCTCCCGGGCCAACCCCCAGAAGCTTTATCTTCCCATAATCATAGATCCGGAGTACCACTACGAGGCTGTTAACGTGGAGAACCAGCAGAGAAATTTCTCATCCCTTCTCTGGTGGATGAAGCGGGTTATAGGCATGAGGAAAAGATTCAAGGCCTTTGGCCGAGGCAGTATTGAGTTTCTAAGTCCGAGCAATCCGAAGGTTCTCGCCTTTATACGCAGTTATGAAGAAGAGAACATACTGGTGGTGGTAAACCTCTCCCGCTTTTCTCAGGTAGTGGAACTCGACCTCTCCAAGTTTTCGGGATATATACCGGAGGAGGTCTTCAGCGGAAATAGATTTCCGCCGATAAAGAAGGATTATCCGTATGTCCTGACCCTGGGCTTTCATGATTATTTCTGGTTCCTACTACGTAAGGAGCAGGAAGTAACTAAAATCAGGAAGAGGGAGGTTATACCCGAGGTGAGTATAAGCGGCTCTTCGGCTTTAGTTCACAGCTCCAGACCCGGTAGAAACTGGGATGGGGTGTTCCAGGGAAAGGCCAAGGAGCAATTAGAGAAAGATATACTGCCTTTATACATACAGGAGCGCAGGTGGTTTGGCGGAAAGGCCCGGGGGATTCAGGGGGTTAAGGTAATCGAAAACATCGCTGTTGAGAAGGATTCCACCAGCTCCCGTCTTCTTTTCCTCGAAGTCAGATATACCGAGGGGACACCAGATACTTATCTTCTTCCACTCTCCTTTGCATCTGGAGACGAGGCGGAGAAGCTCATAAAGGAAAATTCTCAAGGGGTCATTACTCGAATAAAATGGGATAAGGTAGAGGGAATAATCTACGATAGCGTGTACGACGAGGAGTTTCGTATGACTCTCCTTTCGATGATAGCCAAGAGACATACGGCCAAGGCAAGCATGGGACAATTAGTTGCATATACCGGGAAGTTGTTCAAGAACCTGGACGATGAAAAAGGGTTAATCTCAAAAAAATCCCAGGTCTTCAAGGCAGAGCAAAGTAATACCTCAATCCTTTACGGAAACGAGTTTTTTTTCAAACTCTTCCGACGACTGGATGAGGGAGTAAATCCGGATTTAGAAATTGAGAGATTTCTGACCGAGCGGGTTTCCTTTCCCAAGGTTCCGCCCTTTGCCGGCACTATAGAGTATAGAAAGCCTGGGTCGGAGCCAATAATCCTGGGCATCTTACAGGGCTTTGTTCCCAACCAGGGAGACGCCTGGAGATACAGCCTCGATTCTCTGAGAGGTTATTTCGAGAGATTGCTTTCCAGAGAAAAAGAGATCGGAGAGCTGCCCAAAGCCCCGGCCACTCTTTTGGATTCGACTCAACAGGATGTCCCGGTACTCGTTCATGAGCTAATAGGAGGAGTCTATCTGGAAATGGTCAGACTCCTGGGGAAAAGGACTGCTGAGCTTCATCTGGCGCTTTCTTCCGATGACACAGACCCAAATTTTGCTCCGGAGCCTTTCTCAGTTTTATATCAGAGGTCGCTTTATCAGTCCATGCAGAGTCTTACCAAGAGGGTTTTTGGACTCCTCAGGAAAAACTTAAAGAATCTGCCAGAGAGCCTGAGAGAAAATGCCGACCTTATATTGGGTTCGGAAAGGCAGATAATGGACTGCTTTAGGTCGCTTTTCAAGAAAAAGATATCGGCAGTAAAGATAAGAATCCATGGGGATTATCATCTGGGTCAGGTTCTCTTTACCGGAAACGATTTCGTAATAATCGATTTCGAGGGCGAGCCGGCAAGGCCGTTGACCGAGAGGAGACTGAAGAGGTCTCCGTTAAGAGATGTGGCCGGAATGATAAGGTCATTTCACTATGCGGCCTATAACTCTCTTCTAAAGCCGGCAGTGGCTATCAAATACGAAGATGTGCAAAAGTTAGAGCCCTGGGCCCTTATCTGGTATAAATACGTAGCGGGGGTCTTTTTAGGCTCTTACCTAGATACGGCTAAAGAAGCTGCTTTCATTCCCAAGGATAGAGAGGAGCTGGATGTGATGCTCCGGGCTTACCTTATGGAGAAGGCCATATATGAGCTTGGTTATGAATTAAACAATCGCCCCGACTGGGCTGTGATTTCGATGAAAGGGATAAGGGAGTTGATTGGTAGTTAAATACAGTTGAGAGTGGAGAGTGGAGAGTTAAGAATTGAGAGTTAGAAGTTAAAATTTAAAATCCTCTCTTCTAAATTCAAGACTCGGAACGTGGAACTCAAAACTCAAAATCGGAAGTGAGGTGTCATGAGTAATAAAAGTTTTTTTAGCGAGCATGATATATATCTCTTCAAGGAGGGTAGCCATTTTAGGCTTTACGATAAACTAGGCTCCCATCCGACCGTAGTGGATGATAGGCAAGGCACATACTTTGCCGTATGGGCTCCTAATGCGGAAAGGGTTTCCGTTATCGGGGAATTTAACGGCTGGAACCAGGACTCAAACCTTTTAGATGGGAGATGGGACGGCTCGGGTATTTGGGAGGGATTTATTCCAGGGATTGAAAAGGGCACGGTTTATAAATACCATGTGGTCTCTAAGTACAATCGGTACAGCGTCGATAAAGCCGACCCCTTTGCTTTCTACTCTGAGATCCCGCCCAAGACTGCATCCCGGGTATGGGAAATGAATTATGAATGGAATGACCATGATTGGATGAAGAATAGAGGTAAGCATAATGCGCTCAACGCCCCTTTCTCCATATACGAGGTTCATCTCGGCTCATGGAGACGGGTTCCCGAGGATGGAAACAGATATCTCAATTACAGAGAGATGGCGCATTATCTGGCCGACTATGTAAAGGATATGGGTTTCACCCATGTGGAATTTTTGCCGGTAATGGAGCATCCGTTTTACGGCTCCTGGGGATACGAGACCCTCGGTTACTTTTCTCCAACGAGCAGATACGGAACCCCGGAGGATTTTATGTACCTGGTCGATTATCTTCACCAAAATGGTATCGGTGTGATTCTGGATTGGGTTCCTTCTCATTTCCCCGGCGACGAGCATGGATTAGTCTATTTTGACGGCACGCATCTTTACGAGCACGCCGACCCGAAGAAGGGATTTCACCCCGAGTGGAACAGTTATATATTCAACCACGGTAGAAATGAGGTACGCGCTTTTTTAATAAGCAGCGCTCTCTTTTGGCTAGATAAATATCACGTAGACGGTCTCCGGGTGGATGCGGTGGCATCTATGCTTTATCTCGACTACGGAAGAAACGAGGGCGAATGGATACCCAACCAGTACGGCGGCAGGGAGAGTATAGAGGCAATTAGCTTCATAAAGAGGTTTAATGAGGCGGTTTATGGAGAGCATCCCGGGGTGCAGACTATAGCCGAGGAGTCAACTGCATGGCCGATGGTCTCAAGACCGGTTTATGTAGGGGGTCTCGGCTTCGGCATGAAGTGGAACATGGGATGGATGCACGATACCTTGGATTATTTCTCTATGGATTCCATCTACCGGAAATATCACCAAAACCAGCTTACCTTTAGTATATGGTATGCATTCTACGAAAATTTCGTCCTTCCACTCTCGCATGATGAAGTGGTTTATGGGAAAGGATCGCTCGTCGGAAAGATGCCCGGGGACGATTGGCAGAAGATGGCGAACCTGAGGGCTCTCTATGGTTATATGTATGGACATCCGGGGAAGAAGCTTCTCTTCATGGGAGGAGAATTTGGGCAGTGGAACGAGTGGTATCACGAAACCAGTTTAGACTGGCATCTTCTTGAATATCCCCCTCATCAAGGGATGCAAAATTGGGTTAGAGACCTGAATCATTTTTACAAGACAGAACCGGCTTTATATGAGCTGGATTTTTCGATTGACGGTTTTCAATGGATTGATTTTCGAGATTCGGAGCAGAGCATAATAAGCTTTATCCGGAAGGCCAGGAACAATGACGATGTAATACTGGTTGTCTGTAACTTCACCCCTGTCCCCCGGTATAACTACCGGGTAGGTGTACCGCGAGGCGGATTTTGGAGGGAGGCTTTGAACAGCGATTCCCGGATATACGGTGGAAGCGGCCATGGAAATTTAGGGGGTGTCGAGGCAACGCCGGTACCGAGCCACCAAAGATACTACTCCATTTCCTTAACCCTCCCTCCTTTGGGAGTTCTATTCTTCAAGAGCGGGTGAAAACTTTGATGTCAGTTTCGTGATCCTTACCGTTTGCTTAGGATTTAGATTTTTTTGAATACTGCTTAATTTGAGAATTCAATACAGGTGGGGTGATAATAGAATGGTGCTTTGAGATTTCTGATTATGGCACGGTTGCTGCGACTGGTTTCATTCGGATAAAATCTTGTCTACGATGCAACTCAAGAATATTTACTAAAGGAGTTCCCCAAATATGCGCTCGGATGGAAGGCAATCGGATGAGATAAGGCCGGTAAAAATAACCCGCGGGGTTATGAAATATGCCGAGGGGTCGGCGTTGATTGAGATGGGAGAGACTAAAGTGATATGCACGGCTACGATCGAGGAAACTGTTCCGCCTTTTCTTAAGGAAACGGGTAAAGGGTGGATTACGACGGAATACTCTATGCTCCCCCGGTCTACAAAAACGAGAAACGTTCGTGATGCGGTCAGAGGAAGGGTCAGCGGAAGGTCGCAGGAGATACAGAGAATCGTTGGGCGCGCTCTAAGAGCGGTAATGAATCTGGAGAAACTTGGGGAAAGGACTATTATAATCGATTGCGATGTGCTCCAGGCAGACGGCGGCACGCGTACTGCTTCTATCACCGGAGCTTTTGTTGCCCTGACCGACGCAGTTCAGCACCTTTTTAGAGAAGGGATATTCCAGGAGAACCCAATCAGCGATTACGTAGCCGCTGTTAGCGTGGGAATCGTGGACGGAGAGATGATCCTGGATTTGAGCTATGAGGAGGATTCAAAGGCCGAGGTGGATATGAATGTGGCCATGACCGGGTCGGGTCTCTTGGTCGAGGTTCAGGGAACAGCGGAGTCAAAACCTTTTGGAAGGGAGGAGCTAAACCTGATGATTAACCTTGCCCAGGAAGGGATTTTAAGACTCATAGCCAAGCAAAAGGAGATCTTGGCGGAGTGAGTTTAATGATTTTCAGCCACGAATATACACGAATGAACACGAATGAAAAATTTGAGAATAAGAACAAGGGCGGGGTTTCAGGCTTGATATTGGGGTTTCTGCTGTCATTTGTTTCACTCAGTGTAAACTCCGCGAAGCAATCTGACACAAGGTCATTCTGAGCCATGTCCTGAGCGGAAGCGAAGGAGCAGCGAAGAATCTAATGGATTGCTTCGTCGTGGAGCCTGTCCTGAGCCTGACGAAGGACTCCTCGCAATGACATATAAGACTGTTTGTGCGGGTATTGATACCCTGCGGCTTGCCCAGGGAGGTTCATTCTATCCGAGCTAATTCGTGTTCACCCCATGAGATGGCGTAGACTATCTCACGGGGGTAAATCCGTGGCTAAATATTTTTCTACCTAATGAGCTAATGATGATAAAAGAAGTTGTTCTTGCCACCAGTAATCAGGGTAAGTTGAAGGAATTCACCGAGCTGTTAAGTCCGGTGTTCGGCAAGGTTTTATCTCTTAGAGAATTTAACGGTCTCCCGGAAATAGTGGAGGACGGAGAAACTTTCAGCGAGAATGCCCTCAAAAAAGCACGGGTCATTTCTAAACTAACCCAAAAAATAACCCTCGCCGACGATTCCGGGTTGGAGGTGGATGCCCTCGGCGGCCGGCCCGGTGTTTTTTCCTCGCGGTATGCTGGCGAGAATGCCGGTGATGAGGAAAACATTAATAAGCTATTACAAGAACTCAAAGGAGAAGCCAACAGAAATGCCCGGTTTGTATGTTGTCTTGCTCTGGTATTTCCGGATGGAAAAGAAATTACCGTGGAGGGAAGGTGCGAAGGGGTGATTGCGGAGGAGCCGAGGGGTAAGGGCGGCTTCGGTTACGACCCGGTCTTCTACCTGCCGGAGTTTAACAAAACCATGGCCGAGCTTACCCTAGAGGAGAAGAATCTAGTAAGCCACAGGAGCCGCGCCGTGAACGCACTTATAATGTATCTTAACGGGCAGAAGCATAAAGAAAGTTAGTGATGGAATTCTTAATTTTCTTCCTTTTCCATTGTTCTGGTATTCGTTTGCAGGCGCATCATTATTAGCAAACACATCTTAGGCTCGTTTGAATTAACCGGCCGGTGGATTCCTAGATTCCATTCCTTTTAATTTTATGGCATGATTCAGTAGTGTCCGGTAAAAAGAATAATAGAAAGGCTTGAATACTCCTCGTAGGTGATTGAGAATAATCACC
>FWPU01007723.1_pt1 | contig 19383 bp, 11 predicted proteins | sample 2228361 | NCBI WGS metagenome assembly FWPU01 (sample SAMEA103939777, study PRJEB20133) | metagenome
CGGGGACACTTGCTCTACGTAGCCGTAGCATAAGCGTCCTCGCTTGTGCAGAATTGCCGAACGTGTTCGGCCTGCCCGAGCAAGCGGGCACGCTTGCTCTACGGGGCCGTAGCATAAGCGTCCTCGCTTGTGCAGAATTGCCGGACGTGTTTGGCCTGCCTGAGCAAGCGGGGACGCTTGCTCTACGGGGCCGTAGCATAAGCGTCCTCGCTTGTGCACAATTGCCGAACGTGTTCGGCCTGCCCGAGCAAGCGAGGACGCTTGCTCTACGTAGCCGTAGCATAAGCGTCCTCGCTTGTGCACACCTGCCGGATCGGTTCGCCCTGCCCGAGCAAGCGGGGACACTTGCTCTACGGCGGTCCACGCCGAACTTCACAGCGTCGCCAGCCGTAATAGAGGGCAGAACGCGCAAAGGCGGCACAGCCCGTACGGCAGGCAGCAACGGCACTCTTTAAGGCTGCATGTGCGCGGGCGCTGGTCCTAGGATGAGGGTTGTGGGGACTGTAAGGCCGGCGGTACGCAAACGTGTATGCCGCTTTTTGACTACTGGCCAATCGTGGCCTATATTGCAGTGGCTGGGGACATTGACCCTCCCTTTCGGCCGCGCTGTGGCCCCACTCTCCCACCTGAGTCTGGAACACACCATGCGTCGTTGGGTCCTGCGAAGCGTTCTGCACCTGGCAACTGTTGCTGCGATCTTCGCCAGCGCTGGGGTGGCGAGGTCGCAGATCTCGTTCGTTTCTCCGTCGGCCGACGGTGCACAGCCAGGACTGCCGGCGCGGGCCATGGTGACAGATGGGCTGGACGGCGTCCTGGTCCGCGGCCAGGAACTGGAGGCGCAAAGGCGATGGGGAGAAGCGCTCACGCTCTATGAAGAGGCCCTGCGCAGCTACCCCCACGATCGCGACCTGGCCGAACGGTTGCAGGTCAGCCGCATCCATTATGATCTGAGTCGGCGCTACCATGACCGCACGTTCTTGCAAAGCCTGGGGGAACTGGGACCCGCGGCCGCTTTGGATCTGTACTCCGAGGTGCTGCTGAAGATTCACGCACATTATGTGGATGCGCCGGATTGGTCCTCGCTGGTGGAGCACGGCACGCGGGCTCTTGAGATCGCACTGGACGACCCGCTGTTCGTAGAAACGCACCTGCACGACGTGGCCCACGCCCGGGTGGCTCGCTTCCGCCGGGAGCTGCGCAGCTACATGGCGTCCATGGTGCCTGCCAGCCGGCAGGCGGCTCGGGAGTGCGTAGGTTCGGCCGCTCGGCTGGCTCACGACAATCTTGGCCTGCCAGAAACGGTTACGGTGTTAGAGTACGCCTGCGGTGCCGCAGGGTCGCTCGACGCATACAGCACCTTCCTCACGGCGGGCCAGCTTGACGAGGTGTATGCCCAGATCGAGGGGAACTTCGTGGGCCTGGGCGTTGAACTCAAGGCTGCCGATGGGGCCTTGCAGATCGTCAAGGTGATTCCCGGCAGTCCCGCCCAGCGGGCACGGCTACAGGCCGGAGATCGGATCGTGGCGGTCGATGGGCGGAGCACGCGCGAAGTATCTGCCGACGAAGCGGCCAATCTGTTGCAGGGGCCGGCCGGAACCACGGTCGAGATCATGGTGGCCTCCCCCGGCCGCTTGCCCCGCAAACTGGTGGTCCGCCGAGAGCAGGTCGAGGTGCCTAGCATCGACGAAGCCCGCATCGTCGACCGTGCACACGGCGTGGCGTACCTGCGACTCACTTGCTTTCAGAAGACCACCACGCGAGACCTGGACGCTGCGCTCTGGAAACTCCACCGCGCAGGCATGCGCAGCCTGATCATCGATCTGCGCGGCAATCCCGGCGGCCTTCTGACGACCAGCGTCGAGGTGGCAGACAAGTTCGTCTCGCAGGGCGTGATCGTGTCCACGCGGGGGCGCAATCGACAGGAAGACTTCAGTTACAGCGCTCATGCATCAGGCACCTGGCGCACGCCGCTGGTAGTGCTGATCGATGGAGAAAGTGCTAGCGCCAGCGAGATTTTCGCGGGGGCGATTCGCGACCATCGCCGCGGAACGATCGTGGGCACTCGCAGCTATGGCAAAGGCTCGGTGCAGGGGATCTTTCCGCTAAATGTCTCGAACGCGGGATTGCGTCTGACCACGGCACGTTTCTATTCCCCCAATGGCAGTCCATACAACCAGGTGGGGGTACAGCCGGACGTCGAGGTGCAGCTCGTGGCTCGGCCTGACGAGTCGGGTGCAACACCGCAAGTCGGAGACCCGGCCCTCGACGCAGCCATTCGCGAGGCTCGCCGGCTCGCTGGGCATCGCACCGGTGTAGCCCGCAGCCAGTAGTTGGGACTCATCCTCCGGTGTCGGACGGAGCCACCACGGCCGCGTTCAAGCAGTGTCGTCCGAATCTGAGACCTCCTTGGCGGGCTGCACTGCTTGACGCGGTGCGTCAAGCAGTGGCACACGGGGATGGCTGCGCGCGTTGGGCGGATCGCACTGCTTGACGCGGTGCGTCAAGGGTGTGCCACTCTCTTAAATGCGGCCGCCAATCGGGTCTGCGCAATGGGACGGAGCCTGGTCGGCCGCATTCAAGCAGTGCGGTCCGAATCTGAGACCTCCTTGGCGGGCTGCACTGCTTGACGCGGTGCGTCAAGCAGTGGCACACGGGGGATGGCAGGGGACGAGCGGCACTTGTCGCTCACATAGAACGCATGCTCCATACGTTTATTCTCCAAGATCTATGCCAGCCAGCTCTAACCGATTTTGGTGCAGCCTCCCTGCCCCCTGGTGCTGGTGGTCGGTTGCGCGCAAGACGCTTCACAGGCGGGACCCGACCGGGTACGATCATGTGCTAACGCTCGTCCGTCGGCACCCAATGTTCAGCCCATCGCGGCCAGTGGCCGACCGCTCTCTACCATGTACGAACGCTTGGGAAGCTTCGTCTCGCGGCATTGGGTGGTGGCGATCGCTGCCTGGGGCGTGATCGGGCTTGGCCTGCACCTGGCCGCGCCCTCTTGGGAGTCTGTGGCTCGCGACGGCGATCTGGCCTATCTGCCGGCTGAGATGACCAGCGTGCAGGCCGAGCGCCTTTTGGCGCGAGCCTTCCCGGAGTACCAGGGCCGCAGCCAGCTCGTGCTGGTCTGCGTTAATGAACGGGGCCGGCTCGACTCGCATCAGCGAGACCTGGTCGAACGACTAGGAGCGAGTGTCGAAAAGCTGCGTGCCAGCGGCTTGCCTGTGGCCGACGTGTGGACGCCCCGTTCTGCCGTTGTGGGCGACAAGCTGATCAGCCCAGACGGCCGCGCAGCCCTGGTGGTCGTGATCCTCAAGCGAGAGTTCATGGCCACGGCCAATATCGAGGCGCTACGGCTGATCCGTGAGCACCTGGACCGCTTCCGGCAGCAGGAGCGAGTGCCGTCCTCACTGCGGTTGGGCATCACCGGCTCGGCGGCGATCGGCGGGGATATGCTCACCGCGGCCAAGGAGAGCATTCAGAACACCGAACTGGCCACCGTGCTCACGGTTCTGGCCATCTTGCTATTGGTCTATCGGGCACCGTTGCTGGCCGTGGTGCCGCTGGCCACGATTGCGGTTTCGGCCATCGTCGCCATGGATCTGGTGGCGTGTTTGGCGGCAGGCGAGTTGGCGACGTGGTTCTCCTGGGCCCGGCTGCGGGTGTTCACCACAACGCGCATTTTCATTGTCGTGCTGCTATTCGGGTGCGGCACCGATTATTGCCTGTTTCTCATTGCGCGGTACAGGGAGGAGCTTGCGGCTGGCCTCTCGCCGGCCAAGGCCGTGCGCGAGGCATCGGGCAAGGTGAGCCAGGCCTTGGTGGCCAGCGCGCTCACCACGGTCTTCGGCCTGGCGGTGATGGCGTTTGCGGCGTTCGGCAAGTACCGCCACAGCGGGCCAGCCATTGCCGTGTGCCTGGGGGTGGCCTTGGCAGCCTCGCTGACACTTGCTCCTGCGTTGCTGCGCATTTGCGGCCGCGCTGTCTTCTGGCCTTGGGGCCTCGCCGCAATACAGGGCCGCAACAAGGCAGAATTGCGCCCTGAGCGGAGGGCAGGCGGCCCGGACAGGAAGGAAAGCTGGGCCGCCTCGTGGGCGCGCGAAGGGGGCGGCCGTTTCTGGCAACAGCTCGCGCGAGCCGTGGTAGGGCACCCTGCACTGATCTTGGGGTGCGCGTTGGCCATATTGGCACCGTTTGCCTGGTACGGACTGGAGGTGCCCACGAATTACGACCTCTTGGCCGAGCTAGATGCCAAGCGCCCTAGCGTCCAGGGGACGCAGCTCTTGAGGCGCCACTTTTTCGCGGGCGAAACGGGGCCGGTCACCCTCGTGGCGGCCATGGCCGACGCGTTCCCTGGCGCGGGGCGGCAGATGGCCGGAGACGCTCGTCCTGAGCCTGTTTCGAGCCTGGGTTTTCGCTCCGCCGCTGCGGCGTTGATCGACGCTCAAGAGGGGGCGCAGAAAACCGCGGGTTCGGCCGCCGGCGGGGAGGCGATCACGCATTACGACTCGCGTGCAGGCCGCCGCGCAATCTCGCTGCTAACGCGGGCCCTATACGAAACGGTGGTGTACACCGTCTCGCCGCCCCGCGACGCCCAGTCCCACGCAGCCGTAGAGGCGCAACGACTGCTCGCACTGCCGCCCGAGGAACTGGCCCAAGAGGTACAGCCTCGTTTGGCCCCGTTTACGGCCACGCGCTGGAGGCAAGTGGTGCGGCTGCCATCAGGGGTCGAGGTGACAGCCGTGCGTCCCATTGCCAGCGTGCGCAGCCTTACGGAGCCGCTGGGAGACCGGCCGGGCCTAGCGAACGCCTTCTCAGCCCAGGGCCGCCGCAAGTTGAGCGTGCTGCGGCATCCGCGTACGCGGGCCTACTTTGTCAGCCAGGCGGGCCCGCTGCGAGGAAAGGTGACGCGCTTTGAGCTGGTGCTCCGCTACGATCCATTCTCCCTCGAAGCCGTGCGGCTCTTGGACCTGCTTCAAGCTCGCGTGCAGGCCGTGGCAAACGATCCCGGCTCTGCATGGCATGGCACCCAATTCCACCTGGCAGGAACCACCGCCGGCTGCCGGGATCTCCGGCAGGTAACCCAAGCGGACCAGACCCTGATTCAACGCCTGGTCACGTTGGCCGTGCTGGCAGTCCTCGTGCTGATCTTGCGGCGCGTGGGGATTTCTCTGTACCTGATGTTCTCTGTGCTGTTCAGCTACTTTGTCACGCTCGGGGCCACGGCCCTCGTCTTTGGCACAGGGCAAGACGGCGCTACCGGCATCGATTGGAAGTTGCCCCTGTTTCTGTTTGTGATCCTGGTCGCCGTTGGGCAAGACTACAACATTTACCTCATCACGCGAGTATTCGAGGAGCAGCGGCGGCATGGGCTGTTACGGGGGCTCGAACTGGCGCTCGAGCGCACGGGCGGCATCATCACCAGTTGCGGCGTGATCATGGCAGCCACGTTCGCCACCATGCTCACGGGCAGCCTGCGTGGGATCCGTGCGATGGGGTTTGCCCTGTCGCTTGGAGTGCTGCTCGACACGTTCGTGGTACGAACGGTGCTGGTGCCGGCGTTTCTGGCTTTGATTTACAAGCGCGATCGGGCTGCCGAGCTGCCCAAGCATGGGCCACAACCTGCAACCGAGGCCCAGGGAAACGGGTCTGCCTCCAATCTGCCTAGTTTGCCTGCAAGAAATGCCTAAAGCTGGGGCAAAGCCAAGCTTGGTCGGTTGCCCGTTTTTTGGCGCAAGCCCATTGTCAATTTGGAATTATGCGCTATGATGCCGTCTTTGTGCCGCCCGGCATTGTGTTTGCTTTGCCGACGAGCCTGGTTTGGCTCTGGTTCGGTCGCCGTCTTGGCGCTCGTGGTTTTGAAACGTGCTGCCGGGCGGTGGCGCTAACCACCCGTACATCCTTCTGGAACCCGTGTCATCTCTACTGGAAAGGGGGAATCGAAGTGACTCCCAAAGAGGTCCTGGTGCTCTGCCGGGAAAAGAACGTCAAGGCCGTCGATTTGCGGTTCATGGACTTTCCTGGCATCTGGCAACACTTCACCATTCCCGTCGACAAGCTGGACGAGAGCGTATTTGAAGACGGCTTGGGCTTCGACGGCTCCAGCATCCGCGGCTGGCAGGCGATCAACGAAAGCGACATGATCCTGGTGCCGGTGCCGGAAACGGCCATCATCGACCCTTTTACCACCATCCCCACGCTGGGGATGATCTGCAACATCCAGGACCCGATCACGCGCGAGGACTATACCCGCGACCCTCGCAACGTCGCTCGCAAGGCGGTGAATTATCTGAAGAGCACCGGCATTGCCGACACCTGCTACGTCGGTCCTGAGGCCGAGTTCTTCATCTTCGACGACGTGCGTTACGACCAGCGTGCGCATGAGGGCTATTACCACATCGACAGCATCGAGGGCGAATGGAATCGGGGTCGTGTGGAGAACCCGAATCTGGGGTACAAGCTGCGGCACAAGGAGGGGTATTTCCCCGTGCCGCCGGCGGACCAGATGATGAACATCCGCAATGAGATGATGCTGACGATGGTGGAGTGCGGGCTGAGCGTCGAGGCGCAGCATCACGAGGTAGGGACGGCAGGCCAGGCGGAAATCGATCTGAAGTTCCTCGACCTGGTGGCGATGGCTGACGCGATGTGCCTGTACAAGTACATCGTGAAGAATGTGGCCAAGAAGTACAACAAGACGGTGACTTTCATGCCCAAGCCGATCTTTGGAGACAACGGCTCGGGGATGCATACGCACATGTCTTTGTGGAAGGGGGGGGAGCCGCTGTTTGCCGGGAGCGGATACGCGGGCCTTTCGGATCTGGCGTTGTATGCCATTGGCGGGCTGCTGCGGCACGCGCCTTCGATTCTGGCCTTTGCCTGCCCGACGACCAACAGTTACAAGCGGCTCGTGCCGGGCTACGAAGCCCCAGTGAACCTTGCTTACTCTCAGCGGAACCGTTCTGCCGCCTGCCGCATTCCCATGTACAGTGCCAGCCCCAAGGCCAAGCGGGTCGAGTTCCGCTGCCCGGACCCGAGCTGCAATCCGTATCTCTCGTTCGCGGCCATGCTGATGGCAGCCATCGACGGGATTCAGAACAAGATCCACCCTGGCGAGCCGCTGGATAAGGATATTTACGATCTGCCCCCCGAAGAGCTGGCCAAGGTGCCCAAGACGCCGGGCTCTCTGGACGAGGCGTTGAATGCCCTGGAGGCCAACCACGAGTTTCTGCTCCGCGGCGGCGTGTTCACCAAGGACGTGATCGACACCTGGATCAACTACAAGCGGGAAAAGGAAGTCGACGCCATGCGGCTGCGCCCGCACCCCTACGAGTTCTGCCTGTACTTCGACATCTGAGCCGGCTCGAAGCTGCCCAGCCCCTCTCTCGATACCGAGGGAGGGCGCTGGAAGCTTGCTGCGCACCGCAAAACGTCTGCACGGCGCGGGATCCAGACCAGTGCGGGCTTCGGACGCGTTTGCTGCGCGAGGGCGCATGGTACGCTACGAAGCGCTTGGCGCGGCCCTTCGCTTTGCGGCTACCTCGCACCACCTGGCCGCCTCTTCCTGCCTGCCCCGGGCCTCCTAGAGGCGCACCAGGGTCTCGCGCGCATCCGTCCGTTGCTCTACTCTCGCATCGGCCGGAATCTCTTCCGGTCGTTGCTGCATCCGGTCGTAGCCGCTTACCAACGGCAGTTCGGCGTCGGCATACTGTTGTTGGCCCAACTGTGCCGCGCCGAGCATCGACCGGGTGTCGAACGTCGTCCAATCCTCGAGCGGTTGTTTCCCGCGCATTCTTGGAGGCTCTGACGAAACCTGGCCTCTGTACGAAATTTCCAGTATATGCGCCTCCGGGCATTTCGACCGTCACAAAGGCTTGCACGCGGACGGCGCATGCCGCACGACTTCTATGAGGATGCCAGGATGCTGCTTCCATCGGAGACCGACCCAGGCCAACACGTGGACGCGCCCGGGTACTGAAACGCACCTTTTTGACAGTGTGGTGGTCTGTTTTGTTTACCGCCGCGCACTGGCAGGACGTGCCCAAGGAACTCGGCTGCTCGGGGCGCACGGCTCATCGACCTCCGGAGCAATGGCAGCAGCGGAGGATTCTTGATCGGCTGCACGCACGGCGACTGGAGGTGCTACGGCGAGCTGGCAAGCTGCCGCTCGATGCGGCGGTGATCGACTGCTCCCATTGTTCGCGCCTTCGGAGGGGTAAAGCGACTAGTCCCAGCCCCGTGGACCGCAGGAAAAAGGGTTCGAAACACACGGCTCGAGTCAACCAGCACGTGCCACCGCTGGTGATTCCAACGGCAGCTCACAAACGCACCGGGCCAGACGCTGACTTTACCCAGGCTGGGAGAGTTCGGAGGCGCGGGGACAACTCGGTTCCTCGAAGCAGCATCCCGACGAGCCGTATGCTGACCGCAGCTACGACTGTGATACGACTGTGAGCCGACGCGAGTGATGCGGCGCTGTTTGGCATCCGCCCGAACCCCCCCGCCACGGTGAAGAACACAAGTGCGGTGTGGGCTGCGTGCATCGGGTCGTCGAGCGCACCACGAGCTGGCTCAAATGCATGGGCCGGATGCGCAATCGATACGATCGTCTGCTGGCCCTTCAGCAGGCTTGGAACAGCTTGGCCGTCGTGGTTGTCTGTTACCGTCTCGCAACCGAAGTCCCCAGTTTCTAAAAAGGACAGTTTTGCCAAAGCCTCTTATGCGCCAGAGCGGCGAACCGGTCTTTGTGGAGTGCGTTGACGCGGTGTCGCTCTGACACCGCGCGGGTAGATGGGACCACCGCGCGGGTAACCCGTTCACGAACCTCGCCAGCGGCCACCGTGGCGGCGCATGCGGCGACAGCGTCAGTGCCTCTCTGCCGCCATCAAGGCACAGCAACAGCCTCGCATTGCGACCGGATCCCCGCATACTCTCCCCGGGCCGAAGTTGCTTCGGGGGAGATACCAAACCGGGGCGAGGTCGCCGCACTGCTCCGAACAACTTGGCTGGAACATCAACTTCGGGCGCGCAGGCCCCGCTTCCCCACGGGGCCGGGGACCGGTGGCTAGAACGCGTGAGGTACTAACGGGGCCAGGTCTCCAACCGTGCGAGTCCGACATGCCGCCCATCCGCAGTTTACGTGTAGAGGTCTTCTCGAGAGAGGAGCATGCCAACTTCTCTTATCCCTGTTGCCGCGAAGCGGCATGAAAGCCTCCAAAGCCGCAGCCACGCTACGCTCGGCCCAGCACACGCGGCCCCCGAGTCAGGCCATGCAACAAGAGGCGCTCCTCCCAAATCTGCTTCTGGCAGCAGGGCGCACAGACGCTGATGCCGCTGATTTCGAATCTCCGATGCTGCTTTCTCACTCCTGCCATTCTGCTAGATCGACTGGCCATACTCGTACTCGCTTGCTTGCAAGGCTTCACCCGCTCACGCGCGCAAGCCTAGCCCAGGCGTCACGAATGGCATCGAAGCACGGTTACGTGTTGGCGTTCTTCTGTACTGAAGGGTGGGCCCCCTCTTCATGCACGCAGAGGCAACAGACCCTCGAATGTTCCTCCGACCGCTTTGGATGGTCGGCTGCGGGCAAGGCGGGCAAAAAGACGCCGGTCAACGGAACGCCCAAGTTCAAGGGAAATCGGACGGCCAGACGCCACTAGCCAACCTCGACCCGAGCGGCGAACCCACTTACGCGGGTAGCATCGATCCGGCCCGGCAGCATCTCGCCCAGACGGTCTGCGGCACAACCCAGGCCAAGCGCGAGCGCTGGCAGCATGTCGAGTCCGCGTGCCAACCCCCAGGCCAGACCGGCAGCCAGGCAATCTCCGCAACCGATCGGGTTCACCACCCGCGCGACCTGCGGCGGCCGTAGCCGGTAGTGCCCGCACGGGCCAACGATTTGCACTGGCCGGCTGCCATCTGTGACCACCACCCATTGTGCCCCCAGGTCGCGCAGCTCTTGCATGGCCGCGGCCACGTCTTGATCTCGTTCCAGAGTTCTTTGCAAGGTTTTTGCAAGCTCGCGGCGATTGGGCTTGACTACCAGGGGGCGGCTGTTGAGTGCAGCCAGCAGTTCGGCACCCTGGGCATCGACGACAGCCCGTACGTGCGGTGCCGCCTCTAGCATGCGGCGATACCAGTCGACGGGCGTGCCAGGAGGGAGCGAGCCGGTAAGGACCACAACGTCGGCGGCAGCGGCCAGGCGCCGCCAGGCAGCGTCGAACGCGTGCAGCTCGTCGTCGGCAAGCGAGATAGCAGGCTCGACCAACTCGGTGTGGCGTTCGCCGCAGATGAGCGTAGTGCAGATGCGTGTTTCGCCTGCTGTCGGCACCCAATGTACAGACGCGCCCAGCTCAGCGAATTCTCGCCGGATCCGCTCGCCGTTGGGGCCGCCCAGCGGCGCCAGCGTGACGGCCTGCGCAGCCAGGTGATGCAGCGCCAGACCCACGTTAAGCACCTTGCCCGAGGCGAAGGCGCGCACCGTACGCGCCCGGTTCACCTCGCCGGGCTGTAGATTGTCGAATTCCAGCACCCGCTGCCACGCCGGGGTCAGTCCTGCGGCCAGGATCATGAGGTTGATGCGCAAGTAAAGCCGAGACGGAAGAATGCGAAGCAAACAGCGGCGGCCGCTCCCCTTTTACCAACTAGACCTTCCGCGGTCGATGGACTGCCAGCGGCTATCGCTTGCCAGCGTCTGCTATGCGCGCGGGGCGTGTTGCACCGCCGCCCCCTCATACGCGCCAGCCTTTCAGGCCGAGCCAAGTTTCTCACAAGCCAGCCTTCGTGCGTGCCTGGGGCAGACTAGAAACGCCTTAAGTACCATCCCCCAGTACCCCACACAAACCGCTCGCTCGCCCCTGCCGGCCGAAACCTCGAGCGGCCTGCGCCTGCTAGAACCTGCCACGTACGTGCTAGCGCTACCATCTGGGTGCTGCGTGCAAGCCTGATCTGCTCTTGCTCGCACTTGCTCGCCGCGTGGCGGCCAAGCAAAATCGGTCGCACCGAACGCTTGTTGGCGATCACTCACGATAGGAGCCGCTCATGTATCTCAGCTCGAACCGCGTTGCCCTGCCTTATGCGCAAAGCCAGGCTGCCGCGCAAAGACAAACACGCGGCGCTCCTGGCATCCGGCTTCTTGCCGGCAGATTATTACCGCTCTTTCTGGCCGGGCAAGCGGCATTAGCGGGCAGCGCACGCGTGTGCGCGGCCGACGACGCAACTGGCATGGCTGCCGGAATTGCGGCCGTGATGGCCGAGCCGCAGTTTACGCACGCGCACTGGGGTATTCTGGTGGCAGATTTGAAAGACGGCACCGTGCTTTACGAACTGAACGCAGACAAACTCTTCGCGCCGGCTAGCGTTACCAAACTCTATTCTGTGGCCGCGGCACTCGATGCACTGGGGGCCGATTTCCGCTTCGAGACCGCCGTTTTCCGCCGGGGGGAACTCAAGGAAGGAACGTTGCATGGTGACCTCATCCTAAAAGCCTCCGGCGACCCGACTCTCGGCGGCCGCACAGATGAACAGGGCCGCATCGCTTTTGAAAACACAGACCACACCTATGCAGGCTTCGCCTCAGATGCCCGCTTGACCGCCCCCGATCCCCTGGCAGGCCTGCGCGAATTGGCCCGCCAGGTAGCACAAGCCGGCATCCGCCGCGTTGCCGGCGAGGTGCTGATCGACGACCGCCTGTTCGATGAGGCCGAGGGCACCGGTAGCGGCCCTAGCCGGCTCACGCCCATCGTAGTCAACGACAACGTCATCGACCTCGTACTCACGCCTCGCCAGCCGGGCGAACCGGCCGCCGTCTCCTGGCGGCCGCAATGCTCCGCCTGGACCATCGACGCGCATGTGATCACCAGCGAGCCAGGTATGCCGCCCCAAATCTCGGTGACAGCCCCCGAGCGCGGCCGGCTTGTCCTGCGCGGGACGCTCCCCGCAGACCGTGCTCCCCTGGTCCTGATCTATGAGGTGCCCGATCCGGCATCCTTCGCGCGTTCCTTGTTCATCGAGGCCCTGCGTGCCGAAGGGGTCTCTATCGAAGCATCTGCACTCAACCTCAACCGGCGCGGCCTGCTGCCTGACCCAAATGAGAGCGGGCTGGAACGCGTGGCCGTGTTCGCCTCTCCTCCTTTTGCCGAGGAGGCTAAGCTCATACTCAAGGTCAGCCACAACCTACACGCCAGCATGCTGCCGTTGGTTGTGGCGGCGCAGCGCGGCGGCCGGACACTGGCCGACGGGCTGCGCGCACAACGCGAGTTCTTGGTCCGCGCCGGCGTGGACGTGGAGAGCATCTCGTTTGGCGGCGCTGCCGGCGGAGACCGTGCAGACTACGTGACGCCGCGTGCCACGGTGCAGCTCTTGCGGCACATGGCCACGCGCAGCGATGCGGAGGTGTACCGCCAGGCCCTCCCAGTGCTGGGGCTGGACGGCACGCTTGCCGGGGCCGTGGCAGCAGACAGCCCTGCGGCGGGCAAGTTCTTTGCCAAGACGGGTACGCTGCTGTGGTACAACAGGATGAACGATCGAACGCTGTTAACCAGCAAGGCCCTGGCGGGCTATGGCACCACGAGCAGCGGCCGAGACGTGGCGTTTGCGGCGTTTGTGAACAACGTGCATCTGATACAGGCAGACGATCGCATCAAGGTAGGCCAGGCCCTGGGGCGCATTTGCGAGGCGATCTACCGGGATTAGCGGCACTTGGCCAAGCAGCGGCATCTTGCCGCAGCCGCACGTATCGTAGCTGCGGCATCCTGCCGCAGCCTCGCTTGCCAGACTCCGGCGAGGTGGTGCGAAGGAGCGTCGAGCCCGTTAAGGCCCGCGTTGGTGCCGAACTCGGATTCGACCTCGTTCTAGCGTGCTGCACCTACGAACTGCGCACGATGGCGCTTCGCCCATTTGACCTGCCGCTGCGTGCTGCCTACGCTAAAACTCGTGCCCGGCCGCACCTGAAAGCTGGCAGGGCCGAGTTGAACCGCGGGAGGTTTGTATGCAAGGCGTGTGCAAGGTTTGGATTGCGAGTAAGTCGTGCCTGGCCTGGGCGGCACTAGGACTGGCAACCGTGGTGCTTCTGGCAGACGAATACAAGAGCGGCATCTATTGGCCGGAGCCGCCGGTGATCACGCCTGGCACCAACCAGGGCCCGCCCTCGGACGCAATCGTGCTCTTCGACGGTACCGACCTCTCGCAATGGGTGGGAGGGGAGCAGTGGATCATCGAAAATGGTGCGGCCACGGTCAGGGGCGGCGGCATTACGAGCAAGCAGGCGTTTGGAGACTGCCAGCTTCACCTCGAATTTGCCACGCCCGAGAAGGTAGAGGGCGAAGGGCAGGGCCGCGGCAACAGCGGCGTCTACCTGATGGGCCTGTACGAGGTGCAAATTCTAGACTCGTACGAGAACACGACCTACTACGACGGCCAGTGCGGCGCCATCTACAAGCAGTATCCGCCGCTGGTCAATGCATGCCGCAAGCCGGGCGAATGGCAGACGTACGACATCATCTTCACGCGCCCCCGCTTCACACCCGACGGACAGGTACAGACCCCCGGCTACGTAACGGTGCTGCACAATGGCGTGGTGATCCACAACCACCGCGAAATCCTGGGCACCACGTCGTGGGACATGGCGCCGCAATACACGCCGCACGCCGACAGGCTGCCTCTTTTTATTCAGGATCATGGCAACCCGCTGCGCTTCCGCAACATTTGGATCCGAGAGCTGGAGTAGGTTCGGCCTACCGCCGCACAGGACGTGCCGGGCCCGGTTCGCGGCGCGCATCGCCTTGCCGAGTGCAGCCGGCTTGCGCGCCAGCCTTGCTGCCGGCGCCTTCTTTGCAAGTTTGCTCCTGCTAGGGGCTACGGTCCGCGCGCATCCGCCGCAGGGGCGGCAGGCGCAGCTTCTTGAACTCACCGAGGAGGACGAGGCACTGTTACACACCCCCGCCGGCTTTGCCGCGCCGGGTAAGCCCGCTGCCGCCAGCGAACCCAGCGGCATCTTGGAGGTGGAGCTGCGAGACGCTGCCACCGGCGAGACGGTCTTCGGGCGCGTCAACGTTGTCGGCTCGGACGGCAACTATTACGAGCCCGAAGACAACCCGCTGGCGCCCTTCAGCCGCGCGAGGCTCGGCAATCGCCCCCGCACCGGACCCATGCTCTACTACGGATGGTACTTCTATTGCCCCGGTTCTGCTCGGTTGCGCGTGCCTGCCGGAGACGTGCGGGTAGAAGCCACGCGCGGTTTTGAGTACCGGCCGGCAAGCGTACACGTCCATGTACCGGCGGGCGAGACCCGGCATGCGACCGTGTGGCTCTCTCGCACGGTCAATGCGGCCGACTGGGGCTACGCCTGTGGAGACACGCATGTTCATCTTCCCCGCTGTAGCGAGCAGGACGATCAGACGGCCCTCGACCTGGCGGCGGCCGAGGACCTGCGATTCGCCTTCCTTCTGGCCACGAACGATCCGCGCACCTACAGCGGCCTGATGGAGCGCCAGGAGTGGCGGCAGGAGCGCGGCTTTGGGCAAGCGTCTGTGGTCACGCGCGGTGATCATACAATCGCCTCGGGCCAGGAGTACCGCGCCGCCACGTACGGACACATGTGCCTGCTGTTGCACGCGCGGCTGGTGCTGGAGGGACTGACAGTGGATCCGAACAACTGGCCGCCATTCGGGCATGTGGCGATGGAAGCGCGCCGACTGGGCGGCGTGTCTATACATGCGCACGGGGGTTACAGCCGAGAGATCTGGATCGACGCCGTGCAGCAGGCTACCGACGGCGTCGAGCTTTTGCAGTTCGCCCTTTACCGAGGCATCGGGCTGGAGGGCTGGTACCGCTTGTTGGGGGCAGGCTTCCGCTTCCCCGCGCTGGGTGCAAGCGACTATCCCTACTGCCGCGCACTGGGAGACAATCGCACATACGCCCTAGCAGGAGCCCAGCCCACTGTGCAGAGCTGGCTCAAGGCTGCGGTCGAGGGACGCAGCTTTGTCTCGACCGGGCCGATCTTGCTGTTGCAAGTCGAGGACCAGCCGCCTGGGAGCACGATCGACCTTGCTGGCAGGGGGCCGCATCGCCTCAAGGCCGTGGCCCGCGCACGCTGCGAGCTGGCACCGCTCGAGTTGCTTGAGTTGATTGTGAACGGCCGCACCGCGGCACACTTGCATGTGGCGCGAGAAGCAGGCCAGGGCTGCTGGCTCGAGCTGCAAGAAGAGCTGCGCCTGGACGGCCCGGCGTGGATCGCTGCTCGGGCAGCGGGCCGTACTGCCTCCGGCCTGCCGGCTGCTGACGCACATACCAACGCAGTGTTCGTACATGTCGACGGCCGCCCCCCATATAGCCAGGCCGACCTGGACTGGGTGCTGGAGCAGGTTGATGATCAGATTGCCGAGGTGCGCGCCCGAGACTTTCCCGAGCGCCAGGCCGTGCTGGATTACTTTTACAAATCCCGCGAGCTGCTGCTGGAGATCCGCCGCGAAAAATCGGCCTTGCTCGAGCCGCCACACGACCGTTGACGCGCACGCACTGCGATGGCGGCGGGCTCCTTTGGCCTGGACATTGCCTTCGGGAGCGCTTGCGAGCGGCTCGCACAGACAACAAACAATCGCTTGCCACCAAGGCTGCGGCTCGAGCTGTGTATCGTTTGCCATCGTGCCTGCTCGCAGCGCAAGCCGCAGCATATCGCATCTCCGCACCTGAGCCTTTATTCTTACTCTCCAAGCCATGAATGCATCTGCCCAAGCGTACCTGGCCGCGCGTCCCCAAAGCCAGGCGCTGTTTGCCCGCGCCCAAGAGGTGCTCGGCGGAGGCGTTGGACACGACCTGCGCTACCACACGCCGCTGCCGCTCTATATTTCCCGCGCACGCGGGGGACGCAAGTGGGATGTGGACGGCCACGAGTACGTCGATTTCCTACTGGGCAACGGCGCTATGCTGCTGGGCCATGCAGATCCAGAGGTGGCCGAGGCGGTCGCGGCGGCACTCGCCCGCGGCACCCATTTTGGCAGCGACCATCCGCTGCACATCGAATGGGCCGAGTGGGTGTGCAAGCTGGTCCCTTGTGCCCAGCGGGTGAGGTTTGTGAACTCGGGCACCGAAGCCACGTTGCTGGCCATGCGGTTAGCGCGGGCTTATACGGGCCGCAGCAAGATAGTGCGTTTCGAGGGACACTTTCACGGCTGGCACGACGAGGTGGTGCATGGCTTTGCGCCTCCGTTCGCGGCGGACGGCTCGCTGGGCGTTCCCTCCAGCGTGCGCGAGAATGTGTTGATGCTGCCGGACGGCGACCTGGATCGTGTGGGCGCGCTGCTGAAAGCAGAGCGGGACGTGGCAGCGATGATCCTCGAACCGTCTGGCGCTTCTTGGGGACGGGTGCCGGTCGATCGCTCATTTCTTATCGGGTTGCGTTCTCTGGCAGACCGGCATGGCGTGCTGCTGATCTTCGACGAGGTGGTGACGGGGTTTCGCTTTGCGCCTGGCGGGGCACAGCAGTTTTACGGCGTCACGCCCGACCTGGCCTGCTTCGCCAAGGTGCTCGCCGGAGGGTTGCCCGGCGGGGCCGTGGCAGGCCGGGCCGACGTGCTCGATCTGTTCCGCTTTACAGGAGACGCACAGCACGACCGCTATCGCCGCGTGGTGCACCTGGGAACGTTCAACGCCTCTCCTCTCTCGGCTGCCGCAGGCACGGCCGCGCTCCGGCAGATTGCCACGGGCGCACCTACCGCCCGTGCCAACGAACTGGCCACACAGTTGCGGCAGCGATTCGACCAGGTGTTGGAAGTGCAAGGAATTGCCGGTTATGTCTACGGCGAGGCGTCTACGTTTCACGTCTACTTCGAGACCGATCCGCTGCGGGTGCGTGCGGCCGGCAGCCGCTGCGGGCTGGCCACGCGCGACCCGCGCCGTCTCAAGGGCATGCCGCCAGCCCTGGTGGCAGAGTATCAGCGGGAGCTTCGCTTCCGGGGGGTGGACGTGATGAGTTCCACCGGCGGCGTGCTCTCCGCCGCGCACACAGAAGAAGACTTGCAACATGCCGCAGGGGCTTTTGAGGCCACGGTCAAGGCGCTGCGCGAGCAGGGCCTCGTGCTGAGCCTCGAATAGCGAAAGCCGCTGCTACCCGCACTCTCGTGAGTGCGGCTTGCATCTTCCCTTCAGATCAACGAGGGACAGGGGCGAGTCGGGCACACCTAGCCACGCCCCAGGTAGCCGCCTTTGCTTCGATGGCGCACGACCCCTCACAGACCTCGGCCGTCTGTGCCCACGGACACGAGCTGCCGCAGTGCGGCAAAGAGTGCCGCATGTGGAAGCGCTTACAAAAGCCCCAGCGTGCCTAACTTGAAGCGATTTCACATTTCTGCCCAGGGCAAGCGTCGGGGGCTGCGCATCGCTCTGCCACGCCACTACCTGCGGCCCAGGTACAAACAACACACCCGTTCCCAAGGTGTTTGCCAGGCACCCGCGCAGCCAGAGACGAACGCCCGCGGCTGCGGGCACGCACGCATGGGTTGGCTCAGTTCTTGAGGGCTGGTGCACGGCGGTTTCTGAGCCAGCTCCGGACCACAAACACGGTCGTCCCAATTCCGAGCGCCGCCAGGGCGACAAGCGTCCAGTTCGTGCCACGGGCCGCCTCGCGCACGCCCTCCTTTCCAATTTCCCCAATAGAGCGTATCACCTCCGTGGCCACTTTTGTTCCCCCCTCGATCGCCTGGCCGGCCAGGTCTTTGACCCCATTGATGTAGGGCTCGGGATCCTTCAAGAACGTGGCCAGCACCGCCGCCACGGCCAAGCTCTTCTTGTGCCGCCAGATAAAGTCCATGGCACGGTTGCCGTAGCGGCCAATCACGTCCAACAACTCTGCTGTACGGCCAATGCGGCCCAGCTCGCCGCTGCGCTCCATCATCGCCAGCCGGCGGGCCTGCTGGCGATTCAGCTTCACCAAGGCCCGCGCCGCGCGTTCGCCCTGCTTGGCGATCAAACGCTCGGCGATACCCGGGTGCTTGATCAAGGCCCGGGCCGCCTCGTCTCCAAACTCGCTAGCCAGCCGCAGTGCCTGGGGCTTGCCCGCCATGGCCAGGGCCTCGTCTCCATACTTCGCCAGATATTTGGCCGCCGTGCGCCCAAGAGGACCCGCCTCTTCGATGGCATCCAGGCCGCGCGGACCTACCTTCTTGGCAGCCTTCAACACGTCGTCTCCGTACTTTGCGACCAGATCGTCCAGACGGCGCACCAGTGCCTCTACGCCCTCCTTGGCCGCCTTCGGACCAAACTTCTTGATGAAGTACTCTGCGGCCTCGCGAACCGCCTTGCCAGCCACCCCACCTTGTGCGGGGCTGGTGAACGTTGTCGCACCAGCCACAACCAAGAATGCCGCCACGACTGCCATGCACTTCTGATTCATGTTAGTCGCCTTTCAAAAGTACCTTTTTCATGGCCTCGCCACGCTGTTCGGCCCACTTGTCCACCAGACTTTTCAGGGCGTCCTTCAAGCCGAGCTGACCGTCCTTGCCGTCGATGAGTTCGTCGCGAATCTCGTCAAGACGCTGGCCGATCAACGCGACGATCTTGCCCTCGGGATCCACTACCCAGTCGTACACCCAGCCCAGCATGATGTCGACAACCAGCCCTACGGCGAACGAGATTCCGAGTGTGGCCCACGAGCCAGCCGCGCCGCCCCCAATAATGCCAGCAGACATTCCCAGCCGCACAAGCACCGGACTCAGCACTTCGGAGACAACCCAGGTAAGGGCATCTGCAATCACCTCACGACCAATACCACCTGCCGCGCATTCGACAGCCGCCGCAAGCTCCTGGCTGTCCACCTTCGGCAATGGCACACCAGGGATCTGCGGCAATGCTTCCAAGTCTGCCTGAAGCTCGAGCAGCAGCTTGTTTTCGATCTCTTCGAGGTCCTTTGCCAACAGCTTCACCGTGCGGTCAAGCTCGCGCTGCAAGTCCTCGGGGTTCAGCACGTCTTCTTTGAACCAGTCCATGAGCTGCTTGTGAAGCTCCTGCTTCGCCTCGTCCAATATCTGGCTTTTGATCACCAGCCATTTGCTGCGCCATCCCAACGCCTTCTTGGCGAAGCTCGGGGCGGCTTTCTTGGCCCGGTCAAACAACTGATCCAGCTCGCGCAGCCGGGCTTCGACCTTTTCGTGTGCATCGCCCCTGGCCTGTTCGACGTGCTGCCGAATGCGCTCTGCAACCGCCTTCTTCCGTTCCGCCAACAGCTTTTGGCGGATCTTCTCCAGCTCGCGCCGCTGCATCTCCAAGTCCTGCTCGGGCGGCTGCGGCTTCGCAGGCGGGGAAACTGGCGCGACCGGGGCCTGTTGGCGGCCCGAGAACATCTGGGTCATCAGCGCGGCAGCCGCAACCACCGCAGCTCCGACAATCATC
>FWPU01007724.1_pt1 | contig 19382 bp, 13 predicted proteins | sample 2228361 | NCBI WGS metagenome assembly FWPU01 (sample SAMEA103939777, study PRJEB20133) | metagenome
AGCAGGGACTCGCCTTGTGCACAGGAGGAAGGTCCTCCCCGTCCGGGACCCGGCCCCGGCGTACCGCGGGAATAGAGCAGGGACTCGCCTTGTGCACAGGAGGAAGGTCCTCCCCGTCCGGGACCCGGCCCCGGCGTACCGCGGGAATAGAGCAGGGACTCGCCTTATGCACAGGAGGAAGGTCCTTCCCGTCCGGGACCCGGTCCCGGCGTACCGTTCCACAGGTGCGGGGCGCGTTGCTGAAGCAGGGGCAGCAGTGGCCGCAGGTCCTGCTCTGGCAGAACAATGTCGGCGGCGGCGGCCACTTCGGGGTCGGTAGGGGCGACCGCCACCGAGACCGCCGCCCGCTCAAAGAGGGGCAGATCGGTGCGCCCGTCGCCCACTGCCAGGCACTCCTCCGGGACGACGCCCAGTTCGGCCTGCAGGCCGGCCAGCACCTCCCCCTTGGCCGCAAAGGGTACCCAGGCGCGCACCTCCCCGCTCACCACCGGGTCTTGCTCATCCCCCGCAAAGCCGATCTCGTTGGCCCGCACCAGGTCAATCCCCAGGTCGGCGGCGACCATCTCGGCCTGCAGGAGCAGACCGCTGCTGATGATGACCACGCGCACCCCCCGCTCGCGCAGGGCACGGACTGTTTCCTTTGCTCCGGGGAGGTAGGGGTTCTCGCGGAGGAGTTGCCGAAGGAGGGAGCGTGGCCGGCCCTTCCAGAGCGAGACGTCCAGCCCCAACCACTGCACATAGGAAATTTCGCCGCGCCGCCCCTGCTCCGTCCAGACCTCCGCCGCCTCCAGAGTCCCCAACCGCCGGTGCAGGTAGACGTAGGGGTCCCGCGCTCGCTTGAGCGTGCCATCCATGTCGAAAACGGCCAGACGTAACATCGAGGCCCTCCTGATGCAAGGCCACCTCTTGCCCCAGCCACCCGCGCTGCGGGAACGCAATCTCTGCAGAGGAGCAGGCAGCCAGGAAATAACCACCGCCCGTAGTAGGGCAGGTTGGCAGACTGCCCCCGGTGCTCCCCCTTTCCCTGGCGTAGACAATCCAGGGTAGGCAAACGGGCGATTTGCCCCACACGGCCACGGCCTACCCCTGCGTCACCGCCGCCGGCACCCCTTCCAGTAGGGCCTCCACCTTGGTCTCGATCTGAACGTCGCGGTAGTGCATCAGTTGGATGGCCCGCGCCGGGCACTCGCCCACGCAGATGCCGCAACCCTGACAGGCCGCCACCTCGATATAGGCCGCCCCCCGGATGCCCCCCACCCCCACCCGCTCCGGGTCAATCCGGGGCACCTGGAAGGGACAGACGCGCACGCAGGTCAGGCAGGCGGTGCAACGGCTCTCGTCCACCACGGCAATGACCCCGCCAACCAGCAGGTGCTCCTGGGCCAGAATCGTCGCCGCCCGCGCCGCCGCCGCCTGCGCCTGCGCCACCGCCTCCGCCGCAAACTTGGGATAGTGGGCCAGCCCGCAGAGGAAATAGCCCTCGCCGGCCAGGTCCACCGGGCTCAGTTTGACGTGCTTTTCCATAAAAAAGCCCTCGGCGACGCAACCCAACTTGAAGGTCTCGGCAACCCGCACATAGTCCGCCTGGGGCAGAATGGCCGTGCTCAGAACCAGAAGGTCCGCGTCCAACAGGAGCGGCTCGTGCAGCGAGGGCTCCTCCAGCGTCACCCGGAAACGGCCGTCCCGCCGCTCCACCCTCGGCGGCCGCTCCTCCTCAACGTGGACAAAGAGCACCCCGGCCTCGCGGGCACGGGTGTACTCGCTCTCCCAAAAGCCAAAGGTGCGCACGTCGCGGTAGAGGACGTAAACCTGCCGCTGCGGGTCCTGCTCCTTGAGCAGGCGGGCGTTGCGCACCGCCTGGGTACAGCAGACCCGGCTGCAATAGTACTCCTGCTCCGGCGGGGTGACGCACTGAACCATCACCACCGTCTCGACTCCTCCCAGCGAGGCCGGGTCCTGGTGCAGGCGTTCCTCCAGGTCACGCTGGGTGAGGACGTTGGGGTCGTCGTCGGGGGAGGGGTATGCGGTGAGCCCCTCGCCGCGGTACTCCCGTCCGCCGGTGGCGATGATCGCCACGCCATGCTCGACCCGGCGAACCTGCCCATCGGCCAGGCGGACGTGGCTGGTCAGGTTTCCCACAAAGCCGGAGGTCTCCTCGACCTCGGCCGGCATCAGCACCTCGACCAGGGGGTGCGCCTGCAGTCGCGCCAGTTGGCCCTGCACAAACTCGGGCAGGCGGTGGCCGTCTATCGCATAGTGCAGGCGCCGGGCGTTCCCGCCCAGGCGGTCTTCCCGCTCGACCAGGGTGACCGGAAAGCCGGCCTCGGCCAGGCTCAGCGCGGCCGTGATGCCGGCCAGCCCGCCCCCAACGACCAGCGCCCGCTTCGTCACCGGAATCTGTACCCGGTACAGCGGCTCCAGGGTGCGCACCCGCGCCACGGCCATACGAATCAGGCCTTTGGCCTTTTCCGTCGCCTCTTCCGGCTCGCCCCCATGCACCCAGGAGCAGTGGTTGCGAATGTTGGCCAGTTCAAAGTAGTAGGGGTTCAGGCCAACCTCGCGGACCGTGTCTTGGAAGAGGGGCTCGTGAGTCAGCGGGGTGCAGGAGGCCACGACGACGCGGTTGAGGTCGTGCTCCAGGATCGCCTCCTGAATCTGCTTCAATCCGTCCTCCGAGCAGGAGTAGAGGAGATGGTCCGCATAGACGACCCCCGGCAGGGTGCGGGCGTACTCGGTGACCGGCTCCATCGGGATGACTCCGGCGATGTTGGAGCCGCAGTGGCAGACAAAGACGCCCACGCGCGGCTCCAGGCCACTGACGTCCCGCTCCGGTGGGTAGGTCTTTTGGCGGGTGCGCGTCCAGCGGGCCTCGCCCAGCAGGGCCATTGCCTGGGCCGCCGCACCACCGGCCTCGACGACCGATTCGGGAATGTCTTTGGGCGAGGCAAAGGTCCCGCAGACAAAGACCCCCGGCCGGTTCGTCTGCGTCGGGGAAAAGGGCTCCGTCCAGGCAAAGCCGTAGATGTTCTGCTCAACGGCGGTACAGGCGATCAGCGACTGCACCCCCTCCGGCGGCTCCATCCCCACCGAGAGCACGACCATGTCAAAGCGTTCGCTGCGCATCTGGCCGTCGTTCGGGTCCTGGTAGGTCAGGAGAAGGTCGTGCGTCGCCGGGTCCTCGCGGAGGGCCGAGAGGCGGCAGCGGGTGTAGGCGACGTCGTAACGCTTCCGGGCACGGTGGATATACTCGCTGTAGCCCTTGCTGAAATCGCGAATGTCCATCATAAAGACGTGCGCCTGCAGGTGCGGTTCGTGCTCCTTGGCAATGATCGCCTGCTTGGTGGCATACATGCAGCAGACCGAGGAGCAATAGTCGTGCGTCTGGTCGCGGGAGCCGATGCACTGTAGCCAGGCCACCCGTTCGGGAGCGCGGCCGTCGGAGGGGCGCAGGACGTAGCCCTGGGTCGGTCCGGAGGCCGAAAGGAGCCGCTCGAACTGCAGGGAGGTGACGACGTTGGGAAAACGGCCCAGACCGTACTCCTCGTAGCCGGCCGGGTCGGAGAGGCGGTAGCCGGGGGCCAGAATGACCGCGCCGACCTCCAGGAGGGCCTCTTTTTCCACATCCTCGTGGTTGACGGCATCGGCCTGGCAGATATAGACGCAGGAGAGGCACTCGGAGCAGAGACCGCACTCCAGGCAGCGAGCGGCCTCCTCCTGGGCCAGTTCGGGGGTGTAACCCTGGGTGACCTCGACAAACTCGCCCGTCTCATCCCGGCGGAAGCGCTCCTCCGGAGGCAGTTCGGGCATGGGCACACGCCCCTGGCCGTGAATCTCCCCGCGGGCACGGCGTTCGGCCAACTCTTCATCGCTGAGGTGGACGACCGGCAGTTCCGGCTTGGGCGGGCCCTCCAGAGGCAGGCCCTGGAGGTAGCGGTGGATGGACTGAGCGGCGCGATGGCCGGCCGCCACCGCCTCGATGACAAAGGCCGTCCCGGTGACCGCATCCCCTGCGGCAAAGACCCCCTCCCGCCCGGTCGCCAGAGTGCGCAGATCGGCGTCAATCGTCTGGGTGCGGGTGACCCCCACCCGCGAGTCGGGCGGGATGAAGGAGAGACCGACGGCCTGGCCGATGGCAAAGATGACCGTATCGGCGGGGAGGGTGTGCTCGGTACCGGGAATCGGCTCAGGCCGGCGCCGGCCGCTCTCGTCCGGCTCGCCCAACCTCATGCGGACACACTCGACCGCGCCGACCCGCCCCTCCACCCCATCCACCACCCGCACCGGGTTGGTCAGGAAGCGAAACTGCACCCCCTCGGTGCGGGCGGCCTCGATCTCCTCCCGCAGGGCCGGCATCTCGGCCTCGCTGCGGCGGTAGACGATGGTGGCCTCTTCCGCGCCCAACCGCAGGGCGGTGCGGGCAGCGTCCAGGGCCACATTCCCCCCGCCAACGACCACGACCCGCCGGCCCACCTCCACCGGCCGGCCCAACCGAGCGTCGCGCAAGAAGTGGATGGCCACCATCGTGCCGGGCAGGTCCGCCCCGGGAATGCGCAGTTTGCGCCCTTCGTGCGCCCCCACGGCCAAAAAGATGGCGTCGTACCCCTCGGCAAAGAGTTCGTCCAGATTGTCCACCCGCTGGTTCAGGCGCAGGTCCACACCCAGGTCAAGGATGTCCTGCACCTCCCGGTCCACAATCCAGGAAGGCAGGCGGAACTCGGGCACGCCCACCCGGAGCATCCCCCCCGCCACCGGCATGGCCTCATAGACGGTCACACCGTACCCCAGTTTGGCCAGGTCCTGGGCGCAGGTCAGGCCGGCCGGCCCCGCCCCGACGATGGCGACGCGCTCCTGGCGTGTCCGGGGGACCGGAGCGACCGGCTGACGCGGCTCTTGGTAGACCTGGTCGGTAACGAACCGCTTCAGGGCGGCGATGGCGATCGGTTCGTCCACCCGGGCGCGGTTGCAGGCGTCCTCGCAGCGGTGGTTGCAGATGCGTCCGCAGATGCCGGGGAAGGGATTGTCCTCCTTGATCACGCGGAGGGCCTCCGCATAGCGGCCCTCGCGGATCAGGGCGATGTAGCCCTGGGCCCGCTGGCCGGCCGGGCAGGCGTCACGACAGGGGGCGATGCCCCGCTTCTCGATGGCATAGCCGGCCGGCACGGCCTGGGGGTAGAGTTTGTAGGCGGCCCGACGCTGCCCCAGCCCCGCGTTGAAGGGGTCGGGGAGGACGATGGGGCAGACTTGGGCGCACTCGCCACAGCCGGTGCACTTTTGCAGGTCAATGTAACGAGGCCGCAGGCGCACCGTGGCCTGAAAATGGCCGGCCCGGCCGTCCAGCCGGACCAGTTCCGCCCCGGTGAGGATTGCGATGTTGAGGTGCCGGCCGGCCTCGACCAGTTTCGGCGAGACGATGCACATGGCGCAGTCGTTGGTGGGAAAGGTCTTGTCCAGACGGGCCATGTGGCCGCCGATGGCCGTCTCCCGCTCCAGCAGATAGACATAGAGGCCGGCCTCGGCCAAGTCCAGGGCCGCCTGGATGCCGGCAATCCCTCCCCCCACCACCAACACCGACCCGACAAGCCCTCCGCCGGGCAGGTTCGACGCTTCTCTCATCGGACAGCCTCCTGCGGCAAGCCGGACGACCGGCAGCGGACCCCTTTCCCAGGGCCCGCTGCAACCTGTTCTACCACCGCCCAGTATACCCGGCCGGGCCGGTCCCGTCAAGGGCAGGAGAGCACTCTTTGAGCCCGCAGAGATCGGAAAGGGACAGGAATGCTTCGGACGCGCCAAAGGCCCCTCCGAACGGAGCAGGGTACAACCGCCCGATGCATTCCCCACAGGTCGCTCAACCAGGCCCGCTCTGACGCAACTTTTCCCTCACAAACTCCCGCGCCCGCTCTGCCAGGTCAATCGCCCGCCGCGCCTCATCCACATCGGGCATGTAGAACTCTTCCCCATACCGTAGTGTCGTGGCATAGGCCGTCAGTTCGTCTATCCCCCAGTCCATCAGAACCGCGAACGACTCGTCAAGTTGCCGGCACAGGGCAACCAGGATGGAGAGGCGGTGGGTCTTCGGATACTCCTTCCCATGGAGGATCAGGAAGGCTTTTAGGTATTTCTCCACGCATTGCTGCATGTGGAAGCAGACCATATCGGTCACCGGATCGGCTATCTCCATCCCGGCCCGGCCTATTCGGAGATCGTGCTCGGCCTTTCGGAGCCAGTGCCTCACCGTCTCCTCATTCATAGAGGGACCCCTTCCTTGAGCACATAGTAGGTCAGATAGCCGGTGTCCTGAGCCCGCTCCTGCACAACCCGTTCCGATTGCAGGAACAGGTCGGCAAAGATGCCCTCCAAAGCAAGCCGCCAGCAAACTCGCGAGGCAATCCTCTGACGGGTGTGCCAATCCGCGTCTCTATCAATGATGACGTAGAAATCCCAATCACTGTCCGGGCGGGCCTGGCCCCGCGCGCGGCTCCCGAACAGCAGGAGCCGCCGCATCCGATAGCCGGCCTTCTCCACCTCTTCGCGGATAACTGTCTTGGCCCTGACCAGATTCTCTTCCATCCTCTGCCACCGGATTGAGGGCCTGGCCCTCTATGCCGTTAGGTATATTATACCCCAGACTGCGCCTCCTGTCGAACAGGGAGAGAGCCGCCACCCGCCGGCTATTTACTTTCCCCTCAAAGAATGGTACAATAGAAGCAGAACCTCACGCCAGGCCCTCTCCGGAGGTGGTGTGATGGTATCGCCGAGAGGATGCCCGCCTCAGCCAGGTCATACGAGCGCTATCCCCAGAAAGGAGGGCACACCATGCCGGACAGTGTCTACAAGATTATCGAACTGGTGGGAACCAGCACCGAGTCGTGGGAGCAGGCCGCCGCCAACGCCGTGGCGATGGCCTCCAAAACCCTCCGCGATCTGCGCATCGCCGAGGTGGTCGAACTGGACATGCAGATTGACGACGGCCAGGTGATCGCCTATCGGGCCAAGATCAAACTCTCCTTCAAGTACGAGCGGGAGAGCGATTAGGTAGAGCCGTCTTTTGCGGGCACCTCTCTGCCCGGCAACAAGGCCGGAAACAGAGGGCCCCGCCGGGTTGCGACCCGGCGGGGCCCTCTTGTGCCCAGGGCCACCCCTTCAGCACAGGGCCTCCAGCAGACGCCGCTTCAGGGCGATAAAGGCAGGACTGGTAACCAGGGTCCGGTCGCGGGGGCGCGAAAGCAGGACCGGCAGTTCCAGACAGACCCGGGCCGGCCGGGCCGTCAGGACGTACACCCGATCGGAAAGAAAGACCGCCTCTTCCACATCGTGGGTGATAAAGAGAATCGTCTGGCCCAGTTGCCCCCACACCTCCAGGAGCCACTCCTGCATGCCGGCCCGGGTCAGCGCATCCAGCGCGCCAAACGGTTCGTCCAGCAGCAGCACCTCACGGTGGCAGAGAAAGGTGCGCAGGAGCGCCGCCCGCTGGCGCATCCCCCCGGAGAGGGTGGCGGGAGAGGCTTTCTCAAACCCCTCCAGACCAAAGAGGGGCAAAAGTTCCCGCGCCTCCTGCCGGGCCCGCCGCAGGTCCTCTCCGGCCACCTCCGGCCCCAGGATGACGTTCTTCAAGACGGTGCGCCAGGGCAGGAGGAGGTCGCGCTGGAGCATATAGCCGAACAGCCCGGTCTGCCCGGTGACGTCGCGCCCGTCCAGGAGGACGCGCCCCTCGTCGGCCTCCTCCAGCCCGCAGATGATGTTGAAGAGGGTGCTCTTGCCGCAACCGCTGGGCCCGACGATCGAGACAAACTCGCCCGCCTGCACGACCATGTCCACCCGCTCCAAGGTGGGCAGGTAGCCCCATCGCCCCCAAAAGGCCTTGCGGATGCCCTGCACCTCCAGTCTGGCCATGGTCATCGCCGGGGCAAAAAGTCGTTGGTAAAGGCGGCGTTCGGGTCAATCTCTTTGGGCAAGAGCCCCTGCTCGTAGAGCCAGTCGGCAAAGGAGGCCCAAACCTCGGCCTGTTGCAGGCCCCACCGGGGGGCGTCGTCCTGGTAGCGGGGGCTGAGCCAAGCCTGACTGCGCCGCACCAGTTCGGGGTCGTTCTCCGGGGCATACTTGAGCAGAATCTCGGCGGCCTCCTCAGGATGGGCGATGGCGTACTCGTAACCGCGCGCCGTCGCCGCCATAAAGCGGCGGACCATCTCGGGCCGCTCGGCAATCGTCGTCTCCCCGGCAATGATCAGCGGCGTGTAATAGTCGGGGATGCAACTGCCGTAGAGGGGAACCGTGCTCAACTCCAGCCCCTGCAACTCGGCCTGTATCCCGTCCCAGGCCAAAAAGATCCAGATAAAATCCACCTGCTTGTTGACCAGGGCGGGAAAGGCGTCAAAGCCGACGTCCACAAACTCGACCTTGCCAAAGTCGGCCCCGTCGCAGCGCATCAGTCCCTCGATGACCGGCGGCTCCAGCGGCAGGCCGTAGGAGCCGTAGCGCTTGCCCTCGAAATCCTTGGGCCGGGTGATGCCCGTCTCCTTTAGCGCGGCAAAGGCCGAGGTGTTGTGCTGGATAATCGCCCCCAGCGAGACGACGGGGATGTCGTTGGCCCGAGAGACGGTCACCTCCTCCTGGAAACTGACGCCGAACTCGGTGTGGCCGGTGGCGACCTGGCGCAGGGCCGCCGCCGGGTCGGCGGGAATCTGAATCGAGACCTCCAACCCCTCCTCGGCATAGTAGCCCTTCTCCTGGGCCACGTAAAAGCCGCTGTGGTTGGTATTGGGCACCCAGTCCAGCGAGAGGGTCACCGGGACGGGCGTGGGGGGCGGGGTAGGGGCCGGAGGAGAGGTCGGCGGTGGGGCAGTCGCCTCCGGCATGGCGGTGGGGCCGCATCCGAGCAGCATGACCAGGAGCACGGCCAGGATGGGACCGACAAAACGGTGTGTTCGGTACATCATATCCTCCTTTTTCAACTCGGGGCGAACCTCAGTGGTTCGCCCTTTCCCGCATCTGATAGTACCAGGGCAGGGCCAGCCGTTCCAGGCCGGCCACCGCCAGGAAAAGGAGCACACTGAGCAGCGAGGTGACGGCAATGCCGGAAAACTCGCGGTCAAAGCGCAGGGCGTTGTGCGCCCGACGCATGAAAAAGGCCAGCCCAACGCTCCCCCCCACCCACTCCCCGATTACGGCTCCAATGACGCTGTAGGTGATGGCCACCTTGAGCCCGGAGAAAAAGGCGGGCAGCGCGGCCGGAAAGCGCACCTTGCGAAAGATCTGCCAGCGGGTCGCCCCCATTGAGCGCAGCAGGACAAGCCACTCGGGGTCGGCCGCCTGCAGGCCGTCGGCCGTGCTGACCACGACCGGGAAAAAGCAGACCAGCGCGACCACAAAGACCTTCGGCTGGATGCCATACCCCAACCACAGCACCAGAATCGGGGCGATGGCGATGATCGGGATCGTCTGCGAGACGACCAGCAGCGGATAGATCGTCCGGCGCAGGAGGGGGGAAAAGTCAATCACCAGGGCCAGGAACAACCCCGTGACTACGGCCAGGAGAAAGCCGAGCAGGGCCTCCTGGAGGGTCTGCCAGGTGTGAGTGGCCAGGCCCAGGTCGCGCCACGACTCGACCGTGGCCCGGATGACCTGCACCGGAGAGGGAAGGAGCCACAGTTCGACCCCCCAGAGGGTGTTGGCCGCCTGCCAGAGGAGAAAGAGGAGCAGGATCAAGAGGGCCGGCGGGCCGTAGCGGGCCGGGTAGCGGTACCAGCGGCCCCGTTGCGGGCCCTTTTCCGGGACAGGGAGGTCGTTACGCTCCATCACCTCTCCTCCGCAGGTTTCTCAAACAGGTGCACGACCAGGAGCAGGCCCTCCTCCAAGCGGACGCGGGCCTGCGGGGCGGTCATCTCGTTGCTCACCCCCCTGGCCGGCCCGAAACGCAACATGCCGCCGTCGAGTTCCCAGCGCAACCCCTCGGTGCGGATGCCCCGGGCCGCACCGGCCAGGGGCAGGAGGGAGACGGTGTCGCCGGCCGCGCCCTCCAGGGCGCCCTCTTCTCCGCCGCGCAGCATCAGGACCTCATAGTCCGGCCCCAGAAAGCGGGCTCGCCGGCCGGCCAACGCGGGGTGGGCCAGCAGGAGCAGGTTGGCGATACTCTGGTCCGGCCGGCCGCCCCAGCCGGCCACGATCGTGATCGCCTCGGCCCCCGCTTCCACGGCGTAGAGCAGGGCCAGTTCCAGGTCGGTCTCATCCTTGGCCCGGGGATGGCGCTGCAGCGGAACGCCATGCGCCTCCAGCCAGCGGCGAGTCTCTCCATCGAGCGAGTCGGCATCCCCAATCACCACCTGGGGGAGCCAACCCAGCCGCCGGGCGTACCGGGAACCCCCGTCCACCGCAATCACCAGGGCCCCTTCCGGGGGCCGGAAGGGCAGTCCCCCCTCAGGAAAGGGGCCGTTGGCGACAATCCATGCCTCCATCGCACCTCCATCCAGCCATAAAAAAGCCACCCAGCATACGGGTGGCAGGTCCGCTTTCCCTACGCTGGCATGATCCAGATCAGGTTCCAGGGGTCGTCGGCGATGCCGGCCGACCTCTCAGCCGAGCCTTTCTCGGCTCCCCCAAGCGATCTGACTATTCAGTTGTCGGGGTCATTCCCCTCTGACCGGGCCCGGCCCGGCCACACCGCAATAAGCAGGTACAGGCCCTCTCCGACGAGGAGGGCCGGACACCATCCTCCCGCCTGGCCCCATCTGCGCCCGGTGGGCCTAGATCGTCAGGCAGGTCAGGGTGTGGTTGACCCCATCGAGGCCGTGAATCTGGTTCATCACCAGTTTCCCCACCTCGTTCGGGTCGCGCGTCTCGACGACGATGATGACATCATAGGGGCCGGTAACCGCGTCCGCCGCGGTAACCCCCGGCGTGTTGCGCAACGCCTCCACAACCTGTTGCGTCTTGCCGATAGCCGTCTCGATCAGGACATAGGCCTTGGTGGCCATCCGTCTCTCCTCCTTTCAGTTCCACGGTCTGTCCGATCGCCTACTCCTATTATACCCGCTTTTGGGAAAATCTTCAAGTGCCCTGCTCATCCGGCTCCGGAGAGGAAACCGGCAGGGTAAAGGAAAAGGTGCTGCCCTTGCCCGGTTCGCTCTCCACCCAGATGCGCCCACCATGCCGCTCGACGATCGAGCGAGCAATCGCCAGCCCCAGCCCGGTGCCCTCGATGTGGGCCGTCTCGTCACTGCGCACCCGATAGAACTTTTGGAAGAGTTGCTTCTGGTCCCGCTTGGCGATCCCATAGCCGGTATCCTGGACCGAGGCGATGATCCGGCCATCCTCCGGGAGGAGGCGCACCCAGACGTGCCCCCCCTCCGGGGTGTACTTGATGGCGTTGCCCACCAGGTTCATCAGCACCTGCTTGAGCCGGTCCGGGTCGCCGACGACGGGGGGAAGGTCGTCGGGCCACTCGGTCTCGACGGTGATCTCTTTCTCGCGGGCCCGCGGCTCTAGGCTGAGGAGCACATCCTCGGCCAGCCGGATCAGGTCGCAGGGGACCTGCTGCAGTTCGATTCCGGCTTCGATCTTGCCCATGTCCAGGAGGTCGGTGATCATGTCGGTCATCTCTGCGGTAATCTCTTTGATGCGCTGGATGAACTGCCGCTGCTGGTCGTCGAGGCTGCCGGTCATCCGGATCAGGTCGGCAAAGCCCCGGATGGCGGTAAGCGGCGTTTTGAGGTCGTGCGAGACGGTGGAGACGAACTCGCTCTTCATCTGGTCGAGTTCCTTGAGGTAGGAGATGTCCTGCATCACAGCGACGTGGCCCAGGGTAGCCCCGGCGGTGCTGCGCACGGGGGAGATGCTGACGTAAAAGGTCACCGGGGGTTCTTCCAGGGTCAGTTCGTCGGTGATCGGCTGGTCGCTGCCAGCGGCCCGCTGAAAGACCTTGCGCAGCCCCGGATGGGTGAGGACCTCCTGGAAGGGCCGGCCGGCCGCGCTCTCCAGGTCTATGCCAAAGACCTGTGCCGCCGCCGGGTTGACCAGCAGGATGCGCCCCTGGGCATCGGTGGCGATGACCAGGTCGGCCGTGCTGGTGAGGATGGCCGTCAGACGACCACGCTCCTCCTCCGTCTGCTCGTACAACCGGGCGTTCTCGATCGCCACGGCCACCGTGGCGGCGATGCCCTGGAGCCGTTCCAGGTCGTCCTGGTCAAAATCGCCCGCGATCTTGTTGAGCAACTGAATCGCCCCAATCGCCCGCCCCCGGCTAATCAGGGGAACGCAGAGGATCGAGCGGTTGACAAACCCCACCTGGTCGCTGGGCTTGGAGTACCAGCGGGGATCATTCTGCACATCATTGACCAGGGCCGGCTGCTTGTGTTCCACCACATAGCCCACCACACCCGTGCCCACCGGAATGCGGATATCCTGGAACCGTTCGACGGCTCCTTCCAGGGTGGTGGCAAAGTAGAGGTTGCTCTGGCTTTCGTCCAGGAGAAAGATCGAGCCGGCCTCTACATGGAAGGAGCGCTTCAGTTCCTCAATAATCTGGTCGAGCACCTCATCCAGGTCCAGGGTGGAACCGACCGCCCGCCCGATGCGGTTCAGCGTGCCCAGTTCGTCGGCCCGCCGCTTGACCCGGTTAAAGAGCCGGGCATTGTCCAGGGCCACGACCGCCTGGGAGGCCAGCAGTTCGGCAACCTCCTGATCGTCCGGGGTAAACTGAATCCCCTCACCGTACCGGCCGACGGTCAGCGCGCCGATCGCCTCCCCCCGCCGAATCAGGGGGACGGAGAGGAGGGCTTCCGGTTCCGGGTTCTCCTTCTTGGCCAGCCGCTTGGAGATCGAACTGAGGTGGGCCTCGTTGAGAATGTGGCCGCGTTTCTTTTGCACGACCAGGCCGGTGAGCCCCTCGCCGACCTTGAGGGGGGCTTCCCGCAGGACCACCGAGTCCGCCCCCAGGGCAAAATGGGGGACAAGGGTTTCGCCGTCCTCGTCCAGGAGGTAGAGGACGGTGTTGGTGGCATCGAGGAGGCCGTGCGCGCTGAAGGTGATCAACTCCAGAACGTCCTGAATCGGCTGGTCGGAGGAGAGGCCCTGGTTGATCTCCAGAAGGGCGTTCAGTTGGGCCAGCCGCCGGCGGGCGTCCTGGAAAAGGCGGGCGTTGTCTATGGCGATAGCCGCCTGGTTGGCCACCGAGGTCATCAGTTCCAGGTGTTTCCCGGTAAAATAGCCCACCTGGCGGTGCACCAGCGTAAGGACGCCGACCAGGATGTTGCCCCGCATCAGGGGGACGGCCAGGGCGGAGCGAACGCCCTTGACCGTCACGGGCAGTTCCAGCCAGCGGGGGTCCTGGCTGGTATCGGTGATGATGGCCGGCCGGCGGTACTGCACGACCCAGCCGGCCAACCCCCGGCGCAGCACCTCAAGCACCAGGTGGCGGATGACCGAAGGGGAAAGGTCCTCCCGTACCAGGATGTGGTGCTTGGGGTTGCCCAAAAGGTCCAGAACGATGATGCTGCCCTGGTAGGCCCCCGTCTGCCTGACCGCCAGGGCCAGCACCCGGGGGAGAACCTCCTCCATCTCCAGAGCCGCGCTGAGTTCCTGCCCCACCTGGTAGAGGAGTTCGAGGGCATCCCGCTCCTGGCGGGCCTGCTCATACAGGCGGGCGTTCTCAATCGCCAGGGCAGTGTGGCTGCCCATCGCCTGGTAGAAGGCGATCTCTTCCGGCGAATAGGCCCGCTCCCGCTCCTCGTCATACAGTTCGACCAGCCCGACGACCTTATCCCCCGCCTTGAGCGGCAGCAGCAGCACGCTGGCCAGGTCGTACTCCTCCAGCAGGGCCCGCTCCAGGGGGTCGGCCAGGGGGTCGCTTCGGTTGATCAGCAGGGGCGTGCCGCTGTGGAGGACGCGGGCGGTGGCCGGATAGTCCTTCAGCGGAAAGGCCCGGCCGGCCTCCAGCCCCCAGTCCTCCGGATCGGTCTGGCGGCTCGTGTGCTCGGCCAGCAGGACGATGCTGTCGCTCTCCCGGTCCCAGGTCGAGATCGAGCAGGCGGTCACCCCGACCCGCTCCACCATCGTCTGGGCCACCCGCCGAATGACCTCCTCCAGTTGCAGGGTGGAAGCGGCCGACGAGCTGATCTCAAGCAGGGCGGCCTGCTCCTTCAGCCGCTGTTGGGCCTGGGCGTAGAGTTGGGCGTTCTGCAGGGCCACGGCCAGATTGCCGGCCAGCGTCTCCAGCAGATGCAGGTCGTCCTCGTCAAAGGCCCCCACCGTGTCGGCCTGCACATCCACCACCCCGATGACCCAGTCACCCAACCGGATGGGGACGGCCAGTTCCGAACGGGTGCGGTTGTCCTCGGAGGGGTCGGGATAGTAGCGGGGGTCCTGGGTGACGTCGTTGACCAGGAGCGGCTCCCCCTGGGCGGCGACCCAGCCGGTGATTCCCTCCTCACCAACCTTGAGGACCACGCGGGGCAGCGACTCGCCCCCGGCTCCGATGCGGGTATAAAAGACCAACCGCTCCTCCTCGACCAGGCCCAGGTTGACCCGGTGGTAGCCAAAGGTCTCCTGGAGGAAGCGGGCCACGCGGGGCAGGAGGACGTCGGGGTCCAGAATCGAGGTAATCTGCCGGTTGATCTCGGCCAGGAGACGCAGTTGCTCGGCCCGCCGCCGCTCCTGTTGCAGGAGGCGGGCGTTCTGCAGGGCCACGGCCAGGTTGCCGGCCAGCGTCTGGAGCAGTTCCAGGTCCTGCTCGTCAAAGGCGTTGCGAACGCCGCTCTGCACATCGAGCACGCCGATGACCTTTTCCCCGATCAGAATCGGCACCGCCAGTTCGGAGAGGGTCTTGTCCACCTCCGGCGGCGGGGACGGCAGGTAGTGGGGGTCCTGGGTGACGTCGTTGACCAGGAGCGGCTTCCCGCTGCCGGCGACCCAGCCGACGATCCCCTCCTTGCCCACACGGTAGGCCACCGAGGGCAGGAAGGTGGAGCGTTCGCCCACGCGGACGCGCAGGACGAGGAGGTCCCCCTCGACAATGCCGACATTGACCCGGACGTAGCCAAAGGTCTCCTGGATAATCCGCCCGACCTGTTGGAGCAGCAGGTCCGGGTCTAGGATGGAGATGATCTGCCGGTTCACCTCGACCAGGGCACGCAGTTGCTCGGTGCGCACCCGCTCCCGCTGCAGGAGGCGGGCATTCTGCAGGGCCGTCTCGACTTGCCGGCCGAGGAGGGTGAGCAGGGCCAGGTCATCCAGGGTGTAGGCCTGGGTGCCCCGGCCAAAGATGTTCAGGGTGCCGACGGCCTTGCCCTCCACATGCAGGGGGATGACGATGGCCGAACGGCAGTCGCGGGCGACCAGTCCCTGCTCGATGGCCGAGGTGGCCCGCTCGTCCGCACCCATGTCGGGGCAAAAGGCCGTTTTCCCCGTGCGGATGGCCCATCCGGGCAGGCCCTCTTCGACCGGATAGACCGGGACGGCCGGCTCGGCCTCCTCCATGCCATAGCGGTAGGCCGCCGTCCAGGTCCGGCCGTCCTCCTGCAACAGGGCGATGCTGAATCGCTCAAAGGGAAGCAGCTCCCGGACCCGCTCGACGACAAAGTGCAAGATCTCCTCGACCTCCTGGAGCGAGTTGACCACCTGGCCGATCTCGTTGAGGGCGGTCAGGCGGAGTTCGCGGCGGTGGAGCGATCGGGCCATCTCGGCAAAGGCCAGGGAGAGGTCGCCGATCTCGTCGTTGCGGCGGAGGGCCGTCGGCGGGGTAAAATCGCCCCCGGCCAGCCGGCGGGAGGTCTCGGTCAGTGCCGTAATCGGGCGGACGACCAGGAGGAGCAGGGCCAGGTAGAGCAAAAGGATCAGCCCGCCGCCGCCGAGAAAGGCAACGGCAATCGTCTGGGTGCGCTGAGCGTCCAGGAGTTCCTGCTGCGGGCTCAGGTCGAGATAGACGGCGGCGACCGCCGAGACCTGGGAGGCGATGTGAATGGGGGCGACCACCTCCAGCGCAGGCGCGTCGGGAAAGGTGTGCTCGCCGATGTGCATCTGGCCGCTTTCCACCGGTTCCAGGATGTGCCCGCCGGCCGGCTCGCCGATCCGACCGCGGTCGGTGCTGGCAATCGTCACCCAGTCGCCGCCGTCCTTCGGGGCATAGAGGGAGACGTGGTGGAGGGGAATCTCACCAGAGACGGCCAGGTCGTCCAGAAGCAACTGCAGCCGGGTGCGGTTCTCCAGGTCGCTTCGGGAGCGGATGCTGGCGTCCAGAAAGTAGGCCACCAGGCGGCCCTGCCGAATCGCCTCGTCCTGGATGGCCTCGATGGCGGTACGGGCAGAGAGCAGGGAGAGCGCTCCCACGATCAGAGAGACGATAGCGATCGAGAGAAGGATAATCCGTACAGACAGGTTCACTCGGACCCTGGGTCGTGCCATCGCTTTTCCCACCGAACGGCTCGTAGAACCCTGTTGAAAATATTATAACACCTGTGGGGAAGGATGGCAAGTGGGCCGGGCACGGAGCCGCGTCGCCGTGGCGCAGGATTTATCCTGCGCTCCTCCCCTCCAGGGCCGCCGTCAGCACCGTCTCCAGCGTGCCTGTGCGCACTTGCCGTTGCCGTTGGGCGCAGTGCGCACCTGCAGCCGATAGCGGCCGGCAGGTCGGGCAGAGCAAAGATGACCTTCCGGGGCAGGCTCTCCGCCACCGTGGCGTAGGATTTATCCTGCGCTCCTCCCCTCCAGGGCCGCCGGCCGGCCCGGATCCGGCAGACCACCCGGTGCCGCATGCAGGCTCGGTGCGGCCGGCCGAACAGGTCCTCCGCCGCAGGTGGGGGGCAAATGCCGGTCTTCCAGGTGAGGAAAGATCAACCGGCCCTATCCGGCGAAGGAGGGCAAAGGCCGGCTTTTTTCCAGGCTACCGTTCGGGTGGGCGTAGAGGGTGTAGGCCAGGCAGGAGGGATTGTGGTCGTGGGCCTGCAGGACGTGCCGGCGGGCCTGACGGACGGCGCGGGCGAGCGTCTCCCCGTGCTCGAACAGCCCCTCGTAGAAGCGGCGGATAAAGGTCGCCGCAGCCTCATCCTGCACCATCCACAACGGCGCGAGCAGCGCCCCCGCCTGCAGTTCGACCAACCGCTGCGCCCAGCCCCCCAGCCCCGTCCAGGCCCAGCCCAACCGGCCGGCATCGCAGGCGTTCAGCACCACCACCGGATGCACCTTCCGCCAGTGCTGCTCCAGAAGAGGCCCACCCAGGTCCGACGGCGTCAGGGCCTGCCCGTCCTCCAGTTGCAAAACCCCCTGCCGCTCCGGGGCCTCGGCGGCAAAGTTGCCGTGCGTGACAATGTGCACCCAGTCATAGGCCCCCGCCTCCAGCCACTTCCGCACCTCCCGCCAGGTGGCCCCGGCAGGGCTACGCTCTCGCAGGCCGCGGCCGGTGAGCAGGCCCCGGACAAAGGCGACCTCCTCCAGGCCGGCAGGCAGGCCCTCGTGCGGCGGGGCGATGCAGCCAAATGCGCTCGGGTAGAGGCGGGACTGCGGGCCGGCGGTCTGGCGCTCGCCAAAGAGCCAGCGGGAAAGGTCCAGCGTCAGGGCCCAGGGACCCTCGTCCTCCCAACCCGCGCCGTAGGGCCAGGCCAGTTCCCAGGGAATGTGCGGCTCGGCGATATAGAGGAGCAGGGAGGTCCCCTGCCACTCCTGGCGGTGCTCCGCATAGAGGTCGCGCAGTTCCAGGGGAAAGAGTTCCCGCCAGAGGGTCTGCCCAAACGACCGGAACCGCAGCCAGACCTCCTCCGGGTCCAGCAGGTAGGGGTGCGGGGAAGCCGGGTCGGTCTGCAGGCTCAGCCGTCCCAGGTGTTCGTAGAGGGAACGGGCCGCCGTGGCCGGGCCGGCCCGCAGGCACACCTCCCAGTCCGGGTGTCGGGTTACGCCCTTTTCCTCCAAGCGAAAGCGCAGGCGCGGCGGGTCGCCGGGGAGGTAAGCGACCTCCAGGAGGCGGTCCGGCGGCGCGGCCGGATCCGGCGACAAGGCCAGGGCCGACGGGCGCCAAGACAGGGCCTGCTCGGCCACCGCTTCCTCCGCGACCACCTCCACATCCCAGGAAAGCCGCCCCAGCAGCGTCCCATCCTGGAAAAAGATGAGCGCCAGCGGATGTCTACCTGCACTTTTCGGCCTGAGGTCAAAGACCACCGGCGGGCCGGAGGCGTCGGGCAGGACGACCGTCTCCTGCTCCAACGGGCCGAGGGGGTCAAAGGCCGGCGCGTCCAGGCGGACGCGAACGGCGATTCCGCTCAAGTCGAGGGGGGGGCTCTCTGCTATGCTCAGTTCGGAGGGACGGAGGCACAGGCGGACGACCACCTGGAAGCGCTTCGTCCCCAGCCCGACCCGCTCCGGGCAGGCAACGTCGGGGTAGCGGGTCACCTGTCGGGGCCGGGCCAGGAGGTGGTCCAGGTGGACCTGGACGTGGTTGCCGTCGCCGGTGATGAGGAGGGAGCCGCTCACATCCCCGCCGACGGAGATGGAACGCTCCCCACGGAATATGACCGGCCCTTGCTGTACGCCTCCCTGCCCGTGTCCAGCGCATCCAGCCGCTTCAGCGCCTCCGGTGCCCGGCGTTTCAGGGCGTCGTCCAGGTCCAGGATGGCGTCGGCGCGTTCCTGGTCGTCCTGCGCGGCGCGCCAGCGGGCCAGCGCGCGGCGCAGGGCGGCCTCCAGTTCCGGCCACTGCGCGCCGCTCCAGCGGGGCAGGTCTTCCCAGAGGGCAAGCAGCCCTTCGATCCTCTGCGTGCCGTACATCCTTATCCTCCGTAGAACAGGAACCCGGCCCAGTGGTAGGGGGGGTGGAAGGGGCGGGCGTCGGGGTTCTCTTCCCGCCGAATGCGCACCCTTTCCCTGTGGATGAGGAACGGGGAGAGCCGTTTTTCCTTCTCCACCTGCCCCTGGGCCGCTTGTTCGGCAGCCTGGAGGGCCCGGCGGCGCTCCAGGTAGGCGTCCAGTTTGGCGTTGGTGATGGTGCGCAGCCAGTGCTGGGCCAGGCGGAGGGCCTGGGCCGGCGGTTGGGGCGAAAGGCCCTCCTCCGGGTCGCCCCGCAGGTGCAGTTCGTAGAAGCGGTGCATCAGCAGGGCGGTGGAACGGTCGTTCACCGGCCAGAGCGAGCCGACGACGGCGGGCACACCGGCGGCGAGCAGGCCGGCCGGCAGGCCGAACGCCTCCTCGGGAAGTTGCCAAAAGTCGGGAACCGCCGTCTGACAGGCCGAGAGGATGGCCAGGCGCAGGCCCTCCAGGATGGCCTGCCATTCAGGGCGGCCCAGGTCGCGCAGGGTCAGGCGGCCCTCCCCGGCCAGGTGCAGACCAGAGTCGGCGGGCTCCTCCGGGTTGAAGGAGCCGTGGCAGGCAAAGTGGGCGTAGCGTGCGCCGGGGAGGGCCTCGGCCAGGGCC
>FWPU01007725.1_pt1 | contig 19381 bp, 19 predicted proteins | sample 2228361 | NCBI WGS metagenome assembly FWPU01 (sample SAMEA103939777, study PRJEB20133) | metagenome
TTTCTTGCAATTCGTTCATATTTTTTAATTCAAGTATGTCGCCCTCTATAATGCGGGCTGGTTCAAATTTAAGCCCATATTTTTCTTTAATTTCCATTGTCTTTTTATAGCAATTTTTTATTTAGTTTAACTTTTCAATAAAGAGACCTGCCTTGCCCTTTCTGTTATATCTTGAAGTCCTTACAAAAGCGTCAACTGTGTCAAAATATACTGCTAACATTAATTTGTGTATCGTAGGGTTAGCGTGTTGCCATTTCTTATTTTCTATTGTTTCTAAGATTTTCTGCAATTCGTTTGTTGTAAAATTAAGTTTCTGTTCTTCAATAAAAAGTAAATCGTTTTTTAGCTCAGATAAAACAATTCCCATAGGTGTAACATCTATACCAACACTTTTAATTCCCATAAGAGATGCCTCATGGGTAGCAGTTTCAGAGCCATTGAAAGGATCCAGAAGCAGTGAATTATGGTTTAATCTAAAAGCATTAATTAAAGTTCTTACTACTCTTGGATAAAATTTTCCTTTATATGGATAAAGATTATGGGAAGGCGTAGGCATTAGTATCGCCAAATTTATCCACCAAATCAGTATAAAGAGTTGTTTTCTCTTTAACTTTTTCAAGGTGGGCAACTCTTAACCGTATAAATTCATCATCACCCTTGAAATTAACTACCCTGTTTATTGGGTCAATTGTATATTCGTCAGTTAAACCTTGTAATTCCAAATCCAAAAATTCCAAATCAGCCAATGTTTGCATCCAGAAGCCAAATATAGTATCTCCTTTAGGAAGAATATAATTTGCGAATTCTTTAGCATAAGCCTTCATTATCTCCTCGTAAGATGGGAACTCATAGGTTCCGAACATTGTTGTCTGTTTTGTTTGTTTTTTAGGTATATTATCTTTAATCATAGTTTTTCCTCGCTAATATTTAATTTTGCCAATGACATCTTAATAAATATTCTTTCCCTTTTCAAGCGACCAATTGCGTATAACTTCTTTTTATGCGAAATTTCACCTTTTTTTACTTGATAATTATAATCAAAATATAGAAAATGTCAAGCAAGGCTAAAAAATCAGCTAACTCATATCAAATGGATTTGGAATTTTTTCCAGATTGTTTATGGCAATATGGGTATATATTTCTGTCGTTTGTATACTCTGATGTCCCAGTAAAACCTGAATATATCTTATATCTACACCACTCCCCAGAAGATGCGTTGCAAAGCTGTGTCTGAGTGAATGGACTGACACATCCTTTTTTATTCCTGCTTTTTCTTTAGCTTTTTCAAAAACCTTTTGAATTGTTCTTTTAGAGATATGCCTCTCCGATGTCCAACTTTCAAAAAGCCAGTAATGGGGTTGAAATTTCTGAATATAACCAGACAGAAGAGTATGCATGTTTTTAGAAAGCGGTGTATATCTATCCTTATTTCCTTTTGAAGAAACAATGTGTATCGCATTCCTATCGAAATCTATGTCTTTCAGTTTTAATTTCGATACTTCAGAAACCCTTAGCCCTGAAGAATATGCAAGAGCAAGCATGCATTTGTGCTTGATGTTTTCTATAGATGCAATAAGTGCTTTAACTTCCTTTATTGAAAGAATCTCTGGAAGTTTTTTCTCTTCCCGGGCTTTTTTAAGTTTAAAAAAGATTTTTAATCCCCTTACTTCTTCATAATATAATCTCAGGGCGTTAAATGCCGTATTAATTGTTGAAGAAGATAACTTTAAAACAGAATTTAAATAAGATAAATAATTTCTAATATCTTCTTCCGTAACATTATCTGGTGATTTTCGCAAATAGCTTAATAATTCCTCGTTATAATGCAGATAAGAACTTATAGTTCCAGGACTGTACTTTCTGTACAAAAGATGAGTTTTGAGATCAGATAAATTATGGTGAGTATTGTCATATTGCCGCACATCAAAATTTTGCGTGGCTAAAGCCTTTTTGATAAGGTGAAGTACTTCATCTTTTTTGTTAAAAATCCAGCTTTTATTTTCTAAATCCCAGTGGTAACCTTTAATTTCTTTTATTCTTTTAACCAATTCCTTATCATAAGGAACCTTTAATCTTATAATTTCTTTTTAAATATAGAGTTCTGCATACTTTTTACACTTCATTTTATACCTCCCAATATATCTTAATATAAAAAATATGAATAGGACTTTTTTCAAAAACTTTATCACATTTCCAATAACTTTATCTTCTTTGAAACATAATCCATAACATAGCCAATGGCTATAAATACTGGCAGGCTAAATATTGTTCTTAACAGAGAAAATTTTAGTCCTAAAAATGTAATTTCAAAAGTAAGCATCGGGATTTTGTAAGCACTGAAAGCTCCAAGATATATAAAAACATTTTTGACTGATGCACCTTTTTTATAAAGCATTACAGCCACTGGGAATGCTCCATAAAGAGGCCCAGCTTGAAGAGTGGCAAATAGTATAACCCAGAGCATACCTTTTATGCCAGATTCATTGCCGATATGCCTTTCCACAATCTTCCTCGGCACCCATACATCAAAAAGCCCAATCAGAATAAACATTGCAGGTAGAAAACTTATCATTTCAGTAAAAAAGGTCAAAAAATTTTTTTCTACAGTCTTGCCTATGGGAAAATTCAATATACGTGTTATTCCAGTGAAAACTAAAAAGCAAAAAAGAAAAATTATGTCAAAAATATTCTTTTTTATAAACTCCTTCATTAAATTAACCTCCATACAAGAGCTATCGCAATTCCAACAATTATAGCACCGACAAGGCTTAATACATTTCTTAAAATTGCAGCCTTCCAGCCAAAATACTTTACCTCAAGAGGCAATGTGAGAATTCCAACCATCATAAGGGTTGTTATAAACATAGCTATGACTGGATAACTTATCCCAATTTTTATAAGTATGCCTCCGAGTGGATATGCAATAAAGCCGGGTATAAGAGAGATAGAGCCAAGTATTCCAGCAATCAAATAGCCCATTGCCCCGCTCTGTTCACCCATCCATTTTGCAATTGTCTCTGCCGGTAATAAAGAAAGAATAAAGCTAACAATTATAAGAATAGTAAAAAGAGCTGGAAGGATATTAAGAAACATTTTCACACCTCTCTTAATTCCTTCCAGTGTTTTCTTACGATTGAAAGTAAAAGATAAAATCAAAGAAATCCCTGTTAAAATGAGTAAAAATTTCATACGAGAATCCCAAAAACCCACCCCACAGTGGTTGACATTATAACAACAAGGTTAACATATGTAAAAGTCTTTTTAAAGCCAAGTTCACTACCAATCACAAGCATTGATGGTAAAGACAATGATGGTCCTGCTAAAAGCAATGCTAAAGCAGGACCCTGTCCCATCCCTGAGCCAATAAGCCCCTGCAAGATAGGTATTTCCGTAAGCGTTGCAAAATACATAAGAGCACCAGAAACTGAAGCAAAAAAGTTTGCGGGCAGTGAATTTCCACCAACAAGTTTTGCTATCCATTCCTGTGGAATCAATGCTTCATAGTCTGGTCTTCCTAAGAGAAAGCCAGCTATGAATACTCCGATAAAAAGAAGTGGTAAAATCTGAACTGCAAAATCCCTTGTAGCTATAAACCACCCTTTTACATCCTCTTTCTTAAACCACAAAGAGACTAAGATTAGCAGGGCAACAATGAGTAAAGTGGAAATTATCCATTTTATTGAATATATAAAATCCCAGAAGAAAATATTTCCTTTTGAAGGTGCCCAGTTTAGAAATATGAGTATGCCAATCATTATTGCTATAAATAATGCTTCCTGCCAGAGTTTTCGAGGCATTTCAGTAGATAAAGCCTGAAACATTCTTTCATCTGTAAGTCTTTCTTCATCCTCTTTTCGGTAAATTAAGTGCATAATTAAACCAATTAATATTGAAAAAACTATGGTACCAACTGTTCTTGCAATCCCAAGTTTAAAGCCTAAAACTTTCATAGAAAGAACGATTGCAAGAATATTTATTGCAGGTCCTGAGTAGAGAAAAGCTATAGCAGGCCCAAGCCCGGCACCTTTTTTATAAATTCCCTTGAATAGTGGTAAAACAGTGCATGAACAAACAGCAAGAATAGCTCCAGAAACAGAAGCTACAGAATAGCTTAAAACCTTATTTGCCCTGGGACCAAGGTATTTTATCACTGCCTGCTGGTTTACAAAAACAGTAATTGCCCCGGCAATAAAAAATGCTGGAATTAAGCATAGTAATACATGCTCTCTTGCGTATAGAGATAGCATAATAAATGCTTCTTTTACAGAATTTAAAACCCTTTCACTATCGAAAGGTAAAAAGTAAATGACCAGAAATATTAAGGTAAAATATACTAACTTTTTGTCTGGTGAAATTTCTTTTGTTGCCATTTGACCTCCATAATACTACCCCATAGGGGTTGTCCAAAAAGGGGTTATTGACCACTTTAGATTACTTCGTCGCTATCGCTCCTCGCAATGACAGTAAGGGTATACTCCTGTCGTTGCAAATCACTCCTCACCGCCATTACAAGTCTCTTCTACCGTTATTGCATTTTTCCACCGCCATTGCCAGTCCACTCCTGGCATTGCGAGCAAAACGAGGCAATCTCAATTTCAACTTTTCAACCTACTGTTTCAACAATTGCATTATCTCTTCTTTAGAAAGAACCCTTCCAGTGCTTTTAACTACACCATCGATAGCAAGAGCTGGTGTCATCATTACCCCAAAGCTCATAATATCCTCAATATTTTTAACCTTTTCAATCTCAGCATTAATGCCAAGTGCTTGTAAAGCTTCCCTTGCATTTGCTTCAAGCCTCTTACAATTTGGGCAGCCAGAACCTAAAATTTGAACTTTCACAAAACCTCCATTTTTATTTCAAACTACAAAAACCTCTCTTTTTTAATCTTTCAATCATTTTTAATCTGTCATTTTTTAGAATTTCGTTATCAATGTCTTTTATCGATTCAATTAATTTTTTTGTAAACTCATTTTCTTTATCTTTCAAAAAGTATTTTATAAATTTTCCATTTCTTTCCTGCTCAAGTAATCCAGCATTTTCGAGTTCCTTAAGATGTCTTGATATTTTATAGAATGGAACTTCAAGCGAATCCACAAGTTCGCATACATAAAGCCATTCTGCCTCAATAAGAAGATTAAAAATCCTTAGCCTTGTTTCATCAGAAAGCGATTTAAATATTTTTAGGTATTCTTTCATTCTCATTCTCACATTTGCACTAATATACAAATGATAATATAAAACTTTAAGAAAGTCAAGTTTTGAATTTATTTCACCACTTTTTTATAATTCTTGAAGTTGGAATATTATATTCTTAAGATTAAAAAATCGCCCAATTGAGGGAATCTTCTGGGTTGAGTTCTTTAAAAAATTGACCTTTCTCCTTAATTATTCTATAATAACGAACTTTTATTATTATAACTCTAAATTTCAAATTTCTTAAAAAAAGTTTTTATGCTTTTTTAAATTTAATATTTTTCTTTTCAAAAAAAAGTTAGATAAAAAAATAAAAAAGGGGCTTTTTATGGAAAGAGAACCATATTTTACAGAAATTGAAGGAGAAAAGGTAATTTTTCTTGATTACACAAACATTACCCCTGAGGAAATCTCAGTTTTTAATCAAAAGGTCAAGGATTTTCTTTTTAATTCTCCAGAATGTAAAGAAGGTTCAATGTTTTTTCTTGCAGATAGTACTGGATTAAAGTACAAATTAAAAACGATTCGTGATTTTGTAAGCCTTTCAAAGGTTACAGCAAATTATTCCATAGCCACGGCAATTTATGGAATAACTAATGATATTATGACTCTTTATAATGCTGCTTTGTCCCTTGCTGGCAGGAGTAAAGATAGTGTAAGTATTTTTAAAAGCCGAGGAGAGGCTATAGAGTGGCTTTCAAAAAGAATTTTTGAAGAGAGAGAAAAGAAGAGAAAGCTTTACGAATGAATTATTTGCTGACTGAAGAGGAAAGTTTTTTACCTAAGTCAACCCGACAATAGTTAAGTTTTTTGCATCTACTTTTAGCTGGCAGGTTTCTTCATTTCCACAGATGTTTTGATAACTGGATAAAATAAAAAATATTTGTTATAATCTATAAAATTTTCTTTCTGAAAGTAAAGAGGTTTTTATGGAGTATGAGGCGGTTATCGGTCTTGAGGTTCATGTTCAATTGAACACAAAAACCAAGATTTTCTGTGGATGTTCCACCGAATTTGGAGCACCACCCAATACACATATTTGTCCGGTATGTATGGGGCAACCAGGTGTTTTACCGGTTTTAAATAAAGAGGTTTTAATTAAGGCAATAAAGGCTGGTCTTGCGGTAGGCGGAGAGATTGCAAGATATTCAAAATTTGATAGAAAAAATTATTTCTATCCTGATCTTCCCAAAGGTTATCAAATTTCCCAGTTTGATCTTCCAATTGTAAAAAATGGTTATCTTGATATTAACTTGTCAAATGGACAGACAAAAAGAATTGGTATAACAAGAATCCATATGGAAGAAGACGCTGGTAAACTTGTTCACGGTGAGGGAGAGGGGGTAAGCTATGTCGATTTTAACAGAGCGGGCGTTCCACTTCTTGAGATTGTTTCCGAACCAGATATGAGAAGCAGCGAGGAGGCTTATCTTTATCTAAAAGAATTGAGAAACATAATGAAATATATTGGTGTAAGCGACGTAAATATGGAAGAAGGGAGTCTGCGTTGTGATGCGAATGTTTCAGTAAGACCAAAAGGTGAAAAGAAATTTGGCACAAAGGTTGAAATAAAAAATATGAATTCCTTTAACAGCGTAAGAAGAGCGATAGATTATGAGATTAATCGACAGATTGAAGCAAAGGAATGTGGAGAGGAAATATTTCAGGAAACAAGGCTTTATGATGCAAATCAAAACAAAACATTTTCGATGAGAAGCAAGGAAGAATCTCACGACTATAGATACTTTCCAGAGCCAGATCTTCCCCCATTGATTTTGTCTGAAGATTTCATTGAAGAAATAAGAAAAACCCTGCCTGAGTTACCATCTTCAAAAAGGAAAAGATTTATAGAAGAGTATAAGATTGCGGAATTTGATGCTGGATTGCTTACAGAGGAACTTGAACTGGCAGATTACTTTGAGAGGTGTGTAAAAATTTCAAAAATTGAGCCTAAAAAGATTGCTAACTGGATAAATAGTGAAATTCTTGCTGTTTTAAACGAAAAAAGCATAAACATTGGCCAATTTGATAGAAGTTATGTTTCTTCAGAAAACCTTGTAAAACTGCTTAATTTTATAGAAGATGGCACAATTAGCGGCAAAATTGCGAAACAGGTTTTTGAAGAAATGGTTGAGACAAAAAAATCGCCCGATGTTATAATTGAGAGCAAAGGGTTAAGGCAGATTACAGACAATTCTGAAATTGAAAGATGGGTTGATGAAGTTATTTCTAAAAATCCAAAAGAGGTTGAAAAATACAAGCAAGGCAATGAAAAATTAATTGGTTTTTTTGTTGGCGAGGTTATGAAACTTTCAAAAGGTAAAGCCAATCCAAAGATTGTAAATGAATTTTTGAAAAAGAAGCTGACTTAATTTTTTAAATTTTATTTCAGGGGAAATGGGTGGAGAGATATTTTATTTTTTTGATGATAATAATAAATCTTAATCTTTATTCTGCTGAATTTTTTACAATAAATGCTGTTGGTGATACAATGACTGGCACATATGTTCCCGCAAAGCGTGTTCCACCGGGTGATGGGGCAGATTCTTTTAAGTTTATAAATTTTTTTCTAACCAATAATAACCCAGATATACTTTTAGCCAACCTTGAAGGAGTGATAACCCCATTGCAAAAACCCGTTAAGCCAATTATTCCAGGCAAATACTATTCATTCAATATGCCTACAAACACAGCACGATTCTTAAGAGAGGCTGGCTTTAATGTTGTAACATATGCGAATAATCATGCAAGAGATTTTGGTGAGGCTGGATTGATACATACTGAAAAATATCTTCAAGATGAGGGAATTCTTTTTACTGGTAGAAAAGGGCATTTTCTGTCAATCGAAAGGAATGGAATTAAAGCAGGGATAATAGCCTTTTCATGGCATTCATGGGCAAACAACTATACAGATACGAAAGAATCCCTCGAATTGATAAAAAAAGTTAAGGCTTCAAACGACATCGTCATTATTTCAATTCATGGTGGAACAGAAGGGGAAAAGGGGATGTACATTCCCGATAAAATAGAATATCTTTTAGGTGAGAAGAGAGGTAATCTATACAGATTCTGCAGGCTGGCAATAGATAATGGAGCTGACCTTATAATAGGACATGGACCACACGTAATAAGAGGGATTGAGATTTATAAAGGCAAAGTTATTGCCTATTCGCTTGGCAATTTTTTAACCCCTGCAATGTCAACAGCTGGAAATAAAAAGTTTGCCTTTATTCTTTCAATTACTCTTGATAAGAACGGGGATTTTGTTTCGGGAAAAGTTATACCTACAAGACAATTTACATATGGTGAGTACCATGGGCTTCCATACTATGATGAAGAAAAAACTTCCATAAAATTACTGCAAAAATTATCAAAAGAAAATTTTAAAAACAACCCTCTGATCATAGATGAAGACGGCAATTTAATCATAAACACGGAGAAAAAATAATGAAGATTGGAATAATTGGAGCAGGAGGCTGGGGAACAGCTCTTGCGATTCAGGCTTCTGTTAATAACGACGTAATCTTATGGGTATACTCTACTGAAGAATATAACACAATAATTGAAAATGAACGGGAGAATGTATTATATCTTCCAGGGGTTAAAATTCCAGAAAAAATCAAAATCACAACAGATGTTAAGGATTTGACTACTGCTGAAGTTTTGGTTTTTGCTGTTCCTTCAAGATATTTTAGAAGTGTTGTGAAACTTTTTGCAAATTACATTGAAAAAAATCATATTATAGTAAGTGCAACAAAGGGACTTGAATATCCTTCAGAAAAAAGAATGAGCCAGATACTTTATGAAGAAACAAAATGCAGAAATGTAGCAGTTATTTCAGGTCCTTCCCATGCCGAAGAGGTTGCAAGGAATATTCCAACCACCATAGTGGTTGCTTCAAAAAGGATTAAAGTAGCAGAAACAGTTCAGAATGCAATATCCACTGAATATTTGAGACTTTACAGACACAGTGATGTTGTTGGCGTAGAACTTTCCGCAGCTTTCAAGAATGTTATAGCCATAGCTGCAGGTATGCTTCGAGGTTTTGGGCTTGGTGATAACACAATGGCAGCCTTAATTACAAGAGGACTTGCAGAAATAAGAAGACTTGGTACTAAAATGGGCGGAAATCTTGAAACATTTGCAGGACTTGCTGGTATAGGAGACCTGATTGTAACCTGCACCAGTAAACACAGTCGCAATGGTAGGGTAGGAGAAATGCTTGCAAAGGGAATGAAGCTTAACGAAATTATTTCTTCAACAAAAATGGTGGCTGAGGGTATTGATACTGCAAAAAGTATTCCTTTGCTTGAATGTAAATATAGAATTGAACTTCCGATTTCAAAAATGGTTTATGGAGTTCTTTATCAGAATCTTTCGCCTGAGATTGGATTGCGGTCTTTAATGAAAAGACCCTTAAAACATGAATATCTTTAGGAGGTTAACTTGTTAGTTGCAATAGATATAGGAAATACAAATATTACCTTTGGAATTTTCAGCAAGCAAAGTGGAAAGCTTTTGAATTCTGGCAATCTTAAAACTGATATTTCTGTAACCACCGAGGAACTTGCAATAATGTATAGGAATCTTAAAAAAATATGGAAGATATCTGATGAAGTAGAAGAAAGCGTTGCAATTTGCAGTGTTGTCCCTCAATTGAACTATGAGTTTATTCATATGTTTGAAAAATACTTTAAAATTTCACCGTTTCTAATTGAAAATACTGATATTCCTTTAAAAATAGACTATGAATTTCCAGCTGAAATAGGAACAGATAGACTTATAAATGCTTTCGGTGCAGTAAAAAAATATTCTGATTTAAACCTTATAATAGTAGACTTTGGTACAGCAACAACAATAGATCTTGTAAGTAAAGACCTGGTCTATCTTGGTGGTATAATCCTACCCGGAGTTATAACATCCCTCAGAGCATTGGAATCAAAGGCTGCTAAAATTCCGCATATTCATCTCTCTCCACCAAAAGGTCTTATCGGTAAAAATACAGTTGAATGTATAAGAAGTGGAATTTTCAATGGGCACGGAAGTATGATTGATGAACTCATAAAGAGGATAAAAGAAGAGCTATCCTGGGAAAAAGCCATCGTTATTGCAACAGGTGGATTGTCAAAGGTTATGAAAGATTTTTCTCATTCAATAAATTATATTGAACCAGCTCTTACCCTTTTAGGAATTTATAGTATATGGAAAAAAAGCACTTGATTTTCTTTTTATTATTCTCTTTTGTTTTATCCTCTCAGACAAAAAGTTTTATTTCATTAAGTGAAGTTTCAAAAAGATATTCATTTACTGTAAAAGTAAATTTTGACTTTGGTTATCTTGAGATCTTTAATGCGGAAAAGAAAATCAAAGTTTTCCTTAATATGCCGTATATAGTTAGTGATAATAAAATAAAATATATGGATGAAAGTGTTATTATAGATAAAAAGGGAGAGATTTTGCTTCCTATTTCATATCAACAGGAAATAGAAAAAATATTAAAAGAAAGAAAGACTTCTTCTTTAAACATTACACCGTCAGCCACAAATCTTGTAGCAAAACCCTCAGTTTCAAGTATTCAGCAGTCATCTTCCAGCATGTCAAAAGCAAAAGCAGTGAAACTTAAAGATGGATTTAAGCCACTTAATTGTGTTATAATAGACCCGGGGCATGGTGGCAGGGATCCTGGGGGACTGGGAGTTGGTGGATTTGAAGAAAAGTCTCTTGTATTGAATGTCTCAAAAAAAATAGCCAGACGTTTATCAGGAGAAAAAAGCTTAAAGGTTTTATTAACCAGAAAAGACGATAGGTATTTAAGTCTTAAAGAGAGAATGGACTTTGTAAAAAAAGCTATTGATAAAGGTTATAATCCGTTGTTTTTAAGTGTCCATGGAAATATTTCATTAAACCCAAATATATATGGTATAGAAATATACACGCTTTCAGACAGAGCTTCAGATGAAGAAGCGACGGCAGTTGAGATGAAAGAAAATATAAACTTTGAGATTGAGGATGTGAAAAATACAGAGGAGCTTTATGAGATATTAAAAGATCTAATATTTGATGGGCTTAAAATACAATCCGAAGCACTGGGGGATTTTCTTGCAAGAAATATTAATTTGAAGGAGACAATTTTAAAGGGAAGGAAAAGAGCAAATTTTTATGTTTTAAAATACAATTTTGTTCCATCAGTCTTAATTGAGATAGGCTATATGTCAAGCATTAAGGAGGCAAAATTATTACTTAACAAAGCTTATCAGGACAGACTTGCCTTATCAATTGCCGGAGGAATAAAAGATTTTGTATCTTATTATAATAGAACAAGGGGTTTTTCAAAATGAAAAGGTTTGTATTTTGCATTATCATTCTTTCAGTTATACTGGCTGTCATTTTCTTTTTAAAAACCAGCCTTAATAATCCAATAAAGTATTTTACTTTTTATTATGCCAAACATAATTCAACAGGTATTGAAGGTGAATTAAGAGAAGTGGAAAAAAATAAAAAAGAAAAAATCGAAAAGCTATTAGTTCAGGAATATTTACTTGGGCCAATGAATTATAATCTCAGATTTGATATTTCACAAAACTTAAAAATACAGGATTTATTTTTAGTCTATTCTTCAAAATCAATTGATGCAGTAATAAATTTTAACTCGACATTCTTAGATGAGGTTGAAAAAATAGATGAGTGGACACTTAAAGCTTTTCTTGAAACCATAAAGGTTAATACGAAAATAAAGAGAGTCCTTTTACTTTCTGATGGAAAAAGAATTAGAGAAAAAGTCGGAAAATATAATCTATCTCAATTTATAGAGCTAAAGAATATCTAACCTGAAAGCCAGTCACAACTAAGGTATTTCTACTTTATTCAGGACATCCTCAATAATCTTTTCCGTTGTTACCTCTTCTGCCTCTGCCTCAAAAGAAAGTATGATTCTGTGTCTCAATATATCATATGCCACAGCTTTTACATCTTCAGGAATTACATAGCCTCTACCATCGAAAAATGCCTCAACCTTTGCTGCTTTTACAAAATTTATTGAAGCTCTTGGAGAAGCCCCATACCTTACAAGGTTTTTTTCATAATTTCTTGTTGCAAATACAATGTTCACTATGTACTCATATATCTTCTCGTCAATATAGATTTCATCCACAAATCTCTGAAGGTTAAGAATTTCTTCACGTGTTGCAACCTGTCTCGGCAACGGATATGTTAAGCCACTCATTCTATGGATTATTCTTTTTTCCTCCTTTGGAGAAGGGTAATCTATTAAAACCTTCATATAAAATCTGTCAGTTTGTGCCTCAGGAAGGGGATATGTTCCTTCCTGTTCTATAGGGTTCTGGGTTGCCATTACAAAGAATGGTTCGGGTAGAGGATGTGTGGTATCGCCTATAGTTACAGTTTTTTCCTGCATTGACTCAAGCAATGCTGACTGAACCTTTGACGGTGCTCTGTTTATTTCATCAGCAAGGATAAAATTTGCGAAGATAGGGCCCTTCTTTACCTCAAACTGCCCATCCGATTGCCTGTAAATTAATGTTCCCCTGATGTCAGCAGGGAGCATGTCCGGAGTAAACTGTATCCTTTTAAACTCAAGATTTAAAATCTGGGAAAGTGTTTTAATGGCCAGTGTCTTTGCAAGCCCCGGAACACCCTCAAGCAGTAGATGTCCACCTGTAAGTATTGCGGACATCATTTTTCTAAAAAGATTTTCCTGCCCCACAATGACTTTTTGAAATTCATCTTTTATCTTTTCCACAATCTTAATATTTTCCTCAGCTCTTTCAGTTAATTCTCTGATTTCCTGATCCATAGTTCCTCCAATATTAATGAATCATTTGTGAAAAGAGAATTTTTTATTATAAGACAATTTCAATTTTCTTTCAACCTGAAAAGCTATTTTTTAAATTGATAGAGGACTTTCCTTTTAAAAAATTATATTTAGTTCTGATTTTTATCTACCAGACATAAATTTTTTGGAAAATCTATTGACAAAATAAAATGGTGTGTTATAATATAACATACGTTATATAACTATAGTTATATAGGGAGGAAAAAATGAAAAGATTTATAATATTTTTAGGATTAATATTTTCGATATTCTCCTGTAACTCGATATCACGGCCAGATTCAATGATTGCCAGATTCGTTCTACCTGTAACATACTTAACAGGTCCAACTTTTAAATTTGCCCAGTTACCGACAGACAGAGATGTTAAGTTTTATTTTATTGAGAAAGATGAGTTTTTCTCATCTATTTGTGGTGAAAAAGTGTTTAAAGAACTCCTGAGTATAAATACTTCAAATTTTACAAAAATTGGAAACGTTATGGTCTTTGATTATGCGGTACCATTAGAATTTAACAATAAGGAGCTGGTTGTTGTTGCTCTTATTGTTTTGGACCCCAAATATTTTGAATCTGGAAGTTATGATTTGAATGGAAAAATCTTCTCGGATATTCCGCCTCTTCTAAAAGCAGGAAAGATAGTTATTGGTTATTCTTACGAAAGCACTTTTTTGGATCCATCAACCACTTTTAAAGCGGGAGAGGTTTATCCTTTTGTTCTTACAGGTTTTCTTCCTGAGATGAAACCAGAAATTATAAAAGCAGGAAGGACTACTAAAGAAAATTTATCTATAATTTCCAACCAAGGAAAAATTAAGCGAGCATCTGCTTATCGTGATGCCAGACTTTTTTTTGGTGAATATATGTTAATCAATAATCAGTGGAATTATGAAAGAGCACGCTATGCTCTGTTTACAGAAATATACCTGAAAGAAGACAATGTCTTTGGATGGAGGTGGTCATGCAAGAAAGGGCACGAGGTCTATGCCTATCCAGAAGTCTATTTTGGTTACACACCATGGCAACTTACCTCAACAACTTCCAGACTTCCCATCAAAATTGGTTCGAAACGTGTAACTGTAAATTTTAAGTTTGAAACTGCTGCTACAGGAGTATATGATACAAGTTTTGATATATGGCTAAGTAGAGGAGTTAATCCATTTCCAGGTTTTATTTCTCATGAAATTATGATATGGCTGGAACGTAAAGGTCTTTTGTTTTTTCCACCCGGAAAAATTATTGATCGCGTAAAAATTGGAAATGTTACTTATGATGTATATTTGAACCCATCTCATAGTTCATATACTTCATATACATGGTGCTTTATAACATTCTTACCAGACCATTCAATTAAGGAGGGTTCAATAGATATTTCTCTATTCTTTGATTATCTTCTGGAAAGACAAATCATTTCAACGAATCTTTTTCTTATTTCTGTTGAGTTTGGAAATGAAGTTGTAGCTGGAGAAGGGATAACAGAGGTGAGCAAGTATGATATTAAAATAGAATAGACCTAATTCAAGCATTCTTCATAGATAGTATACATAATCCAACAAGGTAATACCTTCAGTGTTGCCTTTCTGAGGTTATCTCTATATTTTATATAAACAAATAAAAATCAGATAGAATTTAGGTTTAATTCAGATATCCCAGATATTGACAACCCACTCATTTTGATATAAAATAAAATATCAAATCGGAGTGTAGCGCAGTTTGGTTTAGCGCACTACCTTGGGGTGGTAGGGGTCGCCAGTTCGAATCTGGCCACTCCGAATTTTTATATGGGCAAGAGTTACCTTCATGTTTTATGTCCCCCCGTCTGGGAGAAACTTCCTCCTTTAGGAGTGGCTTATTTACTGAGTTTTATTGAAAATATTGTTTCTAATTTTAAGTTTTATGATTTGAATGCCTTACTTTTTCATGCTGCTCCAACGGAAATAAAGAAAACCTGGACAATTAATCCCAAAAATAAAAATGAAGAGTTTTTTTCTTATTTCTTTTCAAATTTTCACCAATATTTTGAAAACATTTTAGAATCAATAGAAGAATTAAAACCTGAATACATTGGCTTTTCTATCTTTAACATAAATAAAACATTCACAAAGAAAACAATTGAGTTTATCAGGCAATATTTTCCTTCATTGAAAATAATTTTAGGTGGACCTGAAACTTTTTCACTCAATGCAATGGGTTTTAAAGAAAAGCTTGATGGAGATTATATTGTTGTCGGAGAAGGAGAAAAACCACTTTATGAAATCCTGTCGGGGGTTTCAGATAAAAGATTATATCTTTTTGAAGAATTAAAAACTATCAATTTTTTTCCAACATTTAAAAGCTTTAATCTTGATTTATACAAAAGAAGAAATTCTCTTCCACTCATGTTCGGCAGGGGTTGTATCAACAGATGTAATTTTTGCAGTGAGCGGTTGCTTTACAAAAATTATAAGGTTTTTTCAGAAGAAATAGTTATTGAAGCTATTAGATATTATATTGAAAATTTTAATGTAAGATGGTTTACATTTTATGATTCAATGTTGAATGCAAATTTGATGACTTTTGAAAGATTGCTGGATAAAATTATTGAGAATAGATTTAATATTGTATGGGATGCACAGATTTCTATAAGAAATGAGATGGATGAAAGAATTTTTTATAAAATGAAAGAAGCTGGTTGTATCAATCTTTTTATTGGACTTGAAACTGGTTCTGACTCTCTTTTGAAAAAGATGGGGAAAAGTTTCAGTTTACAGGATGCAATAAAATTTTTTGATAAGCTGAATAAGGCAAATCTTCACTACGAATTAAGCTTTATCATTGGATATCCTGATGAAACAGAGGACGAATTTGAGGAAACATTGACTTTCCTTAAAAATAATTTTAAACTTATTCTAAAAATTGCACAGGTGAGTGTGTTCAAAAATTATCCTGGAATATGTGCCAGAAAAATTTCAATAGAAGAAGAAAAATCAGCTTTAAAAAAACTCGATAAGTTCGTAGATTTTCTTGAAAAATATAATATTAAATATACAAAAAGCTATATAAATAATCTCATTTAAAGGAATGAAAATTTTTAAGAAAAATATGAACTTTCTGGTAAAAATTTTGTCTTGATTTCTTTTTCTAAGAGTTAAAAGTTTTTTGAGAATAAAATGTTGACAGAATCAATTACCAAAGAAAGGATAATTTTATGGCAGAAATAGTTTTAAAAAATATCTCAAAAACACTTCTTCCAGAAAGTAGGGGCATGGAAAGTGTTTTTTCTTATGTTACTAAAGATATAACGAAAGGATTTTTCCCAGATAAAGAGTTGTCAAACGACATTGTTGAAATTAAAAAAAGGAGTGGTTTTTTACTTAACAATATCAACCTAACCATCCCAGATGGCAAAACCACGGTAATCATAGGTTCTTCTGGCTCTGGAAAGTCTACATTATTAAAGATTATAGCCGGACTTATAAATCCGGATTCTGGCACAGTTGAATACGATGGCAAAGATGTCTCAAACATTAAGCCAAAGGATAGAAAGATAGGCATAGTTTTTGAAAATTATGCCTTATACCCTGGCTTTGAAGCAGAAAAGAACATTCTTTCACGATTTATACTTTCTGATAAAAGAGATAATCTTATCCTGAAAGGAAGACTTAAGGAAACATGTAACTTACTTGAAATAAATGAGAATTTGCTTATTGGTAGATTTCCTTCAACATTGTCTGGAGGAGAAAGACAGAGAGTGGCTATAGGTAGATGTATCACAAGAGACCCAAAACTATTTCTACTTGATGAACCACTTTCAAACCTTGATGCTCACTTGAGGGAAAAATATAGAGTAAATTTAAAAAAACTTTTAAACAGGTTTAAAATCACCACTGTTTACGTAACCCACAATCAGGAAGAAGCAATACTGATGGGCGATAAAATAGTCGTAATGAATGAAGGTAAAATTATACAGGAAGGTAGTTTTGAAAATTTATATAACAATCCAGTAAATATATTTGTAGCAGAATTCATCAATCCTTTTGTAGAAATACCATCACTGGTAAAATTTGAGGGCAGGGATATTTCAGAAGAATTTGATAGTAAAACCATAGGAGTAAGACCAGATAATTTTATCCTGACAAAATCTTTCACCAACTCTTTTCTTGAGGGAGAAGTCTTTTATTCTTCCCTTTCGATGAGGAATAAAAAACAGATTGTAGGTATAAGGTTTAAAGATAATGAATTTTTTGTTTACTCCAGTGATCCCACACCCTTTAACAAAGGGGAAAGGATTTATTTTGGGTTTGAGAAGCTTTTGATGTTTTGAGATTTAAGATTTTATGACTTGTTGTTACAATAAATATAGTGTACACATATTTATTGTAGCAACAATGCAAAAGATCCAACGCGCTATGTGAGAAGTATAATTTTGTATGACAAATAAGAAGAGAGTAAGTATGAGACTTATTATCTTTTTAGTTATATTTTTAGTGTTTAGTATAAATTCAATGGATGGGGTTATGAGTGCTATTGTAACCAATACTAAAGCAAAGGTTTTCAAGGAAGCTGGTAAAAAAAATGTAGTGAATTATGGGTTTAAAGAGAGAGAGATATTGTTTATTGAAGAGATAACTAACGTAAATGGCAAGAATTGGTATTACTTCAACAGGAAGACCAAAAAAGTAAAGGGTAGGATTACTAGTGAGGTTGGAATATTATATACTAATGAGAATGAGGTTTTTAATGTTATGATTAGCAATGAGGTTTATAATGAATATTACAATGATGTATGTGATTTATATAAAGCGAAAATTGTTGATCATGGAAATAATTATTATAGTTTATTTGTTCAAATAACTTGGCAATTGGATGGAGAACCAAGATTTGCGCTCTACTTAAATAAAGACGGAAAATTACAAAAAGTAATTAAAAGCTATACAGTAGAAAATGTTGTTTTCAAAAATGGATATATTATTTTATACAATGAAAGATGGGCAGATTTAGAAGTTTACACTACAAATGAGTTGGTAAAAGATAAATATGACAATAAGGAATATTATAAGAGGACATGGGAGTACAAGTTTAGGGAAATTGAGCCTGATGTGAATCTTTATCCCAAAGATACTTTAACATTTGACGAAAAAAGTGGAATATTAACAGTTCATTTAGAATATAAATCTGGTGTTAAAAAAGAATTCAAGTATATTTTTAAAGATGGAGTATTTGAACTATTATCGCAGTCAGAGGCTACAAATTCCAAAGCCTATTACATCCTCACCGGCGACAATGTAAACGTCCGTTCCGAAGCTTCTACAAACTCTGTGGTATTGCTAAAGCTAAAAAAGGGAGCAAGGATAAAGCTATTGGAGCGGTCGGATGTAGAGTTTACTGTCGGAGATAAGAAAGGCTACTGGGTATACATAGAGACGGGAGTTAAGGATAAGAAGGGTAAAACGATAAAAGGCTGGGTGGTGGATGTGTATTTGAAGGAAGAGTAAGACAAAGAGGTTTTAAAATTTAAGCTGGCTGGGCTTGAATTTTTCCAGCCCCATACTGCCCGCTTAATTTTTCACGGTACAAGTAGGAAGGGCTGGGAAGGAAAGTAGTTTAAAGGTAAAAAGTAATAAAATTCAGCCCTACTACTTCTAACTTCATACTATCTCTCCTATCTTATTATTTTTACCTTCAGGCTATACCAGACTACATCCCCACTACAAGCTTGAAGGCAAAACGGATTTACTTCCACAGCACAATATTTGTCAAGAGAAATTGAAAAAATAAATTTGACACTAAAAAAAATGTATGATAAACTTTTAATAGTTAGAAGGAGAAATATTTATGGCTGGAATCAAAATGTCAGCACCATTTGTGCAGATGTATAAAGTTTTTCAAAAAAGACTTGGAGAGGAAGAGGCGCAGGAGATAGTTGATGAATTGTATAAGACAATAGAGGAGATTAAGAAAGAACAGGCAACGAAAGAGGGGCTTGATGGTTTTCGTGTGGAAACTAAAGAAGAATTTGAAAGTTTGAGAAGGGAACAGGAATTATTAAAACTTTCACTTGAAGCAAAGATTGAAGAGTTAAAGAAAGAACAACAAGTCATGAGGCTTGAGCTTGAAGCAAAGATTGAAGAATTAAAGAAAGAACAACAAGCTATGAGGCTTGAACTTGAAGCAAAGATTGAAGAGAACAGAAAAGCCGTTGAAGAATTAAAGAAAGAACAGCAAGCTATGAAGCTTGAGCTTGAGGCAAAGATTGAAGAGAACAGAAAAGCCATTGAAGAGTTAAAGAAAGAACAGCAAGCTATGAGGTTGGAAATTGAAGAGGTGAAAAGAGAGATCAAGGCACTGGAAGTGAGGTT
>FWPU01007726.1_pt1 | contig 19379 bp, 19 predicted proteins | sample 2228361 | NCBI WGS metagenome assembly FWPU01 (sample SAMEA103939777, study PRJEB20133) | metagenome
AAAATAAATATAAATTAAACCTGGAAGTTATATTAAAGGTCTTTATTAAATTAATCCATAAAAATATGAAAAATTCTTTTAGAATAAAAACAGTATTTCGTCTTATGTACTATGTGACCTTAAATTTTAACATCATTCCAGCTTCCATGTGTTCTGGTATATGACAATGCAGTACCCAATCGCCAGGATTGCTCATATCAACAAGAATTTCAACAGTATCTCCAGTTTGTACAAGCACAGTATCTTTCCATGCTAAGTTATTGTTTGGTACGCTATTCGTGCTAAGTACTAAAAACCTTTGACCATGAATATGAATAGGATGTTGCATCGGATGCAGTGAGTCTGGATCATTGAAAATTTCTATTTTTACCTTCTCATCCTTCTGAAATTGCCAATTAATATCCATATTTTCTTTCTTCGTTGCATCATCTATCAGCTTCCATTTAAGAGTTTGCGTCGTTGACATAGCGTTCATCATTCCCATCGTATCCTCCCACTCAATTTTTTCCTCATCAGAGTCCTCCATACCCATTTGATCATCTTCCATCATCATCCCATTGCCCATCATGTGATTTGAGTGGTTGGAAGTGGATTTTTCTAATCCCATCTCTAATGTGAGATCAAGTTTCTTATCGGCAGTCTTTCCAAAAAGTGGACGAAGAGAGACAAGTGAATTAATGATATCTTGATTAACACGAGGAACCAAAAGATAAGAGGTAGTTACAGGAGCAGACGCAACCGTAATTCTACCCAGCGTATAGACTTTTTTCGGCGTTTTATTAACAATCGGATAATCTCCAGCCTTATCAAACCAAATTTCAATAACTTGACGCTCAGATGGTCCTATGACAACTGAATCCACCCATTCTTCGCGCTCATACTTGCCATTGTCTCCCCCTACCAACTTCATACGAGTATTGGGAAGTGAGAAATTAAACACTCTGGTATTTGCTGCATTAGTAATATACAACCGAACCCGTTCTCCTTGCCTTATTCTCAATCTATAATCATCCTCTCCATTCACCAGCATAACATTTCCAAACCTTCCCATGAGTGTATGATTGACTATAGTTCTACTAAATGATGCAAGAGTACCTTTTTGGATTAGAATATCGTCTAAGAATAGTACTACCTCACGATCTACCTCTGCCCAGTAACTTTTGTTAGTTGGTTCGGCAATAAAATTGCCATAAAGCCCTAGCTCTTGTGCATAATCTTCTCTTAGATGAGGGTGATACCAAAAGACTCCTGGATCTGGAAATTTGAGCTTGTAAGTAAATGTCTTTCCTGGTTTGATAGCTTCTTGTGTAATGTTAGGGACGCCATCGAATCGATTAGCAAGCCTCACCCCATGGGAGTGTAATGTCGTATACACATCTGTTTGGTTTTTAAAATTGATTGTAATTTCAGCATTTTGTGGAACTCTGATCAAAGGACCAGGAATTGAGCCATTATACGCAAGCATTTTTATATAGGTCCCATTAATTTTTTTCTTAACAATACTTGCTGTTAAGTCATACGAATCTCCATTTTTTAATTCGACAGCTTTAGATTGTTTTGCATCGGGATAATTACTGATCTCTTTTGAATATTCACCTGTTTTAATCAATCTTTGAGTTTGAAAATTTGAATAGAGATATGCCCCTGTTCCCAAGATTATAAGAACTATAACAATAAAAACCAATATTTTTTGCATTGTGAACGAGTGAGCTTAACTAATATTTTAATTAATCATTCATAAATAATTTCAATTAGATCTTTGTCGCGCATTTGATAATTTTCAAATTCTTTATTTTCTTTTCCATTCACTAGCATCCTAACCTTACCTTCTTTGCCATTTTTTTTATCGAAGATCTGAGTTGAATTAAATTGTTTCCCCCAAATCTTAAAGAAATTACCTAGCTTAGTATCATCTTTGGTAACCATACCTGGCATTTCCATATGTACGACACCTTCTTTATTGTCTTCGGGGTGAGTATGAATTTTTTCATGTACTGCGCCTATTCCAATATTGGCGGGAATTTCTTGCTTTTGACCTTTGATTGAAATTAAAAGTCGGGGATGCCAGTGGATACCATTTTTGGCAACTATTTGATCATTAGGGATAGATGAATCTCTATTATTATTGCCTGATAGCATAAAAACTGCACCACCTAAAATAATGAATGTTAAAAGACTAATACCTCCAATAATCTTCTGTTCTATTGTCATACTAGATATGCAACGTATACTACAAATTGTAGTATATCAATGATAAATAATTCTCTCAAGAGTCAAACAGAACAACCTCCTCCACTTTGCGCTGGTGGAAGGAGTCCCGGTATTTTTTGTGCAGGCTTATTTACATTCAACAACCAACCACTAAAACTTGAGTAAGCTTTTGATAAGAGGAGCTTAGGGTCAACATCATTCCACACTTGATTTTTTGCGTATTGGAAGTAGAGAGCAGTTTCAGTATAGTTTTGTGGGAACCAGTAAGAATTAAATACAAGTACTGTTTTATATATTTCTTCATTTGACAATCCTTGCGCTACTCCTAACTCAATGAGTCCCAATGCTGCTGAACCGTGGTTACAATCTTGAAAGAAAGAAGAGTTATCGCAGCAAGGACGATAAATATTCTCAGCAATCTCAACAACACGTTTTTCTTGATTTGGAGTTAATTTTATAAGTTCCAGTGTATTGAAATAAGCTCCACCGTTTTGCTCTTTTCCAAGCGTCCATCCTCCTGTTGATGCGTAGCTACCAACGTTTTGTCCCGCAATCGGACTTTTTTCATTGATGACCATCTTGTTGGAAAGACCTAGTGGCCAAAGAATGTTAATAAGCCAAGCACTGTTCTCTTTTGTGACTAGAAGAGGTTTGTTTGATGATTCAGTAAGGAGTTTTTTCATCTCCTTTGGAATTCCGCCTCTATTTTTATAGATTTCTTCAAGTTTCTGTATGTCAATCACACCTGCAGCAACCATCTGTTTCCCAATATCACCAAGTGATATTTTCGTCTGATATCCTTTTTCTGGAAGTACTTGTGCAAGAATATATTCTTTAGGCAACCACTTTGCAGGGATATATTTTTTTATTAATGGCTTTTCATACAACCAGATAGCTGATTTTTCAAATAAATTTTGCTTTAACTCTGAAGCTGTAAAATAATTGAAAGATAATGCTATTATAAGCAGTAGTAAAGGTATAAGAAGGAAAAGAAGAATGTTTTTCTTGGAAATAGATATGTAAACATAATCATCTGACTTCTCAGGTTGAATAAGTTTTTCAATAACTTCTTTTTCTATTTTTCTTATATTATTTTTGATCATTTTTAAATTATCGTTGTTAGAAAGCATATACTACAAAGTGTAGTAGTCAATATATTAAATTGCAAGAACAAAAATATTAAAGCTCATTATTTTTTTGTCAGAATTTCAGAATAAAACTTATCAAGGCTGTCATTATTTAATTTATACAGGAGTTCATGCATGAAGTATTAGTGCAGACCATAATTAAGTCATGTTGATCATGATGAATTTCTTTAGCTTGAACAGGAGAGACTGTGAAGAGCACAATAACTAGTGAAGAAAAAATAGTAATTAAAAAATTTCTTAATCGAAATGGATACTGTGTATACTCTCTCTTGATTAGGGAAAAAATTCTAGGTTCAAGTGTATCTTGATCGGCTACTGCTGGTAGTAAGATGTTACTATTGGTTGAAAATGAAAGTAATTTTTTCAATGTTGATATTAGCGTGGATGACTCTCCTAAATGTTGAATAGCAAATCTATCAGCTTTTATTTCTCGTTCTATTTTGTACTTTTTTATCACATCATCAATGAGTGGAAAGAATGGAAAGCAAGAACGAACTACAGAAGCAATTATCATGATAAACGTATCGTAGTTCTCTAAATGGTATTGCTCGTGCCGTAGTACTGCTTCTATTTCTTTCTTCGACAGTTGCGAAATGAATCCTGTGGAAATGTAAATTTTGGGGTTTTTTATACCTAAACAATAAGCGAATTTTTCACTAGTTTTTATAACTACTGTTTTTTCTTCGAGTTTAAGATCTTTGACAAGATCGCTAATTGATTTTTTCACAGTTATTTTATCCCTAAGTGTATGTTTTAAATATTCAACTTTAGCAATTAAAGTCAAGAATTTAATAATAGCAACACATAAAGTTAAGAAAAGAACAAAAACAGGAATAATACTTAGATAATAAGGAATAGGAGTCATCTGAGAACTAAGAAGCGATTGACAATAATAAGAAATGTGATTGATAAACGGGAAAAATTTTTGCAGTATAAAAACGAAAAGCGTTCCTAAAGAGATAAACAAACCTACAAATAGAGCAAGATTTTTATTTACTTTTATCATGTTCTTCCAGCAGTTTTAAAAAATAATTTCGTTTTGCATTGGGAAGCTCTTCTATGCTATCAACAAAAGAAGCAATTGCGGTATCTCCATAAGAGTTGATGAAGTTTTTCAAAAAGGATTGAGCGATGCTCTTGCTGTATTTTTCTTTAGATACTTTAGGAGAATAGATATAGACTGATTTATCTTCTTTTCTAATAACAAGTCCTTTTTTCCACAGACGCTGAAGTATTGTCGCAACAGTGGTATATGCTAAGTGCTTAGTGGTTTTAAGATTAAGCACCACATCGCGGGTTGTGCATTTTTTCTTTTCCCAAACAATATCCATTACTTTCTTTTCAAGATCTCCAAGTTTAGCAACTTTCATACTAGATATTGTAGCAGGTACAAATATAATCTTCTATTCTAATGGTAGTTGTTTCTAAAATAGGCATCCGTAAATACTCTTTTTATGTTTATTTACATCAATATTTTAATGCTTCAGAGTTTTTAGATATTGATGTTGTGTTTGTAGATTCCTTTGATATGCACCTCAATCGTAATCTATTACTGGATATTTTTTTGCTCTCCAGGCTAAAAAGCCGCTTTTTATGTTATATGCATTTTCATATCCTAGCTTTCGCAAGCTTGCAGTTGCATGAATACTGCGTGAACCACTGAGGCAATAAATATAAATAATTTGTTTTTTGTCTTTTAGAATTTTTTCTGCGTTTTCCACAAGCATATCCAAAGGCAAATGAATGCTGTTCATGATATGTCCTTTTTTATATTCTGCAGCTGTACGTACATCCAGAATAATAACATCTTTTTTAGCATCTAAAGCCTGTTTTACCTCTTCTACATCTACTGAGGGAATATTTTTTCCAATTCCAAACATAATTTATACTTTAATGCTTATGAAAGTTTTTGAATGTCAAAACTAACGATATATTCTGAATTAAATTTTCAAAGTGGATTTCAATAGTTGGAATACTCATTTGCTCTGTTTTATTGCCCTATTCTCAGCTTGCTGGGATTTAAATCAACAAACCAATTTGTGCTCGATTTTCTTCTCCTCAAGTCAGGTCTTTTCTTTTTGCAGTACATATACTTTAATTATTTTTTGCTTATTCCTACCTTCTGAATAAATGTTTGCATTTGAGATGAGAGATCAGCTAGCTGTGGATATGCCAAATGGTAATATACAGTTTTCCCCTTTTTTTCTGTTTTGACAAGACCAGCTCGACGCAGTTTTGCCAGATGCTGTGATACTGCTGATTGAGAAAGTCCGCAGATTGTTATCATCTCACTGACGCTTTTTGGTTTGTGGGAAAGACACTGAATTAGTTGTAACCTAGTAGGATTGCTTAGTGCAGAAAGAATAATGTCCATAACAATATATTAGCACTCTCTAATACATTGTCAAGAGATTGGGCTTCTCGCTCTTATCACTTGTTGACGATATGTGATAAAATCACATTATGATAAATTACATTAAAACAATTTTACTTCTGGGTATTCTAAGCGTGCTTTTTATCACAGTCGGAGGTTTGGTGGGAGGCAGAGAAGGAATAATATTTGCATTTATTTTTTCACTGATTGTAAATGGTGTAGCTTATTTTTTCTCTGACCGTCTTGCTCTAGCAGCAAGCGGTGCAAAACTATTAAAAAAATCAGAAGCTCCGCAGCTTTATCAGATTATAGAAGAACTCACACGTAAAATGAATCTTCCTATGCCTAAGCTATATATTATTCCTGCTAAACAAGCAAACGCATTTGCTACAGGTCGAGATCCTCATCATGCATCTGTTGCGGTAACAGAGGGAATTCTTGATGTGCTTACCAAAGAGGAGCTTCGTGGTGTTCTTGCTCACGAGTTGGCTCATGTTAAAAATCGAGATATTCTTATATCCTCAATTGCTGCAGTTCTTGCTAGCTCTATCTCATTCATTGCTAACATGAGTCTTTACGGAGAATTTGGCAGAAGTGATGATGAGGACAATCGAAGTGCTGGAATAATTGGTCTTATTATTGCACTTCTTGTACCTCTTGCTGCATCTATTATTCAATTAGCCATATCTAGGCAGCGTGAATTTGGTGCAGATGAGACAGGAGCAAAAACTATAGGAAATGGAAAACCTCTAGCTAATGCTCTTCTTGCAATTCATGACTCAACTAGGAAATCTCCTATGCGCATCAATCCAGCTTATTCGTCGCTTTATATTGATAATCCCCTTGGTGGCATCGGAGGAACACTGTTAAATCTCTTTTCTACTCACCCTCCAGTAGAAGAACGTGTAAAACGATTATTATCCCTTTAAAGATATATAAAAAATTTTGCTAAAAGAAGAGAATAGTGGTAGAGGAAGAATTTAACGAGCCGTGAAATTTCACGGCTCGCAGATAATCTCATAAAGATATCTGATTATTTTTTACCTCCAAGCTTTTCCCAGACAAACCAAGCTCCTGAGAGACCAACAAGTACGTAAACAAGATTCTCAAGTACTGGGACAGAGCCAAAAAGCATGGCAACAACGTTCCACCCTGCACCACCTGTAAGGCCTCCAAGTCCTACTAGAAGCCAATTTAAAGAACCTAACATTACTAGCCACCAGGCAAGTGTTTTTGCTTTCATTCGTGTTCACCTCCCTTCAACCTTGTATCTTTTAAGTGTTTTGTAGTTAACTCCTTACTAATTAAGTACAAAAGTTCAAGGAAGCAAATTTAATTCACTTGATTTTAAAGATGAGCTCACTACTTTCAGTGTAAAACTAGATATTGATAAATGTCAAGTAGGTGGCTAAATAAAACGAGAGAGGTTAAAAGAAGTTCTGTGCAAGGGGCAGAGTCCTTTTTGGCGAAGATATTTACGATGTTGTTCAGTTCCGTATCCTTTGTTTGTTCTAAAATCATAATCTGGAAATTGAGAGTGATATCTGATCATAAGTTCGTCTCTATAAACCTTAGCAATAATAGAGGCAGACGCTATTGATATAGAGAGTGAATCACCCCGAATAAGAGGTTTTTGTAGTGTTTGTGGAAACGAGGGAGCTGGGAATGCATCCAAGAGAGCAAAATCAGGCTTTAGAAGCTTAATAATTTCATCAAAAGCAAAAGATGTAGCTTTACCAACTCCGAAACAATTAATGTATTCAACATCTATGGTCACAATTTTCCATTTGAGCGCATATTTTTTAATCTTTTGAGAGAGAATTTGTCTTTTTGATGCGTTAAGCAGTTTAGAATCTCGGATATCAGAAAGCAGAGATTCAAGAAGTAAGGAATTTTTTGGGAATATTACACCCGCTGCGACAAGAGGACCTGCAAATGCACCTCTTCCTACCTCATCAATGCCTGCTACCCAATTGTAGCCACTGCTCCACAGAATTTTCTCATGTTTAAATGTTGGTTGTTGATTTTTTATCGCTTTCACCATCTAATAATCGCATTTGATCATTTGTACTGTCAAGCTCAAACATATCCAGAGATTTAAGAGTTGGTAGAGATCCACCTAATATTCCTTGCATAGAACCATATATGTTAGTCGTACTGAGCAAAATGCGTTTAGCTTGAGATTCTCTTACTTTCCATATGCGCTCAAATGCCGCTCTCTCTTTTGTAATTTGATCAATTTGTTCTTGATATACTTCTGCAAGTGATTCGATTTGTTGTCTGAATTCATACCCTGTAACATACTCATAAAGAAAATCAGCCTTTTCCTCTTTGTTTTCAAAGACAAATTTTTGGTAGGCGACCTCAATTAATTTTTGTCGAATTAGCTCCAAAAATGGTAAAAAACTTCTAAAAGATGATACATAGATCCCATCAATATATCCAAAATCGCTTTTTATTCCTTTTGGCAGTGCAGAGGTGATAATTATCCCAACGCTTGCTTTTTGAGATCTTATATCTGCTTTTAATTTACTAATCCACTCATCTGACCAAACTTTTGTTCTTTTGCTCTCTATAAGAATTTCTCCACAAACTGATCCGCGTTTAGTTTTTACAATTTGTTTTATATCTGCTCCGCTTATCCCTTTACCAACTGGGGTGATTACATCGTCTGGGAATGCTTCCTTTAATATTTCTTCAAGATTTAACTCCATAACTTCTCCTTGTAACTGTTGTGAGGTTTGATTTGCTTTTCGTTGAGCTTCTTCAAGAGCGCGCTTTGTATCCTCAAGCTGTTTTTTAAGTTCCATTTTTTCTAATTCTGCTTTTTCGTAGATTGATTTACTTAACTCATCTTGCAATCTTTGTCTCTCTTGAAGAAGACGTTTTTCCATCTCGATTTCTCTTTTATCGTCTCTCTCTTGTAGTTCTCTAAGTTGTTTGCTTAATTTAAGAAGTTCTTCTTTGAGTTCTTGATTTTGTTTTTTTGTATCTCGTGCTTCGCTCTCTGCATTTTTAAGTTGAAGTTCGAGTGTTGCTGTAGCTTTTTTGAGTGCTATTTCTTCAGCTTCTTGTTTTACAATCTCAAGCTCCTTTTTATGCTTTTCATTTATCTCAGCAAGGAGTTGATCTTCTATCTGATGTCGAAGAGCTTGGCTGATCTCTACCTTTTTTCCGCAACTAGGACAGATGAGAGTATTCATGGAATAGGATATATCTGTACCATAATACTCCAATGCATCCTTATCTGGCAAGTATTTGTTTGACAACTAGTAAGTTGCTTGCTACGATCATTTTACTTATGAAGAGTCTTTTAAGAAATACTGTTATTCATACATTAGCTTTGTTTTTATTACCTAAAATTATTCCTGGCGTTTTGATCTATGGAGGAATCGGTACTCTTCTTCTAGGAGGATTTGTTCTTACGCTTATGAATTTTATACTTAAGCCCATATTGAATATTATTTCCTTCCCTTTTCATCTTATTACTCTTGGACTGTTTTCTGTTATAACCAACTCCTTCCTTCTCTATTTGTTGACAATTTTTGTTCCTGGTATAATTATCAGATCATTTTCGTATCCGAGAACTGAATGGCTGGGGTTTGTTATCCCATCTATTTCATTTAATACATTCTTTGCTTTTGTAATAACAGCAGTAGTACTTGCTGCGTTGCTAGGAGGAATAAAATGGCTTATCGAGAAATAAATCAGCCTCAGATTGTTTGCCTTGGTGGTGGCATTGGCACAGTAAATTTAATTAAAGGTCTCAAATCTTTTACTAAGCAGATTACAGCTGTTGTTTCGATAGCGGATGATGGTGGATCTGCAGGAAGATTAAGAAGGAAATACAATATTTTCCCTCCAGGAGACATTGTCTCATGCATGGCTGCCCTTTCAAATGATAAAACGGAATTTATTGAGAGACTTCTTACTTATCGTTTTCCCGGTGATCGATATGGAAGTGATAATGATCTTGCAGGTCACAAACTGGGAAATTTAATTATGGTTGCAGCTCGCGATATTACTGGATCCTTTGATACTGCAATTGAAAAAATTCAACAACTATTTGCAATTTCGGGTAACATATACCCTGCTACTGAAGAAGTAGTTTCAATTTCAGCAACGACAATTGAAGGAATTGAAGTACACGGCGAAGAAGCAATAGATCTGGGCAAATACGCTGGAAAAAGAGTTCTTGAGTCTATTAGGCTAAATCCTCAGTATCCGCGAATACACAGGAAAGTAATTAAGGCACTCAGTAATGCCGATCTAATTATAGCCGGTCCTGGAGATTTATATACAACCATTTTACCTGTTTTAATCATTCCCGAAATCTCTGATTTTCTTAAGAAAACGAACACAAAAAAGTTTTTTATTATAAATGTAGCTAACAAACCTTTTGAAACGACTGGTTATTCTGTTTCTGACTTTGTTCGTGCTGTAGAGAAACATCTGGGAACATTTCCTTTTGACTCGATCATTGTTAATAACAATTACTCCACTCCAATTCCCAATCTATACCATTATGCATACGTACAATATACACCAAAAGATGAGTTATATCTGAAAAATAGATATCAGATCCTGAAAGAAGATCTTGTTAATGAAGAATTTCCTTTATATCATGATTCAGAAAAGCTTGCAGAATTAGTGCTAAAAAATATATAATAAGCTGTGTTTTTACAAATACTACAAGTATTGCAAATAATTGTTGCTGTGTTATTGATCATAACTATCCTACTTCAATCGCAAGGAGGAGGACTTTCTCCTGTATTTGGTGGTGGAGGAGAAATGTATCGCAGTAAACATTCAGTTGAAAAATTTTTAATCTATGCTACTGCAATTTTGGCTGTGCTTCTTGGTATTATCTCAGTTGCTCTTCTTCTTCCCCGATAAAAAACTATGGCTATAATAAGGAGGCGTTTATTAATTTGGCTTATAAAAGCCTATTTAAAAAAATGGGGAAAAGGTCTTTTTCTTTCCTTTTTGGCAGGATTTTTAATTTTTGTTCTACTTCTTACAATAGGGCGTTACTTTTCTAATTTACTTCCCAAGCCCAAAGAAAGAATAGGTGTAGTTGGAGCGTATCAACTAGATAATCTTCCTTATCAGTTTACATCGCAACTTTCACGTGGGCTTACAAGAGTTGATGACAATGGTATTGTTAAACCTGATGTTGCCAAATCATGGGAAATTAAAGATGGAGGAAAAACTTATGTTTTTTATCTTCAAAAAAATCTAACATTTTCCGATGGAGAAAAAGTAACCTCTGATAAGATTAACTACAAATTTGAGGACGTGAAGGTTGAGAGACCAGATAATTATACTATAGTTTATAAACTTAAAGATGCGTACTCGCCTTTTCTTGTGACAGTATCACGTCCAATTTTTAGAAAAGGACTTATTGGGATAAGTAATATAAAGGTTACACATATTGAACTAAATGGTGAGTTTATCTCGTCACTTACTCTTAAGTCGACAGAAAAAAAACTTAAAAATCAAACATATATCTTTTACCCTAATCAAGAAGCTGTAAAAATGGCATTCCTACTTGGTGAGACCACAAAGATAACTGATATTACCGATCCATTCATCCATAATTCTTCTTTGATCTCTTATCCCAATGCGAAATCAACACGACACACCAACTACAATAGGCTTGTTACTCTTTTTTACAATACATCTGATAGCATTTTGTCAGAACCAAAACTTCGTCGAGGTTTGACATTCGCACTACCAAATTCATTTGATGCAGGTGAGAGAGCATACCTTCCCTACTCTCCAAAATCTTATTATTTTAATCGTGATGTAGAAAAACCAGTACAGGATCTTGAACATGCCAGATTATTGATAGACGCTATAAAAAATACGTCATCTGTAAGCGGCGATCTAAAAATTACTATTAAAACGCTTAAGCGTTATAAAAATGATGCTAAGCTTATTGCAGATATTTGGAAAACTCTTGGTGTACAAACAAAAATTGAGGAAGTTTCATCAGTTCCTGAATCTTTTCAAGTATATCTAGGAGATTTTGCTGTACCGAAAGATCCGGATCAATATGTTCTTTGGCATACAAATCAAAAATTTAAAGCCAATATTACCAAACTTAATAATCTGAGAATTGATAAACTTCTTGAAGATGGAAGAAAAACTGTAGATATAAAAAAGAGAAAGAAAATTTATGATGATTTTCAACGATTCCTTTTAGAGGAGTCACCGGCTGCATTTCTTTACTTCCCCACTGTTTATACAATTGTTCGCAATTAGTTTTGAAGAACGTATTTACTTCTTAATTTTCTATGGTAGAAAAGAGCGAATCTGTGTGCTTCATCACGAATACGCATAATAAGCTTTAGTGCATCTGAGTTTTTTGGTAGAGAAATTTCTTTAAGTGTTGAGGTAATGATAGTTTCCTCTCGTTTTGCCAGACCTATTACCGGACAAGTAACTGATAGTTCTTGCATTGCTTTTAGAGCTGATGAAATTTGTCCTTTTCCACCATCTACAACAACAAGATCAGGATATTCCCATTGCTTATTTTTAAATCTTCTACTTATTACTTCTTTCATCATTGCAAAATCATTTGGCTTGCCGTCTATCTTCACTCTATATCGTCTGTAAAGAGAACCTTCTTTCTCACCATTGACGAACACTACTTGTGAGCCAGTGGCGTGTTTCCCCTGAATATTGGAAATGTCAAAACACTCAATTTTTGAAAGTTTTTTAATAGAATATCCATGACTATTAAGGATTTCCATGAGTTCGTTTATCTCTTGTGTTCTAATATCTGTTATAAGATTGGGATTGATATGATACTCAAACGGTTGATGAATAGGTTGAGTGATAAGTAAAAGAGCATTAATTTGTTTTTGTAACATATATGCTTCCTCAAAATTTTCAGCTTTGCTTTTTTTATCTCTTTCTCTCTCCAGTTCTTTTATAAGTTTTTTTGAATCGCCTTCAAACATGCGAATGATTCGCTTGATCGTCAATTTGTATGCTTTATAGAGTTTTGGAGAATCATTTACAGGAGGACACGGACAAAGCCCAAGATGAAAATAAAGACATGTTTTTTTGGGGTGATTTAGTACTGAAACAAATGGGAAAATTCGTCTTATTGTCTTAAGAACAAGTCTTACTGCTGAAGAATTTGGAAATGGGCCAAAATACAAAGATTCTGGATCATCCATTCGTCGAGCAAGAAGAAGCGCCGGATATTTTTGATTTATTGTAATTCTAACTAGAGGATATGATTTATTATCAGTAAGTCTGACATTATATTTAGGCTTGTATTTTTTAATATAAAATGCCTCAAGTAAGAGAGATTCTATCTCAGATTCCACAACTGTAATACGAATCAATTCAATTTTTTCTACCAATGTTGCAGTTTTAGGACCAAGCGATGAAGGAGGAGAGGTAAAATACGACGAGACTCGAGCTTTTAAATCTTTTGCCTTGCCAACATAGAGTATTCTCTGATTTTTATCCAGAAAAACGTAAACTCCTGGCTTTGATGGCAATGATGAATAAGATGATCGTGGAAATACCAACTCCAACACCTCCAATAATCTGATTTTTGCTCACTGTTAAAGGTGAAACTTTAATGTTGTGGGAAATTATAGTATCTTTGAGAGCAAATGTAAAAGTATGAGTGTCATGACTTAAAAAAGGTGTCTTATTAAAAGAAAATGTTATCTCTTTTTTACCAAAAGGTGGTAAATTAGGAATCAATATTGATTGTCTTGAAGGTGTAAGTGTCTTTGATGTAATGACTGCTGTCTGTTCCTCAGAAAGTTTTCCACTCATGTTAACTACTTGTATTTTGCCAGTGATTGGTACACCAGATAATACTTTATCCGGAAAAATTGGAACAATCTGAATTTTGGGAATATCTCCTGGAAAGGTGTCTACAAAGGTAATTGTTATGTCCTTCTTCTTTTCATCTCCTGAGTATTTGTATCCTCCAGGGGGTATGGGATATTGACTATCAAGACCTTTTCTTACAAAGGTGAGGTGATCATAATCAAAAACGTCAAAGTAATCTATGCCCCCTGTTGTATTTTCCCAGGTTGGGTCAACCATTATCCATGTTTGTTTTTTGGTGTCGTAGTATTCAGGCCAAGAATGGAGAATATCCTGTACAAGTGAAAGTGGGCGTTGTCGGGGGTTTTCGGTATGAGCATAGCCATTTACTTCACGTGCAGGAATTCCAGCGGCTCTTGCAAGAGCTATAAAAAGATCAGTAAACTCTAAACATACTGCAGATTGAGGTTCAGCTAACGCTTTCAGAGCACCAAGACGGGGTTTGTTCTGAGTTACTCTACTAAAATCATAGTCTAGAGTGCTGACTACGTAATCATAAATAGCACGAGGTGTTTTTAATTTTTTAGCCAATTCTTTAATCGTTGGATTATTTGATTGCCAGAATGCTTTTTCTTTTGTATATAATTTAAAATCATTTTCTGATAGAGGTTCTGCTTTGGGTTTTAAATTTATCTTAGCTCTTCCTCTTACAGTTACATCAACTCGTTGTGAAGGAGCAAGTATGTATTCAGCAAGCCAATTTCCGTCTTTATCTACAGTCACGTTTTCCGGATGAGGATTAATTGCATCTATTACAACTTCTTGATAATTTGTTGTGGGAGGGAGAGCTATTTCTGTTCGTATAGGAAAAACATTCGTGTTCCTCAAATGGTATGTAAGGTTAAATTGATAAATCTGTTCTGTACCAAATGCGATAGAAATCCCTGATTTACCCAACTGCTCTTTTGAAAAAACCAGATTATTATCTTCTTGAAATGGTTTTATATAAGATGGTTGACCAAATGAGGATGGCACTTTAACCTCAGCTGTAAAATTGCTGAATTCTTCAGGATTTGCAATGCCAGGAATATTTATTTCCCAGATTTTACCATCGCGTTTAGCAATGTTGGGAGTATCAAACGAGAGAGTAAAAACAAGTTTTTTATCTTTTCCAACAACTTTCTTTTTAAAGTTAAGTTCTATTTCGTTGCCTGCCTCAGTTTTTGTTATCTTTGGCTCAAGTGGTCCATCAGGATCGGATGCTTTGACATTTGTGATACTTTCAAATCCCACCTGTATTGTATCTGACGAAGCATAATAATCACTGGTTTTATTTGTTAGAGCTACAATAATTTGTACATTTGTTGTACCATTTTCTTGTACAGTGTATGTTACAGCGTATTCTCTATCAAAATATTCTGATGCAAATACGATGTTTGGAGAGAAAAAATATATCAAAAAAATAAATAAAAACAGGAAAATTTTTTTCATCGATTCTTCTTTCTCTAATTTTATTAAAAATATGCAAAATTGACTAGCTAAGGATACGTTTTAAAAAACGTCCTGTATGAGATAGAGGATTTTGAGCAATTTGATGTGGTGTACCTGTGGCAACAATCTCTCCTCCCTTTTCTCCTCCTTCTGGGCCCAGATCAATTACATAATCAGCATTTTTGATTACTTCAAGATTATGTTCAATTACAATAACAGTATTTCCTTGATCTACAAGTCTTCGAAGTACAAATAAAAGTTTCTCCAGATCTGCAAAATGGAGACCTGTAGTAGGTTCATCAAGAAGATAAAGCGCGTCTCTTCCTCTTTTTGAAAGTTCGGAGGCTAACTTTACACGTTGTGCTTCTCCACCTGATAAAGTTGGAGCTGGCTGACCTAGCTCAATATAGGAAAGTCCAACATCAATAAGTGTTTGCAGTTTGTGTGCAAGACCTGGAACAAAAGAAAAAAATTCAAATGCTTCTTGAACACTCATATCTAATACATCAGCTATATTTTTACCATTAAATAAAATTTCCAATGCTTCATTGTTGTATTGCTTTCCTTGACAAACTTCACAGGTGATATATATATCAGGAAGAAACTGCATCTCAATTTTAATTTGTCCTTCTCCCTCGCAGGCTTCACATCTTCCTCCCTTAACATTAAAAGAGAATCTTCCTGGTCCGTATCCTCGAAGACGAGCTTCTTTGGTTTGAGAAAAAATATCTCTTATATAGGTAAACGCACCAGTGTATGTTGCAGGATTACTTCGAGGGGTTCTACCGATGGGTGATTGATCAATTAAAAATACATTCTTTATTTGTTCATATCCCAGAAGATCAATAAATTTTCCTGGTTTTTGCCTATGATAAGGATTTTGAATCTGCATGAGTGCATGATAAAGAATGTCGTTAATTAAAGTCGATTTACCGCTTCCAGATACTCCAGTCACCACAATAAGCTTACGCAGTGGAAATTTAACCGTAACATTTTTAAGGTTGTGTTCAGATGCACCAACGAGCGTTAAGTATGATTCCTGTATATTATCTTGAGTATTTTTATTTATTCTAATAACTTTTTTTTTGGATAAATATTGTCCTGTCAATGAGTTAGGGTTGTTTTTTATTTCATCATATGTTCCTTGTGCAACAATTTCTCCTCCAAATGCCCCCGCTCCTGGTCCAAAGTCAAATATATAATCGGATGCGGCCATTGTATCTTCATCATGTTCAACAACGATTACAGTATTTCCTAAATCACGCAGTCTTTTTAAAGTCTCAATTAGTTTCTCATTATCTCTCTGATGTAATCCTATTGATGGTTCATCAAGAACATAGAGCACTCCTGTAAGCCCACTTCCTATTTGAGATGCTAATCTAATTCGTTGTGCTTCTCCACCTGCAAGTGTTGAGGCGCTACGAGAAAGAGTTAAGTATTCCAACCCAACGTCCTTGAGGAATTTTATGCGCTGTATTATCTCTCTTAAAATTAGCTTACCTATTTCTTTTTCACGAGCTGAGAGATGTTCAGGAAGGGTTTCAAAAAAATCTAAAACATCCCCTATTGACATATCACTTACATCAACAATTGATTTGCCTTTAATAGTAACTGATAGTGCTTCTTTCTTAAGTCGTGCTCCCTGACATGAAGGACAAAGATCATAGCGCATGAATTTTTCGATCTGACCTTTTACATAATCAGATTCTGACTCTGCGTATCTTCTCCTTAGTTCAAAAGCAATTCCTCTAAATGGTTCACTAATTACCGTTTGACTTCCCCATCTATTTTCTCCTCTGACTCGGTATTCTCTTTCTCCTGTTCCATAAATAAGTAAGTTTTTTTGTTCTGCTGTTAACTCACCAATTTTTTTGTCAAGAGGTATAGAATTTTCCTGACAAAATGTCCTAAAAGTCCTTGAGAACCATGTGTCGTTTGTTCCGAGATTAAAAAATGGCAAAATTCCACCTTCATTAATGGTGAGATTGTTATTAAAAATTAAATCTTTATCAACTACAAGAACTCTCCCTATCCCTGCACATTCAGGACATGCTCCATGAGGTGTATTAAAAGAAAAAATTCGTGGTTCAATCTCTGGAATTGATATATTGCATACAGGACAAGCAAATTTTTCTGAAAAGAGATGATCTTCCATTTCTTTGGGGAACTCAGGAAGATCAAAAGTAGAGTCTTTAATAATACTCACAATCATTTCACCATTTCCAAATTGCAGCGCTTGTTCGATATCAGTCGCCACACGAACTCGATCAGTATCTTTTGCTATAACAAGGCTGTCGATTACTAACTCAATGGAATGTTTGTTCGTTTTGATTAGTACTATTTGATCATCAAGAGAATATACTTTTCCATCAATTCTGACTTTACGGAATCCTCTTTTTTTAAGTGATGTGAAAAGTTCTGTGTACTCTCCTTTCCTATCTTTTACTAGAGGTGCTAAAATCAGAACGCGAACGAAGGGTCTGGCTCCATCCTGCATTTTAAGTATCGTTTCCGTAATTTGTTCTTTTGATTGTCTTGCAATTTCTCTCCCACAATTTGGACAATGAGGATTACCAACACGAGCAAATAGAAGACGCATGTAATCATATATTTCAGTCACTGTTCCCACAGTTGATCGCGGATTATGGGATGTAGATTTTTGGTCAATGGATATAGCTGGGGATAATCCTTCTATAAGATCAACATCCGGCTTTTTCATAGTGCCAAGAAACTGTCTAGCATAAGAAGATAAGCTCTCAACGTAGCGGCGTTGTCCTTCAGCGTAGATTGTGTCAAATGCAAGAGAGGACTTTCCACTCCCTGAAAGTCCAGTTAGAACAATTAGTTTATTTTTAGGAATTTCAAGATCAATATTCTTAAGATTGTGTTCTCTTGCCCCTTTAATAGTTATTTTGTCCATAAAACTCGAAAATCAACCTAGAATAAATCCTTGGATATCTTCAGGTTCTAATCTTTATTCTGCGATCAAACATTATATGCAATGGAAGATAAGAAAGCAATGAGGGTTTAAACGGGTGAGCCGTGCAGGATTCGAACCTGCGACCAAGAGCTTAAAAGGCTCCTGCTCTACCGCTGAGCTAACGGCCCATTCTAATTAATAGATTATACCAATCTTAGATGCATCTTGACAAGCAAAAGGAAGAAGAATAGACTACTGATGAGATCTTGATTTTGTTGTTCTACCTCGCATCGAGTTGCATAAAAACAATTAAAGAAAGGAGGTGATTATATGAGAAATACCATAGGAGATTCTCTCCTAGACTCTATTCGTGAAGGATTTTATTCCGCTGCCTCTTTTCTCCCGAATTTTCTTACAGGACTTATTATTCTTCTTATTGGTATTATCGCAGGGTCGATAGTTAAAAGAATAGTCAAAGAGCTTTTTGATCGTCTTAATCTTGAGTCATATTTGCATAAATATGGTGTTCCAGAAGGGAAAAAGGAGTACAGCTGGGCTAATATATTTGGTGAGGTTGCTCGTTGGTTTGTGATAATTATTTTCTTGATTCCAACAGCTGATGTGTGGAATCTTCCACAGATAATAGTTGTTCTTAATTCCTTCTTACTTTATCTTCCTAATGTATTTGTGGCAGCGATTATCGGCATTGTTGGTTTTGCTTTTGCGAGCATAGCACATGACGTAGTCCTGGGAGCAAGTAGAGGGATATCACCTGAGGCATCAAGATTGATAGCATCTATCACCAGATGGGCAATTATTGTTTTTATTATTCTCGCTGTTCTCACACAGCTTGGTGTAGCAGCTGATCTCATTAGAATTCTTTTTACAGGATTTGTTGCGATGGTTGCTATAGCAGGCGGAATTGCTTTTGGACTTGGAGGTCAAGATAGTGCTCGAGCTATCCTTGAAGCACTGCGTAGAAAACTGAAATAAGTTGTTTTCAATTTCAGTTTTCGGTATAATTTATCAGACCGTTTCGAAAGAGACGGTCTGATTTGTATTTTTGTCTAAAAAGTTCATTTGCCCCGTTCGTCTAGTGGCCTAGGACACCTGGTTTTCAGCCAGGTAATCAGGGGTTCGAATCCCCTACGGGGTACTTTTTATTAAAACGCATCCTCTGCAGAAATAAAAAATTAACACCTTTAAATTTATCTCAATAAATTCATTTACATATTTCTTTCTCTAGTTTTATTATAGATTGAAAAAATAAGAGTAATATTTATTAAACTATGAAAGAACTGATTAATTCGTTTGGGAAATTTTCAGCAATAAATGATGGCTCTATATGGATTATTAATGGGTTACTTTTTATCTCGATTATCTTAATGCTGATAACAATAGCCGCATAAAAATTTTAAATTTTTTTTAAAAA
>FWPU01007727.1_pt1 | contig 19372 bp, 17 predicted proteins | sample 2228361 | NCBI WGS metagenome assembly FWPU01 (sample SAMEA103939777, study PRJEB20133) | metagenome
GAGGCACAGAGGAGGACAGAGAAAGAGATAGAAAAGCTTGCCCGTTCACAAAAAGCGCTTAGTGAACAAGTTGGTGGATTGACTCATACCATTGGTTATCGTCTTGAAGACGAAGCGATAAAGTCACTTCCTAACCTTCTTTCAAGGGATTTTGGTGTTGAGGTGATAGGGAAATTGAGAAGAGATTTCATAGAGATATCGCCGGGTCAATATATTGAGGCTAACATAATAGGTTCAGCTAAGAAGGATGGGAAGGAGTATATAATCATAGGTGAGGCAAAGTCACAACTTAAGAAAAAAGATGTTGACGCTTTCATAAAGAAAGCTGAAAAGATAAAAAGATACATCGCAAAGGAGCAGATTCAAGTTCTGGTCACTTTTCAAACCTCGCCACAAGTTAAAAATTATGCAATTGAAAAAGGAATTAAACTCTACTTCTCCTACGAAATTTGAACTTTTTCTAAAAATTTATGGGGAAATAAAACATGAATCTTGCAGTTATAGGAACTGGCTATGTTGGACTTGTAACCGGTGCCTGTTTTGCTGAAACTGGGAATAATGTAATATGTATTGATATCGATGAATCAAAAATTAATAAACTGAAAAAGGGAATAATTCCAATTTATGAGCCTGGGCTTGAAGAACTTGTGCGAAAAAATCTTTCAGCTGGCAGATTAAAATTTACAACTGAACTTGAATACGCAGTTAAAAATTCCGATATAATTTTTCTTTGTCTCCCAACACCATCTGGAAAGGATGGAAATGTAGATTTAAGCATTCTTTTTAATGTTGTTAAAAACATCGGAAAAATTCTAAAAGATGAAGCAAAGAAATCTGAATCGCCGATCAGGAAAATCATCGTAAGTAAATCAACTGTCCCGGTTGGAACTGCCGATGAAATAAAAGAACTCCTTAAAAAGGAACTTGAAAAGTTTAAGGATAATTTGAAGTTCGATGTCGTTTCAAACCCGGAATTCTTAAAAGAAGGAAACGCAGTTCAAGATTTTATGTTTCCAGATCGCATTGTAATTGGTTTAAACAATGATGAAAGTGAGCAAGTGATGCGAGAACTTTATGAAACTTTCGTTAGAACTGGTGCTCCGATACTTGTTATGGACACTCGAAGCGCAGAAATGGTAAAATATGCTGCGAACGCTTTTCTTGCTATGAGAATTTCATTTATGAACGAGATCGCAAATCTTTGTGAAAAACTTGGCGCAGATGTTGAGAAAGTAAGGATATCAATTGGTTATGATAATAGAATTGGTCCGAAATTTTTGTTCCCAGGCGTTGGTTGGGGTGGAAGTTGCTTTCCAAAGGATATAAGAGCATTGATAAAAATGGGAGAGGGGAATGGTGTCGAACTCAAAATAGTTAAATCCGTTTACGAAGTAAATGAAAGGCAGAGAAAAGTTATAGTTAAAAAGATAAAGAAACATTTTGGGAAAGAACTGAAGGATAAAAAAATCACGATCTGGGGACTTTCCTTTAAACCTAAAACCGACGATATGAGAGAAGCACCGTCAATTACCATTATAAACGAACTTTTGAAACTTGGAGCTAAAGTAGTTGCATTTGATCCTGTGGCGATTCCAAATGCTAAGAAAATTTTCGGAGACAAAGTAAAATTCGCAAAAAATCAATATGATGCCCTTAAATCTGCATCTGCATTGGTTCTGGTGACCGAGTGGCAGGAATTTCGTGAGCTTGATTTCAATTACATGAAAACTTTAATGAAAACACCAGTCATATTCGACGGGAGAAATATCTACGACCCCAACAAACTTAGAAAACTTGGCTTTGTATATTACGGAATCGGAAGAATTTAAAAATATCGATATTTTATTCGCAAGAAAAGAAACCTCATCGGGTGAAAGGCTGATAACAAAATGTGCTTGCATATACACTGATATTAATAACAAAAAATAATTCAACAATTTTGCCGTTTAAATTTACAAGAATTGAAGAAATATCTGATTTAATTTTGATTGAGCCTGTCGTTTTTGAGGATAACAGAGGTTTTTTTATGGAGACATATAGTTACAGGGAATTTGAAAAGGTGGGAATAAAGGAAAAATTTGTTCAGGATAATCATTCGAGTTCTTCCAAAGGTATTTTGCGAGGGCTTCATTTTCAAATCGAGCCATTTGCACAGTCGAAACTCGTAAGATGTATAAGGGGTGAAATTTTTGATGTCGCTGTTGATATAAGGGGAAATTCACCTACGTTTAAAAAATGGTATGGCTTGATCCTATCTGAAGAAAACAAAAAAATTCTTTACATTCCAAAGGGTTTTGTCCACGGTTTTCTAGTTTTATCTGATATCGCTGAGGTTGAATATAAAGTTGACAATTTTTATTCGCCTCAGCACGAACGAGGCATAATCTGGAATGATCCAGAACTTAAAATCGAATGGCCGATTCAAAATCCGATATTATCAGAAAAAGATAAAAAATTTCCAACACTTGAGGAATTTCTTAAAGCTAAAATTAGCTTGTAACCTTTACCTTACATGTTTTTTAAAAAGCTTGCTCCTCTTGCTAATCCCTTTCTTGAGTGCGCATGCTCAGTTTAATGAAACGATGCCAACTGATTATTGGGTTTATGATATAATCGATCAGCTCAAACTTCGGGGCTTTTTCAGAACCCTTCCACAAGGTGCTGAACCTTACACGAGAGCTGAAATAGCCAAGTTAATTTTAACTGAAAGAGACAGCGCTAAAAACGAATTTGAAAAATCGCTATTTGAAAAGTTATCTCAAGAGTTTAAATACGAAATTGAATCTTTATCTGACACTTCACATAATTTTTCATTTCGACCTGGAGTTACACTTTCTGAGTATTACTCAAACATTGGGCGTAATTTTAGATTTAGGGGTAGGGGATATATATCTTTTTACTACCGGGACAAAGTTTTGATTTATAACAATTCGTTTACAGATCAAAACTTGCTTGATGATACAACTTACACAGGCAATAGATTTAGAGGCTTTTTCGCTGGATACACCGAACAAAGTTTTGTAAAGTTAACATCCGGTGGTCTATCGCTTAAATTTGGTCGTGACTATGCTAAATGGGGTTACGGTAGAGGCGGAAATCTTTTGATATCTGATTACGCGATTCCATACGATATGCTTCAACTTGAGGTCAATTTAAGAAGATTAAAATACACATGGTTTGTATCACAACTTGAGCCAAGGTCAGATACAAGCAGGTACCTTATTGCCCACAGGCTTGAATTTAACATAGGCGATAAATTTTATCTCGGTGTTGCTCAGGCTGTTCTCTATGGGAGTAAAAGCTTTGATTTTTCGTTTTCGAATCCATTTGCCTTCTATTACGAGTTTCAGGTAAATGAAAATAAATCGGCTAATCCGTTTATATATTTTGATGCGAGCTTTTATCCGATGAAAAATTTAAATTTTTATGGCGAATTTTTGATCGACGATTGGCAAATCAGCAGAAAAATTCAGGGTGAACTCGAACCAAATGCATATGGTTTTATCTTTGGATTTAAAATCGGCGATGTCGGTTTCATTGGGAGCAACATTCAAGCTGAGTATACACAGGTCAGAAATAGAACTTATAACGCAATTAGGGATTATGAGAAATTTCTTCGATTCAAGCGACCTATCGCTCATCCGCTTGGGAATGATTTTCAATCACTTGAAATCTGGATATCGCAATGGTTTTTGGATAAGTTTCAGGTGACATTAAATTACAAATTTATCGAGCATGGTGAAGGCGGAATTGAAAAACCATTTGATAAGCCTTGGATGGACACGACAAAGTATTCACCCGCAACTGGATACCATGAAAAATTTCCATATGGAGTGGTTGAAGCAAGCCATACAATTAGAACAAAAATTTTTTATTTTGTGAATAGCAAATTAAATTTTAATCTTGAAATCTCTTTTTCCCAATATAAAAATTATCGAAATAGGGAAGGCGAAAGAAAAAAGGAGTTTTTGCTCAGGCTTTGGTTCTTCTATAACATTTTTAAACTACTTTAATTTTTTAAATCACACCTCAATAGAATCAAAACACAAAAAGAATTGAAAATTGGCTCACGTTGTCATAACAGGTGGAGCTGGATTTATTGGTTCCCATTTATGTGATAGATTCATTTCCGAAGGTGATTATGTTATATGCCTTGATAATTTAATAACCGGTAATCTCGATAACATTGCGCATTTATTTGGTCATCCAAAGTTCAAATTCATAAAATACGATGTAACGGAATTTCTCTACGTCCCTGGTGAAGTTAATTTCATACTTCATTTTGCGTCTCCCGCAAGCCCTATGGATTATGTGAAATATCCAATTCAAACTCTAAAAGTTGGCGCCCTTGGAACTCACAAGGCGCTTGGACTTGCAAAAGCAAAAGGCGCGAGATTTTTGTTAGCATCGACAAGTGAAGTTTACGGTGATCCGCTTGTTCATCCTCAAAACGAGGAATACTGGGGGAATGTTAATCCAATCGGGATTCGCGGTGTTTATGACGAGGCAAAAAGATTTGCTGAAGCTATGACAATGGCCTATCACAGATATCACAAACTTGACACAAGAATTGCAAGGATTTTCAATACATACGGACCTAGGATGAGAATTGACGATGGCAGAGTAATCCCTACATTTATGACACAAGCAATTAAAGGGATGGATATAACTGTTTTCGGTGATGGAAGCCAAACAAGAAGCATTTGTTATATTGACGATCTTGTCGATGGGATTTTCAAACTTTTAATGTGTGATTACGTATATCCGGTAAACCTCGGAAATCCAGATGAGGTCACGATTTTACAACTTGCTCAAGAAATCAAGGAGCTAACCGGAAGTAAAAGTAAAATTGTTTTTAAGCCACTCCCACCTGATGATCCGAAGGTGAGAAGACCAGATATAACAAAAGCAAGAGAAATCCTCGGATGGGAACCTAAAGTTCCAAGAAGTGAGGGGTTAAAAAGGACGCTTGAATATTTTAAACAGAAACTTGGTATTGTAGATTGAAAAAAATATTGGATAGCGAAAAAATTGTTCATCTTCTTGCAGGAAGCAAAAGGTATATCACGATAATTCCATATGAAGATTTTAAGGGGATAAAGAAAAATATTAAGAATTTTCAAAAGTTAGCGCTTGATGAGAAAGCAAAAAATTATGAACTTAGGTTTAGTGAAGATGTTGTGCTTCAACTTCTTGAGATATATTCGGGTGATGTTGAAAAAATTTATCTTTTTTTGAAAACTCTTGATGTTTTAAAGGTCAAGCCGATTTCCGAGGAGAGCGAAAAGTTAACTTTAAGCATTTATAGAATCAAACTCGGGGAATTGTTTATATGGTATCGAGTAAGCCATAGATTTAAATTAGTAACGATTTTGCTCGTTGAACCTTAGTACAACCACCATCGCATGCTTAATTGGGGGCTTCTATAAGTTACTTTCCTACCTAAAAACAAATTGTGGGGTGACCATCCATGCGTAGATGGAATGGTTGGGGTGAAGAGGGGATATTTTACCCGATTTCAAACAAGGCAAAAGAGTTTTTGAAAAGAGTACTTGGACCTGGTATCCAACCCAGAGATGTATCTTTAAGTGAAGTTGTGTCCCAAGCACCGCCTTCCTGTCTTCCATCTCATCCTCTGGTGACTACTGATCCCGAGCAAAGAGTGCGCCATGCTTTAGGGCAAGGCTTTCCAGATTGGATCGAAGCACGAAGTGGTAACATACCTGCCTTTCCAGATGGCGTGGCCTTTCCAAGCTCAAACGAAGAAGTGCAAGAGCTGATTAGATATGCTAAATCGGTAGGAGCCTACTTGATTCCATACGGTGGAGGAACCAGCGTGGTAGGTCACCTAAGAGTACTTCCGGGAAGTGAACCTGTGTTGTCTGTGGATCTTCAGCGGATGAATCAGCTGATACGTTTCGATGAAGAAAGTCATTTGGCAACTTTTGGTGCTGGGATAAAGGGACCAGATCTTGAAGCTGCCTTAAGAGTTCATGGATTTACACTTGGGCATTATCCTCAATCTTTTGAATATTCAACTCTTGGGGGATGGGTGGCCACCCGATCGGTTGGCTTACAATCTCTTTGGTATGGACGAATAGATGAACTTTTCATCGGGGGCAGATTAGAGGCTCCGGCTGGAACATTGTTACTTCCGCCATTTCCAGCATCAGCAGCTGGTCCTGACCTAAGACAGGTGATTCTTGGCTCTGAAGGTCGACTTGGCATCCTAACCGAAGTTACTGTCCGCGTTCGTCCTCTTCCTGAAGTTGAGTCCTTTGTTGCTATTTTCTTTCCTTCTTTTGACGAGGGGTTAAAAGCTTCTAAAGAGATAGCTCAATTTGGAATAGCTCTCTCTATGATTCGCTTAAGTTCACCTGAAGAAACAACTGTAACTTTAACATTAGCTGAACACGAACAAGCAATACAAATTTTGGAAAGTTGGTTGTCTTTGCGCGGTGCTGGTGAAAATAAATGTTTGCTAATAATTGGTGCGTCTGGCTCTAAGAATACGGTAAAGCATAACTTGCGTCAGGCTTTAAGTATAGCAAGACAATACCGTGGAATTTATGCGGGTCATAAATTTGCTCGCGAATGGATCAAGAATCGCTTTCGTTCGCCTTATATAAGGAATACATTATGGGAGCTTGGTTATGCTGTCGACACATTAGAAACAGCTGGGACATGGACGCAAGTACCTCGGCTTATTCAATCAATTGAACATGCGCTTCGCCACGGGCTTGAAGACATAGGGGAAAAAGTTTATGATTCAATTTATTATAAAGTTTACAGACGTTTATATTCAAACCTGAGAAATTTATATCAAGAGATTCACTCATTGGAACTTTAAAAACTATGTTTTACATTCCCTGCATGTTAAAAATATTGGGTTATTTTAAGTTATTTTAGATTACCTACATCAATAAACAAGATAAATACTTGGTATGAGTAAGATTTTATTTTTATGCACCCCCATAATTCTTTTATTAACATTTTGTAGCTGTAAATCAAATTCAATTAAACCAGTTGACAAAGACACAACAGCAATTGCTGGTTGGGAACTTGTCTGGTCTGATGAATTTAATTACGAAGGTTATCCAAACCCTCAAAAATGGGGTTATGATATTGGTGATCACGGCTGGGGTAACAATGAAAAACAATATTATTCAGCACGACTCGAAAACGCAAGAGTTGAAAATGGTAAATTAATTATTGAGGCACTTAGAGACTTCTGGAACAATAAAGAATACACCTCCGCACGGCTTGTTACGAGAGGTAAAGGAGATTGGACATATGGTCGTTTTGAGATTAGAGCCAAACTTCCAAAAGGTAGGGGAACATGGCCTGCTATATGGATGCTTCCTACAGTATGGAATTTAGGGAACGGAAGCTGGCCTGATAATGGAGAAATCGATATTATGGAACACGTTGGTTACGATCAGGGAATAATTCATGCATCAATACATTGCAATAAATATAATTGGAGAATTGGGACTCAGAAAACCGCCACGATAAAAATACCCGATTGTTCTGAGAATTTTCATAACTATATTCTGGAGTGGGATAAAGATCAATTAAAAATATTCGTCGATGACAAACATTATTTTACATTCAAAAATGAAAATAAGGGTTGGGAATATTGGCCTTTCTTTAAAGATTTTTATCTAATTCTCAATATCGCAATTGGTGGCAACTGGGGTGGTGCTCAGGGCATTGACAATTCAATTTTCCCACAAAGAATGGAAATCGAATATGTGAGAGTTTATAAAAAATTGAATAAAATTTATAAACGAAATCATTAATATTGAAGGCAAATAAATTGTTGATGAGTCAAAAGTTGACGTTCACATGGGTATTATTAAATATCGCAAAAAAATGTTGTCACGGCAAAACTTAAAACCCAGCTCTTAATTTAGTAAAAATTTCTTTTTTGCTGGAGCCGTTTTTCAAAAATCGCAATTATTTTTATTATAAAGGTGAATCAAGAAGGTTAAAAATAATCAAAAAATCCCAATTTTTGGTTGCTGGTTTTTAATATGGAAAAAACTTACCAAACAGGATAAATTTAATGAAAAAGATAAAAAGCCGTAAGAACATAATGACTCTTATGTAAACTTCAATATTTCCCATCTTCCCTTCCAGATAATCCGCCCTACAAAAAAATGAACATTAAACCTCCTCTAATGCTTACTGCTTGCATTTCTCATTCTTTGTGTTTAAATTTTAGATAGGAACTTTGATGTGTTGTCTGCATGTTAAAAATATTTGGAAATTTCACTAAATAAACTTGTTCTTTGACATTTGGGGGTGACGTGGTTTCGACGGGAGCCACGGGCATTTAAAACTGCACGCCGTGCTTTCGCCGTGTGCACGTAAAACAAACGGCAAAAAATAAGTGCCAACTATTCATATGCTTTGGCTGCCTAATTAATAAAAGGTAGCCCGTCCTTTATGGCTCGTGCCTGTCCGGGCCATAAATGGGCGTGGATAATGACAGGCTCCTATTATGCTTCGTTCTCAGGGAAGCCAATAGGATAAAAAACCTGAGATAGTCCTGTTGTGGGTGCCTATCCCCTAACAACGGGATGAAATTCAAAAGATAAGCTAAGCGTGTAGATGTTTTAAATGTCTGGCTCTCGGACCCGGGTTCGACTCCCGGCACCTCCACTAATTAAAAATTAATCCCTGCCTTTCTGTTAACCCCTGACCAAATCAATCTGTAGCGTATCTTTCCTCCTGTTTGAATTTTACTAACCCTATCTTCCCACCTTGTTATTAAATCCCTCTCTAACTCGAACGCCCAACTCGTCAACTTGTAAAGTTCATCCTTCCCAATTATACCATTTAAGTATTTTAGACGTACTTCCCTTTCTCTTTTAATGATTTCACTTTGCAAAGCCTCACGTTCTTGAGAAAACTCATCTATTAGTTCCTCATACACAAGTTGAAACTTTCGATGAAATCTTTCAGCGTACCACCAATATGACTCCGGGTCATATTTATTTGTTGCAACCGCGTAATTTAAATTTGGAAAGCCAGAGACTAAATAAACAGGCTTAAAAATGCTTAGACAAGGTAACGATGTTCCTGTAATCCAATGAACTTGCAAATCCTTATATAGTTCAGAAATTTGCGACGACGCGGTTTGCGAAGGTCTTAATAATCCACCATAATGCATGCAAACATCGCGCATCGAGCCTTTCGTAGGAGAGACATGAGTGAATTTTTTACCCTCCAATGTGGTAGAACTTAAAACCTTTATCATGTAGATAAGATCAATATCGTTCCTGCCAAGACTTGCCCTTGTAAATTTACACCGTTCAGATCCATGTGCAAAAAATGTAAAAAATCTATCTGAGAATCTTTTGGCAAAATTAACTCTATATCCTAGTTTGTTTAATTGACTTATTTTCACATAACATTTGTCCCAGTCATCGCTAATGGTTAATCTATTTGAAATTAAATAATTCCTTGCCCTTTTGGCAACCCAATTATTTCCAGCAGTTTCAACTACATATGCCTCAGTTGGATCAGCAACTATAAACGAGTTATCATAGAACAACTTGCGTTCATAACTTCCACTCCCGCCCTGTCCAAATTTTTCAATAATTTCAGTTATAAGCTCAACAGCTTCAATTGCTGAAGACTTAAACATCAATGCCAGTCTTATTATGTCCATCCCGAGGATGCCGGGCTTTTTATTCAGTCTTTTAGTAAAAACAGCTGTATTACCAATTACAAGTCCATGCTCATTTGCTCCCATTTCCGCTCCCCAAATCCACCATGGTCTAGATAACAAAACCGTATTTATTCGATTGATCTTTTTCAAACTGTTAATTTTAGAAATTTCAATTTCAACGTAAGTTAATTTGATCCTATCACCTTGAAACTCCCCACCTTCGATGAATTCAACGATTTGCGCTTCATTTGGGTCGCGATCGCTGTTTTTGGCAAAAATAAATATTCCTTCCTTGGTATTGGCAGGTCCTACTATAAGAATATCACACATTGATACTCTCCACCGTCGATTTTCTTTGTCTCCTTTTCAGCGTTTAAATTCCTCTTTGGTAAATTGAAACCTTTTAACTTATATTTAAATTTATTGAAGAGTCTAAGTTTAAATTCCTCTTTGGTAAATTGAAACAAGAAGCGTAGTGCCACCTATAATTGCAAGTTGTTTGTTTAAATTCCTCTTTGGTAAATTGAAACAAGTTTCAGCAAAAGGAGAATACTATTTTTATTACCAGTTTAAATTCCTCTTTGGTAAATTGAAACTCTTAAACTTAACAACATGAGGCTCAACCACAACATGGTTTAAATTCCTCTTTGGTAAATTGAAACGCACCTTCAGGCGTAGCCCAAGCAGACCTGAAAGCTCGTTTAAATTCCTCTTTGGTAAATTGAAACGTAGATAAAGCACCTACTATAGTTGCATTTATCCCGTTTAAATTCCTCTTTGGTAAATTGAGACTTTATTCATTAGATAACTGTGTTAGGTTGGAAGTGGTTTAAATTCCTCTTTGGTAAATTGAAACAACAATAATTTCATCTACAATATCCCATTTTCCTTCTGTTTAAATTCCTCTTTGGTAAATTGAAACTCCAGAAGAATCAGCTGCAGCTAAAATTATAAAATCGTTTAAATTCCTCTTTGGTAAATTGAAACACTGAAAATGTGTAATTTTCCGAACTTAATCTTAACTGTTTAAATTCCTCTTTGGTAAATTGAAACGTCTATTTCATATTTTTGAGCGACTTTTTGAGCAATGTTTAAATTCCTCTTTGGTAAATTGAAACCCGTTCTGAATTTTATTTATTTTCTTTAAAAATTCAAGTCAAAAATAAAAGGAGTTGCGTCAAACCTACAGCCTTGCAATTAATTTCAAACCCAATTGTCAAAGAACTAAATTTTAAATAACTCTATCAGTAGGATCTTTCCTACCTGCTAAAATTTCTCTAACCCATTTTACTCCATCTGGAAAACGATATATTATCACACTATCCCTTTCCTCGTCAACCACATTAATTATCTCAGTTACTAGTCGGGCAAGTTGACCCTCGGTTATTTCTCCTTCAAATACTGATCTTTGAACATGATGAAGATACTTCCTCGCAATTTTCTTAGCCCTATTTAATCTCTTCTGGTCTTTGGGCTCTTTTATCCCAATATCATATACCAAAATTAACTTCATTTACCACCAGACCTTTAATGGCTTAAATATCTTTTCTTTTATTAAGTGCTTAATTAATTTGAAAAGCTCCAACCTAATAAGATTTTTATATTTAATCTTTCTCATTAAAGTTCTATGAAGAATCGTCTCCTCTAATCTTGAATCAAATTCCCTCACAAAAATCTTCCTCCCCTCTTCTGTGAGATAAGAAAAATTCAACTCCCTTATAAAATTTTCTTCCCTAATCATACCAAGATTTATTAATCGGAAAATCAACCTATCCACAAAAACAGGTTTAAAAATCTCTGCAATATCAAGAGCAAGAGAAAACCTTCTTTCACTTGGCTCATGAAGATAGCTTATACCAGGATGCAAAGGTGTATGATATATCTCCTTCAAAATATTAGAATATAAAAGAGAATTACCAAAAGAAATTAACGCATTTAAAGGATTTTCCGGGGGACGCATACTCCTTCCACCAAATTCCCAACCTGTAATCCTTTCAAAAGTTGAATAATAAACCCTTCTTGCATTTGCTTCAACAGACATAAGCTCATTTATGGTATTACAATCTTTTACCTTCTTTTCATATCCTTTTATCTCCTCAACTTCCTCATCAAAACCTTTCTTTTCAAGAACCCGATGCAAATTATGAATTGCACTTTCTACAATCGTTCTCGCAATGCTCATCCTTTTTTCATAATCCTGATAATGTTCTACCTGCTTTATTATCAAGCTTCCTGACACATTTTCTTCACGAGGATAAAAACTTCCGCTATAAAAACCATAATAATTGAAAAAGTGTAAAATAATTCTATTTTGAGACAAGAAATCAATCAGTTTGGTGTTAAAATTTATTTCCCCAAAAACAAAAAGCTGTTCAACTTCTATAAAAGGTATAAATTTTTTCTCTTCTCCAAGGTCCAAACAAAGTGTATTCTCTCTTCTCTCCAGTTTTCCTGATGAAAAAATATAAAAAGTTTTACCCATATCTTTTATCCATATTTAGATATAACAAAATTGATAATAAGCACACTTAGTGCAGTAGGAGGCTTTAATAGGCGGAGGCGCTTCTCCTTCCAAAACTTTTTCAGCCTCTTTAAGAATATCATGAATCATCTTTTCGTCCTCAGGGGTAAATTTCACATCTACTTTCCTAAGAAGTTTAGGATAGTGAATAACTCCTGAATTGCATTTAATTCCTTTTTTCTTTAATGTGTAAATATAAAACTTCACTTGCCATATATGTGCTTCCTCCAACTTCTTTGATTTCTTGACCTCATGAACAACTATTTCATCTCCTAATCTAACGAAATCTATCTTAACTGTATCTCCTATCATTATCTCTTTATGTTTTTCTCTTTTAAAATATTCTTCGCTTATAAGTTTACCAATTTGCACAAAGTCTGAATAAGTTTCAAAATTTATGTTATGAGCAAAAAGCCATAATTTTCTTTTACAAACAATATAATAAGCAATCTTTGTCCCGGAAAACTTTGATTGGATAAAAGCATCTTCTAACATTTATAGCATCCTCCCTTCAGTATTAACGGTTTCGGATTTTTCCTTTGTTTTTTCTTTAATTAAACCTTTTTCAGAATCGTAACTCATATCCACAATATAAATCCCAGATAACCACCTTTCTAATCTGATTCTCCAATCTTTAACAAGCTTATCTCTATCCTTAAGTATTTCTAATACCTTATTGGACAATAATTCAAGCCCTCCTCTTTTTTGCCCTGAATAGGGTATTGAAACTATATATTTTGCAAGAATATTGTTTTTGAAATAGGTATATGTTTTCTTATCTTTATCCATTCTATTTTCAATAAAGGCAAGAACCTCTTTTTTGAAATCTTCGATTTTTGACATCGGTAAAATATTTATATCATAAATCCTTCTGAAAATTTCCTGTGCCTCTGTTTTCTTCTCGGACATCCAACCAGAATCCAAAACTTCCAGAGTGTCATAAAAATCTTTAAGATATTTCCCCTCAGGATTAAGAGTGGTGTAGAAAATATTAACCAACAAATACTTTTCATATTCTGAAATTTTAAATTCTACTTTTTCTAATTTTTCTAAAATTTCTAAAATCTTTTTGGATAATTTGCCGTAAATAGTCTCTTCCTCTTTTCCTTTTTCAGATCCACCTTTTCTCCCTTTCTTTTTGCCTTCCTTAACTTTTATATCGTTTTTGCTTAATATAAAAGAAAATTTCTCTTCTAAAAAATTCTCAAGATTTTTATCTTTATTCTCCTTGTTTTGCTTATATACTTCTTCCAAAGATTTTACATTTTTCTCCTCACAGAATATTAACCATGCAAGAGACATCTCTATCAATTCTCTTTTATAAACTTTACCTTTTCCAGATTCTAACCCATTCTCAAACACCAAAATAAAAACATTTGGTTGAGTTAAATCCACTTCGTATTTTTCTTTTTCCTTTAAAGAATTTTTATAAATTCTCTTGCCATTTTCTTCTTTTTCAAACTCATAAAGGGGTCCAATTCTTCTTAAAACCCTTCCCATTCTTTGAACGAGTGAATCTAAAGGACATATCTCTGTAAATAAAACATCTGCATCTATATCTAAAGATGCCTCAACTACCTGCGTTGCTACAAGAATTTTACCTTCTTTTTCGGTGTCAGGCTTGGGGTTTTTAAACTCTTTTTCTATTAATTCAACTTCTTTTTTCCTTCTGTCTTCCAGTGTAAACCGTGAATGTAAAAGCCAGATTCTGCTATTTAAATTTTTATCATTTTCTGTTTTTTTCTTTAATTCCTCATAAACTTTTTGCGCCTGATCAACAGTGTTTAGAATTACTAAAACTCTTTTGTCTTGTTTTACCTTATCAATAATTTCTTGATAATGTTTATCTTTTAAATCAAAATTTTCTTTTTCATTTTTAACTTTTACAATTTTAATCCTGTGCTTTATTATTTTCTCAAATTTTTGTTTTTCCCATTCGTAAATATTTATCTCTTTATAATTGTTCTTTTCTACAATTTTTTTAATCTCTTCCTTAACAAAAGATGGCAATGTTGCAGTCATAAGTAAAAAATTTCCACCCATCTGGTAAATCCACTGGATAAACTTCACAACAATAGCACATGCTTTTGGATCGTATGCCTGAACCTCATCAATTACAAGCCTTGAGTAAGAAAATGTTGCAAATATTTTCTCATACCCAGGTGGTCTTAATCCATAAGAAAAGAATTGATCTCCAGTGGAAATAATTGCAGGAAAGGATAACTGCCTTGATAACTCATAAACTCTTGAAGGGGTCTTATCCACTTTTATATTTTCTATTAAATAAACATCAGCATCAGAATGCAAAAGCCCAGCTTTATCATCACCAAATATTTTTTTGGCTCTCTCATAAATTTGATTTACCGCAGAACGAATCGGCAGTGTATAAAAAAGCTTCTCACCATTTGACCATAAAAAGGCAAATTCTGTTTTTCCATAACCTGTTGGTGCAATGGGTATTAAATTTGAATTTTCATCACCTTTAACTTTATTAATCTGCCAGATTTTGTTTTCTTCAATATCTGTAACTTTTTCTTTTAACCTATTTATTACCTCTCTGCTTATGTCTTGCTCTGAAACAGGGTCTATTTCAACTTTATCAAAACACTCATTTTCTTCTTCACACCAGGAGGCAAAATGGTCGCAACGTTGTAAAAATCCGCTTATTAAAACCCAATTTTTATTAAACCCATCTCGTAATGGTTCATACTTATATGGTGGCACAGCATAACTTGTTATTGACCTGCCATTTATAATTCCCTTAAGCCATCTTTGATTTAATTTTATAATCTCCTTTGAATCTTTTAATTCTTTCTTTAAGTAATCCTCCAACTTTTCACCCCATTCATTTAATACTTTATTACAAACTTTCTTTAAATTTTCATAAACCCCGCAAACTACTTTTTCGATAATGTCATTCCAGTGATGATAGGCAACTGCATTGATAATAAATTTAGTAAGTTCTCCACTTATCTTTTCCTTTAATTTTTCTTCATTTATCCAGAAAATAGAAAAAATAGAATGAGGAATTTCATAAACTATATCCATAGGCTCGTAATTTTTATTGCCCAGAACTTTTATCTGAAAAGCTGGTAAAACTTTTCCAACATCATGTAAAATTATAGAGATTTTTATGGCTTCTTTAAGTTCTGCTGGAGTTTTGTTTTCAATTTTATTGAATACATTCAATAAATCCTGGATATGTCGTAATAACTCTATTTTATTTTCACTTTTAGCCAGAATTTTAATTTTGGACATTTTAAGTCTCCTTGAAATTTGTTAAAAATAATGGCAAATTTCCTTCTTCATCATAATAGATATCTATCTCTCCCAAATCCCCATCATTCAATTTTGCTTTTATATAATCAAATCTTCTTATCCCGTCAACAAGTTTATAAAAGGAGGGAAGATTGTAAATAAGACCATTTATTTTTTTAAAATCAAATCTTAGGTTTTCGCCGTCTGAATTATAAATTCTTTCAGGAACCCAGAAAAATTTATTATAATTACCCTCTATTTCAGAAATTTTTACCTCCTCTTTCTTTAATTCTTTTATTACCACCAAGTCTTCTGCTCTTCCTAAATGTAAAGGGTAAATTCTTTCTCGTGGTTTTTCTATAGAATTTTTAATTTTTTGCAAAAAATCTTTATCTTCATGAAAAGCATATATGACTAAATCTACTTCATTCAATATATCTATAGAAACCGGTGACTGTCCGCCGATATGCTCTATGTGTCCATTTATAAATCTGTTTTTAAAATCACCAAATCTATTTATATGCTTTTCTTTATTTAAATTCCTAAGCCATATATATTCGGTAGTTTTACTTTTAAAGTTTCCACATATAGAAAGTTTTATATTCTTTAGCTTATGGTAATCGCAATTACAACTTTTTTCTTCACAGGGTTCACCTTCCCCTTTTTCATTTTTTATTCCTAATACATTGCATAAAAATCCAATAACTGTGGAATAAGGGGGTATTGGATAAGTATGCCTTCTTGCCCCTGAAGTAAATGGAACTCTATAATGGGCGGATGGTTGATAAATCTTTATCTTTAAAACTTCCATCTTTCCCTCCAGTGCGATTTTTTATTAATCAAAGCTTACCCTTTGTTTTTATTTCCTTGATTCGCATTGCTTGATTGATTTTGAGAAGGTTTATCATCAAATTTATTTATAATATCATCCCAGTTGTAGGTAACTTTTACTTTCAATTCTTCCGGCACTTCAAATCTTTCTGCATGATATAAATAAACCCTGTCCCCCTCTACCAGCCAGCTATTCTTTAAACAATCTGTTATTCCAATTACTTTAATTTTTCCATCTTCTCTTAACAAATCAATATATGGATGAAAAACAGGAGAAGGAACTTTAACAAAGCCAGCAATCAAAAATAATGGAACTATAGTATTTGCCTCACCACTTGATTGAGCATAAAGTCCATCTTTGATGGCAGTGAGAATATTTTTTATTCGTTTCTTTTTCTCGTCCTCACTTACGATAAAAGTAACCTTCTTCTTTGTTCCACATTGTTCTACTTTGATAGTGTTATTATTGTAAGTATATGTGTCTTTTTCGTTTTGTTTTTTTTCTACATTTGAAATAAATTTCTTGAGATTTGATAGCTGTTTTATTGTCAACACTAATTGTTTTTCATTATCATTATACTCACAACCCTCCACAATCCATTCATCTTTTCCTAAAACATCTGTATCAATTGTAAAGCTCACCTTATAAAAGGAAACATGCTCTTCCTTATTTTAAGGATCTGGACTCGCATCTTCCCCCTGCTGTATTGCCCTTTTTACAAGGTCATGATTAGCATAAAAAGCCATATCTCCTTCATATGGGTCTAATCCTATTGCCTTTGTAATACCAACTGGTGCTTTTCTTGTAATGGATGCTTGCTCTCCAATAGTATACATATATCCAAAGGCATCAAGCTCAGGACTTGTAAGTATATCATCTTTTGTGATATCAAATTGTATTACTTCGCCTTGAAGAGTGACACTTGCAGGTTTCCATCTCATTTTTTGTAATGTTTCAAAAAGATAATGTCTTATTGCAGGTTTACCGATAAAACTCACTGTCCTGTTTCCATATTTCAGTTTCTTTATTGACAGGATATTTCCACCAATTTTTTCATCCCTGTTGAGGGCTGAGCCCTCAAAAATTACTGTTAATGTTATATGTTTATTCATTCTGCACCTCCTTTTTATGTTTCCTTTTCACCGATTATTCCACTTAGAAACGAATATACAAAAATTTTGAAAATATCATCAGGATAAATGGGATTAAACGCACGAGCAAGCAAAAACGGAAATTCAACCCCCTGAAATTCATGAATCAAAGTAAAATAAACTTCATCCCTTTTACCTAACCTTGTAAGTTCCATTATTCTATAAACAATTCCTTTTAATTTCTTCTTTTCTTTATCATAAAACCTTTCATAAATAGTTGAATTTTCTCTAAGACTGTATCCAATGCCTCTTAGTTTATCTGCCAATTCAGATGTATTTGTGTGTGAAAAACTTTTATACAATCCCCATATTTTTTCTTTTTCTTCTTCTGCATTTTTTGCTGCATATTCCAAAATTTTCTGCAGTTCAGAACCCAGTTCTCTGTATTTTTTCATACATTCATTAAAATCCTTATAGTTTATCTCGTTCTTAGAAATTTTTTCTTTTAAATTATTTAAAATTTCATCAAAATTATAACTCATTTTTATACCTCCCTTTGAGCTATTTTTTGTTTTTCATTAATTAATGCATATAATTTAAAAAGTTTGTTTGAAAAATCCAGTAATTTACTTTTATTCTTATTTTTTTCAAGTTTGATTTCTTTACTTATAAAATTTTTCTCATGCTTACCCCATTCATTCTTTGGTTTTAAACTAATTCTCATAACTCTTTCTCCAAACTCAAGTATTTTATAAAACTTCCCATCAAGCACCATATTTAAAACCTTGAATTCACCGATATCATTTAGAAGCGAGGCAATCTCCCTATCTGAAAGAATATCTACTATTTCATAAGGTAAAACAAAGAAATCTATTCTATCTCCATATTTACTCACGACCTCAATATTCATTTTTGTCCATTTACCAAGTTGAACATACATTTTGCTTGCCATTTCAATAAGAGACATCCCTAAAATCTGTTTAACTTCCTTGATTTTTTCTTTCCCATATACTTTTCTTGCGTATTCATTTAAATACCACATGATTTTGAAGGAAGGCGCATTGATGAAAATTTGGGAAGTATCAGATAATCTAATCATCGCAAGATGATAATTCATCAAAATAAAACTACAAAAATCACATACTGTTAATCCTTTAGAATCTTCTAAGTTCCAGAAAACATTGGGCATGCCCTTATCGCCTGCAGACGCTCCTAACAAATAATTATGTTCAGATGTAAACCTATTTTTTCCAGAGTAATTTTTATCACTCGCTAAACAAAAATCACAGTTAGGAGCATTGGACAAAGGGTTTAACATGTTTTTAACAAATTCTGTAATTTGTTCAATTAAAGGTTTACTTTTCTTGGCTGATTTATACAAATATTGTGTATTTGCATTAAAAAAACCACGGTAATAAACATTAAAAAGTGTTCCCCAAACTGTTTTTATCCGCTCTTTTTTATCGGATATGTCCACTTCCTTTTTGTTTTTCTTACTTTTAAAACCTTTTTCATAGTTAATATCAAGCCATTCTTGAAGAAGTTTAGGAATTTGGAAAAGCTCATCAATTTGAATTGAAGGAGTTAATGCACTTTTTAGTAAATTATTTTTATCAAACTTCACAGTACCATTATCAAAACATTTTTCAATAATAATCCCGGTTCTTTCCAGAACCCTTAAAAACCCTACCACTCCTGCATTGTAAAGCCAGTTTGAAGGATATAAGGTTATAGTGTTTTCTCCTTCCATTTTTACATCTCCTTTATTATGTCAAGCATTCCAAAACCCTGCCCTGTGCGAACTCCAAAACCATAATCATAAACAAACTGTAGAACCTCAGGCGATGATTCAAGCCAGAAAACACCCTTAAACCCCTTCAAATATCCATTATAATGCTTCACATAAACCTCCTTTATAGGCTCTTTACCAAATTCAGGATTTATAAAACCTTGCCTCATAAACATACTCATTTCATCACAAGAAACGGGTC
>FWPU01007731.1_pt1 | contig 19363 bp, 20 predicted proteins | sample 2228361 | NCBI WGS metagenome assembly FWPU01 (sample SAMEA103939777, study PRJEB20133) | metagenome
AAAAAACCATTACAATTAGTGAAGGGAGGAATTCTTGTGGTTATGCCTCCGCTTCCCTGAATTCCAAAATGAGGGAGAGTGGGAGGTGATGACTATTGAAAACATTGCTGTTTCTGAAAGTTCAAATTTGTCACTAAACAAACTCGAACTAAAATCTCAAGGATACCCTGTATATGGTGCAGATGGTATTGTCGGGTATATTGATGAATTTCAACAAAATGAAAAATACATTTCAATCGTTAAAGATGGTTCAGGAGTAGGTCGTTTAAATTTATGTCAAAGTCAATCTTCAATTCTTGGTACGTTAACTTGCATAAAATCAAAAAACGAAAAGCAATATCATTTAGATTGGATTTATTATCTACTAAATATGGTTGATTTCAATGTTTATGTGAAGGGAGCGGGAATACCGCACATATATTTTTCAGAATTCAAAAAGCATAATGTTCCAGTTCCCTCCCTTCCAGAACAACAAAAAATCGCTGCTTGTCTTTCGTCATTAGACGATTTAATCCAAGCGCAAACGCAAAAAATAGAGGCATTGCAGATGCATAAAAAAGGATTGTTGCAGGGGTTATTTCCTAATCTAAATGATGGTGATAATGGATAAATTCAAAAACAAATACCGCATACCCTCTGCCCGTTTGCCACATTGGGATTACCGATGGGCAGGGGCGTATTTTATTACCATTTGCACACAGAACCGCATCCATTATTTCGGTGAAATTGTAAATGGCAATCCCGTTTTTACAACCATATCATTCGCGATGACGCGGCATTTCAAAAAATTTCAAATTATATCGTAAACAATCCTTCAAACTGGAAAGAGGATAGATTTTTCAATAAATAAAATATGGCAACATATAACCATATCGAATTAGGCAAAACGCTGTGGAAAATCGCAGACGAATTGCGTGGTGCGATGAATGCGGACGATTTTCGCGACTATATGCTTTCGTTTTTGTTTTTACGCTATCTGAGTGACAACTACGAAGCCGCAGCTAAAAAAGAATTAGGCAAAGATTATCCCGTTCTAAACGGAAACGGAGGTAAAACGCCTTTATCCGTTTGGTACGAACAAAATCCTAATGATAAAACGGAATTTGAAAAGCAAATGCGAAGAAAAATCCACTATGTAATAAAACCCGATTATTTGTGGAATAACATAGCCCATCTGGCAAAAACCCAAAACGGTGAATTGCTTCGCACCTTGCAATATGGTTTTCAATACATAGAAAACGAATCGTTTGAAAGAACTTTTCAAGGCTTGTTTTCAGAAATTAATCTGGACTCCGAAAAACTCGGCAAGGGTTATGAAGAACGGAACAGAAAGCTTTGCAACATCATTCAAAAAATAGCAGAAGGTTTAAGTCAATTTTCCACCGATACCGATATTTTAGGTGATGCTTACGAATATTTAATCGGTCAATTTGCGGCAGGTTCGGGCAAAAAGGCAGGAGAATTTTACACCCCGCAACGCATTTCCGATATTCTTTCAGGCATCGTAACGCTCGACAGCCAAGACCCCGACAATGGCGAAAAGAAAAAGATAGAACGGGTATTGGACTTTGCCTGTGGTTCGGGTTCGTTATTGCTCAATGTTCGTAAAAAGATGACCGAAGCAGGTGGCACTATCGGGAAGATGTACGGACAAGAGAAAAACATCACAACCTACAACTTAGCACGCATGAACATGCTTTTGCATGGTTTGAAAGATACAGAATTTGAAATTCATCACGGCGACACCCTAGTTAATGATTGGGAAATTTTAAAAGAGCAAAACCCTGCTAAGAAAATAGAATTTGATGCTATTGTAGCCAATCCCCCATTCAGCTATCGTTGGGAACCAACCGAAGCCATGGCAGAAGATTTTCGTTTCAAGAGTTACGGACTTGCTCCCAAATCAGCAGCCGACTTTGCATTTCTTTTACACGGTTTTCATTTTTTGAGTAAAGAGGGAACAATGGCAATCATTTTGCCCCATGGCGTTTTATTCAGAGGTGGAGCAGAGGAAAAAATCATAAAGAAACTTTTAGAAGACGGCAACATTGACACCGTTATTGGACTTCCTGCAAACCTGTTTTTTTCGACAGGAATTCCAGTTTGTATTTTGGTTTTAAAGAAGTGCAAAAAGTTTGATGATGTTTTATTCATCAATGCCGCAGAACACTACGAAAAAGGCAAACGACAAAATACGCTGCTGCCCGAACATATTGAAAAAATTGTGGATACCTACAAATACCGAAAAGAGGAAACTCGTTACTCCCGTAGAGTATCCATGGAAGAAATTGAGAAAAACGATTTCAACCTGAATATTTCACGGTATGTTAGCACAGCAGCAGAGGAAGAGCCCATTGACTTGAAAGAGGTGAATAAAAAACTTGTTGAACTTGAAAAGGAAATAGCCAAAGCAAGAGAAACACATAATACATTTTTAAAGGAATTGGGACTACCACCAATATAAACAAAATGTCAACACTATTTGCAAGCATCCCGAACGTTTTCGGGGCCAAAGCCGCGCACTTGTTTAGTACTTGCCGGAGGAAGAGCATTTTTTGATTCAAATGCTTGGTTGACAGTCAGGTTTATGCAGAGAGAAGTCAAAGTTTAAGGCAAAAAACAATCATCAACAGCTTGAATAATGAAATAGCGCCGGACAATAACCAGATAAAGCAATATGGACAGTTATTTTCTACAAGGTATTGACACCGTGATTCTAAGGGTATCAGACATTGAAAAATCAAAGGAGTGGTACACACAAAAACTTGGTTTAAAACCCATTCATCAGGACAATAAACTTAAACTTGTTGTTCTGGATACACTTGGCCCGACAAGCCTTACTATTTGGGAAACGCAGGAAGTAATTCAGCCCAATCCGAATACAACAACATATCCAATTTTCAGAACGGCCGATGCCCGGCAGGCCCACCGGCAACTTAAAAATCGCGGGGTAAACGTTGAAGACCTGATAGCTGATCATGTTGTAACCTATTTTACATTCCGCGATCCTGATAATAATTTCTTAGAAGTCTGCCAAGTGCACCAATGAACCCAGATGCGCGGAGCGTCTGATATCACAGGCGTTTCATGCTGTTGTCTGGACCACATCAGTATTTTTTACCAATTATCGGGTCCACTGAGTCCGTTGTCCTGATAGGTGGCAGTCTCAGCAAAACCTCAATAAGGCGATTGATTTTTTTAAGATCATAAGAGAGTTGTTAGTCTATTCCCTGGCTTATTCCCTTTTCGGTTGCCGGCACGCCCCGCTGCATCCATTCGGGCATGGGGGCGTCTTTCAGGTAATGATCGAAAAACTGCATCATGCGTTTGGCAAAGTCGGTGCGGTCTTGGCGTTGGGTAAGGCCATGCCCCTGATTGTTGTAGTTAAGCATCCACACGGGTTTGCCCAGCCGGCGCAGAGCCATGTAGTATTCAATGCCCTGGTACCAGGGTACGGCACCATCGGCATCGTTGTGCATCATCAGCAAGGGGGTTTGCACTTTATCGGCAAAAAAGATGGGCGAGTTTTCGATGTATTGAAGGGGTTTTTCCCACAGCGTTCCGCCAATGCGGCTTTGCGACTGTTCGTATTGAAACATGCGGCTCAGGCCGCTTTCCCAGCGTATGCCTCCGTAGGCGCTGACCATATTCACCACCGGAGCGCCTGCCTCGGCTGCGCGGAACAGGTTGGTGCGGGTAATCATGTAGGCTACCTGGTAGCCGCCCCAGCTGTGGCCCTGTACGCCTATGCGTTGCGGGTCTACAAATCCCCGGTCGATTAACGCGGTGATGCCCGGCATAATGCAGTTCATGGCGCTTTCGCCGGGGTAGCCGGTTTTGTACACCACATCGGGTACAAACACCAGGTACCCGTTGCTTACATACAGGGTGTAGTTAATGGCCGACCGGATAGGGGCCGGCACATGGTGCTGGTGCAGGTTGTCGGAGTTGCGCTCGTAAAAGTACACCAGCATGGGGTACTTGTTTTTCGGGTCAAAGCCTTCGGGTTTATACAAAATTCCTTCCAGGGGTACATTATCTGCCGAAGTCCATTTTACCAGTTCGGCACTGCCCCAGCGGTATCGGTCCATTTGCGGGTTAGCCCGCGTAATTTTCCGCGCAGCGGTAAACGAGGCATCGCTTACCCACAGGTCGGGAAATTCCTGAAAACTTTCGCGGGTAAACATAAATCTATTGGCCTGTCGTGCCTTGCTCAGGTTAGCTATGCGGTAGGGGCCCATGATGAGCCGGGTAAGGCGGTTGTCTTTAAACGAATACCGGTAAATACCCGATTGCCGGGTTAATTCGTTAAAGGCCGTGAGATAAACATCCTGATTGGTATCGATATAGCGTTCTTCCGGGTCCAGGCGTACGTAGCGGAAGCGGGTTTTTTCGGTACGCCCAATGCGGGTAAGGTTAACGGGAGCTTTTTTCCCTTCTGGATCGAACAGCCATACATCGTAGCGGTCGTAAATTAAAATGCCCTTATCCTGTTCGGTAAAACCGGCGTATCCGTAAGCCGGCGGGTAGTAGGGGTGGTCGTCTTCTTCATCGGCAAACAATACGGGCAGGTTTTGGTTTAGTTTAACGGTGGTTTGGGCGGCTACCGAGTAACAATACCAGGCGGTATCGGGGTTGCTGTACCACAACACGTAGTTACCCTGTGGCGAAAGGCGCGCGTTGCCCTTTAATTTTCTAAGAATCACCTCGCGTGTGCCGTTACTCAGGTTTACAAGCGTAAGGTCTTTGTACACGTCCGTATCCCAGGTGCGCATCATCAGGTAGGGGGTTTCGTTGGCAGCCAGGGCTATGGGGGCGTTCCCTTCCTGGCCGGTTTCTAAGGCAGGCATGTCGGAGCTTGCCAGTTGCACCAGGCGGTTATCGGTAAGATGGAGTACGGCCAGGTAGCTGCGTTTTCGGTCTTGCTCGAGCCGTCGGTTTTGCTGGGGGTAGATGTAGTCGTCTTTCCAGGTCCATACTTCTACGTTCACTACTTCTTCGGGCAGCAAAGTGGTGTCGGGCAAAACGGGTGGCGGGGCGGTGCCTATAAAAAGTTTGGTGCCGTCTTTCGAAAACTCAGGGTTAAAGTGTTCGCTTATCAGCCAGCCGTTGGGTATGCGGGTGGTTTGGCTGGCGGCACGCAGGCGGGCAGTGGCCTGGCCTGCCTGCCAGTGCATCAGGGTAAAATATCTGATGCGCGCTTTGGTGGTGTCGGTATCTGCCAGAAAGGCCGCCTGGCTGCCGTCATCGGTTAATGACAGGCCTTTGATGTTGTATTTAGGGTGGGCCTCATACAGCTGTTGCAGTTCCAGCCGTTTAAGGTCGTATCGGTAAACGCCGGCTTTAAAATCGGCCCCGTTGCCGGTGGAGTGGAACAAAAGACAGGTTGCCTGTTTATCGAACAAATAGCTCTTTACAAATTCAAAACGGTATTCCATGCCGGTAGTAAGGTTGCGCAGCACCAGCAGGTAACCGTTGTTGTCGTTTTGTTTCTTAGCAGATGTTGTTTTTCGGTTGGTGCGTGTGCTGTCGGGTTGTGTGGGGGTGGGTTTCACATCTTTTGGCGGTTCGGGCTGGTAGGCCAGCCAGCCGCCGGCTTTTTGGGGTATAAGGTACGACCGCACGTCAGGTATTTTTTCGGTTTTACGTGTAGCAAAATGATATATACCCAGTGAGTCTTTGGGGAGTTCTTCTTTTTTCTTTTTCTGCCGGCGCAGTTCCTGCACGTATTTTTTCTGGGGCTGTATTCTAAAAATGGCGTGGTGACCGTCCCAGGTTACCGAAATCCCGGCAGCCCTTGGTACGGAATCCTGCACCTGGGTGTTAAGGTTATGAAACACAACCTTACCATCGCCATCCTGAGGGTTGATAAGGTACACGGCATGGGTACCATCTGGAGTGAGGGTGCGATATGGTATTTCCTTCCAACGGTCGTACACTTCGTGTGAAAGCGGTATTTTATTAGGCGGAGTCGTGGCCGGTCGGCCCTTTTGGCCGTACACCGGGAATCGCAACAATAAAATGGCAATGAATAGCAAACGCATGCGTTTAAATTTTAAACGTCATAAACTTAATAAAGCCGTGGGGCTTATTAGGCGAATTTTTAAGGAAGCCCGTTATATACGATTGAATGGTTATTTTTGCCAGATTTTAAAGGATATTATGAGAAATCGGCCTGAAGGATTGGTGTTTTTACCTGCATGCATAGCCGTACTGTTGCTGACCTCCTGCGGGAGCGATGACGGGCTGGCAACCATTGAATTTTTAAACACAACGGGCACTGTTACCGAGGGCCTGGGCTATACGGTTTTTTATAACCGCTCATTGCCGCAGGGGGCTGAAACCACCGTAGCTTTTGAGGGCACCCTTGCTTCAGAAGAGTTTACCTATAGCATGGTGCCTGCCGGGGTTCATATTACTGTAAAAGATGATGAAGTGTACGACCCCGGCGATACTCTGATTATTAACCTAACCGGCATTACAGGTCCTGCGCAACTTGGAGGTAAGCGAACCATAACCCTTCGGGTGAAGGATTATGATGAAGATGCACGCCCCGGCCTGCGCATGGAACTTACCTGGGATGCAGGCAATGGCACGGCCGGCGATGCTGATATGGACTTATTTTTATGGCGCGAAAACCCGCCGGGCTCTGCAACCTTCGAGCTGGTTGCTTCAGCTGTGCAGATAGGCAATGTGTTTGAACTGCTTACCATGCGCAACGCCTCAGCGGCATTTCCTGATGGCCTGTACGGCGTAAGCTATAACTACTTTTCCGGTACGGTAAGTCCGTTGAACTTTACTATAAAATTTCGTTCGCAAAAAGGCACCATTAACAACGACAGCATTGTGGCCCGGTTTAACGGTACCTATACGCTTGCCAATCTGAACCGTTGGGACCAAACGGGTACTTACCATATAGCTCAAACGTTCGTTAAGACAGGCAACAACTTTCATTCTTTTTCGCCTTTGGACCTGCCTGGCAACGGAAGCCGTGCGGTGGGCTACACATTCAAACCGTTTTCGGTTAAAAAGGGCAGATAAACTGTGGTTAACGGCATCTGCTTAGAATTATTCAACAGGCCGCCTCGCAGGGGAATGGTTTTGCGTTGAGCTTTCCAGACTGAAATGACGTATGGTTACTGCAAAGTATAAACGCCCATGGTTAGGAAAGTACTTTTGTAAATGGGGCAACTTTTGGCAGGACTTCGGGCAAAATAATCAACCCTTTTCGAAGGCTTCAATGGCCTTGCGTTGTTCTTCGGGTATGGGTATGGTTTTTTCGTGGATGTAATCGTAACACACCAGCACGGCTATTCCCTGTGCTACAACTTCCTCCTGTCCTGATTTTTCGCGAACAATAATCCAGTCAAGCGTAAGGCTTTTAGTTCCAAGCCGGGAACAGCGCGTGTACACAAAAATGGTATCATGCAAGAAAACGGGGGCCTTGTAATCAATTTCAATCCGGGCGAGGATAATGCCGGTGTCTGCGCTCCACTTCCGGTCAATGCGCACCACATCTTCAAAATATTTTACCCGGGCCAGTTCAATGTAGGTTAAAAAATTGGCGTTGTTAACATGGCCCATCTTGTCGATATCTTTAAACCTGATTTGGATGGGCACCTTGTGTTTAAAGTTTGCCATGGGGTAAAGATAGCAAACCCGTCGGGTTGATTAATATTCGAACATCCCCTGCGGAGTTTGCAGGGTAAGTTTTTTGGTATTAGCAGGCGCTACCCTTCCTATAATTTTGGCATCAACACCGAATTTCTTTGAAATATCAATTACCTGCTGCGCGTATTTTTCATCCAGATATATTTCCATGCGGTGGCCCATATTAAACACCTTGTACATTTCTTTCAGGTCGGTACCGCTTGCATCGTGAATTAGTTTAAACAATGGAGGCACCTCAAACAGGTTATCCTTTATTACATGAAGGTTGTCGATGAAATGCAGCACTTTTGTTTGGGCGCCACCGCTGCAATGAACCAGGCCGTGAATGTGCTGACGAAGATTTTTAAAGACTTCAATCATAATGGGCGCATACGTACGCGTTGGGGAGAGCACCAGTTTGCCAACGCTTAACGGCGTACCGGGTAATTCATCGGTAACGTTATACTTACCGGTGTACACCAAATCTGCGGGAACGTTGTTGTCGTACGAATCCGGATATTTTGTGGCATACGCTCTTATAAAAATATCATGCCGAGCAGAGGTAAGTCCGTTGCTGCCCATGCCGCTGTTGTATTCGTTTTCATACGTGGCCTGACCGTACGAAGCCAACCCCACAATTACATCGCCTGCCCGGATGCGGCTGTTGTCAATCACATCGCTGCGTTTCATGCGGGCCACTACGGTGCTGTCAACAATAATGGTTCGTACCAAATCGCCCACATCGGCTGTTTCGCCCCCTGTACTGCGGATATTTAGACCGTGTTTGCGCAGCATCTCCAGCACTTCTTCCGTGCCGTTGATGATGGCAGAGATGACTTCACCGGGGATGAGGTTTTTATTACGGCCGATGGTGGACGATAGCAGAATGTTTCCGGTGGCGCCTACACACAGCAGGTCATCCACGTTCATGATGATGGCATCCTGGGCAATGCCTTTCCAAACCGACAGGTCGCCTGTTTCTTTCCAGTAAATGTATGCTAACGAAGATTTGGTGCCGGCTCCATCGGCATGCATGACGGTGCAGTATTCCGGGTCGCCAACCAGGTAATCTTCAACTATTTTGCAGAAGGCCTTCGGGTACAGACCCTTGCCGAGCCGGCTGATGGCCTGATGTACATCTTCTTTGCTGGCGGAAACCCCGCGCTGGTTGTAGCGATCGGACATGCGTTACTTTATGAAGTGCTAAGTTAACAGATGTTAGGTAATGACTCAGCAACAGCTTCTTGAGTTAATACTGCTGTGCTAAGATTTCATTCTATCAGTGCTTGATAACATGCGTATCGCGCACGCTGCTGAAGGTAAGCGCAAGTAATTTCCAGTCTTTACTATCTTTCTTAAAAACTTCGGTAACCGTGAATTGATTCGATACTTCGGTGCCTCCTACAACCGCCTGAAGGGTTATACGACTCCACACAATAGCCGTCTTGCCAAAAAGTCAACAGCTACATCATGAATGTCAGCCTTTTTATACCAAATACTGCCGGTTTTAATAATTTCCAGTTCTTCACCCTTCTTCCACGTTCCGCTCATGTGCACAAATTTTGATTTGTCGTGAAAAAGCGGTTTAAGCTTCTCGATATTTTTTTCTTCCATCCAAATCCATTTTTGTCTGGACAGGCTGATGATCTCTTGTTCGGTAATTGAAGTTTTGTCATTTGATTGCTGTGCCATAGAAACTTCAAGGCTTATTACCCCGAAGCAAAGCATGCATATAATGTGTTTCATAACAATATGGTTTACTTTGGTTGATTTTGGACGAGTTTTTGGTAAATATCCCAAACCACAATCCCTATACAAACTGAAATATTCAACGAGTGCTTGGTGCCCGATTGCGGTATCTCCAGGGCAACATCAGCGAGTTCAATAGCCTCTTCGGTTACCCCGTTGATTTCGTTTCCAAAAATAAGGCTAAGTTTTGCATTTCGGGCTGGTGTAAAGGTTTGAAGAGGAACGCTGGCATTGGTTTGCTCAATTACAACAATCTTGTACCCCTTGTCTTTTAATTGCCGCACGAGTATTTCTGTTTTCTCAACATACTCCCAGTCAACCGACTCGGTTGCCCCCAAAGCGGTTTTATGAATTTCGCGGTGCGGGGGTGTACCGGTAATGCCCGTAAGGTAAATTTTTTCAACCCGAAAGGCATCGGCCGTGCGAAAGGCCGATCCCACGTTGTGCAGGCTGCGCACATTGTCCAGTATAATACAAATCGGAATTTTTTCAGCTTCTTTAAACTGATTAACTGAAATACGACCGAGCTCTTCAAGTTTTAGCTTCTTCATCCCTCAAAAGTAGGAAGATCAGCAAAACTTATTCTGATTAAGTAAATCAATCCGGACGATTCATATCCTGAATCATATTTTGCAATTGTGCCAGGTATTTGTCGTAGGTGATTTTATACATCCAACGGGCCAGGTAAAAACAAGCCGGAGTAAGTATAACAATGGCGATGAGCAGAAGCACCAATATGCGCGTATCCTGAATATCATTTTCAAAATTATTGTGCTGAGAAAGCCCCATCATGTATCCGGCTATTACGCTGAAGGGATAAATGAAAAGCGCGGCCTTTTCCTGAAACCGGATAGACTGATGAATAATGTCGTGAATATTTTGAAGCACGGTCTTCAGGGAGCTATCAAACGTCATGGTTAATTGGTGTTTTACTACTTGGTAGGTACGGAAGTTGTAAACCGTGAAGAAAACATAGGAGCCGATAATAGTGGCGATGAAAAATTTAATCAGCCAGGGCTCAAACAGGAAAATCAATACGATGAAGGTCACTAAAAATACAACAGAGAACACCAACGTGGTTAATAAACCATTCAGCAACTTTTGAACGGGATGTTTAGAGCGGCAACGGGACGGATTTTTCCATGTCATCGATGGTGCTGGTTTTTCCAACCGTTCATGCTCCAATTTTTCCCATGCCTTTTGCAGATTCATTATAGAATAGGCTTTAATTTTTTGGTTAATCCTTCCCGTATGCGATGCAGCTTCACTGCGATATTGTTTTTTGTCAGTCCCGAGATGTCAGCAATTTCTTCATTGTCATATCCATCAAGGTGTAGCGTGATGATCATCCTGTCAATTTCAGAAAGTGCGCGAATGGCTGTATAAAGCGCTTCACTTTCATCCTGCCCGGCATACGGTTCATGAGTTCCGGCAATCTGTTCAAGGTTTTCATCGGGCTTAACCAATACAGCCCGTCTCTTAAATGAGAGTACCGTATTGAGGCTTACCCGGTATAACCAGGTTGAAAACTTGGATAGGCCATTAAACCTCGGAAACGAGCGCCATGCCTGCAGGTGAATTTCCTGAAACAGATCCTGCTCATCTTCCGGGTGATTGACATAAAGCCGGATTACCTTATAGATAATTCCCCGGTTTTGATCCATCAAAGCCGTAAACTCCTTTTCCCGATTGGCCATGCTTCGGTGTTTTTACTCTAACAACCGATAGCGTAAAATGCCCAAGCCAAACCAGAAAAAATACTCCAAAACCTTCCTCAGGAGCCAGAGAGATTTTTTAGCTATGCCGATCATCATTCGCAGTTTCATTATTAATAGCATGACTGATCGGATTATTACAACCCGGAAAATTGGAGGGGTAATCTTCTATATTTGCCGGAATGGCCAAACAGACGACAGAAACCCCGTTAATGAAACAATACAACGCCATCAAGGCGAAGTACCCGGGTGCCTTGCTGCTGTTTCGGGTAGGCGATTTTTACGAAACCTTCGGGCAGGATGCAATTGCAACGGCAAAGGTGCTGGATATTGTATTAACGAAACGGGGCAACGGCTCAGCTTCCGAAATTGAACTGGCCGGTTTTCCGCACCACGCACTCGAAACTTACCTGCCCCGCCTGGTTCGTGCCGGCTACCGGGTGGCTATTTGCGACCAACTGGAAGATCCGAAACTGGCCAAGGGTGTGGTGAAGCGCGGAGTTACCGAGCTGGTAACCCCCGGTGTGTCGTTTAACGACAACGTACTCGAAACCCGGCAGAATAATTTTCTCGCCTCGGTTTTTGCCGGTGCGCAACAAACGGGCGTGGCGTTTCTTGACATCAGCACCGGTGAATTCTTAACGGCCCAGGGTGCGGAATCCTACGTGCTGAAGCTTATTCAGGGCTTTGCACCAGCCGAAATTCTGTACAGCAAGGCGCAGCGGCAGCAACTGGATAGCCGCCTGGATGCCAAAATACCCCGTTTTGCTTTGGACGACTGGGTTTACACCCGCGAGTTTGCCGAAGAAAAGCTGTTGCGTCAGTTTAACGTAACCACCTTACGGGGCTACGGCCTGGAGGGCATGCACGAAGGTATTGTGGCCGCCGGGGCCATTTTGCATTACCTGGAAACCACCGAACATCACCACAACACCCATATTACTTCAATAGCCCGTATTGAAGAAGAACAATACGTTTGGCTGGATACCTTCACCATCCGCAACCTGGAGTTGCTGCAAACGCCTTTTGAAGGAGGGGTTCCGCTCATCCGCATACTCGACCGCACCCTTACCCCCATGGGGGCGCGCCTCATGCGCCGCTGGCTGGTACTGCCGCTGAAAAACATAGCCGAAATACAAAGGCGGCAGGAAGTGGTGGAGACGCTGGTAACCGATGCGCCGCTGGCTGAAAAAGTAAGCAAAGAACTGCAACCCATAGGCGACCTGGAAAGGCTGGCCGCCAAAGTAGCGGCCGGCAGAATTAACCCGCGCGAACTGGCCCAACTAAGCAGGGCCCTGGGGCATATACCCAAACTTAAAACATTGCTAACCGATGCCGGCCGGGCAGAAACCATAAGGCTGGCCGGCATGCTGGACGATTGTGCCGAACTTACCACCCGTATACAAAGAGAACTGAAGGCCGATGCCCCGCCCCACATTAACCAGGGTAACCTGATAAACGACGGGGTACATGCCGAACTGGATGAACTGCGCAAACTGGCTTATTCGGGTAAGGATTACCTGGTTCTGATTCAAAAGCGCGAGGCCGAACGCACCGGTATTGCATCGCTTAAAATTTCTTACAACAAGGTGTTTGGGTATTACCTGGAGGTAAGCAATGCAAACAAAAACAAAGTACCCCCCGACTGGATAAGAAAGCAAACCCTGGTAAATGCCGAACGCTACATTACCGAAGAACTGAAAGCCTACGAAGAAAAAATTTTACATGCCGAAGAACGGCTGTTGAGCATTGAGCAACAGCTGTTTGTCGATTTGGTTCGGTTTGCCGGCAGGTTTGTGGGCAGCATTCAACAAAATGCCAGGGTTTTGGCAACGGTTGACTGCCTGCTGAGCTTTGCCCTTGTGGCCCGCACCAACCGGTACGTAAAGCCTGAGCTGAACGACTCGTTGGTGATAGACATCCGCAACGGCCGGCATCCGGTAATTGAACAGCAACTTCCGCCGGGCGAAGCGTATGTGCCCAACGACGTTTATCTGGACGTGGACCGGCAGCAGATACTTATCATCACCGGTCCGAACATGGCCGGTAAGTCGGCTTTGTTGCGCCAAACGGCTTTAATTGCCCTAATGGCACAGATAGGATGTTATGTTCCGGCCGATGCCGCTACCATCGGCGTGGTGGATAAGATTTTTACACGTGTAGGAGCATCGGATAATTTATCGCGTGGCGAGTCCACCTTTATGGTGGAAATGATCGAAACGGCCAGCATTCTGAACAACCTCAGCGAACGCAGCCTGATTTTAATGGACGAAATCGGGCGGGGTACTTCCACTTACGATGGCGTGTCGATTGCGTGGGCTATTGTAGAATATCTGCACGAACATGCGCGCCACAGGCCGCGCACGCTGTTTGCAACGCACTACCACGAACTCAACCAGCTTGCCGATGATTTGGTGCGGGTAAAAAACTTCAATGTAAGTGTTAAAGAAGCAGGCGACAGAATTATTTTTTTGCGCAAGCTTAAAGAGGGGGGCAGCGAGCACAGTTTTGGTATTCACGTGGCCCAAATGGCCGGTATACCCAACAAGGTGGTGCTGCGCGCCAACGAGGTGCTGCACTTTTTAGAGCGCAACCGAAACCGCAGCGAAACAAAAGAAACCTTGAAGGAAATGGCCAAACCGGCAACCTACCAGCTAAGCTTGTTTGAGGTTGACCCCAAATACCAGCAGATACACAAATTGCTGGAAAGCATCGACATCAACACCATTAGTCCGGTAGAGGCGCTGCTCAAACTGAACGAAATGCTGAACCTTTTGAAGAAGTAGGTTATCGTTTAAAAAGGTTGTTGCCCATAATCCTGTTCATTACTTTATCTTTCAAACTCCGACTAATGGGAATGCGGGCGTTACCGATGCGGATTTCGTTGCCGTCAATAGATTGAACCTTCTCAACCGACACAAGGAACGATTTGTGCACCTTTAAAAACCTGTCGGGCGGCAGTTGGCTTTCCAGTCTGCTTAAGGTTATGTAGGTAATCATTTTCCGTTCGGCCGTGTGCAGAATGCAGTAGTTTTGCATGGCCTCCACATACAGTATATCGCGGTAGTTTACTTTTTCGTATTTGTAATCGCACTTAATAAAAAAGCATCCTTCATCCGCAACCGGGGTGTAGGCTTTTTGTTTCAGTGCCTTGAAGTCGCGGGCTTTCTGTACGGCTTTCAGAAACCGATCAAACGGAATGGGCTTAACCAGGTAGTCGATAAGGTCGAGGGAATAACCTTCCAGCGCATATTCGGGATAGGCGGTGGTAAAGATAACCATGGGGGGATTTTTTAGCGTTTTCAGAAATTCAATTCCCGAAAGCCCGGGCATGTGGATGTCGAGCAGCAGCAGGTCCACAGTTGTGGTGTTAAGTGCGGTGGCCGCTTTAACCGCATTTTCGCATGTACCGGTAAGTATAAGAAAATCCACTTCGTGCACATATTCCTCAAGTCCTTTCCGGGCTACGGGCTCATCGTCTACAACAAGTACGGTAAGTTTCATGTTTCGGAAATTTTAAGAGAGAGACGGATTTGAAACCAACCGGCATCATGCTGTATGTGTAAAGTGTGCCGGTTGTTATACAGCAGTTCCAGCCTTCGTTTTACATTCTTCAGGCCTATGCCGCCGGCTTCCGGCTGGGGCTGTTTATCGGTGGTATTAAGAACCGTCATCTTAAAATAATGGCCGGTCCGGTCTGCATCAATTCGGATAATATTTTTTCTGTCGGTAAAATGCGATACATGCTTAAATGCGTTTTCAACAAAAGGCAGCAACAGCATGGGGGGTAAGGTAAACCGGGTTAGAAGGTGGCTGCATGAAAACGTGATGTCGTAATTCTTATCTTTTCTAAGGCTTTGTAAGGCAACATAGTTTTTAAGGTAGCTGATTTCTTTTTCTATGGCCACTTCGTTTTCATTGCATTCGTACAACTGGTACCGGAGCATTTCTGAAAACCTGACCAGAGTTTCGCGTGCAGCCAGGTTGTGTTTGTCAATCTGGAAAAATACGGTGTTGAGCGAGTTGAATAAAAAATGCGGATTAATTTGTGCCTTTAGATAGGCCAGTTCATTATTGAGTTTTTCCAGTTCGGTTTTACGAAGCAGCTCTTTTTGCAGGTACCATTGTTTACTGAGATATAGTGCAGAGCTAAATGCCAGATAAAAGATAACAATGGAAAGATTATAGAAGGTGGAATGAAAATAATTTTGTTTTTCTGTGCCGTTTGTTAGCCATTTGTTAAAATAATCATCGTGCAGATTTTTAAAGCCTACATAAAAAGCCAGCGCAAAGACGATTAGAAAAATACCATAGGCAGTGCTTTCTTTCCGCTGAAGTTTGGGAATAACCACAAGCAAGTTGAAGTAAATTACTACCGCAAGCAGGCCATTGCGCACAATCAGTTCCAACACAAATGGGCCGAGTCCGGCAGTGCTCATAATTTCAGAATGGGTGTAGGCGTGAAAGCCTATCGTAAGCATCCAGAAAAGAATATGATCAAGCTTATACCGGAAGAGCGGTTCCATTACCGAAAATTAGAATCAAAAGTGATCTGGACCGGCACAAAGTTTACGGGTTTTCATCAGGGCATTGTAAAAGTTAAAGAGGGAAAAGTAACCATAAAGGATAATAAACTGACAGGAGGGTATGTTGTAATGGATATGACCACCATAACCTGTACCGATATTCCCATATCAGACCTGGTGCCTAAAATGAAACTGGAGAACCATTTAAAAGACTCTGACTTTTTCGATGTAGCAAACTTTCCCACAGCCCGGTTTGACATAACCGCGGTACGCCCGCACCCTGGCAATCCCGCCAGATACCTGGTGCTGGGAAATCTTACCATCAAAGAAACCACTAAGCCGTGGAAGGTTGAGGTTACACCCATCCAACAAACCGGCAACCTGTTTATCGGTCAGGCCGATTTAAAATTTAACCGGCAATTGTTTGGCGTTTCATACAAAGGCCTGAAAGATGAACTGGTGCACGATGAGGTTAAATTGAACATCGCTATAAAAGCCAAAGTAATTAACCATGAAAGGTATTCTTACCATTAGTATCCTGCTCTTAGCCTTTGGTATTGTTGCACATCCCGGTGTCGGTATTGTGATGGACAGCAAAGGTAATGTGTATTATCCCGACCTGAAACAGGTTTGGAAAATTAACACACAGGAAAAGAAATCGGTAGTTGTACTAAATGTGCATACACACGAGCTGTATATAGATGCACACGACAACCTGTATGGAGAGCATCTGTGGTACAATGGCGAAAAACTCGATACGTGGGGGCATTACGTATGGAGGTATTCGGCCGGTGGAACGTTTGAAAAGATCATTCCGGAAAGGGGGGCTTTCTTACCAACTACAGCTTCGTTCGCGATAGACTAGGAAACATGTACGAGGCCAACCGCACAACGCCCTGCCAGCAGGTAATGCGCATACGTGCCGATGGCTCGCGCAGCCCGCTAAGCAAAGAGTGCCTGCAGAACATCCGGTGGATGACCGCCACGGCAAACGGAACGGTTTATTTAATAGGCGGAGACGGTTTGAAGAAAATAAGTCCTGCGGGGCAGGTAACCACCGTTGCCGCTCAACTGCAGCAACGAAGGTTTCCCCAGGCTTACGTCACGGCCGAACTTCATTATGTTATGGGCATATCGGTCGATGCGAATGAAAACGTCTATGTGGCGGTATATGGCGGCCGGCAGGTAAAGAAAGTTACCCCTAACGGCAGGGTAACCGTTGTGGCCGAGACATCTATCAACTGGTCGCCCACCGGTGTGCTGCCTGCACCCAATGGTGATTTGTGGGTGCTGGAATGTTCGCCCATGAATGCCGTTCGCATAGAACGCATTACCCGCAGGGTAAGCGCATTATTTATTGAACCTGCGGCGGGAGTGTTTCCTTCGGGAGCCGCTTGCTTTCTTGCCGGAATTTTTCCTGCGTGCGGCTTCCGGTGCCAGTCCGGGCGGCAGCGGCATTTTGGGAATGGCGTACCCGATTAACCGTTCTATGGCCCTAAACCGGCGTTGGTCGCGTTCGTTAACAAAGGTAATACCTGTACCCGTGTTTTCGGCCCGCGCCGTACGGCCGATGCGGTGTACATAGTCTTCAGGGTCGGGCGGCACATCCCAGTTAATTACCATACTAATGCCTTCTACATCAATACCCCTTGAAAGCACATCGGTGCCGATAATGATGTTGAGTTGCCTGTTTTTGAATGCCCTGAGAATTTGTTCTCGTTCGGCCTGTTCCAAATCCGAATGAAAGGCCCGGGCCTCTATGTTTCTTCGCCGGAACAGGGCATCCAGTTTTTTCACCGTTTCTTTAGTAGAGGCAAAAATCAAAATGCTGTTCCAGGTATGGGTTTGCAGAATGTGATTAAGTAGTTTTTCCTTCTGGTGGTCGTGCACCAGGTAAGCTTGTTGTTCAATGCCTTCGGCAGGGCGGGCAATGGCAATGTTTATTTCAACAGGTTGGCGCAGAATGCGCCCTGCCAGCCGGCGGATTTCCGGGGGCATGGTGGCCGAGAACAACAGGGTTTGGCGGTGCACGGGCAGTTGATTAACAATGCGGATGATGTCGTCAAAAAAGCCCATGTCCAGCATGCGGTCGGCCTCGTCAAGAATAAGATGCTTCAGATGATCGAATACCGTGGTGCCGGTGGCCAGCAAAGCTATTAGCCGGCCTGGCGTGGCCACAACTATGTCAGCGCCGTGTTCGAGGGCGCGTTTTTGCTGGTCCCATGCGCGGCCGTCACCGCCGCCGTAAATGGCTATGGAACTAATGCCGGCAAAATAACCCAGCCCCTCAATTTGCTGGTCGATTTGCTGGACCAGTTCGCGGGTAGGGGCTATAATCAACGTGTTTAGGTGACGCGGCTGGGTAAAGAGCATTTTATGCATCACCGGCAATAAATAGGCAGCCGTTTTGCCTGTGCCTGTTTGGGCGCAGGCAATTACGTCGTGTCCGGCTAATATCTGCGGTATGGCTTGCTGCTGAACGGGAGTGGGCTTTTTATAGCCCATGGCCTTGAGGCCTTCCACTATAGGTTGGTGCAAACCGAAATCAAAAAAATTCATCAGGCTTACGCATGTTCGTACAAATTTGATAAAGTTTTGAGCATTGGCCCGGGGTTCAGGAAAATTTATCCGTACCTTGCAGGTTTATATTCATAAAACATCATGATGTCAACGCTTGCGCTTAGGCCTGAGCCGCGCAGAAAACCTGTTCTTTCGCAGGAAATTAGTTTTATTTTGGTGCATCTGCTGCCGTTGCTGGCCTTTTTTACTGGTGCTACGGCATTCGATTGGGCGGTGTGTGTGTTTTTGTATTTCTTCCGCATGTTTTGGATAACGGCCGGCTATCATCGTTACTTTGCGCATCGGTCGTACAAAACATCCAGATGGTTTCAGTTTATCATTGCCTTTATGGCGCAAACCTCGGCGCAGAAAGGTGCCCTGTGGTGGGCCGCTCATCACCGCCATCACCATCGGCACAGCGACACACCGGCCGACCCGCACTCCATGAAAATCTATGGCTTCTGGTATTCGCACATCGGCTGGATTGTAGGCCCTGATTTTAAAGATACCGATTACAAAACCATTGGCGATTATGCCAAATACCCCGAACTGGTTTGGTTAAACAAGTATTACCTGGTGCCTCCGGTAATACTAGCCGTACTGGTTACGGCCCTGGGCGGAGTAGTTAACGGCGGCAGCCTTGCGGCTATGTTTACGGTTTCGGGCATGTCGACCCTGTTGATCGGCTTTTTTCTAAGTACCGTTATTTTGTATCACGGTACATTCTCCATCAATTCCATTATGCACAAATTCGGCAGGCAGCGGTATGAGTCGAACGATGAAAGCCGCAACAGCCTGTGGCTGGCCCTGCTTACGTTAGGCGAAGGCTGGCACAACAACCACCACTATTACGAAACCAGCAGCCGGCAGGGGTTTTTCTGGTGGGAGATTGACATTACCTGGTACATATTGAAATTTCTATCCTGGATGGGGTTGATATGGAATTTAAAAGGCGTACCCCCGCACATTAAATATTCCCGCAACAAGGAACACGCGCGGCAGCTTAAACTGGAGCAGGAACAAAAACTGCGCAAGGCTGTTTAGCTATTGTTTTTTCGTTACCTGCTGTTAAATTTGCATCCCGGTTTGTTAAAAGGGCCCGGCCACGCGGTAAAATAAGCGGGTTAGAGGTCCAGAAGTTAAAGTTGTAAGCCGGAAACAAGC
>FWPU01000531.1_pt1 | contig 19358 bp, 14 predicted proteins | sample 2228361 | NCBI WGS metagenome assembly FWPU01 (sample SAMEA103939777, study PRJEB20133) | metagenome
GCTGAAAATGTCCTGTCATTACCGATGAACGTTCCCCTTGGTCTTGCATTAACCGAATTTATCATCGAAACAGGATTGCCGACCATAGGTCATCACCATGACTTTAGCTGGGAACGATCGAGGTTTGCCAGGTCAGGTGCAGATGATTTTTTGCGGGCTGCATTCCCACCGACAGCGCGCCAGATCAGGCATGTAGTCATCAACTCATATGGACAACAACAGCTGGCTTTAAGAACAGGGGTCAGCTCGAAATTGATCCCGAATGTAATGGATTTCGATCGACCCCCGAGCAAACCGAACGATTATGTCTCAGACCTTAGGGTCAATCTCGGTGTCGAAAAAGACGATTTCCTGCTTCTTCAACCAACGCGGATCGTTCCCCGGAAGAGAATCGAACTTGCGATCGAATTTGCACGCCGCCTCGAGCTCCCCTGCACACTTGTTATTTCACACGGATCTGGTGACGAGGGGAAAACATACGAAGAATATCTTCGGGAGTATTCAAGACTGTTAGGAGTAAAAGTAAGATTTGCAGCCGACCGGTTTTCCACTAGAAGAAAGTTCACTGAAAATGGCGAGAAAATTTACTCTCTGGCAGATGCGTATCAGGCATCCGATCTCGTCACTTATCCCTCTATCGTCGAAGGGTTTGGTAATGCCTTTTTAGAGTCTATTTATTATCAGCGTCCAATAGTCATGAGTATGTATGAGATTTTCTATACTGATATCGAACCGAAGGGGTTCAAAATAATCGGCTTTAATAGTTTCATCGATCAGGATTGCATACACCGGGCGCGATCTGTCCTCTTGAATCCGGAACGAGCGCGAGAAATGACCAGCCTTAATTTTCAAATTGCTCAAAAACACTACTCTTTTGACATGTTGCAAAACCAGCTGAGCGCTCTACTGACCGAGTGTTTTGGCATGGGATAATTAATGCTTAATCCAAAAAAGGCTGCTGGCAAGTACCTCGCACTAATCAACAATGCCTTCACCCTGGTAGATCGTAGATGCTTTGGTATTCTGAGCATTATCCGATCAGCGATCGTACGCTTTTCTAAATTACACGGCGCTGAAGGCGCTGCCAGTGTTTCGTTTTTTGCCATTTTCAGTCTGCCACCGATGCTGATCGTCATTGTATCAATAACCAGCTTTTACCTGAAAGGATCCGAAATTCGTCAGATAATCACTCGAACTATCCAGGAAACCGTTCCAATGCGTAACGAAATCATTGTGGAAATGTTCGATCAGCTGCTTGTCCAACGCAATGCTCTGGGGATCCTGGGTATCCTCGGTTTCGCCTGGTCAGGCTCAGGTGCATTATCGAGTCTGATCGCTAACATCAATCGAGCTTGGCCAACGGCTCAAAGCAGGAACATCATCGAAAAACGCTTGATCAGCATGATGATGATTGGGACACTAATCCTGCTGCTGGTATCGACATCTGTATTCAATACTATATACAGTGTCATTGTCCAGCTTAATCTCATTCACCTTGGTATTGATCCCACACTGGATATTTTCTCCGATCTGGCATTTTTCACATTGCGTTGCTTGTTATTCTTCGCTCTTTATTATTGGATCCCCAAAGCCAGGGTCGGTAAACTTGCCGCGACAGTAGCAGCTTTGTTCGCCAGTATTGCCTGGGAGATCACCGCGCGTGCATTCGGTTGGTACTTACAAGCAGGTTTAGAACTTTACAATTTCCTTTATGGATCCCTTGGAACGCTCGCTGCCTTCATGTTTTGGGTATACTTAGATAGTCTGATTATTATCTTTGGAGCGTATCTGGGAGCCGCTATCGGTGACTCCTCTCGTAATAGTCAGACCTGACCGACAACGTTCTGTTACCTCAAACAGCATACTAGAATGAAGATTTCGATAATCCACTACGCTGCCCCGCCTATCGTTGGAGGCGTCGAGAGCACGATTTTTCATCATAGCCGTTTACTCTCGCACCACGGGTTTAATGTAAAGGTGATCGCAGGGAGAGGGGCATCCTTCCATGAGGGTATAGAATTCCACCTGGTTCCGGAGTTCGATTCCCGCCACCCCAAAATTATCGAAATCGGACAGGAGCTTGCTCAAGGGATCATCACGGAAGATTTCTCAATTCTAAAAGAGAAACTACTTCATGATCTTGAGATGCTTATCAGCGATACATCATTCTGTATCGTCCACAATGTCCTCACCCTGCATAAGAATCTCCCTTTGACCGCGGCGCTATATGAATATTACCAACAAAGTGACACCCAGATAGTGGCGTGGTGCCATGATTTCGCCTGGAAAGATAATCTCTATACCACAGATCTTCACCCCGGCTACCCTTGGGAGCTGCTCAGAACTCCCTGGCCAGGTGTCAGATATGTGACCGTGTCTTTGCACAGGCAAAGGAAACTGGCTGAGCTTTTCGGGATTTCCGCAAAGGAGATCGACGTCATCCCTCCTGGGATCGATTTCGAACGCTTTTACAAACTCGAGCCTTTGACGCTGCAAATTATTAAAGATTTAAAAATCCTCGATGCAGAACCACTGCTTCTCCTGCCAGCCCGTATAACACGACGCAAGAACATCGAATTCGCGTTCAAAGTGATCGCTGAGTTAAAGAAATCATATCCGCAAGTCTTGTTGATTGTTACAGGTCCGCCAGGACCTCACAATCCAAAAAATCTCCTTTATTTGAAAGAGCTCAATGATGAGCGGCTCAGGTTGGGGATCGAGAAAAATGTTTTACTCCTCTATGAGTGGGCAGCTGAGGAGCGATCAAAAGAGATAACAGATGAGATGATCGCAGATTTATATATGTTGGCAGATGGATTGTTCTTTCCCAGTATCCGGGAGGGGTTTGGGATTCCCATCCTGGAAGCGGCTCTGGCGCGCAATGAAATATTTGCCTCGGATATCCCACCGATCCGGGAAAGCAGCAGCGGGATGGCAACACTTTTCGATCCTCGTGGAGATCCGCGTGAGGTGTCCAGATTGATCTTCGATAGATTCACTGCCAGCAGGGCTTATCAGCTGCGCAGACGTATCCTCGACAACTACACCTGGCAAGCGATCGTGTTCAAGAAAATTATTCCATTATTCGAAAATGTCTTGATGAGATAATGAACCAACAGAATGAGATAAGAGAACAGAAAAGGATCCCACGGATTGTTCGGATCGCGTTATTAGAAACCAATCTCGCAGACGCAAAAGTGCTTCTGCCATTCGCTCGTCAGGTCACCAGCGACAGACATGCCAGGCTTATGATCCTATCAGGCCTGGCGATACCTCAAGGGGATCAGATAAGCGTCGTCGCTGCCAAAGCCAGTCAACTCAGACGGGAGTTGACCCGTCAGCTCAAAGAAGAATATCCTAAACCTATTCCGGTGAAGACCATCGTCAGGCCTGAGTCCGAGATCTGGGAGGGGATTGCTGATTTCATCGGTAAAGAAAAAATCGATATCCTCATCGCCCACTGGAACGTCCTCTCCATTGGTGACCTCCCAGACCGAGCATTGACAGCCTCTCCGTTGCTCGGAATGCCCTGTGAGGTGATCCTTCTGCGACCCTCTTCCCAGGTTACCAGTAGCGAACAATGGTCCTTCATTACCAAAATATTGCTGCCTATCAGAGGAGGGGTGAACTCTACATTGACTCTGCGCATCGGTTATTCCCTGGCACGCCTTACTGGAGGATCCATTACGCTCCTCCATGTCACCTCGCAGAAGAAAAAAGGGGAGAAAATCCGCTTCATCGAAGAATTTTCACCAGCCCTCTATGACCTCGAACCCGTCACGCGCACGATCACAGCCAAGGGAGATATTTCTACTGCGATCATAGCCGAAGCCCAGGATCACGAAGCAATTGTCATGGGTGCACCTTCCACCAGGCAAACGGAAGCGACATGGCAGCGATCATTTCTCGATCAAGTGTTGGCATCTCCAGATAAGACCCTGATTATCGTAAAAGAACCTCACTTCGAAGCACCGAAAATCGAAGTGCAAAAATACTTTCCGGTCAAGGAACATCCGCTCGCAATCATTGTCGATGAGTGGTTTGCCGAAAATACCTATCACAGCAATGAATTCGCTGATCTGGATCGATTGCTGGCATTTAAGAAGGATCAGGGGTTGCGCATCAGTCTCGGACTGCCAGCTCTCAATGAAGAAAGTACCGTCGGCCAGGTCATCCAGACGATCAAATCAGCCCTGATGGAAGACTATGGACTCCTGGACGAGATCGTGCTGATAGATTCGGGTTCGGAAGACCGTACCCGTGAAATTGCCTGTGATTTGGGTATACCGGTTTACGTCCATGGAGAAATATTGCCAGAATGCGGGTCCTATGTTGGGAAAGGAGAAGCATTATGGAAGAGCCTTCATATTCTCACCGGGGACATAATCGCCTGGATCGATACAGACATCATCAATATACATCCCCGTTTTGTGTACGGTATTGTGGGGCCATTGCTCATCAATCCACGGATTCAGTATGTCAAGGGTTTTTATCAAAGGCCGATAAAACGAGATGATAAAATCGTTGCCGGAGGTGGGGGAAGGGTGACTGAATTGACCGCGCGCCCATTTATCAATTTATTCTTCCCGGAGCTTTCCGGGTTAATCCAACCTCTTTCTGGTGAGTACGCGGGACGGAGAACGGCGTTGGAGAAATTGCCGTTCTTTACAGGGTACGGCGTCGAAACCGGGTTATTAATCGACCTTCTGGAGGAATTTGGGTTGGAAAGCATCGCCCAGGTCGACCTGCTGGAACGTATCCACCACAACCAGCCGCTACCCTCTCTCTCCAAGATGTCATTTGCGATCATGCAGGTTGTTTTTCGCCGACTCGAGCGCCGTCATAATATACACCTGCTCGACCACGCCAACCTAACCATGAACTTGATTCGATTCAGCCAGAGGCGAGGCTATTACCTGGAGCAAGAAGAGATCCAGGAACACGAACGTCCACCCATGATCGAGATACCCGAGTACAGGGAGAGACGTAAACACTATATATCCGAGATCTCATGAGCACCTCAGATGGATGATACAGATGATAAGGCTTGTCCTGATCCGCCACGGCGAAACCGATTGGAACATCGAAGGACGATATCAAGGTCAAGCGGATCCCCCCTTAAATACTGTCGGAATAAAACAAGCTGAGGAGCTCGCAGAGGCTCTTCGGAAGATCAGGCCAGAGGTTTTGTATTCCAGCCCATTAAAAAGAGCTCTTCACACCGCCCAGATATTATCTGAAAGGCTTAATATTCCTGTGATAACAGATCCCCGATTGATGGAAATCAATCAAGGGGAGTGGGAGACTCGTCTGAGATCAGAGATCGAACACGATTATCCAGAACTCTTCCGAGCCTGGCAGACAAGACCATGGGAAGTCACGCCTCCAGGAGGAGAAAACCTCCACAAAGTCAAGACGCGTGTCTATCAAGCGATCGATGAGATTTTGCAGCAAGATCATCACGGAATTATCGGAGTGGTCACCCACCGTATCCCGCTCGCGTTGATCAAGATGCGATTTCAGCACCTCGATCCAGATATCGTCAGGATGATCGATCTCCCAAATACTTATTGGGAAATAGTTAAAATCCCAGACAGCCAGCTGCGAAGAAATTGATCGATTTAGATCCATCGATCATTAGTCCGGAGATTCTAAAATAGATGAATCTTGAAGACCGATTGCATTCACTTTTATCTGCTTTATATCCCGATCGGGCTGATTGGCTCTGGGAGAAGTTGATCGAGCGGCTTCAGGATTTTCGACAACGCCACCCCCTCCTCCACGAAAACCAGACCGGCCTCAGCCAAAAAGATGTCATTCTCATCACTTACGGCGATCAATTTCAGAGATCTTCGGAGAAACCACTAAGAACCTTGCTTGCATTCCTTCGAAACTATCTCGATGATCTGATAACTGGAGTCCATATTTTGCCATTTTTTCCTTATTCATCAGATGATGGATTTTCGGTGGTCGATTATTACCGTGTCGACCCCAGACTCGGTTCATGGAAGGAGATCGAGGAGCTTGGATACCATTTCCGGCTGATGGTCGATGCTGTCATGAACCATGTCTCCAGCCAAAGCGCGTGGGCAGAGGCTTTAAAACAGGGAAAAGACCCTTATAAGGATTTTTTTATCGTCCCGGAGCCATCCTTCGACTATTCGCGAGTGTTCCGACCCAGAAATCATCCACTGTTGACGCCGGTAAAAACTCACCAAGGCTGGAAAAATGTCTGGACGACTTTCAGCGCTGACCAATTCGACTTGAATTTCGCAAACCCGTTGGTGCTCCTCGAGATCATCGATGTACTTCTTTTTTACATCGAAAAAGGGGCGAACATTATTCGTCTGGATGCCATCGGTTACATCTGGAAGGAATCGGGGACAAGTTGTTTAAATCTGCCGCAGGCACACACGCTGGTGAAGATATTTCGAGCAGCACTCGATATAGCCTGTCCAAATGTGATTTTGATCACCGAGACTAATGTCCCCCATGAAGAAAATGTCGCTTATTTCGGAGAGCTGATCTCAAATGAAAGAGGAGGGGCTTTACGAGGGGACGAAGCTCAAATGGTCTACCTGTTCTCACTGGCTCCCCTTGTGCTCCACACGTTCCAGTCCTCAAAAGTCGATGCAATTACAAAATGGCTGGATTCCCTCTCAACCCCTCCCGGCGAGGCGTATTTTTTCAATTTCATCGCTTCTCATGATGGGATTGGCATTGTCCCTGCGAAAGGGATTTTGAGACAGGCAGAAATACAGGCACTTATCGCCCAAACGCAGAAGCACGGTGGTCTTGTCTCGTACCGCTCCAACCCGGATGGAACTCAGAGCGTTTACGAACTCAACATCACTCTCTACGACTTCCTCAACGATCCTGCAAACCCCGACGAAGCCTTGGACGTGAGGAGATTTCTGGCTTCACAGGCGTTGATGCTCTCGCTAGCTGGTGTGCCAGGGATCTATATCCACAGCCTGTTCGGTTCCCAAAATTGCCGGAGATGCGTCGAGGAGACAGGGCAGCCCCGATCGATCAACCGCGAAAGATTCGACCTCGAAAAATTAGAGCAAGAGCTGCAAAACAAGAATCATCTCAAGCACAAGGTTTTCGAGGGATACAAGAAATTACTGAGAATCAGGCGCTTGCAACCTGCGTTCCATCCCTCTGCTCCTCAAAAAGTGCTTAATTGCCACCCCCATGTTCTCTGTCTTCTCCGATCGGCGATCGACAATGCTCAGAAGATCCTCTGCCTGATAAATGTTTCACCAGAGAGACAGGTATGCCAAATCCCGAATAAAACATATGGTTTGCTCTCCGATCGCTGGATCGAACTGTTGAGCGGTCGTGAATATCGATCAGATCCTCAGGGATTATCACTCCAACTGGAACCATTCGAAACCTTTTGGCTTTCAACACAAGGCTGATATGCGTATTCTCAAATCCAGGCCATACTCATTGCATACGAACCCTTGGGGCTCTCTGGTGGAGAAGATTATAAGTGCTGCATTGAACGCAGTCGATCCAGAAAGAGCTCTGCTCGACAAGGTTTCACGTGACGGAAACAGCTTGAGAGTGAACGGCAAGATTTTCGATTTATCGAAAATCGATCACATCTATGTCATTGGTGCCGGAAAAGCAGCTGAGCCGATGGCGAAAGGGATAATAGAAGTCATAGGCGATCGCATCACCAATGGGCTGATCATAACTAAAGACGGGCATGCAGCAACGCGGTTCCTGCGAATTAATTTCGAGATCCTCGAAGCAGCCCATCCGATCCCGGATGAGCGCGGCGTGCAGGCGACTCACAAGATTCTTTCGTTGCTAGAAAACACTCAACCGGATGATCTGGTGATCTGCCTGATCTCTGGGGGTGGTTCAGCTCTGCTGACCGCCCCTATGCCGGGTGTGACTCTAGCCGCTCTGCAAAACCTGACCAGCGCCCTCCTGGCATCTGGGGCGACTATCCATGAGATCAATTCAATCAGAAAACACCTCGACCAGGTCAAAGGAGGTCAGCTGGCGCGTCAGGCCTCGCCTGCCTCAGTCCTGAGTCTGATTCTTTCGGATGTCGTAGGAGATGATCTGGATGTCATCGCCTCAGGGCCAACAGTACCAGATTGGTCGACTTATATGGATGCGATCGAGATTCTCCGTAAGTATGACTTGTTCGAGAGTCTGGACTCTTCAATCAGGGCTGTGTTACTGAATGGGATGGAGGGTTTGATCGCTGAAACCCCCAAACCCGGAGATCATCTCTTTTCAAAGGTTCACAATGTTATTATTGGTAGCAATCACCTGGCTTCAGAAGCCGCTGCTCATGAGGCTCGAGAACTGGGGTTCAATGTTCAGATTCTGACAAATTATCTACAGGGAGAAGCCAGCCAGGTCGGGCGTGTGGCTGCTGCTTTTTTGCGTCAGATCACGAATTACAAGCAACCCCTCGATCGTCCGGCGTGTCTTATCCTCGGCGGAGAAACTACCGTGACAATCAGGGGTTCAGGGTTAGGTGGCCGCAACCTCGAGCTGGCTCTTTCGGCTGTCGAAGACCTGGCTGGGATCGATAATGTCGCCCTGATTTCTCTGGCGACGGATGGTGGTGATGGGCCAACCGATGCCGCTGGCGCGATCGTCACCGGAGAGACTCTCTCACGGGCAAAAAAGGTAGACCTGATTCCGACCGCCTATTTGAAAAATAATGACTCTTACCACTTCTTCAAAGATCTCGATGATTTGCTCATAACCGGTCCGACCAGGACCAATGTCAATGATCTCATTCTCCTTTTTGCATTTTAAGGAGGAAACCATGCAAGAGACACAGCTACCTCTCGTTCTCATCTCCCACACCTTACCCGAAGGCTGGCTCGATCCACTCTTGGGCAAATGCAGGACAGTCGTTGGTCCTGCGGATGCCGATCGCCTCTCGGAAGAGCTGTCGGCTCTTCTCCTCGAAGCAGAAGGTCTTTTCGTGTTATTGACAATCAAGATCGACGAGACAGTTCTCCAAAAGGCACCCCGTCTGAAAGTGATCAGCAATATGGCCGTTGGTGTGGACAACATCGACCTCCAAGCCTGCACCCGCCGCGGTATCCCGGTCGGGAATACGCCTGGGGTTCTGACCGATGGCACTGCAGACCTGACGATGGCCCTTCTGCTCGCAACTGCACGTCGGTTGATGGAAGCCAGTCGAGATGCGCGCGAAGGGCGCTGGCTGACGTGGTCTCCGACCGGCTGGCTGGGCAAGGACCTGTCTGGTTCCACGTTGGGGATCCTGGGCATGGGGCAGATCGGGCAGGCAGTGGCTAAACGCGCCCAGGGATTTGGAATGCGGCTGATCTTCACCGATCCAAATCCTCGCGATGAAGTTGCCCAGCGTTTAAGCGCTGAACAAGTTTCTCTGGAGATCTTGTTGCGGGAAAGCGATTTCCTGAGCGTGCATGTCCCGCTTACCTCAGAGACGCGTGGTTTGATCGATGAGAAAGCTCTCAAACAGATGAAACGCGATGCAATCCTGATCAATACATCTCGAGGGCCAGTGGTGGATACCGGTGCATTGGTCACCGCGCTGAAGGAAGGCTGGATCGCAGCCGCCGGCCTCGATGTGACCGACCCAGAACCCCTGCCTCCCGATCATCCGCTCTACGAACTACCCAACTGCCTGATAGTGCCGCACATCGGATCAGCCACGTGGAATACGCGCAGGAATATGGCTCAATTAGCCTGTCAAAATCTGCTGGCAGGTCTCCAGGGAAGAAGATTGCCTTTCTGTGTCAATCCCGAAGTTTATGAGGTTTCTCCTGAAAAATAGGCGAGAGCAATCATCTTCAATTCTGAAGAATGTTTTCTGATATCATTCCGGCAGCCGTTTACGTCGTGTCGAAGAGCATTGCGGGCTATCGTTGAAGATACCAAGGGATATGCGGGTACAATTGTGATAACCTTTAACGAATGCTCTTTCGATTAGAAATTCGAGATCGAGTACGATCTGTACAGCGTTATCTCAAAAAGAACAGGTTATGGTTGATTAAATTCAGAAATGGAACAGTTCGAACCAGCGTATCTTTCATTGCTGAAATCCGGAGAATTGGCTGAACGCGTCAAAGCCGCCTATGAGCATCTCTCTATATGTGATGTGTGTGCCTGGGAATGTCCAGTTGACCGTCGCGCCGGTAAGATCGGTGTCTGCCGGACCGGGATACGTGCTCGGGTGAGCAGTTATGGTCCCCATTTTGGTGAAGAAGCTCCCCTGACCGGGTGGCGCGGGTCCGGAACGATCTTTTTCACCCGCTGCAATTTACGCTGCCAGTATTGTCAAAATCATGATATCAGTCAAACAGATGCTGGCCAGGAGGTCGAGCCGGAAGAACTGGCGAGGATCATGCTCGAACTGCAAGCGCTTGGCTGCCATAACATCAACCTGGTGTCTCCAAGCCATGTGGTACCGCAGATCATGGCTGCTGTGCTCATCGCAGCCAGAGCGGGTCTGAAGCTCCCGCTTGTATACAACACTGGCGGTTATGACTCGCTTGCAATGCTGAAACTGCTGGATGGCGTAATCGATATCTATATGCCCGATATGAAGTATGGTGACCCCCAGATCGCTAGAAGGTATTCAAAGGTCCGGAATTATCCTCAGGTGAACCGCCAGGCTGTGAAAGAGATGCACCGCCAGGTCGGGGATCTGCAAATCGATCCATCCGGTTTGGCAAGACGCGGGTTGCTCGTCCGTCATCTCGTGCTTCCTGAGGGACTTGCAGGCACTCAAGAGATCGTCCGTTTTCTCGCCACAGAGATATCTCAGGATACCTACCTGAACATCATGGATCAATACCGCCCAACATATAAGGCTCACCTCTACCCTGAGATCAACCGCCGAATCACCTCGAAAGAATATCAGGAGGCTATCACCATGGCTCTGGAGGCTGGATTGCATCGCCTGGACAAGCGCATCCCGAGAATCTGGATGGCACGATACATCTGAGCTGCGAAAAATCTCTGAGAAGGAGTGGTCAAATTCTCAATGCGCATGATCCGCCTTTTCACACAATCCCTGCGCCACCCACCTGCGGATGCCGAGATCGTCAGCAACAAACTGCTGATGCGCGCCGGTTTCATCCTCCCTCATGCAGCGGGTATCTTCAGCTACTTGCCTCTGGCAAGAAGAACCCTCACCAAAATCGAAAACATATTACGGGAAGAGATCAATGCCATTGGAGGCCAGGAAGTCACTCTTCCTGTTGTCAATCCGGCGGACCTCTGGAAAGAATCCCGCCGATGGTTCCAAATCGGCTCAGAGCTGGGTCGCTTTAAAGATAAAAACCAGCGTGACATGGTGCTTGCCATGACGCATGAAGAAGTGGTTGCCGACCTGGTCAGAAGAACGATCAAATCATATCGGCAACTTCCCGCATTGATCTATCACATCCAGACGAAATGGCGGGATGATCCTCGACCTCGGGGAGGATTGATCAGAGCTCGCGAGTTCACTATGAAGGACAGTTATAGTCTGGATGCCGATTGGGAAGGACTGCATAAGCAATATTTGGCTCATTACCAGGCTTATTTCAATATCTTTCACCGCTGTGATCTCGAGGTCAGGGCATTTCGATCGGATGTTGGAATCATGGGCGGAACGCAGGCACATGAGTTCATGTATTTGACTCCCATTGGAGAGGATGCCCTGCTGATGTGCCACCACTGCGGTTATGCAGCAAACCGACAGGTGGCCCTCTTCAGGAAAGAAGCTTTACCACCAGAACAACCCAAACCCTTGGAGAAAGTCTTCACACCAGGCGCCAAGACCATTCATGCTTTGGCCGATTTTCTCGATATACCCCGATCAAGAACAGCCAAAGCGGTGTTTTTCATCGCAGGTATTCCCGAGAACGATCGGATCGCAGATAGACTGGTGTTCTCGATCGTGCGCGGTGATATGGAATTGAACGAAACCAAACTGGCAAACGCGATCGGCGCGCGAGACCTGAGACCAGCACATGAGGATGAGATCCGTGATGCTGGAGCCATCCCTGGTTTTGCTTCACCGATTGGATTGAAAGATGTGCTGATCGTGGTGGATGACCTGATCCCCTCATCACCCAATCTGGTCGCAGGCGCCAATGAGGAGGAATACCATTATCTGAATGTGAATTATGGACGCGATTTCCAGGCTGATATCGTTGCTGACATCGCTTCGGCGGAAGACAGATCCCCCTGCATGCTCTGTGGAGAGCCGCTGGCTTCTTCCCGAGGGATCGAGGTAGGGAACATCTTCAAACTCGGTACACGGTTCTCTGAAGCCATGGGATGTTATTTTCATGACGAACATGGGGATCTCAAACCTGTGATTATGGGTTCCTATGGAATCGGGACCGGTCGATTGATGGCGAGCATCGCTGAAGCCCACCACGACGAACAGGGGCTGATCTGGCCTGTAACCGTCGCCCCGTTCGGTGTACACCTGATAGTCCTGGGGGATGCAAAACCCGGAATGGAGAAAAGCCCGTTAACGATCTCAGAGCGCGCTTACCAGGCTCTGCGGAACGCCGGCGTTGAAGTGCTCTACGACGACCGGGAGGAGAGCCCAGGGGTTAAGTTCAATGACGCAGACCTGATCGGCTGTCCGATCCGGCTGACCATTAGCAGAAGGACGATTCAATCAGGGGGGATCGAGGTGAAACGACGCGATTCCTCGGAAAGGTATATGGTCGCTGAGAGCGAGCTTACCAGTCATGTATTGGATCTAATCGACCAGATGCACCAGGTGATTCACTCAAAGGTCGTCGAAGTACCTTATGAGGAATAAATGATTATCAGCCTACCCTCCCGCAGGTTTGGAAGAGGAAATAGTCAGAGCAGAAGGTTCGAGCGACGGATCCCGAACCAGCAGCAGAATAACCTGCGGGAGGGTGAGCGATTTAGGTCTATCTTAACTTGAAGTATTTAGTCAGACCAAGCGCCAGATTCAGATTTCCGGTCAGTTTCACCTTCTGCTGCATGAAGGCTGCCATCGGATCGAGCTTTCCCAGGATGATGTCTTTGTAGTCCTGCGAATCTGCACGCAGTGTCATGGTGGGATTTTCCACCGTGCCTTTCTCAACGGTGCAAACGCCGTTCCCGATTCTGACCACCCAATCACCTGCCTCTGCGCCGCTCAGATGATATTGAATGACCGCCTCAACGCCTTCCGCTTTTTCGGGTAAGAACGCTTTGGGCATGCGGTTCATCAGTTGTTCGATGGTGATCTCTTCGCTCATATTTTGACTCCTTTTTTAATATTTAGTTGATATTCTCAAAAATCCCGGCAGCCCCCATGCCACCACCGATGCACATGGTCACCATGCCAAATTGTGCATTCCTGCGTTTCATCTCGTCGATCAGCTGGGTCGTCAGTTTAGCGCCTGTGCATCCCAAAGGGTGACCCAGGGCGATCGCCCCGCCATTCACATTGGTCTTTTCGATGTCTAGACCGACCTGGCGGATGACCGCAAGAGACTGAGCAGCGAAAGCTTCGTTGAGCTCGATCAGATCGATATCATTCAGGCTGAGACCTGCCAGCTTCAATGCCTTTGGGATCGCTACGACAGGACCAATGCCCATCAATTCAGGAGCGACTCCGCCAACGGCATAAGCGACAAAGCGGACCAGTGGTTTATAGCCAAGGGATTCAGCTCTGGCGCGGGACATGACAACCACCGCCGCTGCCCCATCGGACATCTGGGACGAGTTACCGGCTGTGACCGTACCACCGTCTTTGAAGGCTGGTTTTAATTTACTGAGCGCTTCCAGGGAGGTATCGCTGCGCGGACCTTCGTCCCTGCGCAGTGTGAACTCATGGCGCCTGCCTGGCTCCACAACCACGACATCCACAGGCACGATCTGGTGGTCGAAGCGCCCGCTCTCCACAGCCGCGACTGCCCGTTGATGGCTGCGCAAGGCAAACTCATCTTGCTCTTGCCTGCTCACACCGTATTTGGCAGCGACATTCTCTGCAGTCAGTCCCATATTTGTATACACCTGAGGACAATCCGCAGCGAAGAAAGGATTTGGGGCAAACTTAAACCCGGTCATAGGCACCATGCTCATCGATTCTGTCCCACCGGCAATGATGATGTCAGCCTGACCGGCCATAATGGCGTACGCGGCATGGGCGATCGTCTGTAAGCCAGAGGAACAGAAGCGATTGACGGTTTCCGCCGGAACTGACTCGGGCAATCCGGCGCGCAACGCAACCATGCGCGCCATATTCATACCCTGCTCACCCTCTGGAAAGGCGCAGCCCAGGATGACATCGTCGATCTCGGCTGGATCGAGCCCATCCAGACGCCGGAGTAGATCCCGGATGACCAAAGCCGCCAGCTCGTCAGGTCGCGTTGTCGCCAGGCTGCCTTTCTTCGCCTTTCCGACCGGTGTCCGAGAGGCGGCAACTATTACAGCATCGCGTGTTGGATCGATTGTCTTCATCATACTTTCTCTCCTAATTTCGCAGAGGCTTTCCGGTTTGAAGCAGATGCCACATGCGCTGTTGGGTCTTCTCTTCACCGCATAAAGCCAGGAATGCCTCCCGTTCTAGGTCGAGAATATACTGCTCATCGACCCAGGTTGGTCGGGAGATATCACCACCGGTCATCACATTCGCCAGCTGGTTTGCGATCTGAGATTCATACTCAGTGATATAACCGCTTTCTTTGAACATGAAAATCCCTACCCGCAGCGCTGCCAGAGCATCCCGGCCGGCAGCGTATATTTTTTCCGGAAGTGGAGGTCTATATCCAGAATTTGCCAGATGAAGAACTTCTTTCTTTGCTTCGGCGAGCAGGTGATCGCGATTGAGCACGACCCGGTCACAGGGGTTCAACAAGCCAAATTTACGCGCCTCTTCAGCACTGGTGGCAACCTTAGCCATGCCGATCTGTTCGAACACCCTTTGCAGGAAAGGCAACACCTCGGTATTTTCGGTCAGCATCGGCGGGTTAACGATCCGGCGGAGCATCTCCTTCGTCCCTCCGCCAGCAGGGATGACCCCAGCCCCCACTTCGACGAGACCGGTGTAAAGCTCAGCCGCTGCCACCACCCGGCTTGCATGCATCATGACCTCGGCACCACCCCCGAGCGCCAATCCTGCGGGCGCGATAACGACCGGTTTCGGAGAATAACGCATGCGCATGTTCAATTCCTGCAATCGTTTGGCAGCCAGATCAAGCTGCTCCCAATCCTTGTTCTGCGCTAACATGACCACATAAAAAAGATTGGCTCCTGCGCTGAAATTCTCTGCCTCGGTGCTCACAACCAAACCCTCGAAGTCGATCAGCCTCTCCAGAGCTGTGTTGAGCATCGTGAAGATGTCTTCATCCAAGGTGTTCATCTTGGTGTGCAGCTCGAGGCACGCCACACCATCGCCCAGGTCCCACAAAGTCGCCCCCTGGTTTTTACTCACCATATTCTGTTCACGCAACATAATGATGTTTGGGGATTTTTGGATCTGTTCGTACGCCCCGTTTGCTGGGTTATAGACGCCCGTATAACTTCCGTCAACAGACTGATAGAAGGTGTTGCACCCGGAGGCGAGCATGTCATCCACCCAGGGAGCGGGTTCATAACCAGCCTGTCGCATGCACTCGGCAGTCTCTCGAACCCCCAGCATGTCCCATATCTCGAAAGGACCGGCCTCATGGCCAAATCCCCAACGCATGGCATCATCGATCGGTTTCGGTGTATCGCTAATCTCGGGGATCAGTTGGGAAGCATAGGCAAGTCCCTGATAAGTCAAAGCGCGCACCAGTTCACCAGCACGATCCTGAGCAGACAGAAGGATTTTCAACCGGTCTCCAAGGTATTCGATGTCTTTTGCTTCGCCAATCGAGGGAAAACGTGGCTTTTGTGGTGGTTCGTATTCTAGAGTTTTGAGGTTCAGCGCCCAAAACTCCTTCTCTCCTCCATCCCCCCGGACCTCTTTATAAAAGCCCTGTTTGCTCTTTACGCCCAGCCAGCCGCGTTCGACCATGCTGTGGATCAGGCGGTTCACAGGTTCCGATCCGAGGTAACGCAGAGCATGTTTATCATGAGAAATGGCAGGCGCCAGGTTTCGCCCCACATGCTCCCATACATCGATCCCCACCAGATCGATCAGGCGGAAGGTCGCTGTTTTCGGCCTTCCGATCACCGGGCCGGTGATCGCATCTACTTCTTCCACGGTATAGCCATGTTCGAGAATGTAATCGAGAGCGAACGCGCCTCCCACAAACCCCAGCCGGTTGGCGATGAAATTGGGCGTGTCTTTAGCCAGGACAACCCCTTTCCCCATACGATATTCCAGGAAATGACTGATGGAATCCACCACTGAGGATAATGTGGCCGAGGTTGGGATCACTTCGACGAGTTTTAGATAACGCGGCGGATTGAAGAAGTGTGTCCCCAGGAAGTGTTCCTGGAAGCTCTTTGAACGACCCGCCGCGATCGAGGCCACCGGGATCCCAGATGTATTGGTGCTCACGATCGTCCCCTCTGCGCGAAGGGAGTCGATCTTCTCCATCAAACTGCGTTTGATCTCCAGGTTCTCGACGATGGCCTCGATGACCCAGTCCGCCTTCCCGACGACCGATAAATCATCTTCCAGGTTACCCAGTGTAACCAGGGCGGCATGCTCCGGGGTGAAAAAGCTCGCCGGCCTGGATTTCAAAGCCCGTTCGAAACCCTCCCGAACAATGCGGTTTCTCACCTCTCGGTCAGCGAGCGTGAGCCCCTGCGCCTTCTCATCTGCATTCGCTTCTTTGGGGATGATATCGAGCATGGTCACACGCACACCGATATTTGCCAGGTGCGCGGCGATGGACGCCCCCATCGTGCCTGCCCCAATGACCACCGCGTTATGGATTTGGTGTCTCATATTGCCTCCGTAATCTTCGTTGGTTGGTTGGTTGGTTGACCATAGAGATTTTTTCCAGTATCTTCTATCTGTTTTGATCTAGGAAACGATTGAAAAAATCGACCATCCTGAAATTGAAGGTCAACTCACCTTCTCCGATGAAGGTATGCGGTTGATCTGGATAGAAGAAACATTCGACATTCTTGCCTCTCTCCTGCAAGCGCTCACAAAGATCCACCGACCATTCTATGGGAACTTCAGCATCTGCAGTGCCATGGTGAATACTCACTGCGGAAGTGACATATTCCAAGAAGAAAATCGGTGATATGCGCAACAAAGCATCATCAGGTGCTTCGAGCTCCTCCAGACCACGCTCCCCTTGAGAGAAAACATGGAAGATGCGCTCATAGTTCTTGCGTTCATCTCCGCTCATCGCACCGTAAAGCAGGACCGCATCCACATCGGGACTGACGGTCATCACCCGTGTGGCGATCCCGCCTCCCATGCTGTGTCCCCATAATCCCACGTGTTCTCCGTCGGCTTTCTCGAGCGGACCTGGCTTCCCAGCCTGATCTTTTACGATTGCGATCAGATTGAGCACATCGATCGCCATACCCACGCGGAAAAGGTTGAACCCATCATCAGAGGGGGGATAACCCCGCAGATTGGGGTGCAAGACCAGAAAGCCATTTCGTGCCAGTTCATCTGCATAGCCAGTCGTGTAATCGAGCGTAGAGTAGAGATCTGGATCGATGTATCCATGCAATGCGATCACGACAGGGAATGGCCCATCACCTGTGGGTACATTCATAAACCCATAAATGTCTAACCCATCGCTTGGGTAGCGCACAAGATAACGGATAAATCTGCTATTCTCTGCCATCAATTCCACAACGGTTAGTTGCCCATCTCCGTAATTCCGCCTGCGCAGATCCTCTATGGTAAGCCCGGAATAAAGGTCGGGAGTAGGCGTGATCGAAGGGATCAGGGTAACAGTCTGCGTCCTGGTAGGCTCCAGCGTCGGTGTAAATGTCGTAATCATCATCCTTGGTGATGGCAGAGCTATTATCTCACCTCCAGATTCCCTGGTCGCCAGATGGCTGGGCATCTCGCCCTTGTTACAGGCGACACCAAGCATAGCCAGAATTACCAATAAAATCCATCTCATACATTTACCTTATAAGCCCCCTCGCGAAAAAGCCTGAGCGCGGGGCTACTTATCTCAATTCTGACCCGCGATAACCCAAAATATTTCGAGCCACGACAAGGCGGTTGATCTGACCCGTGCCTTCGTAGATATCGGTGATCTTGGCATCGCGGAACCACTTCTCCAGCAAGGTATCACGGGTGTACCCCAGAGGACCCATGATTTCCAATGCTTTTTGCGTGATCTTGGTGACGACATCACCCGCCCGCACCTTACTCATCGAGGCTTCCAGCGGGTTTGGTTTGCGGTTATCAGCCATCCAGACTGCTTTGATGACCAGCAACCAGGCTGATTCGAGCATCACCTCCATATCGATCACCTCCCTTTCGACATTGGTGAGCTTTTGCCTGGGGAGACCGTAGCGGATGGTGACGCCTTGTTGGGCAAGGAGTTCTTTGAGCAACTCCAGGGTGGCTCTTGCGACGCCGATCCCAGTGGCTGAGACGAGAGGTCGGGTGGCATCGAAGGTTGCCATGGCGCCTTTGAAACCCTTCACTTCTTTTTCCTGTGCAATTTCAGGGCTGCCCAGGATATTCTCGAACGGGATCCTGGCATCCTGGAGCACGATGGAAGCAGTATCGCTGACCCGAATGCCCATTTTGTGCTCGAGCTTCGTCACCTTGACTCCCGGGGTGCCGGCTTCGACGACGAAGGGTCTCATTCCGGCTCGACCTGCCTGCGGATCGATGGTCGCCCAGACGACGACAAAACCATCACTCAGCTCCAACGATTTGTGTCCGGCGGTCACGAAGATCTTTTCGCCGTTCAAGACCCATTCATTCGTGGTTTTATCCAACACAGCGGTTGTGCGGATCGCCGAAGTATCAGAGCCACAATGAGGTTCGGTCATCGCCATGGCACCAAAGGTGGGCTTATCCGTCTGAAAACGAGCCAGGAATTTCTTTTTTTGTTCCGGGGTACCCGTAGCTTCTACGGCAGCTGCGCCTAACCCGCCGCCGGGTGTAACCAGATACATGCCCACATCTCCCCAGGAGAGCATCTCCAACATGAACGCCAGGGATTGGTAACCAATGGGTGGGCGTTCCCTCTTTTTCTCAGCCGCTTCTTCACCACCGCCGTTCTTTCCTTCCCCAGGCGCCAGGGAGCCAGCACCGACGGCTCGCATGGCCTGATGCATGAAATTGATGTAATCCCAGGGCACCTCATGTTCATGTTCGTCGAAGTAGCGGGAATGCGGGCGCATCATCTCTTCAGCAACCGTCTGAAGAAGATATCGCTGTTGCTGTATGGGTTTGGGAATTTCGAATTCAATCATCCTGTCCTCCATTTTCC
>FWPU01007732.1_pt1 | contig 19354 bp, 14 predicted proteins | sample 2228361 | NCBI WGS metagenome assembly FWPU01 (sample SAMEA103939777, study PRJEB20133) | metagenome
CCGATCTCTCTTATGGGCGATCGCACATGGAGTATACACCATTTTTCATCCGCCGTGGTGACGCGCACGGCATGGATATCTGCCCTGAAAATCGCGTTGGCCGGTTGGCCGGCACGCCGCCGGGCGTTCAAACGCCTGGCTCAGGCAGGTGAAAGTCGGTCGAGACCGACTGCCCTAACCTGAAAATCGTCGCCAGCACAGGCTCATTTCCTGGGCTCGTTGTGCGCCGGCCGGCGCATGATCAACTGAAACGTCAAACGTCGATGATGTATGACGTTTCACGTTTCATATTTCATGCTTTTACCATCTATGCACGTACTCTTCCGTATCCTAACCTATCTGAAGCCTCATCGCAGGCGCCTGGCCCTCACCTATCTCTGCATCGCCGCAGTGACCGTGCTCAATCTGGTCATTCCCTGGATCATCCGGCAGGTGATTGACGTGGGCCTGGCGACCGGTGATCGGCGCTATCTGCTCCAGATGGCCCTGTTGATCGTCGGCGTGGCGGCCGTGCGCGTGGCGTTCTCGTTCGGCCAGCGTTACGGCATGGAGTCGTCGGGCCAGATGGTGGCCTACGACGTGCGCAACCAGCTCTATGACCACATCCAGCGTCTCAGCTTCTCGTATCACACCCACGCCCAGACCGGGCAGCTGATGTCGCGCATCACCGAGGATGTGGGCGCGCTGCAGCGCTTCGTGGCCGGCGCGCTGCTCGACTCGCTGAGCATCATGCTGATGCTCGGTTTCATCATCGTCATCCTATTCCAGATGAGCTGGCAGCTGGCTCTGATCGCCCTCGCGCCCATGCCGATCCTGGCTCTCTCCGTGCAATACCTGGCCCAGCGCATGCGGCCCAAGTGGAGACAGGTGCAACAGGCTTTTGCGCAGGTGACGACGGTGCTCCAGGAAAATCTGACCGGCGCCCAGGTGGTGCGGGCTTTCGCGCGTGAGCCGTATGAGATCGCCAAGTTTGACGCAGCCAACAAAGACTACATGCGCACCCGGCTGAGCACCATTCGTTTCTGGGGCAGCGCCTCGCCGTTCATGGGCTTTCTGGTCGCGCTCAGCGTGGCGCTCACCTTCTGGTTCGGCGGGCCGATGGTCGCGGCCGGCACCCTCTCGCTCGGCACGCTGGTCGCCTTCAACAGCTATGTCCTGATGCTGAGCGGCCCGGTGCAGCGCCTGGGCAACATCGTCAATCTCATCGCCGAGGCACTCGCCTGCGCCGACCGCATTTTCGAGCTGCTCGATACGCCGTTCGAAATCAAAGACTCGCCGAACGCACGCGTGCTCATGCAGGTCATGGGCCGGGTGCAATTCGAACATGTGCACTTCAAGTATGCAGACGGCCGGCAACCCACGCTCACCGACATCAACCTGGATGCATTGCCGGGCCAGGTTGTGGCGCTCGTCGGCCACACCGGCGCCGGCAAAAGCACTCTCGTCAACCTGATCCTGCGCTTCTACGATGTGACGGCCGGCCGCGTGCTGGTAGACGGCCACGATGTGCGCTATGTGACACTCGAATCGCTGCGCCGACACATCGGTGTCGTCCTGCAAGACACATTGCTCTTCTCGGCTTCGATCCGCGAGAACATCGCCTACGGCCGGCCCGACGCCAGCGACGAGGAGATCATTGCTGCGGCCAAAGCAGCCCAGGCGCATGATTTCATCATGTCGTTCCCCAAAGGTTACGACACCGAGGTCGGCGAGCGCGGCATCACCCTCTCCGGCGGGCAGCGCCAGCGCATCGCCATCGCCCGCGCCCTGCTGATCAACCCGCGCATCCTGATCCTGGACGACTCCACCTCCAGCGTGGATATGGAAACGGAACATCTGATCCAACAGGCGCTGAAGACGCTGATGCGGGGCCGCACGTCGTTCGTCATTGCGCAGCGTCTGACCACAATTAAGGCAGCCGATCAGGTGCTGGTGATGGATCACGGCCGCATCGTACAGCGCGGCACGCATGACGAGCTGATCCGCCAGCCCGGCCCCTATCGAGAGATCTACGACCTGCAACTGCGCGATCAGGAAGAGGCCATCGCGTCCATCGCCGCGGCGACGGGCGCGGCCAACTTGCGACCGGCGCTGGCCGTGACGGGAGGTTGAGATGGCCGCTTTGCTACAACGGTTCCGCAACCTGTTCCGGGAAGGCAACGTCGAGTTCGACCTGCCCGAAGACCTGCAGTTCCGGGGCTATGACAGTCGCATCGTCGGCCGGCTGTTTCGCTATGTGCAGCCCTATGCCCGGCAAATGCTCTTCGCGCTGGTGTTGATGGGCGTGATCACCGCAGCTTCGCTGGCCGGACCGTATATCATCAAGCTGGCTCTGGACAACGCCATTCCGACCGGCAATATCGGGCTGCTGCGTCAGCTCATCGTGCTTTTCCTGGCCGCACAGCTGGTGGCCTGGGTAGCGCGTGCCGGTCAGGTGGCTGCCGTGGCCGAGGCCGGCCAGTCCAGCATCTACGGCGTGCGCCGCGATCTGTTCGAGAAGTTTCAGCGACAGTCGCTCAGCTTCTTCGACAAAGCCGATGTCGGCATCCTCATGTCGCGCATGACCTCAGACGTCAACGCGCTGCAGGAGCTGGTCACCTGGGCCATCGTCGGCACGGCGTCCGATCTCTTCACGCTGGTCGGCATCGTGATCGTGATGGTCGCGCTGGATTGGCGGCTGTCGCTCATCACCTTCTCGGTGCTGCCGATCATGGCCCTATTGACGGCCATGTGGCGGGCGCGGGCGCGCGACAACTGGCGCCGCGTGCGTTACTACAACGGCCGGATGCTCGGCTATATCGAGGAGAACATCCAGGGCGTGCGCGTGGTGCAGGCGTTCACGCGCGAGAGGCTGAATCTCGAAAAGTTCGTCACACGGGTCAACTATCGCTTCAATCAGGCACAGCGCCGCGCGGCGCGACTGTCGGCACTCTTCTTCCCTGGCGTGGATTTCCTCGGCACCCTCGCCGTCGCCCTGGTGATCGCCTTCGGTGGCGCGCTGGCCGTGGGCGAGAGCGTTTTCACACCGGGCGTGCTGGTCGCGTTTGTCCTGTACATCGGCCGCTTCTTCGATCCCATTCGCGATCTGGCCGAACGTTACAACACATTGCAGCAGGCCATGACCGCTGGCGAGCGGCTTTTCGGGCTGCTCGACCGGCCTATCGAGATCGAGAGCAAGCCCGGCGCGCCCCCGATGCCGCCGATCCGGGGCGAAGTCGTCTTCGATCACGTCCATTTCCACTACCAGCCCGATCTGCCCGTGCTGCACGACATCAATCTGCACGTGCAGCCGGGCCAGCTCATTGCCCTGGTCGGCGCAACCGGATCGGGCAAGAGCACCCTGGTCAAGCTGCTCAACCGCTCCTACGACGTGAAGGCAGGCAGCCTGCGCATTGACGGCTACGACGTGCGCGACGTGGAGCTCTCGTCGCTGCGCAGGCAGATGGGCATCGTGCTCCAGGAGACGTTCCTGTTCCGAGGCACCGTGGCGGAGAACATCCGCTACGGCCGGCTGGATGCGACCGACGACGAGATCGTGGCCGCAGCGCGCGCCATCGGCGCCCACGAGTTCATCGAGGCGCTGCCGTTCGGCTACCAGACGCTGGTCGAAGAGGGCGGCGCCAGCCTGTCGGTGGGACAGCGCCAGCTGCTGGCGTTTGCCCGCGCGCTCATCGCTGACCCGCGCATCCTCGTGTTGGATGAAGCCACCTCCAGCATTGACACGCAGACCGAGAAGATCATCCAGGACGCGATGGACCGGCTGCTGGAGGGCCGCACCGCGTTCGTCATCGCCCATCGCCTCAGCACCATCGTCCGCGCCGACCAGATCGTCGTGCTCTCGCACGGCCGGATCATCGAACAGGGGACGCATCAGGAGTTGTTGGCGCTGCAGGGCGTATATCATAATTTGTATACGATGGGATTTGCGGAGAAGACGAAGGACGACGGACGATAGACGAAGGGCGGAGGACGGGAACGCGGAGAGCCTGCTCCGCTGTTCCGGGCACGACGCGGACAGACCGAAATTTCATCCGCGTCATCCGCGTCCCATTTTCGGATCAGCGCCCATCTCGCAGGCGACACAAGCAGAGATGAAAATGCAGCCGTCCGCGTCCATCCGCGCTTGTCCGCGTCCCATTTTCAGATCAGGAGGTCAACCACATGACAGACAAAGTTCGTATCGGCATCATCGGCGTCGGCCAGATCGGCAAGGTGCACGTGGAACGCTACAAGGAAGTGCCCGAAGCCGAGATCGTAGCCGTATGCGACCTGCGCGAGGACGAAGCACGCCGGGTCGCCCAGAGCATCGGCCCCCAGGTCGCCGTGTACACCGACTATCAGGAGCTGCTCGCGCGCGACGACATCCAGGCGGTGGATGTGGCGCTCCACAATCGGCTGCACGCGCCGGTCACGATCGCCGCTCTGGAAGCAGGCAAGAACGTCTATTGCGAAAAACCGCTGTCGTGGGTATACTCAGAAGCCAGGGCGATGGTCGAGACGGCCCGGCGCACCGGCCGCATGTTGCACGTCCAGCTGAACACCCTCTACGCAGCCGAAGCGCGCGCGGCCAAGCGGCTGATTGACGAAGGCCAGCTCGGCCAGATCTACTACGCCAAATCATCGCACTATCGCCGCCGCGGCCGGCCGTGGGTGGACGGCTACGGCACGCCCGCCTTCGTCCAGAGGGCGACCGCAGGCGGGGGCGCGCTGGTGGACATGGCGGTGTATCACATCGCGCGCATGCTGTGGCTGCTGGGCAACCCGGCCGTCGAGACCGTGTCGGGCAAAACTTACCAGATGCTCGACAACATCTATCCCGACCGCCGGGCCTCGGGCAACTACGACGTCGAAGAGCTGGGCATGGGCCTGGTGCGCCTGGCCGGCGGGATCACCTACTTCATCGAGGAGGCCTGGGCGATCCACGCGGACAGTTCCGACGGCGATCGGATCTTCGGCTCGAAGGCCGGTCTGCGGGTGGATCCGTTCGGCTATTTCACCACCCTCGCCGACATGGAGATGAATGCCACGTTCGACGTCAAGGGAGCCGACTGGCGCTGGCATCAGTGCAACCCGCTGGAGGCCGGCTACGACCATTCGCAGCGCCACTGGGTCTGGGCGCAACTCGGCCGCGTGCCGCTGCTCGACACTGCCGGCCTGGCCCTGAAGACCGCGCTCATCACCGAGGGCATCTACCTCTCCAGCCATCTCGGCCGCGAGGTGACGGCCGCGGAGATCGAGGCGGCAGGACCGGAATATCGGCTGGCGTGATATGTGTACGTGATGCGTGATGCGTGAGGCGTGAGGCGTGATACGCAAGCCGCAGTTCACGCATCACGTTTCACGCCTCACATCTCTCTCATCTCATCTCGGAGAAGATTCCATGACTATCCCAATCGGACTCCAACTCTATTCTGTTCGCAATGACTGCGCGGCGGATCTGCCGGGCACGCTGGCGGCCGTGGCGAAGATGGGCTACGTCGGCGTCGAGTTTGCCGGTTACTATGACCGGAGCGCCAAAGAGCTCCGCATGATGCTCGACGATCTGGGCCTGAAGTGCTGCGGCACGCACATCCGGATTGACACGCTGCTGGGCGACGCGCTGCCCCGCACGGTCGAATTCAATCAGATCCTGGGCAACAAATATCTGATCGTGCCGGCGCTGGCCGAGGAGTATCGCAACTCGCGGGCGGCCTGGCTGCGCACCGCCGGCCTCTTCAACGAGATCGCCGAACGGCTCAAACCGTATGGCATGCTCACCGGCTACCACAATCACGCCATCGAGTTCCAACCGATGGACGGCGAGCTGCCGTGGGACATCTTCTTCAGCAACACGCGTTCCGATGTGATCATGCAGGTAGACATCGGCAACGCGCTCCACGGCGGCGGCGACCCGATCCCCTATCTGGCGCGCTACCCCGGCCGGGCAATCACCGTGCATTTGAAGGAGTACTCGGCGACCGATCCGACAGCACTCCTCGGTGAGGGCGACGTGCCGTGGCAACGCGTCTTCGAGCTGTGCGAGACCCAGGGCGGGACGGAATGGTACATCGTCGAGCAGGAAAGCTACAAGTATCCGCCGCTGGAGGTCGTATCCCGCTGCCTGGACAACCTGCGCAGGATGGGGAAGGCGTAAGGCGAAACGGCAGATTGGTAGATTGGTAGATTGGTAGATTGGTAGATTGGTAGATTGGTAGAGAGGAATACCCATGCCTCGCACCCAACTCGACTCACTTCTGGCCCAAATCCGCCAGAAACGCGAGCAAACCCTCGCCGAATGCGCCGATCTGACCGAGGCGGACTTCACTTTGCCCACCGGCATGAACCGCTGGGATGACCTGCGTCGGGTGCTGCTCCGTTTCGGCGACCACATGCGCGAGCACGCCAGCCAGGCCGGCGCGGCGCGCATCGCGGCCGGCCACGCGCCGAACCCGCCTCAGCGCATGCTGATCGAGGCCGAACTGGCCTGGGGCATGTTGCTCGGTGCTACCGTCGGCCTGGACGACGCGGCCGCAGCCACACCGCCCCCGGACGGCGGCTGGTCGGTCATCCAGGTGCTCGAACATGTGCTCAAGACCGAGGAAACGTACCTGAACGCGGTGCGCGCAGCCAAAGCTGCAAAACGTCAGGCAAATACGTGAAACGTGAAACGTGAAAACGTGAAAACGTGAAACGTGACAACGTGACAACGTGAAACGTGAGAACGTGAGAACGTGAGAACATGACCGCATGACAGAGAGTTCCTCTCGTCGCTTCGCCATCCTGGCCGAGCGCGACATCAACAAAGAAACGTTCGTCGAACCGTGGCCCGAGGCCGGGCTGACCGTCGCCGACAGCCCGTATGATCCGCAGCCGAGCCTGCGCCTCGAGGCCGGCCGCGTGGTCGAGATGGACGGTAAGCCGCGCGCTGAGTTCGACGCGCTCGACCTCTTCATCGCCGACCACGCGCTGGATCTGGCCGTGGCCGAAGAAGCGATGGCCACGCCCAGCATCCAGATCGCGCGCATGTTGGCCGACATCAACGTGCCGCAGGCCGCGGTGCGCCGGCTGGCCTGCGGCTGCACGGCGGCCAGGCTGGTCGAAATCATCCGCCATATGAACGTGCTGGAGATGATGGTCGGCCTGGCGAAAATGCGCGTGCGACGGACGCCGGCCAACCAGGCGCACGTGACCAACTGGAAGGAGCATCCGGCGCTGCTGGCGGCCGACGCTGCCGAGGCCGCGCGGCGCGGCTTCGCCGAGGTCGAGACGACCGTGCGCGTGGCCCGCAACGCGCCCTTGAACGCGCTCGCCGTGCTCGTCGGCACGCAGACCGGCTGCGGGGGCGTGCTCACCCAGTGCGCGGTCGAGGAGTCGCTGGGCCTGCGGCTGGCGATGAAAGGGCTGACCACCTACGCCGAGACCCTCTCGGTCTACGGCACAGAGCGCGCATTTGTGGACGGCGACGATACCCCCTGGTCGAAGGCGTTCCTGGCCGCCGCCTACGCCTCGCGCGGGGTCAAAGTGCGCTTCACATCGGGGACCGGCTCCGAGGCGCTGATGGGCCACGCCGAACGCTGCTCGATGCTCTACCTGGAAGCGCGCTGCCTGCTGGTGACGAAAGGCGCCGGCAGTCAGGGCGTCCAGAATGGCTCGATCTCCTGCATCGCGCTCCCCGAATCGCTGCCGGGCGGCGTGCGCGCAGTGCTGGCCGAAAATCTCCTGGCTTCGATGCTCGGCCTGGAGTGCGCCTCGGGCAACGATGCGCTCGCCTCGCACTCGACCATGCGCAAATCGGCCAAACTGATGCTCCAGTTCATCCCCGGCACCGACTTCATCTGCTCCGGCTACAGCGCCGTGCCCAAACGCGACAACCTGTTCGGCGGCGGCAACTTCGACGCCGAAGACTTCGACGACTGGAACGTGCTCCAGCGCGACATGCAGGTGGACGGCGGTGTGCTGCCCGTTACCGAAGACGCCGTGTTGGCGATCCGGGAACGGGCCGCGCGGGCGATCCAGGCGGTGTACGCCGAGCTGGGCTTCCCGGCGATCACCGACGCCGAAGTCGCCGCAGCGACCACCGCGCACAGCAGCGACGACATGCCCGACCGCGATCCGGTGGCCGATCTGGCCGCGGCCGACCGATTTCTGGCGAGCGACGCCGGCATGTTGGCCGTGGCCGACGCGCTGCGCCGCCGCGGCTTCGACGACATCGCGGCCAACATCCTGGAAATGGGCCGCCAACGCCTGGCCGGCGACTACCTGCAACCGGCAGCGATCTTCGTTCCCGTCAGCCCGGAGCGCCCCGCATCGGCCGTCGGTGCCGGGTCTCCCTGCCCGCAGACTGCCAGCCCCACATCGGTCGTTGGGACGAGCGCATTTCGCGTCCTCTCCGCGATCAACGACCCGAACGACTACACCGGCCCCGGCACCGGCTATCGGCTGGAGGGCGAACGCTGGGCACAGATCCAGGCGATCCGCCAGGCCCAGTCCCCGCGACATTTCGTGGCGCCGCACGTGGGCCCACCCTCGCCGAAACTGGTGGAGTTGGGCCCGGCCCACGCCAGCACGCGGCCCGAGATCATCGTCGCAGTCGGCCCGGCGTTCAACACCGCGCTCACGCGTACCATCGGTGGCCTGGAGCACGAGGCGGTGCTGGCGGCCATCCTGTCCGGCGTGGCCGACGAGGGGCTGACCGCGCGCATCGTGAAGGTCTACCGCAGCTCCGATCTCGCAGCCATCGGCTATGCCGGCGCCGAGCTGAGCGGTTCGGGCATCGCTATCGGCCTCCAGTCGCGCGGCACGGCCGTGATCCACAAGCGCGGGCTGGCCCGGCTCAACAACCTGGAGCTTTTCCCCCAGTCGCCGAGCCTGACCCTGGAGACCTATCGCGCGATCGGCCGCAACGCGGCGCGCTATGCCAAAGGCATCCCGCCCGTTCCGGTCGGCGTGAAGATTGACAACTGGGCCCGGCTGCGCCTGATCGTGAAGACCGCGCTGCTCCATCGCCGCGAAACCGACGAGGTCGCCGACAAGCCGCCGCAGGAGCTGTGGTTCGACTGGGAGCCAGATTGAGTAGAGGGATTGGGGGCTGGGGGCTGGTGGCTGGGGTTCAACCGCCAGCTTCCACCCCCCGGAGGCAAGACGATGGGTGATGTGTATCCGCTCATGGAACATGCCGCCGGCACGCTGCGCGCGGCGAGCGGCCGGCCGGCCACCGAGATCACACTGGCGCGACTGGCTGCAGGCGAACTGGCCGACGACGACCTGCGGATCGCGCCGGAAGCGCTGCGGGCGCAGGCCGAGATCGCTGCGCGCGCTGGCTTCCCGCAACTGGCCGCCAATCTGCGCCGCGCGGCCGAACTCACCGCCGTGCCGAATGCGGAGCTGCTGCGCATGTACGAGACATTGCGGCCTGGCCGGGCCACCCACGCCGAGATGCTGGCGCTGGCGGTCCAACTCGAAGAGGTCTACGGTGCCGTCGAAACCGCAGCGTTCGTGCGCGAAGCAGCCGCCGTGTATCGGGCGCGCGGCCTGGTCAAGCCCGAATAGTTCCCGAAGCGTGCCGGGCGCCTAACCCGAACATAGGACGCGGACGAGCGCGGATGAACGCGGATGGCTACATTTTCATCTCTGCCTGTGTCACCTATGACATGGACGCTAACCTGAAAACCGTCGCCAGACGTGTCACGCACCCTCTCAGGTACCCGACACGTGACACAGGCTCGTTTCCGCAGCACGTTGTGCGCCGGTTGGCGCATGGGCAACGGAAAAGATGCCTGACACGCGACGCAGTTACTTCCCGATCCGCGTCAGTCCGCCCATATATGGTCGCAGCACTTCGGGCACGGTGATCGAACCGTCGGCCTCCTGATACGTCTCCAGCACCGCGATCAGCACGCGCGGCAGCGCCAGCCCCGAACCGTTGAGCGTGTGGACGTACTCTGGCCGGGCAGCCGGCGCGGGCCGATAGCGGATGTTGGCACGGCGCGCCTGAAAATCCATGAAGTTGCTGCACGAGCTGACCTCCAACCATTCCTGACAGCCCGGCGCCCACATCTCGATGTCGTACTTCACCGCGGCGACGAAGCTCAGGTCGCCAGTGCACATTTGCACGACGCGATGCGGGATCCCCAGTCGGCGGCAGACATCTTCGGCATTGTCAATCAGCTTCATCAGCTCGTCCATCGAGTGTTCCGGCCGCACGAACTTCACCATCTCGACTTTATCGAACTGATGGCCGCGCTTGATGCCACGCACGTCCCGGCCCGCGCTCATCTTCTCTCGCCGAAAACAGGCCGTGTAGGCGACATGGTAGATCGGCAGTCGGTCGCCGTCCAGGATTTCGTCGCGATACATGTTCGTCACCGGCACCTCGGCCGTGGGAATCCACCAGAAGTCCTCCTCCGCGTCGTGATACAGGTTATCGGCAAACTTCGGCAGATTTCCCGTGCCCACCAGGATCTCCGATTTGACCATGTACGGCGGGTAGATCTCCGTGTAACCGTGTTCCCGAACATGCAGATCGAGCATCCAGGCGATGAGGGCGCGCTGGAGCGCGGCGCCGGCGCCTTTCAGCAAATAGAAACGCGTGCCGCTGAGCTTGACCCCACGGTCGAAGTCAATGATGTCGAGCGCTGTGCCCAGGTCCCAATGCGGCTTGGGCTCGAAATCGAACCGCCGCGGCGTTCCCTCGGTGCGCACAACGACGTTTTCGCTCTCGTCTTTGCCGATGGGCACGCTGGGATGGGGCAGGTTGGGAATGTTGAGCATGGCGTCCTGCAGCGCCTTCTCGACCTGGGCCAGTTCCTCGTCGAGCGCCTTGATCTCGTCGCCGATCTGACTCAGCCGCACCTGGAGGGCCTGGCCCTCTTCGCGGCGTCCGGCGCGCATGAGCTGGCCGACCTGCTTCGAGCCGACGTTGCGTTCTGCGCGCAGCGTCTCCACCTGCGTCAGGATGGCGCGGCGACGCTCGTCGAGGGCCAGCGCCTCCTTCACCGGCGCATCGCCTGCGCCCAGGGCGGCCATCGCCGCCAGCACTTTTTCGGGATTCTCCCGCATGAAACGAATGTCGAGCACATCAACCTCCTTGACCTGAAAATCGCCGCCAAACGTACCCCTGCTGTCGCAGGACTATGCGGACACCCTGGCAGGTACCCGGCACGTGGAGACGGCCAAAATGAAAACGCCCCCGTCCCGGCCGGCCTGTTTCCACAGGCCAGGGGACGAGGGGCGCTCGTGGTGCCACCCTGGTTCGCCACGGGCTCGCGCCCATGGCCTCATGGGGTCAGTGACCCCGGGCCCGCTAACGGGGGCCGGCCGACAACCCATACTGGCCCGCCAGGCGTTGAGGGTTGCAGCTCAGGAGGGGATTTCGATCGTGCGACTCGCCGCCTCGCACCGTCCGGCGGCTCTCTGCAAGAGCAGCAACGACGTACTCGTCTCCGTCATAGCCGATTTGATTTCGCTCATCAGTATAGCACCGCGTCGGCCTTGTGTCAAAAAGTCCGCCCGGTAGAAAGCACTTCACGACGCCGACAAGTCCTCCGGACAGCAGCCCGGAGGGTTCACGCCCTGTTTCTCGACAGCATCACCCCGCGATAACCCCTCGACGGCGGCCTCCAGGGCGTCGAGCTGCGCGGTCAGTGCCTGGATTTCCGGACGGCCGGGAATGCCGCGTCGCGCCAGCGCGCGGCGCACCATCTGTTCATCGGGCCAACCGTCCGAAGTCAGCAGGCCGCCCAGCGCAACCAGCTTCTCGCGCAGGGTGTGACCTTCTTCCTCTGCCAGCACGCCGATCTGCACCAGGCCCTGAAGCCGACGCTCGATCTCATCGTCGACGCGCCGCATCAGGTCGGGCGAGCTGAACAGGCCCCGCCGCAACGTCGTCCAGGCATCGCCGCCCGCCTGCACCAGCGCGGTCAACACGCTGCGCGGCAACGACGAGCTCGCCTGCCTCGCCTGCTCCACGATGATCTGCGACAGGATGAGGGTGGTCAGGTCCTCGCCGGTTGCATGATCCACAACCTGCACCTCGACGCCTGCTCGCACGAGCCTGGCCACTCCCTCCAGCGCAATGTATTCCCTCGCTTCGGTGTCGTACAGCTTGCGATTCGGATAGCGTTTGATGACGAGCATGGCCCGCATCCTCGAAGCACGTCCGCTCGGGCCCGGCCATCAGTCGGCCTTCTTCAGTTCCTCGATCTTGCGGGTCAGCTCGGCGATGCGCTCGTTCAGCGCCGCGAATTCCTCGCGCGTCGGCAGATTCAGTCGGTTCAAGATGGCCTCGATGCGCCGATCGAGCAACCCCTCGGCCTTGCGCGCCTCGTCTTTGAACAGCCGTTTCTGCCGTTCGAGCACGTCCTTCACCACCTTCTTGCCGTCTGCCTCCGCCAGCTCCCCGCGCTCGACCAGCTTCTGCACGAACTCCTCGATCTCATCCTGTGCCAGGGCCACAGCGCCGATGCCGGCCAGCAACACTTTGCGCACCGTCTCGGCAAAGGGCCCGCGCTCAGGCCGACCGGCCGCCTGCACCACCGTTTCCTGCGTTGTCTGTGTCATCTCGTCTTCCATGGCAATCCTCCGAAAAAGAGATTCCCCCGCCCCCGCAAAAGGTCAACAGCCTGACGCCTGATGCATGACGCATCGCGTCATAACGAATATAGCATGGCCGGGAGCCGATGTCAAGTCCTTCCCAGCCCGGCGGCGTGCCGGCCGATGTCGCAACTTGACCAGGCCAGACGAGGCTGCTATACTGGTTTCGGTTGCACAAACACGCAGCCGCGATGACCGCAACGGCCGCCGGACTCCTGGCGAGGAGTCCGGCGGCCGCGTGTTGTGCAAGACCCTACGAGCTTCCGAGGAAAAACCCGAAGGGTCTAACATTCAGGCTTTCGGAGACTCACGTGTCTGTTTCGTTGAAATCGCTATTCTTGCTCGATCCTGGTGTCATCTTCTTGAATCACGGTTCGTTCGGTGCCTGTCCGCGGCCCGTGCTGGAAGCCTGCCAGGAGTATCAGCGCGAGCTGGAGCGCCTGCCCACCCGTTTCCTGGGCGGCCGTGCGCGCGACCTGCTGGCCGCGAGCCGGGCGGCTCTGGCCGAATTCGTCGGTGTGGCCGCCGATGACGTCGTCTACTTTCCCAACCCGACGACCGCAATCAACGTCGTGGCTCGCAGTCTGGCCGATGAATATTCGGCCCGCAACGGCCGCGATCCGGGGCTGCGGCCTCCGCTGCGCCTGCGGCCCGGCGACGAGATCTTGACCACCGACCACGAATACGGCGCCATGGAGCGCACATGGCGCTACGTGTGCTATCGCACCGGCGCCCGCTACGTGCAACGCCCCATCCCGCTGCCGGTCACCACCCACGCCGAGTTCGTCGAGCACTTCTGGGCCGGCGTCACCGACCGCACGCGCATCATCTTCATCAGCCACATCACCAGCCCGTCTGCGCTCATCTTCCCGATCGCCGAGATCTGTCGCCGCGCGCGCCAGGCCGGCATCCTGACCGTGATAGACGGCGCGCACGCCATCGGCCAGGTCCCGCTCAACCTGACGGAGCTCGGGGCCGATATTTACACCGGCGCCTGCCACAAATGGCTTTCGTCGCCCAAAGGCTGCGCCTTCCTCTACACCCGGCCCGAAATCCAATCCTGGCTCGAACCGCTCGTGGTCAGCTTCGGCTGGGAAAGCGATAATCCCGGGCCGTCCCGCTACGTGGACTGGCACCAGTGGCAGGGCACGCGCGACCTGTCGCCTTTCCTGGCCATTCCGGCCGCGCTTGCCTTCCGAAAGGCACACGACTGGGACGCCGTGCGTCGGCGCTGCCACATCATGGCCATCGAGACACGACGGCGCATCCATGCCCTCTCCGGCCTGCCGCCGATCTGCCCGGAGCCGGAGATGCCGGCGCCAGGCGCAGCCGTGCCACACCCCCTGGCCTGGTTCTGCCAGATGTTCTCGGCCATCCTGCCGCCGGTCAACGTGGAACTGTTGCGCCAACGGCTCTGGGATGACTATCGCATCGAAGTGCCCGTCGGGCCGTGGCGAGGGCAGGTGCGCATGCGCATCTCGTTCCAGGCCTACAATGATCAGGCCGACGCCGATACCCTGGTCGAAGCGCTCGGCCGCTTGCTGCCCGAGCTTCGCACATGACGCGCAATGACCTGATCGCCCGCAAAGAGCTGGTGCGGGCTGAGATCGGTCGCGTCCGACGTGAACTGGCGCGCCTCCAGCAGCTCCAGGCGCGCGCGACCGGATCAGCAGCCGACCAGCTGGCACGCCAGGCCGCAGCGCTGGAGGCCAGGCTGGCCGATCTGATGGCCGAGGAACATGCACTCCGCCTGCAGATAGATCGCAGCCCGCGCTGACGGATTGACCTGTCGCCACGAACCTGTTACAATCTGTCCGACTGGGTCGGAGTTTTCATCGGCGCGGGAGCTGTCTATGGTCGGTCTCGACTATCACAATTTCGATCTCCGCATTGAGCGCAGCGGCATGCGACGGGAGGAAGCCGCGCCGCGCTATCGCGCCGTAGTGCTCGCCTCGCCGGCCGGCGAGGCGAGCACAGAGTTCACACTCCCCGCGCTCGCCGCGGACGACAGCGAAACGGCTGGCCGACTCCTCTTCGAGGCTGCCTTTGCGGGCGAGGTCCGCACGGCGCTGCGCCGCAGCCTCGACCGCGCCGCGCAGACAGGCCACGGGCTGCGCATCCGCCTCCGTCTGGCCGAGGTGCCCGAACTGGCCGATCTGCCCTGGGAGGCGCTCCACGATTCCAGCCGGGGTCGCTACCTGGCGCTCTCGGCCGAGACGCCGCTTGTGCGCTACCTCGACCTCCCCGAGACGATCGAACCGCTGCGCATCAGGCCACCTCTGCACATCTTGCCGCTACTGGCCAGCCCACAGGGCCTTCCGCCCCTCGACCTGGCGGCCGAGCTCGACGTCCTGCGCCACGCGCTGGCCGATCTGTCCGATCGCGGCCTGGTGCAGGTGGCCGGCCAGGCACCTCGCACGCTGGCCGAGCTGCGCGATGCGCTGCGCGGCCAGTCCTATCACGTCGTCCACTTCCTCGGCCACGGCGATGTAGATCCCGATACGGGCGAGAGCTTCATCATCCTGGAAGGTCCGACGGCCGGGCCACGACAGGTGAGCGGGCAAGCGCTGGCGGCGCTGCTGGGCGACCACCGCGCATTGCGACTGGTCGTGCTGAATGCCTGTCGGGGCGCGGTGACGGCCGCGCATTCGTCCTATGCCGGCGTGGCCGGTCGGCTGGTGCAGCAGACGATCCCGGCCGTGTTGGCCATGCGCACGGCCATCAGCGACCCCGCGGCCGTGGCGTTTGCCCATGAATTCTACGCCGCGCTGGCCGACGGCTATCCGGTCGACGCAGCCGTCTCTGAGGCGCGCAAGGCCCTCTTCACCGAAGGGAACGCGGGCGAGTGGGCCACGCCGGTCCTTTTCATGCGCGCGGCAGATGGCCGTCTCTTCCACTTCGACCTGTCCGCAGCCGCGACGCCGGCCGTCGCGCAGGCGCGACCTGCCGAGCCAGAGCCGACCAGACCACCTGCGTCTCGCCGCGGCCGGCCGGCCATGGGCGGTGATAGCATCGGCCACTATCGCGGCGGCGCAGCGACCTTCGGCTGCCTGGTGCGCGGCCGCGGCGACCCGCGCCGCGTTTATATCCTGTCTGATGCTACGGGGATCTGTCCGGCCAGCCTCACGCCGCGGCCCGGCGATCCGATCCTGCAGCCGGGCAGCGCCGACGGCGGCCAGCCGGCCAGCGACATCATCGCAACGATCGCGGCCTGGGCACCGGTGCACGATGATCTGACGGCCGCATCCGCCAATGTCTCGGCGGTGCTGGCCGAGGTGCGCAACCTGGCCGACGTTTCGGCCGAGCTGCGCGGCCGGGGCTTCCTCAACGGCGTGCGCGCGGCACAGCCCGGCCAGCAGGTGTTCATCGTGGGCCGGACGAGCGGTCAGTCCAGCGGGGTTGTCATCCGTACCGATGGCCGCTGGGAGCTGCCATGGCCGACGCGCTACATCGTAGGGGGGCTGCGCAACACGCCCGGCCCAGACGGCACCGTGCCGGTACCGTTCGAAGGGGTGATCGAATGCACGGCCATGCTGGACTTCGGCGATTCCGGCGCGCTCCTGGTGGACGCGGAGAATTATGCCCTGGGGCTGGGCTTCGCGGGCAACGCGCAGTTTTCCCTCTTCCACCCGATCCAAAAGGTGCTCGACGCGCTGAACGTGGACCTGATCACCGAGGAGGTGTGGCGCCAGATCACGGCGCCGGAGAAGGAATCGGAATATGCGGTGTTCATCAGCTACGCAGCAGCCGATCGGCAGTGGGTGTTCGACACGCTGCTACCCCAGATCGAGCAGGCCGGCCATCGCGCTGTCGTGGACGTGCGCGATTTCGCCGCCGGACGCAGCCGACTCGACAACATCGCCTGGGCAGTGGCGCACTGCCGCCACACGATTGCGGTGCTGACGCCCGACTACATCGCAGAAGAGTGGCAGACTCTGGAGGCGCTCGCGGCCCGCACGGCCGATCCGGCGGCCTGGCGACGCAAGCTGCTCCCGATCAAGTTGAAGCCGTGCGCCACGCCTCCCAGCATCGCGGCCATTGCGCTCGAGGTAGCCGACCTGACCGACCCCTACGCGGCCCGCTACGCGTTCTCCAAGCTGCTGAGGGCCTTGAGCTGACCTGTCGTGCCTCGCCCGCTCTGGCCGGTCTCCCTGGCCTGTCGGCCAGGGCAAGCCGACCGTGCCAACAGACGGCCAGACACCCTCTCAACCCGCCCCGGCTCAGCCGGTCGGGCCGAGGATGCCTGGCGCGGCTGACGGCTACTGGCCCCGTACTGTTACCGGCAGATAGGTGGCGTAGAAACGATTGGCCACAATCGCGCTCACCGCGGCATACTTCACCGGTTCCGACAGTGTCGGGTCTGACGCCACAGCGACGATCACCGCGCGGTAGACCCCAGGGACGGTGACGGTCGGGTTAACGCTGACGGTGATCACCGAAGGCGTGGTGCCCGAAGCGGGCGTAAAGACCAACCAATCCGGCGGCGACACAGGCTGGCCGTCTATCGTCAGCCCCTGTGCGTCGAGTCGCGCCGCGCCGCTGGCCAGTTTCTCGCGCAACGTGGTCGCCTCGGTCGCCGGCAGGGCGGTCGCCGTCCATGAAGTCGGCTGCTGCGGCCGCAACACCTGGATCTCCTTCGTCACCTGTGTCCCGGCACCGATCAACTGCCAGAGGCTCACCTGGGACGGATAGAGCACGAAACCGGGGTCCGGCACGTTCAGATTCACCGTAATGTACTGCGGCGAGTTGGCGATCTGCGGATCTGTCGCCGTGATCTTAATCGTGCCCGAATGGCTCCCCGGCCCGGCCGCGACCGAGTTGACGCTGACGTACAGCGTGCTGGGCGTGGTCCCCCCGGTGGCGGAAAGACGCAGCCAGCCGGCGCCGGCCAACACCTCGGCCGTCCATTGCGTCTGCCCCGCGCCGCCGATCGCGATCGAAACCGGCAGGGATGGCCCCGGCTGGCCCCACTCCACGTCGAAGTCAAGTCGAGACGGGGTGACGAGCAAGCCAGTGCCGGTCAACTGGTAGGTGACGGGAATGTCCACCGGGCTGTTCCTGACGCTCGGATCGGTCGCGCTCACCCGGATGTTGCCCGTGTAGCTGCTCGGCATGATGTTGGTGAGCACAGTGACCGCGATCTGTCCCGGCGTCGTGCCCGAAGCCGGATCAATGCGCAGCCACGCGCTTCCCTGGGTGACCTCGGCCTGCCACTGGAAGCTGGCTGCCGTGCCCGCATTCACGACGTTCAAGGTGCGCACCGGCGAGACCGCGCCGTAGTTGAGGTCGAAGCTGAGCGAACCTGGCGTGACGCTCAGGGTGGGGCCGGCCGGGATGCCGGGGCCGTCCAGGTTCGCCAGCACCATCACCGGCCAATCGGTTCCGGCTGGCGGCGTCCGGAAGTTGCCCGTCACCTCGACGTAGTTGTCGTTCTGCCATATCTGCGTGTAAACGCGGAAACGATCGCCGCGCAGGATGACCACTTCCACGCGGCCGTCGCCGTTCAGATCGCCGGTGCGCACCTGCTTCCAGGCCGCGCCGCCGGTCTCCAGGGGGATCTCGATCCAGCGCGGCGGTATGACCGCGGGGCTTGCCATGAGCAGGCCGACCCTGCCCGCTTCCACCGGATCGCGCAGCATGAAGATCTGGTCATAGCCGTCCAATGCCAGATTGCCCAGGGCCAATGAGGTGAAATTGGGGAAGTAGCGGAAATTGCCGTACTGGCCAGGGAAGACATCCGAAAAGCCGCCGGATGCGACGTTGAGCATGATCAGAGAATCGAGATTGGCCTCAACGCCGGTGCGCAGCAGGGCCAGCTTATCGGGCTGACTCGCGCCCAGCAAGCGGCCTGCGGCGACGGTGATCCAGGGATAGCCGTAACCGGCCTCGGCAATCACAGACCAGTCACGACCGTTGTAGACTTTGACCAACGAGGGCTGGCCGGCCACATTGCGCACCAGCGCCAGGTCATCGTAGCCGTCGCCGTTGAAGTCGCCGGTGGTGATGGCCTGCCACGACGAGGCGAACTGCTCGAAATAGACCGGCATGCTGCTGGTCACGTCGTAGACCCAGAGCTGATTCACGTAGCCGGGCGTGTACGCAGTCGCCGTGGCGACGATCTCGTCTCGGCCATCTTTATTGAAATCACCGGTCGCAATCCGCTCGTAGACGCCGCCCGTGGTCAGCGTGCGCTCGAAGGTCACAGCCGTCTGGCCCGGCTGGGGAAACGGGTCGAACACCTTCAACCGATTGCCACCGATGGCCACAATGGATTCGTGGCCGTCTCCTTTGAAATCACCGGCAGCGATGTACTCCCAGCCGGTGTCGGTGCCCGAGTTCCAGTTCGCCACGACCATGCCCGCCTGGGGGACTACGTCGGTTACGACGATCTGACCGGCAGTGGTCAGCACGACGACCTGGTCGTGGTGATAGCCGGCCGGCGCGGCCGGCTCCGCTTGCGCGGGTCTGGCCGGCATCGCCAGTTGTGCCGGCAAACACAGAGCTGCCAGCAGAAACGCGGCCAGGGCGATTCGCCAGAAGGATTGTCGCATGATCTAACCTCCGTAAGTTATCATGAAAAGATAAACGGTGAGGAGCGCCATCATCTTCTGACGAAGGCGCCAGGCATTTGGTTCCTGTTCCAGGCATGTGGACTGAACCGACAGTCGAAGATTATAGCACAGGCCACGGGCGGCCAGCAAAACGCCGACATTTCGTAAGCATTCACCGTTATCCCGCGGATTGCGCATTTCGGGCAACGCCCTCACCCCCTTTCCCCCTCTCC
>FWPU01007736.1_pt1 | contig 19345 bp, 14 predicted proteins | sample 2228361 | NCBI WGS metagenome assembly FWPU01 (sample SAMEA103939777, study PRJEB20133) | metagenome
GGCCCCGGGCGCGCCTTCGGCGTCGTCCGGCGTCGCCTCGCCCGGCGCGGCGGCCCGCCCCGGCGCGGGCTCGCGCTTCGCTGCGCCGCTTCGCACGGGCCGCGCCTTCTTCCGCGCCGCCTCGCGCGCCGACAGGGCGCGCCCATAGAGCGTCGCCATCTCGGCGAGCCTGCCCACGTGCCAGTCGTTGATCGCGTCCTCGCGAAAGCGCCACTGCCAGTTGCCCGACGCGCGGCCGGGGTGGTTCATGCGCGCCTCGCTGCCGAGGCACAGAACGTCCTGCAGCGGCACGATCGCCGTGTCCGCGACCGAGCCCATCACACCGCGGATGAAGTCGTAGGCGATGTCCTCGCCGCTGCGCGCGAAGTAGCGCTGCGCCGCCGAGCGCTGCTCCGGCGGCGCCTTCGAGAACCAGCCGACGGTCGTGTCGTTGTCGTGCGTCCCGGTGTAGGCGACGCAGCGGCGCTCGTAGTTGTGCGGCAGGAACGGGTTGGTCGCGTCGCCTCCGAAGGCGAACTGCAAGAGCTTCATTCCCGGCAGCTCGAACTGGTCGCGCAGCGCCTCGACCTCGGGGGTGACGGCACCCAGGTCCTCCGCGATGATCGGCAGGCCGCGCAGCGCCTCGCGCGCCTTCTGCAGGAAGTCGGCGCCTGGACCCGGCCGGTAGCGCCCGCCCTTCGCGGTCTTCGCGCGCGCCGGGACCTCCCAGTAGCGGTGGATGCCGATGAAGTGGTCGATGCGCAGGATGTCGACCTGCGCGAACATCGCGCGCAGCCGGTCGAGCCACCAGGCATAGCCCTGCTCGGCCATGCGCTCCCAGCGGTAGAGCGGGTTTCCCCAGAGCTGCCCGGTCGCGCTGAAGTAGTCGGGAGGGACGCCGGCGACGACCGTCGGCCGGCCCCGCTCGTCGAGGAAGAAGAGGTCGGGGTGCGCCCAGACGTCGGCGCTGTCGTAGGCGACGAAGATCGGGATGTCGCCGATCATCCGGATGCCCCGGCGGTTCGCCTCCCGGCGAAGCGCGGTCCACTGGCGGAAGAACGCGAACTGGATGAATTTATGCTTGAAGATCGAGCCGGCGAGCTGCTTGCGGGCGTCGGCGAGCGCGGCCGGCTCGCGGAGCGCGAGCGGGCGCGGCCACGCGCTCCACGTCGCGTTGCCGTGCGCCTCCTTGAGCGCCATGAAGAGCGCGAAGTCGTCGAGCCAGTGCCGCTGCGCCCGCACGAAGCGGTCGAGCTCGGCGTGCAGGGGGTGGCCGTCCGCCGCCCGGAAGCGCTCGGCGGCCCGCGCGAGCAGCGCGTGACGATAGGGGATCACCGCGCCGTAGTCGACGCGGTCGTCCGGGAAGGCGGGGGCGTCGCGCAGGTCGTCCTCGGTCAAGAGCCCGTCGGCGACCAGCTCCTCGGGGCTCACCAGGAGCGGGTTGCCGGCGAACGCCGAGAAGCACTGGTAGGGCGAGTCGCCGTGGCCGGTCGGGCCGAGCGGCAAGACCTGCCACAGCGACTGCTCGGCGCGCACCAGGAAGTCGAGGAAGCGTCGAGCCGCACCGCCCAGGTCGCCGATGCCGTACCGGCCCGGCAACGAGGTCGGGTGCAGAAGGATGCCACTCGCTCGCTCCAGGTTCACGCTCACTCCTCGGGGTCGGTCCGCGATCCGGATGCAAGCGCGACGCCAGCGGCGGAGGCGTCGCCCGCGCCCGTCAGAGCGACGCGTAGGCGGCGTCGACCAGGGCGCGGTTGCGCGGATTCTGCCAGCGCGGCCCCATGTCGTTCATCACGTAGCCGAAGGCAAGCCCCGCCTCGGGATCGCAGAAGCCGAGCGCGCCGCCCGAGCCGAAGTGGCCGAACGCACCGGCGTTCGGTCCGAGCGGGCGCTCGGGCTGCGTGAGCTGGAAGCCGAGGCCGAAGCGCGAGGGCCGCTCGAGGATCAGGTCGAAGCCGCAGGAGTGCTCGACCGTCGCCGCGGCGATCGCCTCGGCGGGGAGGACGGCGACGCCGTCGAGCGTGCCGCCGCTCGCGAGCGCCGCGTAGACGCGCGCAACGCCGCGCGCGGTCGCGTGGCCGTTGGCGGAGGGGATCTCGGCGCGCCGCCACGCCGCCGTGTTGACCCAGCCGTGCGCCCCGGAGATGCCGCGCGGGTTGAAGTACGTACACCAGCGGAGCCGAGCTTGGTCCGGCGCGTCGGCAGGCGGGGGCTGCGGCAGGTCGACCACGTTCCACAGGAACTCCGCGACCCGGCGGTGCTCGCTCTCGGCGAGCCCGACGTGCACGTCGGCGCCGAGCGGCCCGGTGATCTCCTCGCGCAGGTAGCGGCCGAGCGTCCGGCCGGTGACACGCCGGACGAGCTCGCCGACGAGGAAGCCGAAGGTGTTCACGTGATAGCCGTGCGTGCTGCCCGGCGGCCACCATGGTGCTTGATTGGCGAGCGCGGCGCAGATCGCGTCCCAGTCGAGCATCGCGTCCTCGGGCAGCGGCTCGCGGATCGCGGGGAGGCCCGCGCGGTGCGCGAGGATCTGCCGCAGCGTGATCTCCTCCTTGCCGGCGGCGGCGAACTCGGGCCAGAGGCGCGCGACCGGCGCGTCGAGCTCGAGCGCGCCCCGGGCGACGAGCCGGTGCGCGCACAGCGCGACGAACCCCTTGCTCACCGAGAAGACGTTGACCAGGGTGTCGCGTCGCCACGGTCTCGTGCGCGCCGCGTCGGCGTAGCCGCCCCACAGGTCGACCACGACGCGGCCGTCGATCGACAGCGCGACCGCCGCGCCGACCTCGCCGTGCCGGACGAAGTTCTCGGCGAAGGCGTCGCGCACGGCCTCGAAACGCGGGTCGCAGATGCCCTCGATCGAGGGCGAGGTGCTCATGCTCCCGCGATAGCTTGCGCGCCGCGCTGCAGGAAGCGCGTCGTCAAGCAGCGCGGACGTCGGTGCCGAGCGTCTCCTCGAAGCCGAGCGAGCGGCAGGTCGACGAGGTGGGCACGTCGCTCACCGCGGGAGCGGTTCGCAGCAGGCGATCGCCGCTCAGCATGGTGACCCCGAACCAGTAGTGCTCGTTCTTGCAGTGGTGCAGCCGGTGGTTGCGCCACAGGCGGTCGTAGAGCCACGACTTCGGCCGGTAGCGCGTGTGCACGAGGTAGTGCACCCACTCGTAGTGCAGGGTGAGCGCGAAGAACGTCGCGAGCCCGGTGAACGCGAGCGGCAGCGTCGGGGCGAGCCCGATCCACAGCGCGAGCTGGAGCGGGATCGCGTAGAGGAAGACGTGCGAGGGGATGAACAGGATGTCGATGTTCCACGGGTCGCGATGGTGCGCCCGGTGGGACTTCGGGACCGGGAAGTCGATCACGCGGCCGAAGATGCGGCGCGGCTTGTAGTGCAGGATGAAGACGTGGATCAGCCACTCCTGCAGCGGCCAGAAGGCGAAGATGCCGAGCACGATCACCAGGTCCCAGACCGACCAGGCGCCGAGCGCGAGGCGCGTGCCGAGCGTCACGGCGCTCGCGACGACGAGCACCCGCGGGCTCAGGTAGCGGAAGAAGCAGCGGACGGCGGCGGGGAGCGTGCTCGGGCTGTCGGCGGTCCTCATGCGTCGTTCCCCTTTCTCTCCTCGGCTCTCGCCTCGGCCCGTGCGGCGCGGAGCGCGGACGCGGCGGCGAGGAGCTTCTCTTCACCGCGCCGGGTGAGCGCGCGCGCCAGGTCGTGCGCCGCCTGCTGGTCGCCCGCCCGCACGGCTGCGGCGATCGCGGCGTAGCGCTCGTGGTCCGCGAGCTCGTCCTCGAGGATCCCGGTCAGGAGCTCGAAGCACCTCTCGTAGGTCTGGCGGAGCGAGTTGTAGGCGAGCCGGTAGGCGATGTTGCCCGTGCCGTCGACCAGCGCCGACCAGAACTCCATCGCGAGCACCTGCAGGCGGCGGAGGTCGCCGGCCGACTCGGCCATCCGCGCGACGATCCCGTCGAGCGTGTCGGCGACGGCGGGCCCGCCGCGCGCCGCCGCGAGGCGCGCGATGTCCGGCGCGAGCGCGGAGCGCATCTCGACGACGCTCCGCACGACGTCCGGGTCGAAGCCGCCGTCTGCGCCGAGCAGCAGGTCGGGAAGGAGCTCGAGCCCGGCGGACGAGCGGTAGTCGAGGACCCGTGACCCGCCGCCGTGCCGCACCGCGACGAGCCGGGCCTGCGCGAGCCGCTTCAGCGCCTCGCGGACCGCGCCGCGGTTCACGCCGAGGATGTCGCACAGCACCCGCTCCGCCGGCAGGCTCGCCCCGGCCTTCATCGCCCCGCTCACGATCTGCGCCCGGAGCTGGTCGAAAACGGCGTCCGAGAGCGACTGCCTGCGTACCGGGCAAAGCGTCATGGGCCGGTTCTAGCCGGAAGTCGTGTGCTGGTCAACTGATCATACCACTTTCCACCGCTCCGCGCCGAGCGGCACCGAGACCGGAGCCCGCGCACGAGCCCGGCGTCAGCCCCGGACGCCCAGATCCTCCGGCGCGAGCTCGAGCAGCGACGACAGCACCACGTCCGCCGCCGCGAGGCGCTCCGGCTCCATGCCCGGGTACGGCACCGCCACGATCTGCATCCCCGCCGCGCGCGCCGCCGCGATCCCCGACGGCGCGTCCTCGAGGACGACGCAGTCCTCCGGCTCCGCCCCCAGGTCGCGCGCCGCGACGAGGAAGATGTCCGGCGCCGGCTTGCCCCGGCTGATCCGCGGGTCGTCGCCGACCACCACCGCGTCGAAGGTCGCGAACCAGTCGCGGTGGCGCGACGTCTTGAGCTCGAAGAGGCGCCGGTTCGAGCTCGTCGCGACCGCCTGCCGCACGCCGAGCTCCGCGAGCCGCCGCGTCAGCTCGACCGCGCCCGGCATCGGCTCCGCGTTCGGCAGGAGCGCCTCGAGCAGCGCCTCGCGCTCCCGCAGGTACTCCTCGGCCGTGATCGGCAGGTCGAGCGCCGCCACCAGGTAGCGCGCCGACTCCATCGCCGGGCGACCGACCATGTGGCTCTTGACGGACCAGTCGAACACCTTGCCGTAGCGGCCGACGACCTGCTGCGTCACCTCGGTGTAGAAGCGCTCGCTGTCGAGCAGCAGCCCGTCCATGTCGTAGATCACGTGCCGCGCGGGCCGGGGCAGGCGCATGCGGAAGCGCTTGCACGCCGCCCGCGGACCCGCAAGCATCGACCGCCACCGCGGAGGAAGCCATGCGGAGTCCGATCACGGGATCGCGCCCGGTCGTCTTGCTGCTCGCGCTGCTCGCGGCCGGCTGCTCGGACGCGCGCTCCGATGGCGCCCTGCAGGTGGGTGTCGCGCGGCGCGACGTGACGCCGACGCCCGCGACCTCCCCGCCCGACGGAAGCGTCTACCTGGGCGGCTACGGCTTTGGTCCGGAGCGCCCGTCGAGCGGTGTGCTCGCGCCGATCTACGTTCGTGCCTTCGTGGTGAGCGGCGCGAACGGGACGACCGTCGCGTTCGCCGAGCACGAGACGCAGGGCGCGTTCGCCGCCTACCGCTCGGGGCCGTTCGGCGCGACCGACATCGCGGCCGCGGTCGAGCGCGCGACCGGCGGCGCGATCGCGCGCGAGGCGGTGTTCGTCGGCTCGAGCCATACCCACGCCGGCCCGGACACGACCGGCGTGTGGGGCGGCCTCCCCGACTCCTACCTCGCCTTCCTGCACGACCAGGTGGTGGGCGCGATCCTCGACGCGTACGAGGCGCGGCGCCCGGCGGAGCTGTGGACCGGCACCACGGACGCGACGGACCTGATCCGCAGCCAGTTCTCCGAGCCGCCGAACGACCGCGTCGACGGCGAGTTGCGCGTGCTGCTCGCGACCGAGCCGGGCGGCGATCCCGCGCGCCCCTTCGGCCTGCTCGTCAACTATGCGGCGCACGCGACCGTGATGGGCGGCGGCAACACGCTCGTCTCGGGCGACTGGCCCGCGGTCGTCGCCGACGCGCTCGAGCGCGGCCTCGGCGTCGAGACGGCGCTCGTCATGGTCGCGGACATCGGCCGGACCCAGCCGCGCGACGGCGACGTGCCGGGCGACACCGACGTCGAGAAGCTCGACGGCTACGCGGCGCGCGTCGAGGAGCGGGTGCACGCGGCGCTCGCACGTCCCGTGCGGCGGAGCGGCGTCGAGGTCGGCGCAGCTTGGCTCTTCCTCCGCGAGCCCTACGCAAACCCGTTCTTCCCGCTCTCCTTCCTCGGGAGCCAGATCTCGCGCGCCGACACGCCGCCCTGGCTCGACGGCGAGACGGTCGGGACGCTGGTCGGCGCGGCGCGCGTCGGCGACCTGCTCTTCGCGGCGATCCCGGGTGAGGGCTATCCCGCGATCCAGCAGACGCTCGAGCAGCGCGTCGTCGCGGCGGAGCACTTCGTCTTCGGGCTCGCGAACGACCAGCTCGGGTACCTCATCGCGCCCGAGAGCGGCTACCCACAGGTCGCCGCCGCCGCGCCCGACAACGACAACGCGATCTTCAACGTGAGCCCGAAGATCGGCGACCACGTCGCGTGCGTCGCGCTCGCCGCGGCCCGCGACGCGGGCTTCGAGGTCGCCGCCGATCCCGACGACTGCGCACCGTACGCCGCGGAGGACCACGCGCTGCCGTTCTGAGCACGCGGGACGCCGATGAACGAGCTGGTGCCGCTGGTGGCCGCCGCCTTCGCGATCGACGGCCTCGCCTGGGGCTTCGCCGGCTTCTTCGTGTTCCGCGCGCTCGGCGGGCGCCGACGCTGGTGGGTCGGCATCCTCGGGACCGCGCTCGCCGCGCTCGCGACCAGCCTCGCCGTCGACCTGCCGCTCATCCGGCTCCTCGACCTGCGGATCGGCAACGAGGAGATCGCAGAGACCCTCGGCACCGAGCGGCTGGTCGACCTCCTCACCTTCGATCCGCTCTCCGACGTTCTGGTCACCGTGTTCGCGATCGCGGTCGGGTTCCTCGTTGCGGGCTTCCTCGACGAGCGCCGGGCGCGGCGCGAGGCGGAGCGCGTGGCGCGCGAGGGCGGCGCCGGGTAGCCTCGCGGAGGTCGGGCGCGCGTCGGCCGCCCGGCGAGCATGCAAGCGGATCTCGACTCGATCGTCCGTCGCTTCCGCGACGTGGCTCCGGCGTGCGATTTCTGGTCGCTGCGCGTCGTCGAGGAGCGCGACCAGCACCTCGCGGCGCGCCGCGGCGTCGTCCAGCCGCCGCGCACCTCGCTCGACCTCGGCGTCATGGTGACGGTCTGCGCGGGCGGCGGCATGGGCTACGCCGCGACCTCCGACGTGACGCTCGCCGGGCTCCAGGCGGCCGGCGAGCGGGCGCGCGCCTGGGCGGAGCGCACGGCGGGGCTCGGCCTCGTCGATCCGGCGCGCGTGCCGCGCGCCGCGACGCGGGGCAGCTACGCGTCCCCCGTTCGCCGCCCCTGGGACGAGCTCTCGCTCCGCGACAAGACCGACCTGCTGCGCGCCCAGTGCGAGCGCCTCCGCGCCGACGACCGGATCGTCGACTGGTCGGCCGCGCTGTGGCGCACCGAGACCACGACGCTGCTCGTCACGAGCGCGGGCGCCGAGATCCGGCAGATCTTCGACTGCATCCTGCCGATGCTCTCCGCGACCGCCGCCGCGGACGGCGAGAGCCAGACGCGGACGCTGGGCGGGCACGCGTACGCGCGCCAGGGCGGGCTCGAGGTGCTCGAGGAGAGCGGGTTCCTCGAGGCCCCCCAGCGCATCGCGGCGCAGGCCCTCGAGCTGCTCGCTGCGCCGAGCTGCCCGAGCGGCGTCACCGACCTCGTGCTCGCGCCCGACCAGATGATCCTCCAGCTCCACGAGTCGATCGGCCACCCGCTCGAGCTCGACCGGATCCTCGGCGACGAGCGCAACTACGCCGGCACGAGCTTCGTCACGCCGCAGATGTTCGGCACGTACCGCTACGGCTCCGAGCTGCTCGACGTGACCTTCGACCCTACGCGGACGGGCGAGCTCGCGAGCTACGCTTTCGACGACGAGGGGACGCCCGCCGAGAAGGTGTACCTGATCCGGCGCGGCATCCTGCTGCGCCCGCTCGGCGGCGCGCTCTCGCAGGCGCGCGCGGGGCTCCCCGGCGTGGCGAACGCGCGCGCGACGAGCTGGAACCGTCCGCCGATCGACCGCATGGCGAACCTCAACCTCGAGCCCGGCACCGCGAGCTTCGCGGACCTCGTGCGCGCGGTCGAGCGCGGCGTCTACATGGAGACCAACTGCTCGTGGTCGATCGACGACTCGCGCAACAAGTTCCAGTTCGGCTGCGAGTGGGCGCGGGTGATCCGCGACGGCGAGCTGCGCGAGGTCGTGCGCAACCCGAACTACCGCGGCGTGTCGGCGAGCTTCTGGCGGAGCCTCGCGCTGGTCGGCGACGCGAGCACGGTCGAGGTGCTCGGCACGCCGTTCTGCGGCAAGGGCGAGCCGAACCAGGTGATCCGCGTCGGGCACGCCGCGCCCGCCTGCTTGTTCCGCGGCGTCGACGTGTTCGGCGGTGCTTGACGTGATGCGCGAGTACTTCGAGGAGCTGGCGCGCGTTGCCGAGTCCGCGCTGCGGGGCGCCGAGCGCTGCGATCTCTCGCTCGCCGCCGAGGAGTCGGACTTCGTCCCGCTGAGCCGCGGCGCGGTCCGCCAGTCGGGCACGGTGACGCAGCGCACGCTGACGGTCGACCTCGCGGAAGGCCGGCGCCACGCGGCGGGAACGCTCGCCGTGTCGGGCGACCGGGAGCTCGACCGCGCGCGGCTCACGCGCCTCGTCGAGGAGCTGCGCGAGCAGCGGGCGAGCCTCGCCGAGGACCCCTACTACGTGCCGCCCGAGGACGCGCCGTCGAGCGAGCGGGTGATCGTCGGACGCCTGCCCGAGCGCGGCGAGGCGCTCGAGCAGATGAGCATGGCCGGCCGCGGGCGGGACCTCGTCGGCTTCTTCGCCGCGGGTCCGGTCGAGGTCGGGTTCGCGAGCTCGACCGGGCAGCGCAACTGGTTCCGCGCGACGACCTTCAGCTTCGACTGGAGCTTCTACCTCGAGGGCGACCGCGCGGTGAAGGCGGCGTACGCGGGCGTCGAGTGGTCGGCGGCGGAGCTCGAGCGGAAGGTCGCGGAGGCGGCCGAGCGGCTCGCGCTGCTCGCCCGGCCGCAGCGCGCGCTCCCGCCCGGTCGCTACGCCGTCTACCTCGCGCCGGACGCGGTCGCCGAGCTCTGCGCGCTCCTCTGCTGGGGCGGCTTCGGGCTGCGCGCGCTCCGCACCAAGACGAGCCCGCTGATCCGCATGGTCGACGCGGGCGAGACGCTGCACCCGTCGGTCTCGCTCGCCGAGAACACCGAGGCGGGCTTCGCACCGGACTTCCAGGAGCAGGGCTTCCCGCGCCCGCCCCGCGTGCCGCTCATCGAGCGCGGCGCCCACCGCGGCTGCCTCGTGTCGCCGCGCTCCGCGGCGGAGTTCGGCGCCGAGACCAACGGCGCCAGCGCCGACGAGTCGCCGCTGTCGCTCGACGTCGCGCCGGGCGACATCCCCGAGCGGGACGCGCTCCGCCGCCTCGGCACGGGGCTCTACGTGAGCAACCTGCACTACCTGAACTTCTCCGACCGGACGCGCTGCCGGGCGACCGGCATGACGCGCTTTGCCTGCTTCGCGGTCGAGCACGGGGAGATCACCGCCCCTATCGGCGTCCTGCGCTTCGACGACACGGTCTACCGCATGCTCGGCACGAAGCTGATCGGGCTCACCGCCGAGCGCGAGACGATCCTCGACCCGCTCACCTACGGCGGGCGCTCGCTGCGCAGCATGCGGGTCCCCGGGGCCCTGATCGCCGAGGTGGAGTTCACCCTCTGAGAGGGGCCGGCCGCGCCGCCCCGGACGTGGCCCCGGCCGGCGCGAGCAGCTATAGCGTCCCCCCGTGAAGCGAGATTCGTTTGCGCCCAGGAGGCGGCTCGTCGCGGGCGCGGCGCTCGCGGCGCTCGTCGCGGGTGCCGTCCCCGCCCAAGCCGTGGTGGTGAACCGCATCGTCGCGACGGTCGACGGCGAGCCGATCACGTCCTACCAGGTCGACAGCTTCATCCTCGCCAACGCGCGCGGCGCCGACCCCTCGAAGGTCAGCGAGGCGGACCGCCGGAAGGTCCTCGACCTGCTGATCAACGACCTGATCGTCGACCTCGAGAGCGCGAAGCTCGGTGCCGGTGCGACCAACGAGGAGGTCAACACCTACATCGAGCAGATCAAGAAGCAGAACAACCTCGACGACGCGAAGCTGATCGCGGCGCTCGAGCGGCAGGGCATGACGCTCGAGACGTACCGCAAGCAGGTCGCGAAGGAGATCCAGCGAAGCCAGCTCCTCGCGCGGCACGTCCGCTCCAAGGTGAACGTCACTCCGGAGGAGATCCAGCGCTACTACGACGAGCACAAGGATCAGTTCTCCGAGGCCGAGGCGGTGACCGTCCGGCACATCTTCTTCGCCGCCCCGCGCGAGGGCGGGCAGGAGGCGATCGAGCAGCTCGGCGAGAAGGCGAAGCGCGCCTTCGACCGGCTCCAGGCGGGCGAGCCGTTCGCGCAGGTGGCGCGCGACATGTCGGAGGGTCCCGACGCGAGCGAGGGCGGCCTGCTGGGGACGATGAAGCGGGGCGAGATGCGCCCCGAGCTCGAGGCGGTCGCCTTCCAGCTTCGCGAGGGGCAGTTCAGCCCGCCGGTGCAGAGCCCGTTCGGCCTGCACATCCTCTACGTCGAGAAGCGCCACGCCGGCACGGCGGTCCCGCTCGAGGAGGTCCAGGACCTGATCCGCGAGAGGCTCTACGCGACCGCGGTCGAGGAGCGGTTCCAGCAGTGGGTCACGGAGGACCTGCGCAAGGGACACTCGGTGGTGATCAAGTAGCGGCCGCTGCGGCGGTCGTCCGAGCCTCATGCAGTCGCCGCGGGAGGTGAGCCTCGCCGTCACGCTCGGCGATCCGGCGGGAGTCGGCGCCGAGGTGGCGCTGCGCGCCGTTCAGACGCTCTTGCGGCCCGGCCGGAGCGCCGCTGCGGCGAGGGGCGGGGCGCGCGTGCTGCTGATCGGCGACCCCGAGGTCGCGCGCGAGGCGGCGGCGCGGCTCCGTCTGCCGCTCGACGTGCGGCCAGTGACGCGCGAGCAGGCGCTGGATCCCCCCCCGCACGCGCGCCGCGGCCGGCTCGTGCTGCCGCTGCTTGCGCCCGATCCCGCGGCCGCGCGGCCGCTCACCGCGCGCGAGCGCCGCCCGGGCAAGCCGAGCGTCGCGGGCGCGCGGCTCGCCTATGCGTCGATCAGCCTCGCCGTCGAGCTCGCGCGCGAGGGCGTGGTGGACGCGATCTGCACGGCGCCGATCAACAAGGGCTGGCTCGACCGCGCCGGCGTCGCGTCGACCGGGCACACCGAGATTCTCGCCGCGCAGACCGGCTCGAAGCACGTCCGGCTGATGATGGCGCACCGCGACCTCCGCGTCGTGCTCGCAACGAACCACATCGCGCTGCGCGACGTGCCCGGCGCGCTGAGCGTCGACCGCGTCGAGGACACGATCCGCATCGCCGCGCACCACCTGCGCCGCTGGTTCGGGATCGCGCGGCCGCGCATCGCGGTCGCGGCGCTCAACCCGCACGCGAGCGACGGCGGCGTCTACGGCGACGAGGAGGCGCGCATCCTCGAACCGGCGATCCGCCGGGCGCGCGCGGCGCGCATCGACGCGATCGGCCCCGTTCCCGCGGACACGCTGTTCTCGGCGGTCGGCCCGCGCTGCGACGCGGTCGTCGCCATGTACCACGACCAGGGTCTGATCCCGGTCAAACAACGCGACGTGCACGAGACGGTGAACGTCACGCTCGGCCTGCCGTTCGTCCGCACGTCGCCCGACCACGGCACGGCGTACGACCTCGCCGGCACGGGCCGCGCCGATCCGCGGAGCATGCTCGCCGCGCTCGAGCTCGCGGTGCGGCTCGCGCGGATCGAGCGCGGCACGCGCCGCGCGGGCGCCCGCTCTTCCCTCCCGGCGGCATGAGGCTTCCGTCATGAAGATGAACCCTTCGATCTTTCGCGAGTACGACATCCGCGGCGTCGCCGGCAGCGACTTCGACGAGGCATTCGCCTTCGCCCTGGGCCGCGCCGTCGGCACGCGCGTGCGCGCGCGCCATCCCGACGTGAAGCCGGTGCTCGTCGTCGGGCGGGACTGCCGCCTGACCTCCGACGCCTACGCGCGCGAGGTGATGCGCGGCTTGAACGAGACCGGCGTCGACGTGATCGACATCGGTATGTGCCCGACGCCGCTCATGTACTTCTCGCTCTTCGAGCTGCCGGTGCACGGCGGCATCGAGGTCACCGCGAGCCACAACGCGTCGGAGTACAACGGCTTCAAGATCTGCCTCGGCAAGGAGGCGATCTACGGCGAGGCGATCGCCTCGCTGCGCGGCGAGATCGAGCGCGGCGAGTTTGCGCGCGGCGAGGGCACGACGTCGCGGCACGACATCGTGCCGCGCTACGTCGCCTTCTGCCGCGAGCAGCTCGGCACCCTGCCGCGGCGGCTCCGGGTGGTGGTCGACGCGGGGAACGGCGCGGCGGGGCGGATCGGCCCCGACATCATGCGCGCGATCGGCTGCGAGGTGATCGAGCTGCACTGCGAGCCCGACGGGCGCTTCCCGAACCACCATCCGGACCCGACGCTCCCGGAGAACCTGGCCGACGTGATCCGGACCGTCGCGGAGACGAAGGCCGACATCGGCATCGCCTACGACGGCGACGCCGACCGCCTCGGCGTGGTCGCGCCGGGCGGCCGCATCCTGTGGGGCGACGAGCTGCTCGTGATCTTCGCGCGCGAGATCCTCTCGCGGCGCCCCGGCGCGATCGTGATCAGCGAGGTCAAGTGCTCGCAGCGCCTGTTCGACGACGTCGCGAAGCACGGTGGCCAGCCGATCATGTGGAAGGCCGGCCACTCGCTGATCAAGGCCAAGATGAAGGAGGTCGGCGCGGCGGTCGGCGGCGAGATGAGCGGCCACATGTTCTTCGCGGACCGCTTCTTCGGCTACGACGACGCGATCTACGCCTCGTGCCGCCTGCTCGAGATCCTCGCGCGGTCGTCGGGCGGGCTCCTCGACCTGCTCGACGGCCTGCCGACCGCGTTCAACACGCCGGAGATCCGCGTCGACTGCCCGGACGCGATCAAGTTCGCGGTCGCGAACCGCGTGCGTGACCGGCTCCGGAACGACCACCCGGTGAACGACGTCGACGGGGTGCGCGTGAGCTTCCCCGACGGCTGGGGGCTCGTGCGCGCGTCGAACACCCAGCCGGCGCTCGTGCTGCGCTTCGAGGCGACGAGCGAGGCGAAGCGCGACGAGTACCGCGCCTACGTCGAGCGGATCGTCGTTGAGGCGCGGGCGGAGATCGAGCGCGGCTAGCGCACGGCGTCCACCCGCGCGCCCCGGCCCGCGCGGCGCGTGCACGCGCGGCGGTGCCGCCTGGGCTCAGAGTCCGTGAGGGAATCGCGCCGTAGCGGGGTTGGCATCGATTTCCGCGCTGGCGCACGGCGCGAGTGCGAGCAGGCCGGCGAGGTGGCGCTGCAGGAGATGTCGAAGCGCCAGCCCGAGCTGAAGGACCGGGTGGCGCCGGCGATCGAGGCGGCCGTCGTCGCACTCGCGATCGAGCAGCCGACCCGGGGGCAGGTGCGCGTCGCGAACGAGATCCGCAAGGTGGGCCACGTCATCTCCCCCGCTGGCGTGCGGTGCGTGTGGGCGCGGCACGATCTCGAGACGACGAAGAAGCGGCTCAAGGCGCTCGAGGCGAAGGTCGCCCAGGAGGGCGTCATCCTCGCCGAGGCCCAGGTCGCGGCGCTCGAGAAGGCGAAGGCGGACAAGGAGGCGCACGGGGAGTTCGAGAGCGAGTGCCCCGGGAGGACTGCGGCGCGCAGGACACGTTCTGCGTGGGGACGCTCAAGGGCGTGGGGCGCATCTACCAGCAGACGTTCGTCGACACGTACAGCAAGGTGGCGTTCGCGAAGCTCTACGACACGAAGACGCCGCTCACGGCGGCGGACCTCATCAACGACCGCGTCGTCCCGTTCTTCGAGACGCACGGCATCCCGCTGAGCCGCGTGCTCACCGATCGCGGCACGGAGTACTGCGGCGCCCCCGGAGCGCCACGAGCACGAGCTGTACCTCGCGATCGAGAACATCGACCACACGCGGACGAAGGTGAAGAGCCCGCAGACGAACGGGATCTGCGAGCGGCTCCACGAGACGGTGCTGAACGAGTTCTGCCGCGTGGCGTTCCGGAAGAAGCTCTACACGAGTCTCGTCGAGCTCCAGGCCGATCTCGACGCGTGGCTCACGGTGTACAACGAGCAGCGAGCGCACCAGGGGCGGTGGTGCTACGGGAAGACGCCGATGCAGACCTTCCTGGACAGCGTGCCGCTCGCGAAGGAGAAGATGCTCGCGGCGTGAGCAGGAGCGGGCACGAACGTGAACCCGACACCGAGGACCGGACGATCACGTGTCAGATCAGGTACCGACTTCTACAGCAGTGCATGAGCTCGACCGAGCCAAGCGAGGACGCCGTCGATGCGGTGGTCGCGCACGTGAGCGAGGACGTGGTCGTCTGGGCCTCGGACCATCCCCATCCCGATACGACCTTTCCCGGTGCGGTGACGACGACACTCGGGGCCATGAGGCAACTCCCCCAGGAGACACCCGCGCCAGGATTCTCGGAGCCAACGCCGTGCGGCTCCATGGGCTAGGGCGAGCGCCGTCCTGATGCGCTCGCGGGGCTTCCCGCCGTGCGTTGGCGCGCGCCGTCCGCCGCCCTGCTCTTGACGCCGGCGGTCGCGCCGTTCGCGGCCGGTGGCTGCAGCCCGAGGTCGTGGATCATGCGCGTCAAGCTCTGGCGGTGCATGCCGAGGCGCTCGGCGGCGATGCGGTGGTTGCCGCCCGATTCGCTAAGCGCGCGCTCGATCAGGCGGACCTTGAGCTCGCGCACCTGGTCGGCCAGCGAGCCGCCGCGCAGCGGCAGCTCGCCCGCACCGGCGCCGTTCGGCACGGCGAGCGGCTCGACGAGCCTGAGCGTCGTCCCCCGCGAGAGCACGAGCGCGCGCTGGATCACGTTGCGCAGCTCGCGCACGTTGCCCGGCCACGGGTAGGCGTGCATCGCCGCCAGCGCCTCGCTCGCGACGCTCTGCACGTCGGTGCGGCCGAGCCGCGGTCCGTCCTGGGCGATGAAGTGCTCGATCAGCGCCGGCAGGTCGTCGAGCCGCTCGCGCAGCGGGGGGACGCGCAGGGGGACCACGTTCAGCCGGTAGTACAGGTCCTCACGGAAGCGACCGGCCTGGACCTCGGCCAGGAGGTTGCGGTTGGTCGCGGCGACGACGCGCACGTCCACGGCTCGCACCTGGTTGCTGCCGAGGCGCTGCACCTCGCCCTCCTGCAGCGCGCGCAGCAGCTTCGCTTGCACGGCGAGCGGCAGCGTGTCGACGTCGTCGAGGAAGAGCGTGCCTCCGTCCGCCACCTCGAAGCGCCCGGGCTTGCGCCCGCTCGCGCCGGTGAAGGCGCCGCGCTCGTAGCCGAAGAGTTCGCTCTCGAGCAGCGCCTCGGGCAGCGCCGCGCACGCCACCTTGACCAGCATCCGGTCCCGCCGCCGGCTCGCCTCGTGGAGCGCGTGGACGACGAGCTCCTTGCCGGTACCAGTTTCGCCCTGCACGAGGACCGTCGCGTCGGTCGGCGCGACCTGCTCGATCTGGGCGAGCAGCGCGCGCAGCGCCGGCGTCGCGCCAACGATGCCGGTCACGCCCTGCGCCTGCAGCACCTCCTCGCGCAGGTAGAGGTTCTCGGCGTTCAAGCGCTGCTCGAGCCGTCGCACCTCCTCCCACGCGGCCGCGCTCTCGAGTGCGACCGAGGCCTGCGCCGCGAGCACCTGGAGGAGCCCCAGATCGTCGCGCGTATAGGGACGGCCGTCGCTCCGCGCGCCGAGCAGCAGGCCGCCGACGCCGGACGCCGAGCGCGGCAGCGGCACGGCGAGGTGCACGCCGAGCTCCTCGGCGCGCAGCGCCGCAGCGCGCGACACCCCGCGGCGGGGCAAGAGCGTGCCGCGCTCGAAGCTCGTCGCCGTGGGGATGAGAAGCACGCCGTGCAGCGGGTCGCCGGGAGGCAGGACGAGGACCGCCTGCTCCTCGTCGCACGCGACGTCGCGCAGCTCGCCGTCGGGGCGGCCGGTGAGGAGCCGGAAGCTCGACGCCGCCACGCCGAGCCGGGCCGCGTCGCCCACGGCTCGGCCGAGCTCGCGCACGCCGCGTGGGCGGGCGAGCTCACGGATCGCGGCGAAGACGGCGGCGCGCGCGGCGCGCTGCGCGGGAAAGAGCGTGCGCTCGATCGCCTCCTCGAGGCCGACGCGCAGCGAAGCGACGGCGGGAATCATGGTCAGCGCGAGGACGGCGGCGAACCCGGCGACGGCCCAGGCGACGTTCTCGGGCAGCCAGAGCTGCGCGATCGCGTACGCCACCGCGTACCCGGTGAGCGCCCCGGCAGCGAGGATGGCGAGCGTCAAGCCGCGACGGACGACGGCGTCGAACTCGAACATGTTGAGCCGTAACATCGCGTAAGTGACCAGCACGCCGAGCAGCCAGAGAGGCGCCAGATGGACGATCACCGGCACGCTCCCCGGTACCAGCCCGGACTGACCGGCGACGAACAGGACCCCGGAGGTCACGAGCAGCGCAAGGCCGACGAGCAGCATGCGCGCCTGCCGCGTCAGGCGCGGGTCGCCGTCGGCGCGGACGGTGGCGAGGCAGGTGACTGCGAGAGCGCACATCCCGGCCAAGAAGGTCGCTGCCATGAGCCCGAACGCGTAGCGGGCGCGTGCGCCGAGGAGAACGGCGAGCAGGGCGGTCCAGCCGTAGATCAGCGCCAGGCACGTGCGGGGAAATCGGCGCATCAGCGCCATCGGCCGCGGCACGATGCAGCCGAGGTGGAGCAAGGTTCCGGCGGCGAGCGCCGCGGCCGGGAACCCCCAGCGTGGATAGTGGTGCAGGTAGTAGGCGTCCGGCATCAGAAAGCCGAAGTTGACTGCAAGCGCGAGGTTGAAGAGGAAGAAGAGCCGGGTGTCGGTACGCGCCGGATGCGCGAGGATCGGCACCAGGCCGAGGGCGAGCCCGAGCAGGCCACCGATCGTGAGCGGCAGCGCCGCGCGCGTGTAGTCCTCGAGGGTGAAAGTGGTGACGGGCAGGCGCGCCTCGATCACCTCTCCGCCCCGGGTGCGAAACGTGTAGGCGATCGGCTGCTCTGGATCGGCAGCGGTGAGCGCTGCGCGCACGTCCGCCGCATCGTTTGCCGGCACCCCGCTCACCGAGACGATGCGGGCGTTGAAGCGCAGGTGGCCGGCGTCCGGACGGACGCGCTCGGGCAGGAGGTTGAGCGGTGCAAGCGAGCCGTCAGGCAGCATCGGCAGGCCCGACCACGGCTTGCCGACAAAGCCGAGAACGTCTCGCGTCACCACCCCGGCGACGAGCAGGGCGAGGAGCGCGCTCGCCAGGGCGGCCAGACGGATCGCGCGGTTCCCCGCGGGCGAGCCCATGGGCTCGAGATATAGGCCCGCCGCCGCACTGCCGGCAACCAGAGGTTGCGTCAGGGGCGTGCGCTCCACGCTGCCTGGAGCTTCGAGCGCTGCCTTCTTGGCCTCGGACGGCAACCTCTCGCGCCGATTGCTAGGGGCAGCTCGGCAACAATCCCGCGCCGGCGAAGCTCACCAGCGCGGCACTCGGACTGGTGCCGCGGACCCAGTTCTTGAGCACCTGGTTCGTGGTGAGCTCGGCCCCGCCGGCGGTCGGCGCGCGCACGCGGAGGAAGCCCTTGTCGTGGCGCAGGCTCTCGTGGTTGCCGCATTGCGGGCCGAAGACGCCTGGCCTCGCGATCCCCGCGCCACCCATCGCGCTCCCTTCCTCCGCGGTCTGGTCGAGGAGCGCCAGGTCGAGGAGGATCTGGTGCGTCTCGCTGCCCCACAGGTCGAAGGTCATTAACGCGCCGCCGACGTCGACCATGGCGTCGATCGCGTTCCCGGTGAGCAGACTGTCCTGCAGGTCCTGCCGGACGAACATCGGCGTCGTGATGTGGTGGTCGCGCACGTGGTCCCCGTCGCTGCAGCGCCAGTGCTCGCCGAGCGGGGCGTGATAGGCGAGGCAGGACTGATCGGTGCGCTCTCCCCAGAGGCCGAGCGACACGTTGAGCCAGGTGTCCCACATGAGGGTCTCGTAGTCGCAGAGGCCGTCCTGGGTGCAGTACACCGACGAGGTGTAGCCGAGGTCCTCGAACCGCGGACCGGTGCTGGCGTCGATCACGGCACGCACATCGAGCGCGCAGGCGCCGCCGCCGGGCGGCGGATCCGGGTCGGGCGCACCGCCGCCGCCGGCGCAGGCGGGGTTGTTGGCGAGCAGGATATCGCGCACGTGGTCGGCGTTGCGGATCACGCCGCCGCCGCCTGCCGAGGATCCCGCGAGCAGGACGACGCTCGCGTCGTCGAGGTCGGGCATCGCGACCCGGCGCTGGCGTTGGTCGGTGTAGACGACCGGGCCGTTCTCGCCGCGGAGCGTGCCGATCACCGCGTCGACGATGTACGCGCCGTGAAAGTGAATGCGGTAGTCGATCGGGTTGCCGAGCCCATCCACCACCTGGAGCTCGACGTCGCTCGCCGTGCCGCTCCAGCCGTCCGAGCTGCAGTAGTGGACGACCACGTGGTTCCAGCCGCGGAAGTGGTTCACCCTGCGCCGCGACTGGATGCCGATGTCGGCGATGCCGACCGGCGGCACGTCGCGCGAGCTCATCTTGTAGGCGCCGAGGTAGGTGTCGGCGGCGCAGTAGCGCTCGCCGCAGCTCTGGCCGTCGCGGCAGGCGCCGCCGCCGTCGAGGAAGATGACCCACCTGCCGGCGTTCGCCGCGGCGCGATAGCGGCGCACGTACATCACGGCACCCGTGCCGTCGTTGCACGTCGCCTTGGGGTAGGCGGTGGTATCGATGTCGATGCGGAAGAGCCCGTTGCCGGGGGCGAGCTGTCCGGCGGAACCGAGCGTGCGGCAGGCGGCGAGCTCGGGAACGTCCGAGATCATCGGCGTGGCGTGGTTGGTAACGGGCACGAAGGGCGCCCTGACGACGAAGGTGGCATCCCAGGACTCACCGGGAGCGAGGTCCGACGTCTCGCCGTTCATGGCGATCTCGACCCGGAGGGTGTATCGCCCGCCCGCCGCGACCGTGAACATCTCGGTGCTGCCACCCATACCCGACAGCAAGTCGTAGGGCACCGTGGGACCGCGCCCGTCGACCGAGCCGCCGCGCGTCAGGCTGACGCCGAGGGGAGTGAAGACGCCCGTGCCCGGGCGGTCGAAGAGGAAGCTCAAATCGACGGTGATCATCCCATCG
>FWPU01007738.1_pt1 | contig 19338 bp, 17 predicted proteins | sample 2228361 | NCBI WGS metagenome assembly FWPU01 (sample SAMEA103939777, study PRJEB20133) | metagenome
TATGCGCCGCGCTGCCTCGTCCAGGTCGGTCAGGTCGAGCACCTGAATCTGTCCGATCATCACCGGCTCGTCGGCGCTGGTGCTGAAGCCGCCGCCGGAGCGGGCCAGTTTGGCCGCGTAGCTGACGCCGGCTACCACGCTCGGCTCCTCGATCACCATCGGGATCAGGTAGTCCACCCCGTTGATCAGGAAGTTGGTGGCGATGCCCAGCGGCAAGGCATAGAGGCCGATCACGTTTTCGATCATGTGCTCGGCCTGGGTCAGCGTCAGCCCGCCAGAGCCTTCCAGGGCGGCGCGTTCGGCTTCGTCAAGCTCTGCCCAGTCCACCACGGTAGCCACGCGCTGCGCCAGCGGTTGCTGGTAGAACCCCGACAGGCGCGAAGATCGCTGCTGTGCTCGTTCGGTCATGCTTCGCCCTCTTTCCTCAAGCCATATGAGGTACCTGATCAAAACAATTCTTTAGTTAATTTCTATCTGATTTTGATCGCGCTGCGAAATAATGAGGATAGGAGTATCAAAACGAAAGATCGCAACCGGTGTCAAAGGCATATCCCGTGAACGACTCACCCGTACCGCGCTATGAGCGCTTCTCGCTCACCCTCCGACCCGATGGCATCTGCCATCTGTGTCCACACCTGCCCCTGTCGGGCGCGTTGGTGGAAACTATCGCGACCGCCGTGCAACAACTCCTCCAGCGCACGCCCGAAGTGCGCGGGCTGCTGCTGGATATGCGCGACTCGACACCACTAAGCATCGTCCGCCTCAGCGAACTGCTCGATCGGCTGGAGACGTTTAAAGTGCCAGTTGCTGTGCTGTTCAGCGATATTCGCTATCAGGAAACCGCCATCCTGCTACACCATACCCTGGTGCGACACCCGCGCATTGCCTATTTCGTAGACCTCGACGAAGCACACGCCTATCTGTTGCATCCTCCCAACGGCAACGACAGCGCGTTCCCATCCCGTCCCTAGCGACGATCTCCGCCGAGCAACGAGCGAATCAACGCGATTCCCTGAACCGCCGCGAGCGCCAGTACTGCGGCCCACACGGCCTGCTGATTGCGCGATGCCTGTTCCCAGGCGGGCGAGGGCGGGGTGATGATCTCCACGATCTCGCCCCGCTCTGCGCTGAAGGGATCGCGTCCGCTGGCGCGCGCCAGCGCCGCCTGGCCGGGCGAGAGCGTCTCCGGGCGGTATACGTCTGCCGTCACCTTGCGGATTTCGCGTCCGTCCGGACGGCGCAGCGTGAGCACTTGCGCCGGGCGAGCGTTGAGCACGTCGTGCACGTACAGTTCGCGCACCAGCACCACCACCACGATGGCCAGCGGCAGCGCCAGCAGCAACCCCAGGAAACCAAACAGGGCTGCGCTAATGATCTGCGCAACCAGGATGCTGGCGGCGGGGATTTGAATCTGACGGGCCATGATGCGCGGCATGATCAGGTTACTCTGTACCTGCTGTGTCACCAGATAGGCCAGGATGGTGAAGGGCACCAGGATGGGGTCTTTGGCCAGGGCGATGATCACCGCCGGGATTACCGCGATGATCGAGCCGAAGTTGGGCACGAACTCCATCAGGCCGGAGATGACGCCCAGCGCTGCTGCGTTGGGCAGGCGCAGAATCAGCCCCGTGACCAGCGTGATCAGGATGCCGCTCATGGTCATGGAGATCAGTTGCCCGATGAACCAGCGCTGTAACATGCTGGCGAGCTGTTCGAGGATTTCCAGCGCACGCGGACGATAGCCGCGCGGGAAGAGCGTCAACAGGGCTTCCAGATAGCTCACCGGCTCGGTGATGAAGAAGATCGTGATGAAGAACACGAAGACAGCGCTGGTGATCGCTCCGCCCACCCCGCTGAGGAAAGGAAACACGCTGCGCGAGAGTTTGCTGCCCTGCTCGATCAGAAAGTCCGAGACATCCCCTTCGGTGATGTGCTCCCAATCCACGTCGGGCAGCCATTCGCGCCGGGCGGCCTGCGCGTCATAGGCGGCCTGGGCATCGCTGATCAGGCCGGGAAGATCGTCCAGCAGGGCGCGCACCTGCACCACCAGCACCGGTACGATCAGCACCAACAGTACCGCGATCAGCACCAGCACGCCGGTCAATGCCAGCAGAATGCTCACCCCGCGGTGCAGGCCCAGCTTTTGCAGATATTGGACGGGTAGATGCAGCACAATGGCGAGGATGATCGCCAGGAAGGTCATCATCAGGATGTCGCGCAGCGCCCAGACCCCCAGGAACAGAGCGCCGAGCAACAAGGTGACAAAGACGCGCTGAGTCCACGCGCCCAGTGACAGCGTCCCCCCGTTTTCAGTCATATGAGAGCAGCCTAGAGCGCGATCTTGTCCAGCACCAGCAGCAGCAGAAAACCGGCCAGGCTGGTGAGGATGAAACAGCCGATCGAGACGAACATGCGCTCGGCAGCCGTCATGCCGAACATTCTGTCGGTGCGTACGTCGCGCACCATGTATTGCTCGAAGGGATCAATCGTCACTTCCTGCTCCAGCGCCGAGCGGCGCAGGGATTCCAGATCATCGGCCATGGATGCCTCCGTCGTTTTCGCCCACTGGTTACCCCCTTGAGCGCGTGTTCGATCAACGCGCTATGCCTAGCATACTGAAAAAGCGCCATCCCGCCAACCGCTGTGAAACATCCTCTCGTTCAGAAGCCCAACGCCTGTTCTGCCAGCGGCAGAAACCATGCCAGAAAACGGCGTTTGTCGCGGGCCAGCGCGCGACTGCGGGCAAAGTGCATGGGCGGGAAGGAGTCGGCATCCTGCTCGACGCGGGCCAGCGCCGCGGGCAACCAGTCGCGCGATGTGCCGGTCGAGACGCGCCGCACCACGCCCACCGCCCCGATCTTGTCCAGCTTGTCGGCGTCGAAGAGGACGCGCCCCAGCAGCCCATCGTCCACCTTGCAGATCGCGGCCTGGATGGTCGCGATCGTCTCTGGCGGCAGGTGTCCATGCAGCACCCTGCCCGCAAAGGCCGCCCCCGCTTCCTCATGGGGCAGGCTGGTGCGGGACTCATCTAGCTTGGCCACATCGTGACAGATGCTCACCAGATAGGCCAGCGCAGGATCGAGATCGGCGTCCTCGGCCAGGGTCACTGCCAGGCCGGTCACGCGCAGGATATGCGCCCACAGATGCGGCCAGCCGGGATGCCACGCCGCCAGGTGTGTCCGCACCTGTTCGGTGACCGTGACGCACAGCGCGTCGGGCGGCCAGGCGTCGAACCACTCGTCCGCCAGTTGCGTCACGAACTGCTCGCTCAGTTCGGAGGGGGCATCGTGCATCAGGCGTTCGGCCCAGTCCCCTGCCGACTCCAGCAACGTCCCTGCCCCGACGAGCAGCCCGTCGAGCAGGTTCAGCACCGCCGAGGTGTGTGCATCGAAGTCGCGCATGGCTCCCCCAGGTTCCCCTGTCTCCATCACCCGGATACCATCTTAACGCAACTGAAGGCGAACCCCCATGCTTTTCGTGTCAAGAAGGTAAAATTTTATTAATCTACGTTAAATTCGCTTTGTCCTTGGTATAATGGGAGCGGTGGATGGGGATCGCGCCAGACAGCACAGGTCATTCGACAAGGAGGATGTCTATGGCTCTGCAACTCACAGCCAGCGAGCAGGCTGCGCTGGCACAACTAGAGGCGGGAGGTTCCCCATCCGAAGCCCGGCGGGCAGCGGTCATTCTGCGCAGCAGCAATGGGATCAGCGCGGCTGCCATCGCCCGCGAACTGGGCATCAGTGTCAGCCAGGTCTACTACTGGCGCAGCCAGTGGCAGCAGCGGGGAATGCAAATCTTCGCGCCGGCTGCCGACACCCCAGAGACGACGATCGCCGCCGAACAGCCCGCCGAAGTGCTCGCCGCGCCAGCCGAAGCGCCTCGCCCCGGCGTGGACGTGCCGCGCCTGCCGCTGGACCTGTGCGAAACCGTCGGGCTGCAGCCAGACGACGCGATGGCCGAAGCCGGACGCAAAGTGCTGCACTTCCACTTCGAGCGTATGTTGTTCCATGAGCCGGGCGTGCGTCTGGGCGCAGACATCGAGCATGTGCATGACATGCGCGTCGCCACGCGGCGGATGCGCAGCGCCTTTCGCCTGTTCGCACCCTTCTTCGACGCAAAGACGGTGCGTCCCCTGGTGCGTGGGTTGCGCCGGACGGCGCAGGCGCTCGGTGCGGTGCGCGACCTGGATGTTTTCCGCGAAAAGGCAGAGCGTTTCGTGGCCGAGCACCCCGGTCTCTCGCTCGAACCCCTGTTCAGCACCTGGCAGGCCGACTATGACGCGGCACGCCAGGCTCTGCTGGCCGAACTGGACAGTAAACGCTTTGCCCGCTTTGTAGAACGCTTCCAGACGTTCATTAGCACACCAAGGATGGGAGCGATATCGGTCAATGACAATAGCGCGCTGGCCAATCAGGTGCGTTACGTCGTTCCCCGCCTGATCTACGAGCATTACGAGCGCGTGCGTGCCTATGAAACGGTGCTGGGGGAAGCGTCGCTGGACACGCTGCACGCGCTGCGCATTGACTTCAAGCGGCTGCGCTACGCGGTCGAATTCTTTGCCGAGGTGCTGGGGCCGGAAGCCAGTCTGGTGATCAAAGAGATCAAGATCATGCAGGATCACTTGGGCGATCTCAATGATGCGCGCGTCGCCCTTGAAATGCTAGAAGGGTTCATTAGCGAGCACTGGCGCGCACACAGTGGAATCCCACGTTTCATGCGCGAGAACATCAGCGGCGTGCTGGCCTATGCCGACGCCAAAGCTGCCGAACAAAGACACCTGCTAGAGACATTCCCGCAGGCGTGGGCGAACTTCAACCGCGAGGAAGTGCGGCGCAGTCTGGCGCTGGCCGTCGCTGCCCTGTGAGCACCTCGTCTTCGCAGCAAAGATTGAACCGCAGAGAGCCGCAGAGGACGCAGAGGAATAAGGAAGATGTCCTCTGCGGTCTCTGGGTCTCGGCGACGGGCGAGGTGCATCCGACGGATCGTTCACTTGACGACGATGCGCGTCTCGAGCACCAGCCCATCTCCGGCGGGTTCGCCGTCGAGCGTCAGCGGCAGCCGCTCAAGAGTGAGCGGATCGTAGACCCCGATGCGCAGCATGGCCGGGCCGGTTGGCAGGTCGGTGGGGATGCGCAATACGCGGTAGTCCAGGATGGACTCGCCGGGCCGCCAGAAGCGCGTCGGGTATGTATCTCCGGCAGGCGGCGCATCGAAGGTGGTCAGCAATTGCCCGTCCGGCGAGAGCAGGTGCACGAAGATGCTGTAATCGCGCGGAGGCGGGGCGGCATCTGTGGGACGCCAGTACAGGGTGAGGACAACTCGCTCGCCGCGCTGCCATTTCAGGTTGCCGAGATCATGCCCGACTAGCTGCGCCCAGTCGCCGAACAGGGTCTGCCGGGTCTGCGGGGCGCTGGGGTTCATGGGCGCGTAGCGCGCTTCGGGATGGATGGTGAAAGCCGTGTAGCGGAAATTGCCGTCGTCCACAGGCAACGATCCATCCGGACTGAGGGGGATTGGTTCGAGCACGGTCGGCCAGGGCGCGCCGTCCGGGGTGCGCACGTTCAGTTGATGATAGAGCGTAGCCAGGTTGGCGTCGGCCTGCAGCGAATTGGGCCACTGCCCCGACCACTGCATCAGGAAGACGCCCACCGACGTATTGACGAACACGTCTACTCCCTCCAGGTCTTCCAGGCGGGTAGGTAGTTCGTCCGGCGCACGGCTATTGCGTATCTCCCAGGTGGGGAAGAAAAACGGCAGCCGATCTTCACCGGGGATGGCCACCACTGGTTCGCCGTGCTCAGCGGCGTAGCGTTCCAGCATGTGCACCACCACCATCAACGCCGGATTGCCTCGGTCGTACTTAGCCATATCATCGGCGAGGCCGCCGTCGCGCAGGGCGTCTACCGTGTGCTCGCTGCCTGCCGCCACTGCCAGCGCCAGCGCCCCGGCGATGAGCGCTGTCCCGGCGGCGCGCCCCCAGCGCGTCGCTGCCAGCCAGTCCCACAGCCAGCCGTCCACCAGAGCCGCTGCCTGCACCGCCATCAGTGGCACGATGGCGAAACTCAGGCGGTAGTGATAGGAGAAATCGAGATACCAGACCACGGCATAGGGCAGCGCCAGCCCCCACAGCAACCCGATCCTCTCGCGGCGCTCGCGCGGCCAGGCCCGCCAGTGTCGCCATCCGTTCCAGGCCAACAGCGCCACTCCCGCCAGCACTGCCGCCCATTCCAGCGCGCCCATGCGCCGCGCCGCCGACTGATCGCCGCGCAGCCACAGCCACACGTCGCCGAGATCGTGCGTGCGCTCCCAGTTAATCGCCGTCGGCAGCGTCCCGGCCAGCGGCAACGCCAGCGCCAGGAGAAGTAGCCAGCGCTCGCGAGCGCTCGAAGCCTGGGTGTAAAGTCCTCCTGCTGCCAGCGTCAGCAGCAGCAGCGGCCAGCCCAGTTCCTGGCCGGATCGCTGCGCGAAGTCGTGCCAATAGGAGGCGGGGAAAACAACGGCAGGGTGACCCAGCCACAGGTTGCGGATATACCAGGGTGCGCCGAGCGGCACACACGCCAGCGCCACGATCAACGCCAGGCGCAGGCGAGGCCACCAGTCTCGCCAGCGCAAGCGGAGGCGCAGCCCTTCCCAGGCTACGACCAGCATCACGCCGAGCGCCAGCGCACCGGCGTTCGGCTTCGTCCACAGCGCGCCGCCCAGTAACACGCCGGCCAGGATCGCCAGGCGCGCGTCGTTGCTCCGCCATGCCTCGACGAAAAAGGCCACAGCGCCGGTCATGTACATCGTCAAGGCGATCTCCAGGTCGCCCGCGCCCGCCCAGGCGGCTACGTGCGGGTAGAAGGCCCAGATCGCCGCGGTGAGCAGCGCAACGCGCCGTCGCTGAAAGATACGCCAGCCCAGCACATAGGCCATGCCGACCATGGCCACGTTGACCCAGGGGATCAGCACGCGCGCGGCGTGATCATTGAGCGCGTCGTGCCCCAGCGCGGCCCACGCCTGTTGGAAGTAGGTGTAGCCCAGCGGGACAAGCTGCGGATAGTAGCCGATGCGCGACGGGATGCGTTCTTCCAGAGTAAAGATGCGCGCATTGTAGCCGTAGACCCACTGCACGTCGTAGGCAATGAACGGCCAGTACGCAGTGACCAGGATGTTGACCAGCACCAGCAGCGCGATTCCGGCGATCAGCGCGCGCTCGGCCCTGCTGCGGGGCGCTGGAGGCGCGTTCCGCGCCTCGGCTGGCTGCGCGTCAGCCTCTCCCGCTGACCAGTGCCTCTGTCGCGCAGCCAGCGCCGCGCCCAGCGCGGCCAGCGCCCCGCTCCCGGCGAGTGTCCCGACCAGCGTGATCCGCCCCGCCGTGCCCAGCCCGAACATGATCGCCGTGACGCCCAGCGGCCCCAGCGCCATGCTCACTGCCAGCACAGTGACCCGCTCGTGCCAGAGCGCCCGCGGCAACAGCGCCAGCGCCCAGGGCAGCCCCACGCCCAGGAACATCCACGCGGCGAATGGGAACAGCAGAAAAGTCGGTTGCAACCAATCCGGCATGGCCGTTCCTTCAACGAACATGCACCCGGTACACTTCATAGATGCCGATCGTCGCCAGCCGCGTCAGATCGTCCGGCCCGGCGACGCGCAGCAGAGGGCTGTCCGCCCGCACGACCAGATAATCATAGCGGGCCAGCACCTGACGATCCGGCAACCCGCCGACGATCACGCGCAGACGGCCTTCCTCGGCGGCGTGAAACGGCAACAGATAGCTATCGCTGAGCACCGTGCCCTCGGCGGGCAACGCGCGCAGGTAACGGGCCGCGTCGTAGATCGATCCCAGCACGACCTGATGCCGGGCGGTATCGTCCATCCAGGGATCGCGCAGCAGCGCTCCCTTGTGACTGAGCGCCTTGCGCCCCGCCGGGAACGCCAGCGCAACGAGCACCAGGGCCAGTGCCGCCCCGTAGGCTGGATGCAACGGGCGATCTCTGCGCCACCTGTCCCACGCCAGCACCAGTGCCCGCGCGCCCATCGCGCAGAAAAGGGGATAGATGGTCAACAGGAAGCGCGTCTCATAGGAAGCGGCCCACCACCAGGCGACGGCGAACGGCCCGGCCATGATCCACAGCAGACGCGCCCCCTCGCCAGGCGGATGCCCGCGCCACGCCCGAACCGCTGCCCAGACCATACCCGCTGTGACTGCGGCTCCCGGCAGAAAGTAGCCGCGCGGTTCGCTCAGGAAGGGGACAAGTGTCTCCAGTGAGCGCCGGGCGCGTTCTGTCCACACCGTCGGCGGCACCAGGCGACCGAATTCCAGCAGCGTGTAGGCGTACCACGGCCCCGCCGTCGTCGCCAACCCCGCCGCGACGAGCACCATTTCGCGCCCGCCGAGGACACGCCGCCAGCCCAGGTAAAGCACCCACATCAGCGCCGCAAGGCTCACCGCCAGCGCGCTGTTCTTCGTCCACGCCGCCAGCCCGGCCAACGCGCCGAAGAGCCACGCCGTCCGCCCCGACCGCTCCTCGGCCAGCCACCAGCCCGCCAGCGTCGCCAGTGTCACAAAGAACGCGGCGGGGATGTCGGTGTAACCCGCCGCCGCCCACCGCGCGAACTCAGGGGTCAGCGCCAGCAGAGTTACTGCGGCCAGGCCCACACGCCCGCCATAGAGCGCGCGCCCCAGGGCGAACGTCGCGCCCAGCGTCCCCAAGGCCAGCGCCGCCACCGCCACGCCAGCCAGATATTCCTGAACGCGCCCTGCGATCAGGTAGGCGTAGACATGGCTGAACGGCAATAGCATGGGATAGGCCTCATAGAGACCTTCTCCCGTCGGCAAGGCGCGCGCCTGATAGATGTAGCGGCTGTGATTGGCGTAGATGGAGACGGCATCGGCAGCGCTGAACGGCCAGTAGACGGCTTCCAGGGCCATCAGCGCAGCCACGCCCAGCACGGCGATCCCCGCGCCGGTCGCCAGCGGATGACAGTGAACCAGCCGTCTCGCTCCGCGCAGGGTTGGGCGATGCGCCGACAGGCGCAGCCCCGCCCCCCAGGCAACAACCATGCCTGCGCCGCACAGCAGCAACGTCCCGCCGAGCACAGGTTCTGTATCCAGCGCGCCCGCCCAGGTCAGCGCCAGCATCCCCAACGTCAACGCGCCCAGGCTCAGCGCGAGCGTCATCGCTGCCAGCGCAACCCCCGTCCGGCGCGGCGGCGGGATCAGCCACCACGCCCAGGGCGCGGCGAAGATCAGCCCCCACAGCGCTCCTAACAGGTGCGACGGCGCGATCAGGATCATGCGCCCTCTCCGCCCATACGACGCCATGCCCGGCGACCGATCGCTGCCGCACCACAGCCAGCCAGCACCGCCAACGGCGGCTGCAAGGGCAGGTAATAGCGCTGCCAGGCCAGCGGCGTCGCCAGCAGCAACGCCAGGGCGATCCCCGCCGCCCAGCCCAGTGTTCCCAGGGCGACATCCTCGCGCCAGCGACGCGCCAGCGTCCACGCGCCGGCTGCCGTCAGCACGGCCACGACTACGCCCCAGCCCCATCCGCCGGGCCGACCGGCCAGCAACGAGCCATCGTAGCGGGCGATCTCGTCAGCCACCCACCCCGCCCAACCAGGCGATTCGTAATACTGCGGGTGCGCGCCGAACGCCTGCGTTGCCAGCTCCGCCAGACGCTCGCCCCAGTTTTCATATCCGCCGAAGCCTGCTACCTGCTGGTCGAGCAACGTCCGGCGCATCTCCAGCACGCGCCCCGGCATTCTCAGCGGATCCGACCACCAGGCCGGATTCAGCGCCAGGAAGACCAGCAGCGCCAGCGCTCCCGCGCCCAACACGCGCCCGGCGTGCCCGATCCAGGCTCGCCGCTCCGGCAAACGGCGCAGCGGTTGCAGCGTCACGCCCGCAAAGGTCAGCGCCACCACCATCGCCGCCGGGTGCTTGCTGGCCACGGCCAGCCCCGCCAGCACGCCCAGTGCCGCGTAGAGCCAGCCCAGCCGCCGCGTTGACCAGGGTCGCTGCGCCTGCTCGCGCAGGATCAGCAGGGCGGCCAGCGCCGTCCAGGTGCTGAAGGCCAGATGCGAGCCTTCCATCATCGCCCGCCGCCCGTTGAGCAACACGGCAGGAGTCGTTGCATAAATCAGTGCCGCCGCCCAAGCTGCCGGTCGCCCGCCCATCAGTCCCGCCGCTCCGGCTACGGCGATCACACTGAGCACCGTCAGCACTGCCGACGACAACCGCGCTGCTCGTAGCAGTCGCTCTCCGGGCAGGTGCCCCGTGCGGACGTTGTACTCCCAGTCCGCCCCCCACAGCCAGGGCCGGTTGAGGTCAGCGGCGGTCAGTCCGGCCAGGTCCCAGGCCACCCCCATCGCCATCTTGCCCACCGTCCCGTTGATCAGGCGCAATTCCTGCTCCATCGGGTCGGCTGGGGAGGGATCGTAGAGCACCGCTTCGATGTCGCGCTGCTGCACCAGGTAGACATAGTCGCGGCTCATGGCGATCAGCGAGGACTCGTCGCCGTGAAAGGGCACACTGTCCACGCCCGCCAGCACATAGAGCGCCAGCGCCGCCAGCCATACGCCATCCAGCACGTACCACCACACACGTCGGCGGGTTATCACCGCCCCCTCCTGCCCAAAAGAACGGTCGCCCATCTCCGGGCGACCGGAAACCGCGCGCCGGAGCGTTCACGCTCAACAGGGCACGCCTCGTCCAGGAACAAGAGATTTGAACCGCAAAGGCACAGAGGACGCGGAGCACTTCTTTATGTTCTTTCTCTGTGCTCTCTGCGCCTCTGCGGTGATCGTTCAACCTGCCGAGACGAACGCCCTCACAACGCGCCCGATTATAGCGTCCTGCGGGGTCTTCTGCCCCGCGTCTGCCCTACGCGATGGTGACCAGTGTCTTGTTCTGCTCGACGCTATCGCCCGCCTTGACGTGCACATGGCGCACCGTGCCATCGCGCGGCGCTTTCAGTTCGTTTTCCATCTTCATGGATTCCAGGATGACCACCGTCTGCCCCTTGGTCACGGTCTCGCCTTCCTGCACCGGCACGCGCACAATCAGCCCCGGCATGGGCGCGCGGATAGACACCTCCCCGCTGACCTCGCCAAAGGCCATGAAGGCGCTCGCCAGACGACGGCTGCGCTCGTCGGTGACCTGCACTTCGTACATATCGCCTACCAGCAACACATAGTAGGTGTTGTCGCGCTCATCCACCACCGCCTCGTAGCTGCGATGATCGAGCAGGATCGAGTACAGCTCACCTTCCCGCAGCACGCGGAAGTCAATCGCGCGCTCTTCGCCGTTGACCAGGATGCGCCCATCCTGGTTGATCTCAATGTCGAATGTCTGTCCATTGACGATGGTCTGATACTTCATGCGCGTCTCCTCATGCCTCGGCGAAGCGTTATTCAGCAGGTCTTCTTCGGCCAGTTCCGTGCTCTGTTTCTGGGGATCAGCGATCAGTTTTCAGCGATCGGCCCCGCGCCTGATGTGCCCTGGCCGCGTCGTTCTGCGCAACCGCCAATCGAATCACTATCCACTGATCACTATGACCCGCCAACCGACAGTCCCCTACTCCGTCACCGCCGCGTTGCCCCGATCCAGCGTGCCGCCGACCGTGCCGAACAACAAGTCCTGCAAGACATAGGCCAGGAACTGCGTGGACGAGGGATCGGTCTGTGGGCCGATGATGGCATCGTCCATCGCCAGCTCGGCCACCACGATATAGCGCCCGTAGGGGAACTCCAGCCGGTAAGCGGTGCTCTGCTCGGCGCAGTCATCGGCCAGGGTACGGCTGAACACACGCCCGGCGATGTCCGATGGGTCGCTGTGCGCATCGAACGCGCCTGCCTCTTCCAGCAAAGCGGCCCGGTCATCGTCGAAGACCACTGCCTTCGCCGTCTCTTCGTCGCCGAAAGCCAGCACCCGCAGACCAATTTCCCAGATCGGCAACTCCGTTGTGCTTTGTGGGCATTCCTCCAGGGCGAAGTACACTGTCGCCGCCCCCTCGAAACCGTGCCCGGCCAGGTAGCTTTCTAGCGCTGCACCCAGCCCTGTGCCCTGCATTTCCCAATAGGCTGCTTCAGCCGCCGTGTCGTAGTCGTGCGAAAGTTCCTTATCCAGCACGAACAGTTCATTGAGTGTCAGCGGCATCGTCAGGGTGAGCACATCCTGGAAATGCTCAATAGTGGGCGGGCCATCCGGTGTCGCCTGCACGCTGTCCGGATCGTCCACAATGACCACGGTCTGCAGGGCCGCGCCCTCGTAATCTGGCATCTGTTCCGGATCGCGCGGAGTCAGCAGTTCCACCTGCTCGATGCCCTGGTAGACTTTGCCGAAAATGGTGTGATTGCCGTCCAGCCAGGGCGTCGGCACAGTGGTGATGAAGAACTGACTACCATTGGTATCCGGGCCGGCGTTGGCCATGGCCAGCAGACCATAGGTATCAAAGACCAGGCCATTGTCGGTCTCATCGCCAAAGGTATAGCCTGGCCCACCGCTGCCCGTGCCGGTTGGATCGCCGCCCTGCGCCATGAAGCCCGGCAACACCCGGTGAAAGGTGGTGTTGTTGTAGAAACCCTGCTGCGCCAGAAAGACGAAATTGTTGACCGTCTGCGGTGCGGCTTCCTCGAACAGGTCGAGGTAGATCGGCCCGGCCTCCGTGCAGATCACCGCCCAGTAGTCTACCCCTGGCTCCAGGACCTGCTCGGCCCGCTCGAACTCCCTCGTGGCCGGTTCGGCGAGGGCGGCCACAGCCGCCGCACAGAGCGTTTCGGGCGTCTGCGACGTTTGCGCCGCGACAGGCAACCCCGGCACAGAAGCGATCAGCAGCGCCGCCATCAACCAGGCCACCCACACACTACGAGAAATGCGCTTCATCGGAAACTCCTTGACAGATACTCCTTGACAGATATTCGGATACACATGGGGTGGCTCTAGAGCGTGTTATGCACTTTTCACCCCTCAACCCCTGGCCCCTTCTCCCTCGCGGGTTCAGGAGCGGACAGGGCTAGAGCAAGCGTAGAGGTTGGCTCGCTCCTGTTTACCTCACCCCCAGCCTCGCTTCGCTCGGCTCGCCCCCTCTCCGCGTCGTGTATAGACCGGGGAGAGGGGTGCAGGGGAAAATACTGCGCAAAAGTTCATAACAGCCTCTAGCCGAGCGCTTCCGGCAGCAGGAAGAATGCCAGCGCCACGATCACATAGACGGCCAGCAGCATCAACCCTTCTAGCCAGTTGGATTCGCCGTCTTCGGCGACCAACGCCGCCACATAGGATGCCGCCGCCAGGGCGATGATCTCCGGCAACGAAAAGGCCAGGATCAGTTTTTCCTCGAACAGCAGGCTGACGAAGACCAGCACCGGTGCAACGAACAGCGCGATCTGCAGGCTGGAGCCAAGGGCAATGGCCATGCTCAGCTCCATGCGGTTCTTCATCGCCACCTGTACGGCAACCAGGTGCTCGGCCACATTGCCGATGATGGGCACGATGATCACGCCGACGAACAGCTCGCTCCACCCCAGTTGCTCGACCACCGGCTCGACCGTGCCCACCAGGAATTCGGACATGATCACAATGCCTGCCGTAGCAAAGGCCAGCACGCCGACTGCCAGCGAGGCCGACCAACGCGGCTCGTGATGGAGCGCTTCTTCTGGCGTACCTCCTCGCAGCAGCGAGTAGACGATGTTGGCCGCGTAGAGCGCGATCAGGATCAGCGCGATGCCCTCGCTCAGCAGCAACTCGGACTCGAACGCGCGGCTTTCGACGAAGGTATGGTCGAAGAGCGAGGGGATCGCCAGCGCCATGAAAGCCAGGATGAGCAGCGTCGCATTCATGGAGGCCTGCCGCCGCTCGAAGACCTGTATGCCGTGCCGCAGGCCGCCCAGGAAGATCGCCAGTCCCATCACCAGCAACAGGTTGCCCAGCACCGAACCGATGATCGAGGCGCGCACCAGTTCCAGCAACCCTTCTTTGAGGGCGAAGATGGTGATGATCAACTCCGCCGCGTTGCCCAGCGTGGCGTTCAGCAACCCGCCGAGTTGCGGCCCTACCCGCGCGGCGATTTCCTCGGTCGCCTGACCGATCAACCCCGCCAGGGGGATGATCGCCAGCGCCGACGCCGCAAAGATCGCCACGTCGTCCCCGTCGGTCAGGCGCAGCGCCACCGCGATCACGCCGAAGAGCAACAGGGTGTTGAGACTCGCCAGCTTCTTGAGTTCGAAAGTCCGCGCCATGATCTCCACCTGTGATGAGAAAAGTCGTCAGCCTTCAGCCCTGCGCTTGAATGACGACATTCCCCTCGCCCATTATCCCCAACTGATCACTGACAACTGACAACTGATCCCTATCCCCCTACCGCCGAACGCTCCATTTCCAGGGCGAATAGCGGCGGTTGGGCAACTGCACGAACTGCAGCGCGTTCTGCCGTTGTTGATGTTCCACCAATGTAGCGACGATTGCCGCCACTTCGGCCAGTTCGCCCCCCGTGTTGTCATCCTGCAGATTGAGCACCTGCTCCACGAACTGCGTGTTGTAGCGCCCGGCCAGGAAATTGGTGCTGTCCAGCAACTTCTGGTGAAACGGAAGGTTCGTCTTCAGCCCCATGATCTTGTATTCGGAGAGCGCCCGCCGCATCCGCAACAGCGCTTCGCCGCGCGTCTCACCCCAGGTGATCAGCTTAGCCAGCATGGAGTCGTAGTAGGGGGTCACTTCGTAGCCCGCGTAGATACCGCTGTCGAGCCGGACGCCAGGGCCGGTCGGAGCCACGTGCACCGTCACCCGCCCGATGGACGGCAGGAAGTTGTTGTAGGGGTCTTCGGCGTTGATGCGGCACTCCGCTGCCCAGCCGGAAATGGTCACGCCATCTACCGGCCCCATGCGCCGCCCACGGGCGATGCGAATCTGTTCCTTCACCAGGTCCACGCCCGTCACCAGTTCGGTGACGGGGTGCTCGACCTGCAGACGGGTGTTCATCTCCAGGAAGTAGAAGTTCTTGTTGGCGTCCACCAGGAACTCGACGGTGCCCGCGTTGACGTAGTTCACCGCCCGCGCCGCAGCGACGGCTGCCGCGCCCATGCGCTCGCGCAGGTCGGGGTCCATGAACGGGCTGGGCGCTTCCTCGAAGAGCTTCTGGTGACGGCGCTGAATGCTGCATTCGCGCTCGCCCAGGTGAATGGTGTTGCCATGCATATCGGCCAGAATCTGGAACTCGATATGGCGCGCGCCTTCAAGCAATTTCTCCAGGTAGACAGTGCCATCGCCAAAGGCCGCCTCCGCCTCGCGGTGCGCCGACGCCAGCGCCGCCTCCAGTTGCGATTCGTCGTGCACCACGCGCATCCCTTTACCGCCGCCGCCCGCCGCCGCCTTGACCATCAGCGGGAAGCCGATTCGCCGCGCCTCGTGCAGCAGCGCGCCGTCGTTCAGCCCTGGCGGCGTGCCGGGTACGATGGGCACACCCGCCGCCTCCATCAATTCGCGGGCGGCCAGCTTGTCGCCCATTTTGGCGATCGCGTCCGGTGACGGCCCGATCCAGGTCAGCCCGGCCTCGATCACCGCTCTGGCGAACTCGGCGCGTTCGCTGAGGAAGCCATAGCCGGGGTGTACGGCATCGGCTCCGGAGCGTTTCGCCACCTCGATCAGTTTGGGAATGTTGAGGTAGCTTTCGCGCGGGGCGGGCGGGCCGATGTGATAGGCTTCGTCGGCATAGCGCACGTGCAATGCCTCGCGGTCGGCGTCGGAATAGACGGCCACCGTGCGGATGCCGCCCAGTTCCCGGCAGGCGCGAATGATGCGCACGGCGATCTCACCACGGTTGGCAATGAGCACCTTGCGAATTTGCGTTGTTTCGATCATGGTCGTCTGCTCCGCCCAATCCAGGAAGGTGTCCGCAAGACCCAACAAGCTTGCCGCACTCTCAGTTTACCTCACCCCCAGCCTCGCCGAGCACGGGCGAGGCCAACACCCCGTTGGCTCTTGCACGCACAGCCTCTGTCCACTTTACCCTTCACGATGCCGCCTTGGGTGGCGACCAAGGCACTGCCGGACGTTCGACACGGTGCACTTGCTGAATGTCACCGCAGGCCGAACGCACGCGAAATTCCACTTCATAGCCCGGCCCCGCCGCGCGGAGCGCTTCCACCGCGCCAACCCAGGCCGGATCGGGCGCTCCCTGGTGCGGCGGGACGGGCGCGCGCAGCACGGCGTGACTGAGAATGCGGTAGAAGTCCCATACCCATATTACCTGCAGATGGCGCGGCGCATCGTAGCCCAGCCAGACAATCTGCCGTTCGTTGCGCTCGTGCAGCGCCAGGTCGAGATCGAGACAAGCCAGTCGCACTTCGCCCGCCGGGTCGCGCAGCACCATTTCGACACACAGTGTCGGCGGTTGCTCGGAAGCGGATGGCGTCGCCGGGCGCGGGTAACGGGGCACGCCGCCGCGCCCATAGCAGGCGTAGTTGGTCGCCGCTACCGCCTGCAAGACGGCGCTCGCCTGCAAGACCAGCCAGCCATCGGTCTCCGGCCTGCGCATTGGAGGCCGCACAGGCCCCCTGCGGTAGGCAATGCTCACGGCTCATTCCTCTCCACGCTGCCGTGCCCGCACGGCCTCCCGCCACTGCTGATGACGCGCGCGCAGCGCCTCGACCATCGCCTTTGTGACCGGCTCGGTGCCCAGCAGCGGCAGATCGGGCGACCAGCCATGCTCGTCCGCCCCGCCACTCACCAGCAAGCCGAACTGCTCCGCCAGCGCCAGAAAGTGAGCGCGCGTCGCCTCGTCGTGCGAACGGTGATACACCTCCAGCCCATCCAGACCCAGGGCGACCAGTTCGGCGATCTGACCCGTCTGAAGCAGTTCGCCATTGCAGCGCACATAACCCGGATGGGCCAGGATGGCCACACCGCCCGCCTGATGGATAACGCCGATCTGCTGCGCCAGCGTCCGCGCGCAGGGCCGAACGCGCAACCAGTGTTCGTGCACCAGCCGCCCGGCCTCAGCCTCGGAGGGCACATAGCCCTTGCGCACCAGCAACTCGCGTAGAAAGCGCATCCCTGCGTAGCGCGGGTTGAGCGCGTAGACTTCGTCCAGCGACACCCGATAACCGGCTTCGGTCAGGCTGGCACAACAGTCGGCCATGCGCGCAGTGATGTCGCCCGTTGCGGCGGCTTCGGCGACCTGCAAGCTGGCGTCGTCCAGGTCCACGAAATAGCCCAGCACGTCCACGTCGCCGCTCCAACCGGGCTGATGGCACTCGTCCCAGCGGGCGGTGAACTCAATGGCCGGGATCAGCTCGACCCCCAGGTCACGGGCATAGGGCACTGCCACGCGCGCCCCGCACGCCGTGTCGTGATCGGTGATGGCCAGGGCCGACAGCCCCAGCGCCGCCGCCCGCTCGACGATCTGACGCGGTGTGGCCGAGCCATCGGAATAGGTGCTGTGTACGTGCAGATCGCAGCGAAAGGGGTTGCCGTGCGCCTCAGCGGCGCGCAGCCCGTTCCACCGACGGGTGAGCCACCTAACGAACATCGTTCAGCCAGTTGTTCAGCAGCGAATCCAGCCCGATCCCCAACGCCAACCCCGCCGCCGCGCCTACCGGTAACAGTCCGGCGGCGTGCCCGGCCAACGCACCCAGCACCATACCGCTGAGTGTCAGCCAGCCGGTGGGCCAGAATGAGCGAGCGTCTTTAGACATGTGTTTCTCGGCCATCTCTCATTCTGCTGTAACACCAAGGATCAAGACTGGAATATCAATATCTGCTATGCCCCGGTGTTCCAAGTCCCACACAAACTGTTCAAAATACGAGACTCCCGTTGACATATCGTCGGCCAAGTCTTTGATGGGAACGATCTCAATACCCGCATCAATAATGCCCATGTTGTGAAAAATGGTCATCTTGGCACACACGTTGTAGACCATGAACGCATACTTCCCAAACTGTACTTCTACGCCCAGGCGGTTCTTGACAAAATCCATTTCACGGAATGCACCTTGGGATGATGTCGAGGGCATGAAACCAGAAATATAGAATTCGGTGGGATATTCACAAAAGACGCGCTCTTTTCGCCACTGTCGAGCTTCAAATTCCTTGTTGAATGCCCGGTTGAGTGCGCTAGGGCTGTAAAGCACTTTGCCAGGCATTGTCTTTTCTTTGCTTGTCTTGGTTCGGCATTGCTGTGCATCTACTGCTCTGATGATCTGCTCAACCTCCGCCAATTCAGCATCGAAGTTAGTCTCGATGATCTCTTTGCCATGTTTGAAGGAATAAATGCCCGCAATAATCATGACTGGTCACTTTCTTTCCATTCGTCAGGAATTCGGGAGACCCTCTCTCTGCCGGATGGTACATAGACAGGAGTCCCCAGCTTCCTCAGTTTGAGCGTGCCATTGTAATAGGCAGTAAGCCGCTCGCGAGCAATTTCGACGTATTGAGGTTCCTTCTCGCTTCCCAGCGCCCGTCGATTGTTCTTGACAGCAGCGATCAAGGCTGAACCCACCCCTGCATAAGGATCGAGAACCCAATCTCGCTCATTTGTCAGCGCCAGCACACAGCGCTCAACCAGTTCGACTGGAAACTGGCAGGGGTGAATAGTTTTCTCTGGATGGTTCGACTTCACATTAGGGATATTCCAGAAACATTCCTCCCAATCCTGCAAAAGCACCTCCCAGACATCAGAGGGGTTTTTGCCTTTAGGATTGCCTGATGGCTTACCTTTGTTGGGGCCTTTGTAATGGCGCTTGCCAGGGTACTTGGCTGGTACGCGCACTTCATCTAAGTTGAATACGTATTGGTCGCTCTTGGTGAACCAAAGGATAGTTTCGTATCGCCCAGAGAAGCGTTTCGAAGTGTGCAAACCATGCCCAAAGTGCCAAATAATTCTATTCCTCAAAGCTAGGCCAAATCCCTTGAAGATCGGGTAATAAAGTATATCCAGAGGGAAGACTTCACCCTCGTCAACAAAATTGCCCACCTGCCAGCAAATGCTGCCATCTGTTTTCAGCACGCGATATAACTGGGCAATGATTTCCTCTTGACTCCTCAAATATCTGTCAATAGAAACCCGATCTTCATATTCTTTGCCCAGGTTATAGGGGGGCGAAGTGACAATCAAGCTGACCGTCTCGTCTGGAATCGTCTTCAAAAAGTCACCAGCATCCCCCTGGTAGAGTACCAGCTCAGCCTGAGGATTGAAATGATCAGCAATAGCCACTTGCGGGCCAAAGAGAGGCAAATTTCTCATTATATACCTCCTTCTTGACTCACAGCGGGATATTCCCGTGCTTCTTGGGTGGATTGCTATCGCGCTTGTTCTGCAACATGCCCAGCGCGTTGATCAGGCGCGGGCGCGTCTCCGA
>FWPU01007739.1_pt1 | contig 19336 bp, 15 predicted proteins | sample 2228361 | NCBI WGS metagenome assembly FWPU01 (sample SAMEA103939777, study PRJEB20133) | metagenome
TGGTGTTTGCCGCCTGGGGCGAGATCACCCAGGACACGAACCCGAGCCTCGACTTCCCCTTCGCCTTCACCGGGCGCGAGTACGACAGAGAGACCGGCCTCTACTTCTACCGTGCCCGCTACTACGACCCCCGCACCGGCCGCTTCATCAGCGAAGACCCGATTGGCTTTGCCGCAGGCGATACGAACCTCAGCCGGTATGTCGCCAACTCGCCCACGACGTTGGTCGACCCCAGCGGGCTGGAGAAGCAGCTAAACGGCGCGCTAACGGCCGAAGAAATAAAGGCGCTGGCAGACTGGGAGCTGCACGAAGATGTGCTGCGGATTCTCGCCCAGTTGGATCCCGCGGTCTATGTTTTTTGGAAAAACGAGGGACTCACGGGGCCCCGGCGCATGCGGAGGCTGATACACGGTCTGATCGTATGGCCCCGTAGCAAGTACGAGGATCTTGGGAGCAACCTATTTTATGGAGCAGACCCGTGCGAAAGCGCCTTGGAGAGTGCGCTGAACATCCTCGTTGCGGTTCGTACAGACAATGGGCTGCGAGGGTGGCAGCAGCGTTTCCAGGACTTCTTGGCTTCCGACCCCGCGCTGCTGCGGCAAATCCAGGAGGAGCGCGTACGGCTTGCAGCGCGGTATGCGGCCGCGCTAGCATCCATGTACTACGAGGGCGTCGCCAGTGTCACCGCGGCCGGCGACCTCGTGGTGAACCTGAACGATCTCTTGGAGCGTGGGTTCAACTGGTCGCAGGTCGTGGCCATTCTGCCTGTTGTGGGCGGAGTGGTGTTTCTGAAGTATGGAGAGAGGTCGTTTGAGGTTACGGAGGATGTCGCGCGGGCGCTCAACACGCTGGACGATTCCGCGAGGCAGCGGTACCTCAAGGAATTGGCGGAAGCTGCGACGGACGAGGATCGGTCGCTAACTATTCGTCGAATACTAGAGGCCTCTGATCGCGTATGCGATGCGCCTGCTCCAACAACACAGGCTCGAATCACTTTCGGTCATGGTGCGAGACACCTTGAAGGCAGTGGTCTTTCCCAAGCCGCTGTCGAGAGTGCGATACAAAATGCAGTCCGGGCAGCCCCGATTGCTGGCTCTCATTGGGGTTGGGTCCAGGTTAACGGACAGTGGATTCAGTATCGTGCTCACGTTTTGTCCGACGGCACTATCAATATCGGCACCTACCTTTGTGTTCCCAGCAACCTGTCGAATGCGAGGGTCCCATGAGCACAGAACCGTTCCGAGACATGCAACCGAGAGAGAGAGAGCTAATTCGTAAGCTCCTTGAGCCAGTGTTTCCAGGTCGAGACGAGTTATCTCAACAGTTGGAAACAGCGAAAGTCAGGACAATCGACAACAATGGAAGTGTGGAGTTCTCGATTAGCTCCCCGACGAGGGCCGACCACGTTAAATATGTCGTCCCGACTGAGGGCGAATATGAAGACCTTGATGGGATCACCGTTCATGTGCTGCTTTACATGGTAGGTGAGAAACCAAAGGGGCTTGACTTCTATCGAGAGGACAACGGCCAGGTGCAAACTTGGCCTGATCCGGGGTCTGTGCGGGTCTTTGCCCCAGAATAAGAGCCGACCTGCCTTCGCTACCAGAGGCGCCGCCCTACCACCCTTCGGCCCCAGGGATTCTCAATCGCATTTCCGAGTTCTCCACTCTGCAACACCGACCGCTCGACGCCCACGAACACGCTGACGCCGAACCTTATCGCACCAGTCCCGACGCCCTTGCAGGCGAAAAGCAGACAGCATATGGACGCTAACGCCGCGTCACTGACCCGTAACCGTCCACCGATACCATTCTTGACGGCTGTGTTACCCATCTTTCACATTTCCGGGGCGTTTTTGGGGCCGTACGGGGGATCGATCGCGGTTTTTCTAGGGATTTGCGCGGCTCCAGGCGCTCGTGCGCCAAAAATGCGTAGTGACACTTAAGATTGGTAGGTTGCCATTTTTCCTCGTGAGTTGTCACGAGTTCGTGCTGATAATCATGGCATGTTCGTGCGAACCGTCAAAGTTCCGTCGGGATCCGGCGAGGTCAAAGAATATGTGCGGATCGTCGAGTCCTATCGCGAGCACGGTAAGGTCAAACAGCGCATGGTCGCCAAGCTTGGGCCCAAGCATCTGTTGCAAGAGATGCTTTTGCATCTCGAACGCGTACTGCGCGGCACGTCGCTCTCGGAGGGCATTCCAGGCAAATTGTCCCTTTGCCGGCCTGGAGCGGGGGCCGATTCTAGCCGTAGGCCGGCTGTTCAATGAACTTGGACGATGGGCCATTCTCGACCGTCGCCTGTCTAGGCCAAAGCAACGAGAAGCCCCACATGCGGTTGGCTTGGCAGACCGCGTGTTCGCGCTAGCAGCCAATCGCTTGATCCGTCCCGGCAGCGAACATGTCTTGGTATGGCGGCTGGAAACGGATTTTGTCTGCGACCGACAGGGACGCCGCTTCATGCCGCCATGGCGTCAGCAGCCGCGTGCGCGGGTTGACTTCAGGCAACGGCAGCGTCGGTATCACACGCTACAAGGAGCTGTGGAGGTCGAGCGCGGCTTTCGGAGTCTCAGGGACGTGTTGGGGATCCGTCCGATCTACCAGCCGTACGAACAACGGGTGCGGGGACAGATTGTCGTAAAGGCCCTCACGTTGCTGCTACCTGGTAGTGCGAGACTTCGCCTGCGTCGGTGCTCTGGACGCATTTTTGTGACGGCTCTGGCACTGCTGGTACGTCGGATGCTCGCGCGGCGGTTTGCGGATGCCAAGTGCGGCCTTGCTGCGGCAGAGGCACTTCTGGCATTGGAGACTGTACGCCTGGTGGAGTTTGAAGTGGATGGCCAGAAGCGTCGCGGCGTGACCACGGGCAGCACTCAGGCCCGATAAGTACCGAGTGCTCTGGGGATCACAAAACTCGACCCGCCCGCCGGGCCGGCCGAAGCGGTGTAGTGACTAGTCTCAATTTGAGACCTTACGCCACAAGGACTTACGACGCGTTTGTCAAACATGGGCTAGTATTTTCGGGGCGATGCGGGCAGGGCGATGGGCGTGCGCTGGGCGGTGGGGCCAGGCCGCCTCTCGGGGTATGCGGCCGGGGCAGGCGTTGGCATCTGTTGCCATTGGATATTGGGGTCGGCCAGATCGAGAGGCGTCCAGCCGGGCACGCTGGGCATGGTCCATGGCTGGTTTGCAAGGGCAATGGGTTCGTTCACCCGCACGTGGCCCAAATCGATTGACAGATTGAGCTGGGTACCGGGCGCACTGATCTCGACCTTGCCCGGCAGCCACACGCCGCTGGCGGGATCTCGTCGATGCCCGCTCGCCACCGCACTAGCGAGCCGCAAGCCCTGCTCGTTGTAGAGGTGCTGCTGCAATACCAGCGCGCTGGCTGCGTCGATCACGACCACGCGGTACAGCGGCCCGCACGCGCTCTGCTGCCGCGAGCGGATCTCAAGGGTGCCCTTGGGGCCTGTGTAGGGCCCGGCGTGCTCTCCCTCGGGGTCGAACGTCACCAACCCCAGCGCCGAGAGCAGCCATTGCGGCTCCACCGGAAGCAGATTCCGTGCCGCGCTGTCACAGAACTGCTCGTGACGGCAAAAGTAGATGTACGGATCTGGATTCTGCCTCATCCACAACCAGAACAGCTCGTCGTTGATGCCTACGTCTAGCTCGGCCCCCGTGATGAGCGTGCCGCCCTGCAAGCGCAGCCGCCGCGGACGCTCTAAGACAAGCGTGGCGCGTAAGGGAGGAGCACCAGGTAGTTGCAGGGTCGCGTCGTCTGTTCGCAGCGATTGCACGCTCACGGTCTGGCGCTGCACGGCATCGATGACCTGATTCAACGTAGGGGCCGTGGGCAACACGCGGGGAGGCGCCACGTAAGGCCGCATCGATTGAGGGCAGCCCGTCGTGACCAGGGCTGCCGCCAGCAACACAGCCCTTGCCGCCAGCGCGCAGATCCGCGCCGCACCGCCACACGCTCTCCAGCCGTGCTGCATCATAGGGCCTGCGGCTGCTTCGCAGGCCGTGGCGTGCTTTCCACAGCACCGCCCCGCCCTGACTGGCTCGGCAACGGCTTGCGTGTAATACTGCCGCACAGAATCGCCCTATGTAGCCTCTGCAAAGAGAAGCTGTGCCAAGTATGCCTCCAGTTCCGCTCTACGCTCGGGACCGGGCGGCACGGCGGCGACCTCCAATCGTACGTCTAATCGCGGAGAGTACAACATCAACACCTCTTCGCCCTGCGGCTCGTGCCGCGTCTCTTCTAGCCGCAATTGGCGCCGGCGCACCAGCCACAGTGCCAGCAGGTAGCGCAACTCTTCCTGTCCCGCGACCCCTTCAAGCTCTTGCAGCAAGTTAAGCAGCACGTCCCCCGGGGCCAGCCTGGCACGGTGCGACTGCCGCGTCGGCACGCGAGACTTCCACCAGCCGATGGCTTCTTCAGGCGGCCCCTGCCAGGCGGCAGCAGAATAGTCGCGCCGCCGCACCTGTCCGCCCTCGGCAACCAACACCGAGTAAAACTCTTCTCCTTCGGCCAGCGCACGCCCGGTGGCGGCGCACTGGCGCGTAAACCTCTCAACCTCGTAGTCCATGTGCGGCAGGAGCGTACCGAAATCGTGCGGCCGCTTCAAGACGCAGCAAAGAAACGCTGCGATGTGCCGTGGGGACCGACCTCCAGCTCCACTCGCCCACAGCAGCGAGGACAGTACCCTATGTAGGCCGTTCCCTCCGCATTGACGTAAACCCTGCTGTACACGCCACAACAGGCAAAATAGATACCTACGAACCGGCGGCCGCCAGGTGCCAAGCTAGCACGCTCGTGTACGTCGCTCGACAGGTCAACGTGTTCGCCAGGCACGATCAATGCCCCCAATCCAACATAACTCCAGTTGGTTCTGCCGATCCGAGCCGACTTGCATTTCAGTCCCCACGCGTCTGGCTACATAACCAACTATCGGCCCTGGCGGAATGCGCTTCTGTATGGGCTCTGAATTCCCAGCAAGGCTCACGTGCGGCCAGTTTGCGAGGCCAAGGCCGCTTGAAGCCTAAGCGCATATGGATACGCGAGATACGTCTACACCAGCGGCTCGTGACATTGCAGCACGTTTGTACACTCGCAAACGCGACGCTGCAATGCGCTTGCCGACTACAAGATTCTACCACCCTCGTGCGAAGGACTTGAGGGCGAATTGTGTTTGAGCTAGCGTGGCACGCCCGGATCGATTCCCGCCTGCCGAGCAACACAAGGCTAAGAACCCAACCCACATGCCGCCCCTTACCCCGCAACCCTATTTTCGCTGCCTGGAGCATTTTGAACGCGGCCTGAGGGCATTCATCAATAGGTTTTCCGACTGGGTGGGGCCCGCGCTCGTATTTGGCGGCATCTCGTTGTTGGCTGGCGCCTGCTGCTGCCTTCCGGGGGTACTTCTACAGGGCCCGCTATCGTGCGGGCTGTTTGCTTGCGCGCTGGCCGCCATCCGCGGCCTGCCGTTCGATACAAACACACTGGCACGTGGTTGGGAACTTGCTGGCCGCAGCATAGTGGCGGCGCTAGCGATCTATCTGGTTCCTTCGCTCGTGGCGTTCGTCATCGTGGGTTTGCCGCTCGCCATGGGCATGGGGCTGCTCGTCCATCTTGGAGCAGTGGCGGGAGGCGAGGGGTCGCCACTTACGCCGCTTGGTATGGCGGCGTTGTGGCTTCAAGCGGGGCTGTTGGGGATTGTAACGGCCTTGGCAGCCTCTTGGTTCCATGCGCGGGCGATGTTCGTGTTGCCGCTCATTGCCGATCGGGGCATGCCATTCCCCGAGGCGTTTCGCGAAAGCTGGAGGGTGTCTGCCGAGCGGTTCTGGGATTTGTGGGCACTGCACCTACTGGGCGGCCTGGTGGTGGCGCTGTGCAGCCACCTTTGTGCACCGCTTGGATTGCTGTTGGGCGTGCCGCTGTACCATTGCATGGTGGCATCGGCATACGAGGAGCGTTTTTCAAAGGGCATGGTAGAAGGCTGAGCATCGGCCTGCACGCGCATCTGCAGTATGCGCGGGCGATTCCACGAACGCTCCTGGCCTGACAGACAGCATGGCGTCTCGCCGGATGCTTCGGTCATTACTTTGCGAACCACGCGCCAGAAACGGCTGGCCTACGTGAGCAAGCCGGGACGGGGATGCGCTGAGCCTAGCAACTCGGACGGGAGTTGATCGAGCGCCTTTCTGTACGCTTGCCCCAACTCATTGACAGCGCGCGCGCGATCGAGTCCGCTGATTTGCCCCTGCCAAGGGCGACTTGAGTAACAGATGTCCAGCGATGGAGTGCCTAGCGGATCGCGCGATGTCAAGACAGCGGCTACCTTACATTCCAGCCCGTGAAGCCGCAATGCCTCGCGCCACGACGCAGCCGAGGGATCGCGATCGTCTCCCAGGAGCAAGATCCAGTCCAACTCCTCGAACATTTTTTCCCTGCCCGGCGGGATGCGTATGGGGGGACGTACGCTATGATTGCCGCCGGGCAGATCCACAATCAGCACATCGAATACTTCGCGGCTGCGCCGGATCTGGTCGACGATAAGTGCCTCCATCTCTGGCGTCCAGGGGCGTTTATGTATGTTGCGCAGTCGTTCTGCCTCTGCCGGGGAGGTGGCGCATAGGCTGATATACCAGGGAGGCGTGGGCGATTGCCCATCTGCATCCAGCCGCCAGCCTTCAACGCCCAGTTGTTCCATGTACCAGTCGATGACCAAGCTGAAGGTAGACTTCCCCCGGTTGGGATCTCCTGCAATCCCAAGCACGATGCCTCGCTTGGGTCCCGGCATCACGGCCTTCAGCCAATCGGGAACAAACGTGCTGCGTACGCTCTCCGCCCCGTTGCGGTCGAAGACGACAATCAATCCATCGCGGGCCGACCAGCACATCAGTTCGCGCACGCCGCTATCGACAGCCGTCCAAGCGGCGCGGGCATAGGCATCGACGCTCGCTCTTCCTCGAATTACGAGCACCTCCGGACGCTGCTGGGCCAGCTCGTCGAGGACTTGGCGGAGCAGCCGCTCAACAGCCGCCTGCGAGAGCGGCGGGTTCGGCCGCAGATGGATGGTGAGTAGGGCCGCCCCTGGTTCGCATGGCAGAAGTTCCCAGCGGCTGCCTGCCGGATCGTGCGTTGCATTGGGCTGAGTGGGTCGCACAATTTGCAGGCTACTCGCACCCGCCGCACGCAGCGTGGCGGCGGCATGCGCGTACATCCAGACCGAACCTGGCCCGGTGAGCACAGCGCAGCGGCCCGAGGCCAGTTGCGCGTCCAAGGGTTGCCGCGCGATGTCGAGCGGCGACCAGAAGCGATCCCGGCTGGGGATGAACTCGACCCTTAGCGTTTGGCCTTCGACCGAGCTACGGTGCCAATTGTCCATGGTTCAGGCTCCCGACGTGCCAGTCCGCAGCTCTAAGCCTTTGCCTGCTGGCAACGGTTGTGTTCCCATCAGCGAAGCGAGAAATGTGACGACACATTGCTGAACCTTTTGTCTCCGCGGCGACGTCGGCGGTAAGCAGTACGCGCCCGCTCACGGTTGCTCTGCAAAGCGATATGAGAACAGGTCGGCATCGCGCAGCACGAACCGCAGGCGGATGGGCTGGCCGGCGAGCGCCGAGGTGTCGGCCCCCCCGTTCCAGGCATACGCCTCCGCGACGCTGTCTCCGTAAAGCTCAGGCGCCTCGGCCAGTGTGAAGCCGGAGATGGGCTCTCCGGCCGCGGTCTGGATCTCTACCTGCACGCTGCCCGTAGCCGCGGTCGAGTAGTTGAGTACCAGTTGTTTGCCCGACATGCGCAGGGGCCGCGTGAGCAGCTCGCCGCCGGCGCGGCCGGCGCTGGCGGATACTAGGCCGTCGAGCCGCAGCACGCCGCGGCGCAAGTGATGCGTGGGAAATTCGTAGTGCTGCGTGTAATACAGAGACATCTCTGCCGGTCCGGTTTGCACCAAGCCCCACGCAGTCATGCAGCTTCGGTCGCCCCAGTTGAGCGGGTCCAACCCCGGACGGATGAAGGCTTCCAGAAACGTACGGTCGAAATGCAGCCCGTCGCGGCTGGACATGAAGACGCCTTCCGATATGCCCGGCTCCGGATGATCGGGCAGTTTCTTGCGTTCGGGTGCAAAACGTTTGGGAAAAGAGAAGTAGTAGTGCGGGGCCCGAAAATAGGGTGTTATCGCATTCGTGTAAAGGTGCTCCTGGGGGCCCGGACCGAGGTCAAGCGGTTGAGGGTCGGACCAGTGAATGAAGTCTTCAGACGTGGCGGTGGCGATGTGCCGCACGCCATCGACAAAGATGCGAAAGTAGCATACGTACAGCTTGCGCTCCGTGTCCCAGAAGGCGAGGTTCTGGGAGTCGAAGGCGCCGCGCGCGAGCACCGGCGTCTCAGAGAGCAGCCGCCAGCGGATGCCGTCTGCTGAAGCGAAGGCATACAGCGGGCCGCCCGCGAGCGCCTTGTAACGCTCGTCTGCCGGCACGCCGGGCCGGCGATCCACAAACGGCGTGAAGTTGTGTGTCGTCCCCTGCGGCGCACCCTTCCAGACGATGTTGTTTTGCGTGTTCCCCTCGTGCTCGAACAGGCCCAGCACGGGCTTGACCCAGCGGATGCCGTCCTTGCTCTCGGCGTAGCACGTGACTTCTTCGCGCGCACCGGTCATGGGTTGGCCGCGGTAGTACATGCGGTATGTATCGCCATCGGCCATTACAGTGAAGTACGCAGACCACGCACCTTCCCACGGTGCGTCCGTGGTCAGGGCGATCTCGCGCGGCTCCGGACGGTGCAGCACGAATTGAACGCCATCCATGCGTTCGATCTGCCGGTGGTCGACAAACAATTCCAGACGGCTCCCCAACTCGTAGACGGCAGGCTCCTCGGCACGCGCAACCGGTAGCAGCATGAGGCAGACGAAAACGAGCCAGGCAGAGTGCACTCGTGCCATCTCAATGGTCCTCGGAACTGTGGATATGATGGGCCGCAGTGCAAAATTCTGCCAGCCCACGCGCTGCAACGCAACGCCTGGCCGGAGAGGCGCTGGTCGCACGATTAGGGGTAGGCACCGCCGTGGAGCACGCGCCGCCCTCTACCCACGAATACGTACCCCTAGTACAGCGCCTGCGCCACGCTGCGGCCAGTGTATGCTCAATTCTCTTCGGGCAAATCTGCTACGGCCCGGCCACCGGTTCAAAACGGGCTGTAGAGCCGGGCGGCCGATCGAGCACGAACGAGAGCTGGCCTGGCCGCCTGGCATCGCCTTCAGCCGCCTGAGAAACCGGCCGCACCTCGACCCGCACGGTGATGGGATGCCTGCCGGCTTCTAGCCGCACGGTCGCCGTGCCTTCAAGAAAAGGCTGCACGTCTACCCAGAACATGGCCGGTTCTGTGCAGTCGAGCTGCAAGCGAACCTCGCCCGCCTCGAGCACGTCTAGTTCCCCCTGCAAGTACAGCACGCCCGGCCCCTGGCACAGTTCGTCCAAAGGCACGCCCCCCGATACGAGCGCGTACACGCTGCGCCATGCCTCTGGGGGGGCGCGCAGCACTCGCTCCCGCAGCAGATCTCCATGGGGTACCTCTGAAAGCAGATCGGACGAAGGTTCTTTCAAAAATCGCCAGCGGCGGATCATCGGCTGCGCGGGCAGCGTGTACGGCCCTGGCTTGCCCAGTTCGCTGATGAACCGCACCAAGTCCACAAGTTCTTGGCGGGTGAGGAACTTGGTGATACCCAGAGGCATGAGAGATTGACCCTCGGCCTCTTCTTCAATGTCTGCTGTCGGTATGGTAAGTACTTGGCCGGAGGCATCTCGCAACCGCAGCAGCTCTTCGCTCCGTTCCAGCACGATGCCGGTGAGCAACTGCCCGTCTGCCGTGAGGATGCTGCGGGTCAGGTATTGCTCCTTGATGGCCAGGCTGGGGTTGAGGATGGAGTTGATGATGTAATCCATTGGCGAGACGCTGCCCACGGCCGAAAGGTCCGGGCCCACGTTGCCGCCGGCGCGGCCCAGTGCGTGGCAGCGGAAGCAGTTGAGGTCTGCGCGGCGAAAGACGCGTTCTCCCCGTGCCGCGTTGCCGGCGGCGGCCACTTCGGCGGCCAAGGCCAGCACTTCTTGGGGCGAGGGGGGCAGCGGGTCTGCACCCACGCCGGCGCGTTCGCTCAGCAGGCGGGAGAGTTCGGCGTCGCTGCGTCCCACGCCGTACATGTGCCTCAGTGCCCGTTTGGCAACGTCGGGCGAGAGTTCGACCGAGGCAAGCGCCTTGGCCAACAGGTCGCTGCCCCCTTTGCGGCGCAAGAAGGCGTCGAGCGCCGGGCCGCTGTCATGATCAGCAGTGGCGTTGCGCAGCAGGGCCGCTGCCAGCGATGCTGCCAACTCGGCATCCAGCGGGACCAGTGCAACGACGGCCGCCTGCCGGATCTCAAACGAGCTATCGTCGGCTGCCAGGCGTGCCAGCACGGGCCGGCCTCGCTGCGGGTCGAGCGCAGACAGTCCTTCGATCGCCAGCCGCCGGAGTTCCGGCTGGTCATGTGCCAATGCTAGCCCTTCGAGTAAGGCGAAGACGCTCGTGGTCTTCCAGGCGATGGCCAATCCAATCGCTGCACTGGCCATGTCTGTCTGCTGGGCCTGAAGGGCCTCGACGAGCAGCCTCTCGACGGCGGCTTCGTCGATCTGGGGCTGCACCCTCCGTTCTACGGCGGCCTCGGCCAGCCAGCCGAGCACCCGCAAGCGCAGCTCGCGCTCAAAGCCCTCTGGAGCCAAGGCACGCTCAAACATATAGGCCAGATCGTCTGCTCCGCCGCGCTCGCATGCCATTTCGACAACCTGGGCTATGCGCTCTGCCGGCAAACGGCCCGATTGCAGCAGCTTGACCAGCGGCCCCGGCTCCGCGCGTGCCGGCAACACCAGACCTGCCAAGCATACCAGCGAGAGGCATCCACTCTGGGCAAACCTTCGCAGGCAAGACGCCTGCGCAACACGCAGGGGATGCACGCACCCTCGCATGGCCACAGGCGGGCTGCCGGTCTGCGTTCGGCTGCACTTGAGCGTCACTCAGGCCCCCTTCTTGACGGCGCGTTCCAGGGTGTTCATGGTCTCGCGCAGCGTGTACTCCAGGTACTCGTCCTGAGGCCAGGCGAGCGACTGCACGGCGATCTCCAGTGCCCGCGCTGCCTGCGCTCCCTGGAAGAAGCTGAGTGCCCGCACGGCTTCGATCCGCACGCGGGGATGTGCGTCATTCACTAGCGTTTCCAAGAGTTCGAGCGCGTTGGGGACGCGATCGCGCTGGTAACAAAGGACACGCGTGGCCGCGGCGCGTGCGCGGTGATCGGCATCGGCCAGCAGCCGTTCTAGCAACGGTTGGTTGACCACGTTATGGGCTTGGTGGAGCCAGAGAGCTTCCAGCAGATGGTGGGTATAGTCCGGGTGGCTGCTGTCGAGGCGTTCGATCCAGCGGTGAGCCGTGGAAAGGACTTCGGCCGTGGGGCGTGCATGGAGTTCGATGCGCGCCCGGTAGCGGACGCGATTCTCGGGCTCCTTGAGCAGTTCCAGCAGCCGATCGACCGGCTGGCCCGCAATGGCCGGCGGAGCAAGTAGCGGCCGGCCGGCATATGTCACGCGATAGACCCGGCCATGCGTCTGATCTCGGCTGGGGTCGCGCAGATTGTGCTGCATGTGGCCGATGATCGGGTTCTGCCAGTCCAGAAAGTAGATCGCTCCATCGGGACCGATCTCGATGTCTGCCGGGCGGAAGTTGGGATCCGAAGAGTAAACGATCGGTTCCACTTCGATTCCCTCGAAGCCCGACCCCTGCTCGCGGATTTGATACTGCAAGATCCCCTGGAAGCCGATCACGTTCGCCACCAGATAATTGCCCTGAAGCTCGTCGGGGAAATGCCGGCTGGAGAGGATCTCGGTCCCCGCGCATGGCCGCACCCGCTGCTGGAAAATGGGCCGCAGGCCGGGATGCTTGTGAGGAAACTCGGTCCAGCCAGAAAAGGCCGTGGCATAGTAGTTCACGTTGCCCGTGCCGTCGGTCACGAAGTCCTCGCCCCAGCGGCCGAATACATGCCCATGCGGGTTGGCAAAGGCATAGGCCACATAGACCTCGAACTTGTGCGTCCGCGGTTCATAACGGAACACGGCCGCATTGGCAGAGCGTACCGGCGGCCCATAGGGCGTTTCCACCTGGGTATGGTGGAACGTCCCCTCCTGAAAATAAAGTGCGCCGCCTGGATCGAACACGAAGCTGTTGGCAGTGTGATGCGTATCGGCCGAGTCGATGCCGGCAAGGACGCGCGTGCGCACGTCGGCCACGTCGTCTCCGTCTGTGTCTTTGAGGAATAGCAGATACGGCGCCATGGCCACCAGCACGCCGCCGTTATAGAACTCGAAGCCCGTGGGATTGTGCAATCGGTCTGCGAACACCTTGCACACGTCTGCCCGGCCGTCGCTGTCTGTATCTTCTAGGATGAGCAGCTTGTCGTTCATCTCGTCCTTGGGCCGCCAGTGCGGATACGAGGGCCAGGCCGCCACCCACAAGCGGCCCTGGGTATCGAAAGCCATTTGCACCGGCTTGGCCAGCAGCGGGAATTGTTCTTCCGACGCGAACAGATTCACCTGCATGCCCTGGTGTACGGTCATGCGGCCGATCGCCTCTTCTCCGCCGAGGAAGAGGTGTTCTCCATTCGGGCCGGGCCCGGGCTTGTTGGTCTTGACGGGAATGAAGGGGGGGGTGTTGTCGTCGTTGATTTGCAACGTGCGGCCTTGGGCGGCGGCCCAAATCAGGCGGTCGCGATTGGCGGTCATGGTGTCGAGCACTTCCATTTCCCTCGCCATGACGACGCGATTCGTCTGGCCGTCCACAAAACTCAGGTCGGCTCGGCCGCCGTAGATCGAGTAGCCGTCCGTGGTGCGGTAGCGGTGGAACCAGTAGAAGTTCTTTTCTTGCACAGCACGGCGGAGCTGCTCCAACTGCTCGCCGGCGACCTGCGGCGGCGCGCCGAACAGGGCCTCGTCGATGATGCGGGCCAGCAACCGGTTCCCTTCCTCGTTCAGGTGGACGCCGTTGATCGTCAGCGGCTGTGCCGTCTGGGCATAGAGCGCTGCTGTCGGCCGGAACAGGTCTACGAACTTTATGCCCTTGGCCCGGGCCACCTCGGCCATAGCATCTGTGTAGAACGCCAGCCGCTCATTGTTCTCTTTGCCGTCCGGAAGGTTAGGGTCTTGCAGATCTTCGTGCGCGATGGGAGAGAACAGCACCAGCCGCGGGGGCCGGCGGCCATCGTAAGACTGGGCCAGCGTACCATCTATGAACCGTGCGAGGTCTTCTTTGAATCGTTCCAAGCCCTGCTGGCCGCCGAAAGACTCGTTGTAGCCGAAGAAGGCGAAGATCACGCTGGCCTGCACGCGGGCGAGCCATTCGTCTGGCGTGCCGAACCCTTCTGAACGAAGCCGCAGGGTAAGTTCGTCTCCCGACACGGCCAGGTTGCGGAACACTAACTCGTGCTGTGGGAACCGGGCATGAATTAGCGTCTCCAGCCAGCCATCGTGCTGCATCAGTTCGCCCAACGTGTTGCCAATGACGGCAATGTGGTCGCCCTTTTCCAGCTCGAACGCCCTGGCCGGACCGCTCGATTGGATCGCCACTGGAGCAAACAGCACGAGCAGGCAGAGATGCAACTTCATGAACCGCTTCCTTTTGATTGCCGCAAGAGCCCGGCGGCCTGGGGTGGGAAAATCGAAACGGGCAGGAACATGCGTTGACGCAGCGCATTAGTATTGTTCATGCGCTTATAGCGTTCAAGGGAGCGTGCGAACGCCAACCCGAGCCGCCGTGCTGCGTTGAGTAAGCCAACGTCTGCCGTTCCGCAGCCGCGCTGCCCGGTCCACGCCTCGGTCCGCATCCGCTGGCCTGGGACCTGAACTTGGTCCTCGGCGCGCATCTGGTTAATGGCCAGTGGGGCATGCATAGCACGCCGCCGCGCACGGCCGGCCGGCACCCGTCGCCCGGGAACGAGAGCGGCAAACGCCGCCGGCATTACGGGAGCAGCGTTTACCATCGCACCGCCGACCGGCACACCCGCACCACACTGCTGCGCCGCACACCTGACCAGCGCATCTCCAGCGTACGCGGTAGGTTGGTTGTCTCGGTCCCACAACGGGGCCTGTCTGCTGCGCATCTCCGGTGTACGCGGTAGGTTGTGCGCTGCTGGTTCCAGAAACCCTGCATGCACAGGCCGTACAGGCCCGATATTCGATAAAGGTATCGGAGTTTGCACGTTCGCCCGCTACACAGGATGGCAGTACGCATGCTGGCACGGCACATTCGGGCTTTGATTGCTTGCACGTTGGCGTGGGCGGCCTGGCTGTCGGGGAGCGGCCATGGACAGCCGCTGGTTCCGGGCACGGGTATCAAGGTACTCAAGTGTTCAGACGACTTTGAGGATCCGGCCTGGGAGTTTTTCCCCAACCCGCCCAAGAGCAGCGTGGAGATGGACAAGCAGAATCGTCTGCCCTTGGGCCGCTCGCGCAACGGGCTGTGGGCCGAGTGCCAGCTTCGAGGAGAACCCGACTTGGTGCAGCGAGTGGAGACGCCGTTGGGCGGGCTGCCTGGCAGCTACGGCGCCCTTTTATTGCGCACGCAGCTTGCAGGCATTCCCGGACGCCTCAGCGGCAAGGCCGAGCAGGATGATTTGCAGATGAACATCTCTCAGCGTGCCGGCGGGGGGATCCCGGTTTCCTGGTCGCCGAGCGTGGTGGTGCGCGTCTATGTGCCGCCGCTGGATGAATGGGAGAGCCGTTCTGGGGCGTCTTTTGGCTTTCGGGCAGACGTGTTCGGCACTCGGCAGAAGCAGCGGCAGGGGTTGCTGGGGACGGCCAGCGAAACGGTGCGGGAGAACTACTGGCCCGGTTTCTTTTTCAACCTCGATGCCCGGCCCGGGCGCGACGGCGGGCGCCGCGCGTATCTTTCGTTGCGGGCCACGGAGCGTGGTGGAGACTTGCGCGGCCCGGACCTTACGCCCGGCTGGTGGACGCTGGGCATGTCTTTTACACCCGACGGGCGGGTTCATTACTTTGCCCATGCGGGCGTCGAAGACCTGACCGAAGCCGATTACCTGGCCACGCGAGCGCCATACGGCTTTCGTTGCGAGCGGTTCAACACCATGTTCTTCAATGTGCTAAGCCGCGAGGACGGGCGGAGCTGGTCGACGCCCTGGATCATCGACGACCCGACACTGTACGCGTTGCGTGGCTTTGTGGCAGAAGAGCCGGCGGCACGAGAGGCGCCTTCTGCCCGCCGGGGAGCCATTCGCGGGCGCGCTCGTTAAGAGCCGGTCGGCGAGGATGACTGCGAGCAGTTGGGCTGCTGATGGCGCGGAGCGAGCAACGCCTTGCGCACCTCCTCCGCACCCAGGACGACGCCTGGAAACAGTGCCAGCACGGCCCAATGGGCCGGGTCCAGGGGGGCCAGGCCAAACAATCGTGCCAGCGGCTCGACGTAGACCAGTGCGGCAAGCAGGCCCAATTCTGCCAGCATGGCCCAGGCGAGGGCACGGTTACTGAACCAGCCCAGGGTCGCGATCGAATGCTGGCTGCTGCGGCAGGCCAGGGCGTTTCCCACCTGGCAGGCCACCACGCCGGCCAGAGACATGGTCGTGGCCGTTCGGTAAACGGGCCCGTCGTCAGCGAGCGGCTCGCCGGGACGCCATCCGGCCCACCAGTACGCGAAGAAATAGCCGGCCATGCACAAGGCGGCTTCCCATGCACCCAGCCAGGCATAGCTGCGCAGAAGTGTTTGCCGATCCAAGAGGCGAACATGACGAGGCCGCGGCGGGCGCGACATCACATCGACCTCGGGCAATTCTGCGCCCAGCGCCAGTGCCGGCAGCAAGTCTGTTCCCAGGTCGATTGCCAGGATCTGCAACACCGTCAGCGGCAGCGGGATACCCAGCAGCACGAACGCTACAAACGGCACGATCTCAGGCACGTTGCTGGCCAGGATATACGTGACAAACTTGCGGACGTTGTCGTAGACGGCACGCCCTTCTTCGATGGCGGCCACGATGCTGGCGAAATTGTCGTCGGCCAGCACCATGTCGGCCGCTTCCCGGGCAACATCTGTTCCCGTACGGCCCATGGCCACGCCGATGTCTGCACGCTTGAGCGCTGGGGCATCGTTGACACCGTCTCCGGTTACGGCCACCACCTCTCCACGCGTTTGAAAGGCCTCGACCAGCCGGAGCTTGTGGTGCGGAGCGGCTCGGGCGAACAGAAGTTGGGGATGATTCAATAGGCTTTGCAGCTCGACGTCATCAAGCCGGTCCAGCTCCTTGCCGCTCACCAGCCGGAGTTGTTCGTTGTACAGGCCGATTTCTCGGCCGATGGCTGCGGCCGTCAGCTCTGCATCGCCCGTGACCATGATCACCCGCAGGCCGGCGCGGTGGCAGGCAGATACGGCAGCCGGTACTTCCGGCCGCGGTGGATCGGCCAGCGCCACCAGCCCCAGAAACGTGAGATCCTGCTCCACCTCGTGCGCGTGCCAGTGAGTATGTGGCTGAACAGACTCGAGCGCCCTGCGCGCCACGCCCAAGATGCGCAGGCCGCTCGCTGCCAGGCGATCGTGCGCGGCCATCACCGCGGAGTGTCGGCCTTCGTCCAACGGCTGTTCGCCGTCCCGAACCATGATGCGGGTACAGAGCGGCAGCAACTCGCTAGCGGCCCCTTTGATGCATGCCACTGCCTGGCCGGCCACCTGGTGGATGGTACTCATGCGCTTCCGCGCCGAATCAAAGGGGAGTTCCGCAAGCCTGGGCGACGAGCGCAGGTTCTCGGCAGTAATGCCGGCCTGTTCCGCCGCCAGCAGCAGCGCCGCCTCCGTTGGATCGCCCACAGCTCTCAGCCGCCCGGGGTGTGCCGCATCGGGTTCCAGGTGCGCATCGCAGCATAGCGCGGCGGTGAACAACAGCTCGTACAACGACTGGCTAGCCTGCCACGAGGCGGAATCTCCCGCGGGCTGCTCCGTGCGGCGCGTACCCGGCGAGACATCGCCCAGTGCAGCGGGCCATGCGTACGTACATCCGTCGATCCAGAGGCTGCGCACGGCCATCTCGTTGCGCGTCAACGTACCCGTCTTGTCCGTAAGGATCACTGTGGCGGCACCCAGGGTTTCCACCTTGGCGAGCCGTTTCACCAGTGCCTGGCGCCGGGCCATCCGCCGCACCGCAATCGCCAGCGCTAGCGTCAATGTGGGGAGCAGCCCCTCCGGCACATTCGCCACGATGATGCCGATGGCGAACAGAAAGGCCGTCGGCCAACTCAGCCCGCCCCAAAGCACACCCGCCGCAAAGCACGCGGCGCCCAATCCCAAAGCCAACCAGGTTATAGCGCTGGAAAAGCGGGCGACCTCTCGTTCCAGTGTGCCCGGCACGGCGGGCTGCCCGTGCGTGAGTGCTGCAAGCCGGCCAAACACCGTGTTCCCGCCCGTGGCGAATACCACCGCCTCGCCCCGGCCGGCAAGTACGCTGGTCCCCGCCAGGACCAGGTTGCCTAGCTCGAGCATCGTCCGCTCGTTCGGCCGCACAGCTAGCCCCGTGCGCGGTACCGGGCGAGACTCGCCCGTGAGGCTCGACATGTCGATCCGCAGCCGCTCGGCGAGTATCACCCGAGCGTCGGCCGGTATGGCGCAGCCCGGCTCGAGCACGATCACATCTCCCGGTACCAACTGCTCTGCGGAGATTGCGCGGTCGCTGCCTTCTCGCCGCACGCAGATCTGGCGGGGCAGCAGCGCTTCGAGTGCCTCGACCGCTCGCTCCGCCTGATGTTGCTGCCAGAAACTGAAGACGCCGTTGATAACAATCACGCCCACGACCGTCCACGCCAACTCGGGCATGCCCGCCCAAAAAGCCAGCACTGCCCCCGCCCATAACAACTGTGCAAACCGATGTACGAACTGCACCGCAAGCTGGCCGTACCAAGGGCGGCGGCGAGGACGCGGCAACACGTTACTCCCAAAGCGGCACAGGCGCTCCCGACTTTCTGCCTCGCTGAGCCCCTCGGCGCGGCTGCCCAGCCGCGCTAGCGCAGACTCGGGATCCAGCACCGCCAGCTCTCTTGCTTCTTGCTCCGTTTCAGGCGTTCTTGGCAGCGAAGCTTGCACGGTCGAGGTCCGAATGTTCCGGTTGCGCATTTCAAGCGCGCCAGCGTGCCCCTTCGGCACGGCCCGATGCCGCCATTGTGCCAGCGCGCGCCGCAGTGCACAGGGGGATCCGACAGCGGCTCGCCGGCAAGCGGGGCCCGACCGGGGGTCCGTAGCGAGACTGCCGGATCCTGGGAGCCGGGCGATGGAGGGGCTGAAGGCAGCACGTGCGGTGGCTCGCAAGGGGCGGGGCTGAACCGGCGGAATAACCTGCCGGGTGGGGTTCGTAGGCGAGACCGCTGCGAGACCGGTCAAATTTTTTTTCCGAACCACCGTTCTCCGGGAGGCGTATGAAAAAGTGGAAGCGGCAATCGCACGAGCCGTTTCCGGGTTGGTTCAGGACCGCTGGTCGCCCCCTGGCAGCGGCCAGAGGCCATCAGGGTTGCCGGGAATGCTTACTGAGGAGGTGGTACTATGGTGACTGCATTGAGGCGTTGGATGCCGCCTCTACCTCGGACGTTGGCACGCCTGGAAAACGAGATGGAGGGCCTGATGGAGCGCTTCTTCGGCCCGGAGGAATGGAAGGGCTGGGAGGTGTTCGCCCCGGAGATGAACGTGGCCGAGACCGAAGAGCGGTATGAGGTCACGGTCGAGTTGCCCGGCATGAAGCCTGAGGATTTCCAGGTTGAACTCAAGAACGGGCAGCTCTGGATCTCGGGCGAGAAGAAGGAGGAGCGCGAAGAGAAGGGCAAGACCTTCCACCGCGTCGAGCGCCGGTATGGCGAATTCCGGCGAGTGATCCCGCTGCCTACGCCCGTGGAGGAAGGGCAGATCGAGGCGCAGTACAAAGACGGTGTGCTGCACGTCATTCTGCCCAAGGCTGCAGAGGCCCGGCCGAGGCACATCGAAGTGAAGAGCGAGTAGCCTAGGCTGGCTTCCACGCGAGGGAGGGGCGCACGAGCGGCTTGGCAAAGTGCCAGGCCGCTTTTTTATTTGGCCACAGCAAAGGCTTACATTCGAGCCGCACGTAGCATAAGCGTCCTCGCTTGTGCAGAAGTGCCGGATGTGTTTGGCCTGCTTGAGCAAGCGGGGACGCTTGCTCTACGTAGTATAAGCGTTTCGGCCGTAGCATAAGCGTCCTCGCTTGTGCAGAACTGCCGGACGTGTTTGGCCTGCCTGAGCAAGCGGGGACGCTTGCTCTACGTAG
>FWPU01001680.1_pt1 | contig 19325 bp, 15 predicted proteins | sample 2228361 | NCBI WGS metagenome assembly FWPU01 (sample SAMEA103939777, study PRJEB20133) | metagenome
TTCCACCGCCTCCGCCGGGCTGATGCGCCGCGAGCGGCGCGGGTGATGTTCGGCGACAAAGCTGGCAAACGGTTCGCCAATGATCAGGCAGACATCCAGCGGCAGGCATGGATTCGCTCGCGCCGAACGACAAGGGCATTCCAAAGCCAGGATATGTTGCGGATTTTTCAGGATGATATCGCGCGCCCGGCTATAGGGGATGACTCTTTCTAAATCCGTGACGCAAATCTCCTCGTTCACCAACACCAACCGCCGGGCAGTCGCCAGCGGCATGACCTTGCCATGATAGCCATCGGCGATGGTGCCAGTTCGTCTGATCGCCGTATCAGCGCCATCGCCTGCATCAGCGGGGTCATCACCGCGCCGTTTCGGCCAATGTCGGGATATCCAGCCGAACAACGGCGCGGCAAACTTTGCCGTCCAATGCTCGCCGACGCCAATTCCGATGTAGAGATACGGCCAGCGGGCGTACACATAGCCATGCAGGCTGTCCCACCAGGTATAACCAGCCGTTTGTCGAGCCTGGCGGATAAATTCCTGGGTGGACGGCTTGATGAGCTTCAATGCCAGCTCCCTGCTTTCAGTCTGAAGAAGGTTACCAGTAGATGCCGTGGCGGTGCGCTAGCTCTTGCGCCTGCGCCACCAGGCAGGCGATCTGTTCCATCATGCGGTTGGTCAACTCGCGCACCAGGCGATAACTGCGCTCTGCGGTATCCATCACCGGCGGCAACCAGGGCTCGCCAATGTGTACGAACAGCACACCGCGCAGTTGCCATGCGCCCAGCGTTATCTGATTTTGCACCCGTGCCCTGATTTGCCTGACAAAATCAGCCGGGACGTAAATGCCCAGCGGCAGGATCGGCGCGCCGCTTTGCATCGCCAACAACGCCGCCCCGCTGCCTGCCCGGCGCAGCCCTTCGGCATGGTTGAGCTGACCTTCGGGGAAGATCACCACCGAATTCCCGCGCGCCAGCCGTTCCCTGGCGGCGCGTAGCGCTTCCCGGCCTTGCCCGATTCGCACCGGGATTTGATCCGCCAGCGCCAGCAGCTTGCCAACCAGCGGCAGATGAAACGTGCTCTCCTGGATGAGAAAATGCAATTTTTCGGTGAAGATGAAGGGCAAGACAAAGGCATCGGTGACGTAGGCGTGATTGGCAACGATGATCTTCGGCCCGGAAATAATATGCTCCCGCCCGAAGACCTCAAAGCCAGAGGTAAACAGCGCCAGGTAGCTGCGCACGACAGATTTTGCCAGGCTATACCACACATCCATACCTACCCCCTTAATCTATCAGGTTGGGATATCCATACAACCGGCGTTCGCGAATCAGGTGATAGACAGCCGGCTGAAGAAAATAGCGAAAGGAACGCCCGCAGGCTATCCGCTGGCGGATATCGCTGGAGGAGATTTCCAACCGCGGGGCGTCGAGAAAGACCGTCTTCTCCTGGATGCCCGGTATCGCCGCCTCCAGCGCTGCCAGGTCAATGCGATCGCCCGGGCGGCGCATCACCGCCAGCCCGGCGCAATGCCTCAGCAGTTCGGCTGGCTTGTGCCAGGTGGGCAGGTCGCGCAGGGAATCGCCGCCGATCAGGTAGATCAACTCCGCTTGCGGATATCTGTCCATCAGCAAACGCAGCGTATCGACGGCGTAATGCGGCGGCGGGCGGTCTATGTCCACCCGTGAGAGCTGAAAGCGGGGATTTTCCGAGATGGCAACTTGCAACATCTGCAGACGATCCTCCAGCGCCAACACGCTTTGCCCTTGTTTGTGGGGAGGATCAGGGGTGAGCACCCAGAGCACGCGCTCCAAGCCAAGCTGCTCATAGGCTTCTTCAGCCAATATCAGGTGCCCCAGGTGCGGCGGGTCGAAGGTGCCGCCGAATACGCCCAGCCGCTGCACCTCAATCGCTCCATTCCAGCTCGTAATCGCCGATGAACACGGTGTCTCCCGGCTGCACCCCTGCCTGGCGCAGCGCCTCTTCCACGCCCAGAGCCTGCAAAATGCGCTGGAAGCGCCGCACCGACTGGCTGTACTCCCAGTAAGTCATCGAAGCCGCCCGTTCGATGGCTTCGCCCTGCACCCGCCAGCCCTCAGCCAGGCGCTCGATTTGGAACTGGCGCGGGTCGCTTTGCGGTCGGTACACCGGCAACATTTCGGCAACCGGCTGTGGAGCTGCCTCTTCCAGCAGGCGCGCCGCCCGATACAGCAGCGGACGCACCCCCATGCCGGTGACAGCGGAGATGGCCATTGCTTCGTAACCGCGTTCGACCAGCCCCTGGCGCACCTGTTCCCAGCGCGCCTGCGCTTCTGGCAGGTCCATTTTGTTCAGGGCGACGATCTGGGGTTTCTTTGCCAGGTTGGGGTCGAACAAAGCCAGTTCGCTGTTGATCTGGGCGAAATCGAGCAAGGGGTCTTCAGCCAGGCCATCCAGCAGGTGAATCAACACCCGCGTGCGCTGGATGTGGCGCAAAAAGCTGTGCCCCAATCCCAGGCCGCGGTGCGCCCCCTCGATCAAACCCGGGATATCTGCCAGCACCAGCGTGGTTTCTTCGTCCAGCTCGGCTACGCCCAGGTTCGGCTCCAGCGTGGTGAACGGATAATCGCCGATTTTCGGACGGGCGTTCGTTGTCGCCGCCAGCAGCGTGGATTTACCGGCGTTAGGCGCACCGATGATGCCCACGTCGGCGATTAATTTGAGCTCCAACCGCAGCGTTCTTCGCTGGCCTGGTTCGCCGCGCTCGGCGATGCGCGGCGCCTGGTTTACCGGCGTGGCAAAGCGGGAGTTGCCCTTGCCGCCGCGCCCGCCGATGGCTACGCGCAAAGTCTGCCGGGCTTCGGTCAAGTCTCCCAGCACCTCTCCGCTCTCGTCGTCATACACCACCGTACCCGGCGGCACGTAAAGCACCAGATCTTCGCCAGAGCGCCCGGTCATATTTTGTTTTCCGCCGCGTGCCCCATCCTGCGCCTTGAAGCGGTTCTGATGGTGAAAATGCATCAGCGTGTTCAGCGTCGGCTTGACTTCCAGAATCACATCGCCGCCCTTGCCGCCGTCGCCGCCGTCTGGGCCGCCAAAGGGCACGAACTTCTCCCGGCGAAAATGGATCGCCCCATCGCCGCCCTTGCCCGATTGCACCTGAATCACCACCTCATCAATGAACATGCCTGGCTCCTTGGGGATTATACCATCCAGAGGCAAGCCAAAAGCGCTCCCTCCTGGGTATAATACTTCCAACCATCCTTCGGCTTAACACCAGCCCATACCCCAGAGGTGGAAATCAATGCGCTTCCCTGCCCACGCCAGCCTGACCTCTCTTATCATTTGTCTCGTCGTCGCCGCCCTCGCCGGTGCTCTGCACCTGGTTTCGGCAGCTCCTGTCGCCGGTGTAACCAGCCGCGTCTCCATCCCCAGCGACGGTGGACAGGCGAACGGCCCCTCTGCGTTGCCTTCCCTCTCCGCCGACGGGCGCTATGTGGCTTTCGCTTCCCGCGCCAGCAATCTGGTGCCCAACGACACCAATGGCGTCGAAGATGTCTTCGTCCATGATGTGCTCACCGGGCAAACCAGCCGCGTCTCCCGCTCCAGCGCCGGCGAACAGGCAAACGCCGCCTCCTATTCCCCAGCTATCTCTCCCGATGGGCGGTATGTGGTCTTCGTTTCCGACGCCACCAACCTGGTGAATGTAGACACCAATTTTTCCAGCGACATCTTCTGGCACGACCGCCAGACCGGACAGACGCGGCGCGTCTCCATCTCCAGCAGCGGCGTACAGCCCAACGACCATTCCGTTTCCCCAGATGTCTCCGCTGGCGGGCGTTACGTGGTCTTTCAGTCATTTGCCAGCAATCTGGTCAGCGGCGACACCAACTTGGCCAGCGACATCTTCCTCCACGATATTCAAACCGGGCAAACCCGGCGCGTCTCGCTCAGCTCCAGCGGCGCACAGGGGAACGGCAGCTCGATGTCCCCGCAGATAAGCACCGATGGGCGGGTAGTCGTCTTTCGCTCCGCTGCGCCGAACCTGGTTGGCGGGGATACCAATGACGTCGCCGACATCTTCGTCCGCTGGCTCGACAGCGGCGAAACCCGCCGCGTCTCTGTCAGCAGCAATGGCGCCCAGGCGAACGGCGACTCGAATGCGCCGGTGATCTCCAACGATGCTCAATACGTGGCGTTTGTCTCCTCTGCCAGCAACCTGGTCGGCGATGATACCAACGCCGTCACCGATGTCTTCAGCCATCACCTGTTGAGCGGTCAAACCGAGCGCCTCTCGGTGGATAGCAGCGGCAATCAGTCTGATGAGGGCATTGACCCCCACTTGAGCATCAGCGCTGAGGGTCGTTTTGTCGCCTTTGCCAGTCCGGCAACCAACCTGGTTGCAGATGACACCAATAAGTACGCCGATGTATTCATCCACGATCGCTGGAGCGGTCTTACCGAACGCCTTTCCGTGAACAGCAGCGACCAGCAGGCAAACCTCGAGTCGTATCACCCCAGCCTCTCCGCCGACGGGCGGTATGCCGCCTTCGATTCCTTCGCCTCCAACCTGGTGACCGGCGACACCAACGCCGCCAGCGATGTCTTCTTGCGCGATCGCGGCGCTCAAGCCGATGCCACCCTGAGCGCCAGCCCCGCAGTCGGCGCACCGGGCAGTTACTTCAACCTGGAAGGCGAAAACTTCCCCCGCAACAGCCAGATTGCTCTCTCCGTCAACGGGCAGGCGCTCACCAACACCCTGACCGTTGACGCCAGCGGCTATTTCAGCTTCACCCTGGATACCGCCCTTGCCGCGCCCGGATATTATCTGGTGCGCGCCGCTGCCAATCCCAATGCGCTGGCTTTCATTATCATTGATGCCGACGCCGATATCCTCCCCCGCCAGGGCAGCGCCGAGCTGGTGTATTTACCCGCTGATTTTGGCTATGCGCAGCTCCGCTACCTGCCGATTGCCCTCCGCTAACCCCCCATTTGTACGCTTCTCGCGGAGAATTGCACAAATATCGTATTTATGGTACATTTCAATATATCCATGCGGAGGTGTTCATGGCTAATCAACCCCCTGTCCCGGATATTGTTGTCGGGCGTCTCCCCCTATATCTGCGCGCCCTGCACCACATGGCTCAACAAGGGCGTAAGGTCACCTCTTCACAGGAATTGGGCGAGCGCCTGGGCATCTCTGCCGCCCAAATCCGCAAAGACCTTTCCCAATTCGGCGAATTCGGTAAACAGGGCACCGGCTACGACATCGCCCACTTGATTGAGAACCTGCGCCACATCCTCAAGGTAGATCGTGTTTGGGATGTCGCTGTCGTCGGCGCCGGCGACATCGGCAGCGCCCTCGCTCGTTACCAGGGGTTCGCCGACCGCGGTTTTCGCGTCGCGATGATTTTCGACAACGACCCCAAAAAGATCGGCTCGACCATCGGCCCCTTCACCGTCCAGGATGCCGGTCGCATCGTCCCGCTCATCCGCCAGGCTGGGCTGCGCATTGCCATGCTGGCTGTGCCCGCTTCTGAAGCGCAAGCCATCGCCGACGAACTGGTCAAAGCCGGCATCCAGGCAATCCTCAACTATGCTCCTATCAATCTGACTGTGCCAGAGGGCGTCTGGGTGCAATACATCGACCCGGTCACCCACCTGCAGCGCATGACCTACTACCTGGACTAATTCCCCGCCGATAACCAATCCTTCTGGATGGAATATCTTTGCCTTTTTGCCACCCCAAACCATTGAAAATTCTGGGGATGGGGTAAAGCGTGTTCGGCAGTATTAGGCTTCAGCCCATTGCTTCCGGCTCCAATACCAGGCTGGCAACGGCGAACGGGATGTACACCAAACCCAGCGGGTTGCCCTCCTGCAGCAAAGCCAGGCGCGCGTTGCGCACCGCCTCGCCAATCGGCACACCGTTCAAGAACTGACGCAGGCAATCCTCGGCAAAGGCAGTTGCCAACGGCTCGAAAATGGTGATCTCCGTGCCGATCACCCCTGCTGCCCCGGCATCGCGCACGAAGCCGGACACCATATCCAGCGCCGCCTCTGGCTCCAGTGCGGTGGTATGGCAGCCGTTGATGAACACCAGTGGGCGCGGCTTTCTCCAGCGAATTTGCATCGCCGGTAAAACCGACGGTGTAATCAGTCCCCAGGCGTCATTTTCAGGCCCCACCTGAAGATAGGGCACCTTATCTTCCGTCAGTCCGCCATGGCAATAGAAATAGACCAGGTGCGCGTTGGCGGTGCGCAGATATTCCAGCGTCTCCTCGCCGGTGTCCGCCTCGAACCAGCCCAGCGGCGAGCGCAGTTGTTGGATTTTTTGCAGGTGGGCTGCTCTCAGGGCGAAGTCGGTGGAAAACGAAACCGCCAGCGTGGGGGAATCCTCATACGTAATCTTCAATTCGACGTTGCCCTGGTCGCCGCCGATGGATACCGGCAATCCCAGAACATGCCGAAAGCCCCAGAACCCGCTGGGGCAGATCGCCCGTAGATTGCCCCGGCTCGGGCAGGTGCCTTGAAAGCAGGGTGTGTCCGCCAGCGGAGTTCCCGCGTCCAGTGCAGCTTCAAAGGTCTGACACAGCGAGAACATACTCCCTGGCAGGGTGTCGATGATGGGATAATCGTAGATCAGCGCCGCCGGCAAGACGTGCCGCAGCGACTCCCTGGCGGCAATCTGAATCCAGCGCGTCCCGAGCATGGCCTGCTCCACCTGCTGACGGCGCTCCTCGGCTTCTTCCTGGGTTTTAGCGCCCTGCTCGGCAAGCTGGCGCAGGGTGTGGGTGTAAAAACGCCAGCCCCACTTCGCCAGCACCACCAAATCGGCGCGCAGCCGACCCTTCCAATCCCCGTCCTTCACCCGGAAATACTTGTACCGCTCCTCCACTTTCCATTGCGGGTTCCACTCGCCTTTTTCGCCCCAGGCAGCCTGGCGCAGCGCCCCGCGGCCCTGCTCGATCAGATTCTGTAGCTCCTGGCCGGAGAAGCTGGCGTCGCCCTTGAGCAATTCCTGTCCCGTCGCGCCAAAGAAGCGAAAACCATGCGTGCCGTTCCCGTTGTCGTTGATCATCAGGCTCAGGCTGTGTGGTAACAGCTCGGTCAGGATGGCGGTGTTCAGGTTGTTGCTCAGGGTGTAGTCCAGGCTGGTCTCCAGAGCAGGGCGCGCCCGCCGTCCACGCAGGCGATAGAGCACCCGTCCCATCAGCGGGAGCGCTTCAGCCTGCACCAGGTACGATTGCACCAGCACCCCCTGGCAATACAGATTGACGCGCAGGCGGTAGCTGCCCGGTCTTGCCGGGATGCGCACCGGGAAGAACAGCACCTGCTTCAACAGGTCGGGGTCGCTCAAATCCTGCGGCGTTGCCACCGGTTGAGCCACGATGACGGTGCGATTGGGCAAAAGCTCCAGTTCGCCCACATCTTTGCCGGTTATTATTTCGATCTCACCTGGAAAGGCGAACAGCGCCACTTGCAAGCGGGCTTTGGGCGGCAATTTCTCCAGCGGTGCAGCGATGGGGCGATCGGGTGGAGCGATATCGAATTTGCGTCGCTCGCCGATGCCGAACACCAAATAATACTCTCCCCCTGCCCGAAGCGGGGCGCGATCGGTGATCGCCTGGTCGGGTCTTTGTTGCGGAGCAAAGCCAGTGCTGACCACCGGTCTGCCGGGCGCCCCACCGCCTGCGTAATCGTATGCTGCCCTACGTCGCTCGCCGGATGTGATCCGCCGCAGCAGGCTGGGAAACGCCCCCGCCGGGGGTGGAGCAGGTTCGGGTTGCACCGCAGGCGCTGGCGCCGGGGCAGCCGGCTGCGGTGCGCCTGACCGTTCGGTTATTTCTTCTTCGGCAGCAGCCTCCTCGGGAGCCGCTCCCACTTCCTCCTCCCCGCCGCCGGTTACCGGTATCATCATGGCAGGTGGCGTTTCACCAGCTTCTGCCGGTGCTGCGCCGAAGCTCTCCGGCTCGCCCTCCATTTCCGCCTCCGCAGGGGCAGGGGCAGCTGCCAGCCACTCCGGCGGCTCAGCTTCTGCCAGCAACTCCGGCGGCTCAGGCTCTGCCAGCCACTCCGGCAGCTCTGCTTCTGCCTGCCGTTCCGGCGGCTCTGTTTCTGCCAGCCAATCCGGCGGCTCTGCTTCTGCCAGCTCCTCAGCCGCACCGGTATCCTCTGGAGGAGCGCCCTCGGCTATCTCTCCCTCACCCCTGCCGGTTACCGGGGTGGCGCTGACAACTGGCGGGGCGACTTCCACCCACGTATCCGACAGCTTTGCTGCCGGTTCTTCTGGCATCGGTGGCGCGGCGGCGGTTGGAAGCTCGCCCTCTGGCTCCGTCGGCGCTTCCATTTTCATCCTCCGCAGCGGTCGCGCCGCTGATGGAGGCTCACTCATTGCCCCGCCATAGTATCGCCATGCCTGGCGCACCATCTCTTCGACCAGCCAGCTTTGCTCCTCGTAGGATCGTTCCAGCCACAGGCGGCGCAAATTCTCGGCAGAGACCCCCCGCGCCGCCTCTGGCGCGATCCCATCCACAATCGGAATCTGTTCAGCCAAAGCAGCCCAGGCGCGCCAGCCATACCAGTTCTGCCCCAGCCGGCGACAAAATTCGATCGCTTCCCCGGCGCTCGCCTCGCTGACCCTGGGGAGCAGGCTGGCAAATCCCGCCAACTGATACACCGGCGAGGCATACTCCCCCAGGGCGTGCAGCGCATGCGCCACTTGTTGCTCATCCAATATCGCCGTCATCCAGGAGAGCCATTCGAGCATCAGCTCTGGAGTGTGGGCAATCTCGCCAAATCCGTCCAGAATGCGGTGGATTTGTTCCGGCGCAGCGTAGAATGTCAGGGGGAGTAGCCCGGGGTCATCCGCCCTCAGCTCACACACTTGAACCCAGCGGCGAAACCGCTCTTCAAAGGCTGCCGGCAGATTTTCAGCCAGCCTCGCCAGCGTCCGCGCCAGGGCAACCTGTGCAGACGGCCATTGGATTTGTCCGCTTTCATAGGGCGCCAAGCCGCTCGCAATAACCTCGCCGCGCGCCTGCTCGTCCGTATCCACGGGGGATTCATCCAACGATAACGACAGAAGCGTAAGCAGATACAGGCGCATCTCATTCAGTGCGTCGAGCGCCTGGGCTTCCTGGATGGCTTGCGCCAGCGCTTCGTGGCGTTTGCCGCCTTCCAGGTAGCTGGCAATCACCGCCCGCAGCTCCGCCCGCTGAGGACCTTCTTCTAATACACTCGTCTCATCCCAGGCTTCTTCGACGCGCCGGTCTCTCTCTCCCTCCGGAAAAATCATCGCCAGGAGAAACAATGCCTGAATGCGCAAGTAGGCATCGGGGATGCGATGGATGCGCTCTTCCACCTGTTCGAGTTCCTGGTAGAGCAGTTCATCTTTACTCTGATCGAACAGGCGGTTTGCCAGGGCAGCGACCAGCGATACCAGAGCACTCCCGCGTATGTCGTCCGCCAGCGCGTCTGTCCCCTGGATTTCCTCCAGCAACATCTGCACCGCCTGGTCGGCTGGCAGGCGCAGGGTCAAAGCAATCGCCAGCTCCAGGCGATAGAGCCGGTCATCCTGTTCAGAGCGGCGGATCGCTTCCAGGACGGCTCGAGCCAGGTCGGCAGGGAAATAGAAAATCGCCCAGGGCGATCGTTGCGCCACTTCACCCGCCGCCTCGGCTTCCCAGGTCGCGGCACAATGCGTCAGCAACGCCCGGATGGCGCGTTGCCGCTCACTGCGGATACCTGCCCCCATTCGGAGCAAATTGTCCATGACGAAATGGCAATGGTCGTTGGAGAAGGCCGGTGCCAGGTCGGCGAACAGGTCGAACTCCGGCGCGCCTGCACGTCCGTATTCCCCCCAACCTAATAGCATGGCGCGCAATTCATCCAACGCGCCGTTTTCGCTTGCCTCTGCCATGGCTGCCTCCTTTGGCTAATTCCCATTTTATCGGACAATACTCCCGTCCGCCGTTGGCTTCGGCAGACCTGGATATCCGCCCCATACCGTGTGCCAGGAAACCCTGCCCGCCGGTAGCCAACCGGGATACTGCGCCGCGTTCTGCGTGCGGCTCACCCCGAGCAAAGCCAAGGCGCGCACCAAGCGCAGTGAAGTTTTTTCGTTCCTGGCAATTGCGCCATGCCGCCGATCGATGCTTCGCAGCGCTCCGCAGCCTCCAGCGCACAAGACGCCTCTCTGCCGGGCGCCGGGCTAACCGATGCGGCTTTCCTCTTTCTCTCCCGCCGCCATCGCCCGCACGGTGACGCCGCTGCCCTCGGGGATGATTTCATCTGCAGCGGGCATCTTCCGCCGATTGTCCAGGAACCAATCCACGTTGAAGTTCTTGGAAATGCCCACCAGGATGAGCAAGACAATGAAATAACCGAAAAAGCCGATGAACAGGCCTACGCCGTAAGCGCCAAACAGGTCGGTGCGGGCGGGGAACAGCGCCAGGATGCCCCCGCCGCCGAGGATGCCGATCAGCGTCACCAGGTCGCTGAGCTGAACGTTGCCCTTGCGATAGCGGTTGATGTAATACACATACCAGCCGATCAAGGCGCCAAACCCGGCTGCGCCAGCCAGTTGTAAATTCGATGCCGTTTGCTCCATCCATTCCTCCTCTGTTGTCTATCGGTCTAACCCCGCTGGCGCAGGTAGTACAGCCAGATCAGGTGGCAGCCTGCGGCAAAGGCCGTTGCGGCTAAAAAAAATAAGGCTGCCTGCAGATAGAGCAGCAGCCAGGTTTCCAGCGCCAGCAGAGCAGTGGCTGCGCCCAGCGCCAGGATATGGAACAGGCGGAAAGACTGCACTGAGCGGCTGAATAACCCGATCAACCAACCCCATGCCAATCCCAAACCCAGGCTACCCAGCGCAGCGATCTGCATCGCCTTGTCCTATATATACTTATTATATCCGATTATTTGCCTCAGGGACAGTGCTAAACGTATGGCAGGCTGCGGCGGATGAAAGAATACAGGTCGAACGCTCGCGCCGCCCCCTCAGCCACGCAGGTGGTGGGATTATCTACCAGATAGGAAGGCACGCCCAGCTCTTTGGTGAACAACCGATCCACGCCGCGCAACAGCGACCCCCCTCCGGTCAGCGCCAGGCCACGGTCGATGATGTCGGATACTAGTTCGGGCGGGGTCTTCTCCAACACCCGGCGGGTTGTGTCAATCATTTCTAACAGCGTGGGACGGATCGCCTCGACGATTTCGCCGGTGGTGAGCGTCACCGGTTTCGGCAGACCGCTCACCTGATCCTGCCCCTGTACTTCCAGGCTTTGTTCAACATCCTGCGGCACCGCAGCGCCAATCTTGATTTTGAGCTGTTCAGCGGTCAGCGGACCGATGATGACGCCGTATTTCTTACGCACGTATGCGATGATCGCCTCATCCAGCGCCATCCCGCCGATGCGCAGCGTCTCAGCCGAGACAATGCCATACATCGCCAGCACTGCCGCCTGGGTGCAACCGCCGCCCAGGCAGACGATCATGTTGCCGGATGGCGTGTTGATGGGCAGCTCGACCCCAATAGCCGCTGCCAGCGGCTGTTGAATCAGGTAAGCCTCACGCGCCCCGGCTTGCAGGGTGGCTTCGTGAACCGCCCGGCTTTCCACGCTGGTAACCCCGTGCGGCACGGTAACCATCACCCGCGGCCGAAAGAAGCGCAGCGGTCCGCTCACTTTGCGCAACAGCGCTTCGAGCAGGTATTCCGTTACCTCGTAGTCGGCAATGACGCCGTTGGAGAGCGGTCGGGTCACCTCCAGCGTATCCGGAACACGCCCGTACATGTCGTAGGCTTCCTGCCCCCAGGCGACCATCTTTTGCTCCTGAACGACGATGACAGCCGCCGTGGGTTCCTGGAACAACACCTGCCCCCCTTCCACCACACGGGTGAACATCGTGCCCAGATCAATGCCAAGGTCTTTCGAAAACAGCGCCATAGACTAGAAGGTTTCCCCTTCGCTTCCGCCGATTGCCGACTGCCTCTGCGCCGAGCGATAGCGTCGCACCGCCTCCAGGCGCAGGTTGGAGCGGCGCAAGGCGGCTTCCATCTTCAGATAGGCATCGGTGTCCGGTGGCGGTCCAGCTTTCAGGTATTCCTCCGCCCGCCGCCGCGCCGCCTCGGCGCGCGCGACATCAATCTCGCGCACATTCTCCGCCGCGTCCGCCAGCACGGTGACAATATCGGGCTGCACTTCGGCAACCCCGCCCGCCACGGTGAAAATCTCCTCCACGCCCTGCGATCGCACCTTCAAAATGCCAAACTTGAGCGTCGTCAGCAGGGGCGCATGATTGGGCAGCACCCCCATCTCGCCCATCTCGCCGGGCAAGATGACGATATCGGCGTCGCCCTCGTAAACCATCCGGTCTTGTGAGACGATCTCAACCCGTATCGGCATACGCCCAATCCTTACAAGCGCTCGGCTTTTTCGCGCGCCTCGTCAATCGTCCCCACCATCATGAACGCCTGTTCCGGCAGGTCGTCGTGTTTGCCATCGAGAATCTCGCGGAAGCCGCGCACGGTCTCGCGCAGGGGCACATAGCGCCCTTCCAGGCCGGTGAACGCTTGCGCCACATAGAATGGCTGGGAGAAGAAGCGCTCGATTTTGCGGGCGCGCGAGACGATCAGCTTATCATCTTCGCCGAGCTCATCCACGCCCAGGATGGCGATGATATCCTGCAGGTCCTTGTAGCGTTGCAACACGCGCTGCACCTCGCGAGCGGTCGTGTAGTGCTCTTCGCCGACGATCAGCGGGTCGAGGATGCGCGAGGTGGAAGCCAGCGGATCCACCGCCGGATAAATGCCCTTCTCGGCGATCGAGCGCTCCAGGGCAATAGTGGCGTCCAGGTGGGTGAAGGTCGCCACCGGCGCCGGATCGGAGTAGTCGTCGGCGGGCACGTAAACCGCCTGCATGGAGGTGATCGAGCCATAGCGGGTGGAGGTGATGCGCTCCTGCAGCTCGCCCATTTCGGTCGCCAGGGTTGGCTGGTAACCTACGGCGGATGGCATGCGCCCCAGCAACGCCGATACCTCCGAGCCGGACATGCTGAAGCGGAAGATGTTGTCAATGAACAACAGCACATCCTTGCCGGTGTCGCGGAAGTACTCCGCCATCGAAAGCGCCGATAGACCCACGCGCAGGCGCGACCCCGAGGGCTCGTTCATCTGCCCAAAGACCATTACTGTGTCCTTGATCACGCCCGATTCGAGCATCTCGCGATAGAGCTGTGTGCCCTCACGCGTGCGCTCGCCCACTCCAGCAAAGACCGAGTTGCCCTGGTGCACCGTGGCAATGGAGCGGATCAGCTCCATGATGATCACCGTCTTGCCCACGCCTGCCCCGCCGAAGATGCCGGTCTTGCCGCCTTTGGTGAACGGCGCAATCAGGTCAATCACCTTGATGCCCGTCTCGAACACCTCCACGCGCGTGGACTGATCGGCAAATGGCGGTGCCGGGCGGTGAATCGGGTAATACTGGCTGGCTTTCACCGGACCTTTGCCATCCACCGGCTTTCCCAGCACGTTGAAGACCCGCCCCAACGTCTCCGGACCAACCGGCACACGGATCGGCGCGCCGGTGCTCTCTGCCGCGCGACCGCGCTGCAGCCCATCGGTGCTGTCCATAGCCACACAGCGCACCCAGTTGCTGCCCAGGTGCTTCTGCACTTCCAGCACCAGCGGTTCGCCGCCGTCGCGGGCGACTTCGATCGCCTCATAAATCTCCGGCAACTGATCCGGAGGAAATTCCACATCCACCACACCACCTAAAACCTGCACAACGCGACCTTTTGCCATCCTGACCTCCAAGCCTGAAGGAGCATCATCGGGAGACCCGTTCTGCAATCCTTGTTTTTATCTTTAATCTTCTCAACCAGAAGCCAATGCCTCCGCGCCGCCGGCGATATCCAGCATCTCGCTGGTGATCGCCTGCTGGCGCGCCTTGTTATACTCCAGGGTGAGCGCCGCCGCCAGCTCGGTGGCGCTGTCGGTGGCGTTTTTCATCGCCACCATGCGCGCCGCGTGCTCGCTAGCCTGCGCTTCCAGGATTGCCTGGTACACCTGCAGGGCAGTGAAGCGCGGGATGATCTCGTCCAGGATCTCCTCCTGCCCCGGCTCGTAAATGTATGCTGCCGCCAGCCCGCGCGCCGCCTGACCAAATGCCGCAACCCGTTCCTCGGCTTTTTCAACTTCCAGCGGCAACAGCTTCTTGATCGTCGGGTTCTGGCGCGTCATGCTGACAAAATCGGTGTATACCAGATACACCTCATCTGCCAGGCCTTGCAGAAAATCATCCACTACCAGCCGCCCAATCGCCGAGACATCGGTAAAGGTCGGCGCGGCGGGCAGATTGCTGAACTCCGCCAGGATCTCTTTGCCGCGGCGGAGCATCAGATCTCGGCCTTTGCGCCCGACGGTGATGTATTTCACCGGCACCGGGTATTTGTCGAACGCTTGCAGGCAGTAGCGCACGATGTTGGTGTTATACGCGCCTGCCAGGCCGCGGTCGCTGGTGAGCAACACAACGATCACGCTCTGCACCTGCTCGCGACGGGTCAGCAGAGGGTGCAGCGTCGCCCGCCCAGGCTGCCCGGCGATGTGGGTGAGCACCTGCCAGGCTTTGGTGGCGTATGGGCGGGTGTTGAGCATCGCCGCCAATGCCTTCCGCACCTTGCTCGCGCTGACCGTCTGCAGGGCGCGGGTCAATTGGGCAATGTTCTTGATGCTGCGGATGCGCAGCCGGACTTCCCGTGCATTCGCCATAGCAGGTTATTGCCAGGTGCTCATAAAGGCGTCCAATGCGCTGCGCAGCGCCGCCTCGTTCTCCGGAGTGATGCGCTTCAATTCGCCAATTTCTCTGCCGATTTCCGGCCGCGAAGTCTCCATAAAGCGAATCAGGTCGCTCTCCCAGCGCGCCATCTCGCCCAAGGGCACGTTGTCGGCGTAGCCGTTGGTGCCGGCAAAGATGACGATCACCTGATTTTCCAGCGTCATCGGCGAGTATTGCGGCTGCTTGAGGATTTCCTGCATGCGCTGGCCGCGGGTGAGTTGCGCCTGGGTGGATTTGTCCAGGTCGGAGCCGAACTGGGCAAACGCCGCCAGCTCGCGGAAAGCCGCCATATCCAGGCGCAGGCGTCCGGCGACCTGCTTCATCGCCCGAGTCTGTGCATCGCCGCCGACGCGCGAAACCGAAATGCCCACGTTGATCGCCGGGCGGATGCCAGCATAGAACAGGTTGTTCTCGAGGTATATCTGCCCGTCGGTGATCGAGATGACATTGGTGGGGATGTATGCCGAAACGTCGACCAGCAAGGATTCGATGATCGGCAAGGCGGTCAGCGAGCCGCCCGACCCCCTGACCTTGAGCGCCTTGTAATTCTCGGCGTCGTTCATTGCCTTCAGAGCGGCTTCGGCGTCGTGTTTTGCCAGCGGTCCGTCGAAAATTTGCCCGCCCAGAGCATCGGCTTTCTCCGCCAGAGGGTGGGGGTAATCCTTGGGGACAATTGCGTACTGGTCAGCCAGACGGGCGGCGCGCTCTAACAGGCGCGAATGCAGGTAAAATACATCGCCGGGGTAGGCTTCCCGCCCAGGTGGGCGGCGCAACAGCAACGATACTTGCCGATATGCCCAGGCGTGCTTCGATAGGTCGTCGTACACCACCAGCGCGTCGCGACCGGTGAACATGAACTCTTCGCCGATGGCGCAGCCGGCGTATGGCGCGATGTACTGCAACGCCGCGGGCTCGTCTGCTGAAGCCACGACCACCGTGGTGTAATCCATAGCGCCGAAGCGCTCCAGGGTTGCCACGGTGCGGGCGATGGCGGCTTTCTTCTGCCCAATCGCCACGTAGATGCAGAGCAGATCTTTGCCTTTCTGGTTGATGATCGTATCAATGGCAATGGCGGTCTTGCCGGTCTGTCGGTCGCCGATGATCAGCTCGCGCTGGCCACGCCCGATGGGAATCATCGAGTCAATCGCCTTGATGCCGGTTTGCACCGGCGCATCCACATCCTTGCGGAAGACCACGCCCGGCGCGATGCGCTCGATGGGGCGATAGGTCTCGAACTTGATCGGACCTTTGCCGTCAATCGGCTCGCCCAATGCATTGACCACGCGCCCGATCAGGCCATCGCCCACCGGCACCGAGGCAATGCGGCCGGTGGAGCGCACACTCATGCCCTCTTCGATGCCGGAGTACTCGCCCATGATGATGACGCCCACCAGCTCCGCTTCCAGGTTGAAGGCGATGCCAAGCACGCCGTTCTCGAACTGCACCAGCTCCTGGGCGCGCACATCGCTCAAACCGCGCACCCGGGCGATTCCGTCTCCCGCCTCGACGACCGTGCCCACGTCGCGCACTTCCAACGCCGGTTGAAATTCTTCGATTTGCTTCCGTAAATCCTCGGTAATTTGACGGATCAGGTCAGACATTTAACCTCCGGGAAATAAAGAACCTGCCTCCCTAGGGGATTCAGGTCAGGCGCTTGACAGTTTCAGCGTCCAGGCGCTGCACCAGGGCAACCAGCAACCGCACGGCAGCGTCGAAATCGTCGCGGTGCAGGATCGAACTGTGGGAATGGATATGGCGGGCAGCCACGCCGATCACCGCTGTCGGCACTCCCAAACTGTGCAGGTGAATGACCCCGCCATCGGTGGCGCCGCCTTCGACATAGGAAATCTGCAGCGGCACGTTGTTTTCTTTAGCCACTTCCATCACCAGCTGGCGCAGCGCCAGGTTGGGGATCATGCGCGCTTCGTAGATCACCAGCGTCGGACCTTTACCCAACTTCACTGTCGATTCTTCCGCCTTGATCCCCGGCACGTCGCCAGCAATGTCCGATTCGAGCACAATCGCCACATCCGGGTCAACTGCGCGCACGCTGGTCGTCGCCCCGCGCAGCCCCACCTCTTCCATCACCGTAGACACACCGTAAACCGTATTCGGATGCGCTGTTCCTTTGAGCGCCTGCAGGGTGGCGATCATCAACGCCACTCCCACGCGGTCGTCGAAAGCCTTGGAGAGGTAAGTTTTGCCATTCGCCAGCTCGACGAAGTCGGCGCGCGGGTAAACCGGATCCCCCGGCTGTACGCCAGCCGCTTCCACCTCGGCTTTTGAGCTGGCGCCGATGTCAATGTACATATCCTTCTTCTCGATGACCTTCTTGCGGTCGTCGGGAGAGAGCAGGTGCGGGGGCTTGCAGCCGATCACGCCGACCACCTCGCCCTGTCGCGTTTGAATGACCACGCGCTGTCCCAGTAAAACCTGGTCGAACCAGCCGCCCAGCGGGAGAAACTTGATGAAGCCCTCATCGCTGATGTGCTTGACCATGAAGCCGATCTCGTCCATGTGACCGGCGAGCATCACCCGCGGCGTCTCGGCGGCGCCCGGCAATTTGCAGATCACCGAGCCAATCTTGTCCTGCGAGAGTTCGCCGACGGGTTCCAGATAATTACGCACTACAGCCCGGACAGGGGCTTCATATCCGGGCACGCCAGGCGCTTCGGTTAATTGTTTGAGCAATTCAGCGGTTGAATCCATGTCTGAGTTTCGTTTCGGGGAGTAAATCGGTCAAATGATACCTGAAAGCGCCTGTCTTGTCCAGTTCTTCACAACCATGCTCAGCGCCTCCATCAGCCGGGAAAACGGACCCTTGAACTATCGGGCGCGGTAGAGCGCCTTCCCCTGCGCCTGGGAAGCAGCCTGCAAGGTTCACCCTCGACAAACCAGACTCCGTCATCCTGTCCAGCAACCTTGCTCACATCCGCACTTGCAGGATGCCCCTACCTGTGCTCAGGTAAACTCAGAACTTCACCGTTTTGCTGAGCAGGCTGCTCAGCCAGTGAACCCCCAGCAGCAGCGCGGCGATTGGGGTGAAGATCCAGGCGCCGCGGCCCCAGCGGCCGGTTGTCGGGGCGCGATATCCCCCCGGCAGGATTTCGGTGGTGGGCGTTGGCGGCATGATTGACTTTGACGGGCGCGTTGCGGGTAGAGTGTTTGCCGGGGCGTCCGCCGGCAGCGGCAATGCCGCCTCCACCGCTTCCAGCAGCTCCAGCACGCTGGCGTAGCGCTGGAGTGGCTTCTTTTCCAGGCATTTTGCCACCACCGTCTCAAGCTGCGGCGAAATATCAGGGTTTAGCCGGCGCAACGAAGGCGGCTCCAGGTGCAGGTGCTCCCAGCGCACTCGCTCCGCAGTGCTGCCGGTAACGCCGGCGCGGCCCGTCTGCGCGGCGCGCTCGCCGGTAAAGGGGCGCTCCCCACCGCTGAGCATCTCATATAGCACCACGCCCAGGGCGTACACATCCGTCGCCGGCGTCGGATCTTCGCCGCGTATCTGTTCCGGCGCCATATACGCTGGGGTGCCCGCGCTGACAAAGGTCATCGCCGTGGCATTTTCGATCGTCCGCGCCACGCCGAAATCGCTCAACAGCACCCTCCCACCGCGCTCTATCAGGATGTTGGCCGGCTTGACGTCGCAGTGCGCCAGCCCCATGCGGTGGGCGTAGTGCAAAGCGCTCACTGTTGGGCGCAACACCGTCAAAATGCGCTGCGGCGACAGCGGCTGCCCCTGGGAGCGAAAGATTTCCGCTCTCAGGCTGCTTCCCTCGATGTAATCCATCAGCAGGAAGACGAGCAGGTCATCCTGTTCCAGGCCATAGGTGCGCACAATATTGGGATGTTGTAGCCGTTGCAGGGTTTGCCCTTCGCGGCGAAAGCGGCGCAGAAAAACCACATCCTGAGCCAGATCGGCGCGCAGCAGCTTGAGCGCCAGCGCAGCGGCGCGTTCAACGTCCCACACCTTGAACACCTGCGCCATCCCACCCTCGCCCAGGTATTCCACAATGCGGTAGCGACCCGCCAGCATTTTTCCAATCAGGTGGCTCATCAGCCGAACACATCCCTCAGGTGACCATTTTGCAACACAAGCGCTATTTATACCACGCTTTATCGGCTTAAAGTCGCCCCGTCGCAGACACTCATGTTCGTCTAACCCTTTGCTGTTGGTCTGGTTGGTGGAGGCATCCCTTATAATTGAACTGATGATCCACACCTCCGGCGCAAATTTCACCGACGAATTTGGGCGCACCCTACTGCTGCGCGGGGTGAATCTGAGCGGCAGCAGCAAGGTTCCCTTCACTCCCAATGGCGCTACCCACATTTCATCCGGCTGAAAGCCTGGGGATTCACCTTCATTCGCCTGCTGGTAACCTGGGAGGCGATCGAGCATGCCGGACTAGGGATGTATGACGAAGCCTACCTGGATTACCTGCGCCAGGTGGCAATCAAGGCTGGAGAACACGGCATTGAGCTGTTGATCGACCCGCACCAGGACGTCTGGAGCCG